>Ga0194133_10004681_pt1 | contig 18019 bp, 17 predicted proteins | sample TA2KigOf40mmetaG_FD_155448 | JGI IMG/M metagenome (GOLD analysis project Ga0194133, IMG submission 155448) | Freshwater microbial communities from Lake Tanganyika, Tanzania - TA2015055 Kigoma Offshore 40m | ecosystem: Environmental > Aquatic > Freshwater > Lake | place: Tanzania: Lake... | reverse complement strand
GCCGCGCGCCTTCTCCTCCGGAGCCGCATCAATCTGGTCATAGGCCTTGGCCTCACCGCCAAACTTGGAGGCCAAAATCGTCGTGATCGCCGCCGTCAGCGTCGTCTTGCCATGGTCCACATGGCCAATCGTGCCCACATTGACATGCGGTTTGGTCCGCGTAAATTTCTCTTTTGCCATTTCAAAAACTCCTAAAGAACGCGCCCTGTGTCACTGGTTTAAGGTCTGCATGCAGTTGCTGGGTCCTCCGCCACGGGCAACGGGGGGCACGGCATCGCAGACCGCTGAAGAGAGGTGCCCGAGCAAATTCGCTGCGCAAATTTGATCCGGCACGCTGGTTTATAATTTGAGGTGCCCGAGCAAATTCGCTGCGCAAATTTGATCCGGCACGCTGGTCATTATTTTGCTCTTGCCGCCATGATGGCTTCGGAGACATTGCGCGGTGCTTCCGCGTAATGCTTGAACTCCATGGTGTAGGTGGCGCGGCCCTGCGACATCGAGCGCAGGGTGGTCGAGTAGCCGAACATCTCCGACAGGGGCACCTCGGCCTTGATGGCCTTGCCGCCCCCGGGCATGTCCTCCATGCCTTGCACCATGCCGCGGCGAGAGGACAGATCGCCCATCACATTGCCGGCGTAGTCTTCCGGTGTTTCCACCTCGACCGCCATCATGGGCTCGAGAATGACGGGGCTGGCCTTTCGGGCCGCCTCTTTAAAGCCGAAGATAGCAGCCATCTTGAAGGCCTGCTCAGACGAGTCCACATCGTGGTAGGAGCCGAAGGTCAAGGCCACCTTGACATCGACGACCGGGTAGCCCGCCAGCACGCCGCTATTGAGCGCCTCTTCCACGCCCTTTTGCACCGCGGGGATGTACTCGCGCGGTACCACGCCACCCTTGATTTCGTCGAGAAATTCAAAGCCCTTGCCGGCCTCATTGGGCTCCAAGCGGAACACCACATGGCCGTACTGCCCCTTACCGCCAGACTGCCGCACAAATTTGCCTTCGACATCGGCAATCGACTTGCGCACGGTTTCACGGTAGGCCACCTGCGGCTTGCCCACATTGGCCTCCACACCGAACTCGCGCTTCATGCGGTCCACGATGATCTCCAGGTGGAGTTCACCCATGCCCGAAATGATGGTCTGGCCTGATTCCTCGTCGGTCTTGACGCGGAAGGAAGGATCTTCAGCAGCCAGGCGCTGCAGGGCGATGCCCATCTTTTCCTGATCGGCCTTGGTCTTGGGCTCGACGGCCTGCGCGATCACCGGCTCAGGGAACACCATGCGCTCAAGGGTCACGATGGCATTGGGGTCGCACAGCGTCTCGCCAGTGGTGACATCCTTCAGGCCGACACAGGCGGCGATGTCCCCCGCACGGATCTCCTCGATTTCTTCGCGGTTGTTCGCGTGCATCTGCACGATACGCCCAATGCGCTCTTTCTTGCCGCGCACCGAGTTGTAGACGGTATCGCCTTTGCTGAGCACGCCCGAGTACACGCGCACAAAGGTGAGCTGACCGACGAAGGGGTCGGTCATCAGCTTGAAAGCCAGCGCAGAGAACTTCTCACCGTCGTCAGCCTTGCGGCTGGTGTCTTTTTCGTCCTCATCGGTACCGGCCACCGGCGGAATATCAACCGGCGACGGCAGAAAGTCGATCACCGCATCGAGCATGCGCTGTACGCCCTTGTTTTTAAAGGCGGTGCCGCACAACATCGGCTGGATCTCCGTGGCAATGGTGCGGGCACGCAGCCCCAGCTTAATGTCCTCTTCGCTGAGCTCCCCGCCCTCGAGGTACCGGTTCATCAAATCCTCATTGGCCTCGGCTGCCGCTTCGATCATCTTCTCGCGCCACTCCTTGGCCGACTCGATCAAATCGGCAGGAATGTCGATGTATTCGAATTTCATGCCCTGGGAGGCCTCATCCCAGACGATAGCCTTCATCTTGAGCAGATCCACCACGCCTTTGAAGTTTTCTTCGGCACCGATGGGTATGACGATGGGCACAGGATTGGCCTTCAGGCGCGCCCTCATCTGGTCATAGACCTTGAAGAAATTAGCGCCGGTGCGGTCCATCTTGTTGACAAAGGCCAGACGCGGCACCCGGTACTTGTTGGCCTGACGCCAGACAGTTTCAGACTGGGGCTGCACGCCGCCGACGGCGCAATAGACCATGCAAGCGCCGTCGAGCACACGCATGGAACGCTCCACCTCGATGGTGAAGTCCACATGGCCCGGGGTGTCGATGATGTTGAAGCGGTGCTCGGGATAGGACAAATCCATGCCCTTCCAGAAACAGGTGGTCGCCGCCGAGGTGATGGTGATACCGCGCTCTTGCTCCTGCTCCATCCAGTCCATGGTGGCGGCGCCGTCGTGCACCTCGCCGATCTTGTGATTCACACCGGTGTAGTAGAGGATACGCTCGGTCGTGGTCGTCTTGCCGGCGTCGATATGCGCCGAGATGCCGATGTTGCGATAGCGCTCGATGGGTGTCTTGCGAGCCATGGTGAACCTCTTGGGAATTCAGATTGAGAAAATTCTGTAAGCACATACGCCCCACAGATCGTGCGGGGCGTATGAAACGGCCGTAGGTCTGGGCGCGGCAGCCCCGGACTCAGAAACGGAAGTGCGAGAAGGCCTTGTTGGCCTCAGCCATGCGGTGCACCTCATCGCGCTTTTTCATCGCGCCGCCACGGCCCTCAGTGGCCTCCATCAGCTCATTGGCCAAGCGCAGCGACATGGACTTCTCGCCGCGCTTCTTGGCAGCCTCCTTGATCCAGCGCATGGACAGCGCCAGACGCCGCACAGGACGCACCTCGACCGGTACCTGATAGTTGGCGCCACCCACACGACGGGACTTGACCTCCACCATGGGCTTGACATTGTTGACGGCCACCGAAAACGCCTCCAGCGGATCCTTGCCGGGGTTCTTTTTTTCGATGAAATCCAGAGCGCCGTAAACGATACGCTCTGCAACCGCTTTCTTGCCGCCCTGCATGATCACATTCATGAACTTGGCGAGCTCCACATTACCGAACTTTGGGTCCGGCAGAATTTCCCGCTTGGGGACTTCGCGACGACGTGGCATTTTTCTTCCTTTGCTTCAGTTGGCAAGGCTTGGACGCCTTGCCGCGAGAGTCAGCGGACCCTCACTTACTCGACCGGCACCCCCCATGGGCGCTTGGGTCGCGGGGCTCACCGGGTCAGCCAGAACCCGGGAGCACCCCGATTACTTGGCCTTGGGCTTTTTGGCGCCGTATTTGGAACGGGCCTGCTTGCGGTCCTTGACGCCCTGCAGATCCAGGGAGCCTCGAACGATGTGGTAACGCACGCCGGGCAGATCTTTTACGCGACCGCCACGCACCAGCACGACCGAGTGCTCTTGCAGGTTGTGCCCCTCGCCACCAATGTAAGAAATGATTTCGAAACCGTTGGTCAGACGCACCTTGGCCACCTTGCGCAGCGCCGAATTGGGCTTCTTGGGCGTCGTGGTGTAGACGCGGGTGCACACACCGCGGCGCTGGGGCGAGTTTTGCATCGCGGGGCTCTTGGACTTGCTCTTCTCGACTTCGCGGCCCTGGCGCACGAGCTGGTTAATGGTTGGCATGAAACGACCCTGATGGTTGCGCCCGGCCCGGTCCGAGGCGCCTCAAGGTACGCATCGAGCTCTAGGAGCAGGCAAAGCAGGCAAAAAACATTTCTCCGGCCCGAAAGTCGGAAAGCCTTCTAGTGTATCAGGTCGGGAAAACCAGGGCAATAGCCCTCACCGGATCCACAGCCGCAAGGCATCCCAAGCCCGGCCAAAAGGGCCGGCCTCTTCCACAGCCTCGAGCGCCACCAGGGGGATCTCGCCCAGCACGGCCGCTTGACCGTCCATCCGCACCCGCAGACTGCCCATGGCCTGGCCGCGCAAAAAAGGCGCGACCAAGGGGTCCTGACGCACGATTTCGGTGCGCAGCTTCGAGGCAGTACCGGTGGGCACGGCCATCACAATGGCTTGAGGCCGTCCGATCTTGACCACCGGCGAGCGACCCTTCCAGACGGCCGGCGACACCACCGCCTGATTGGCGTCAAAGAGCTTGACCGCCTCGAAAGCGGTGTAACCCCAATTGAGCAGTTTCTGGGCCTCGTTGGCCCTGGCGTTCTCGCTGGCAGCGCCCAGCACAACCGCCATCAGACGGCGCGGTCCTGGCTGATTGCCCGCCCCAAGATTGGGGAACTCTCGTCGTGCGGTGGCGATCAGGCAATAACCGGCGGCCTGTGTATGTCCGGTCTTGAGGCCATCGACCGAGGGGTCACGAAACAACAGCAGATTGCGGTTGGTGTCGTTGGCGGCGGGCGTGCCGGGGTAGCGGTACTTCTTGATGGCGTAGAGGCTGATGAACTCCGGAAAGTCGGCCATCAGCCTCTGGGCCAGGAGGCCCAGGTCGCGCGCGGTGGTCAGGTGACCTGGCTCGGTCAAGCCTTCCGGGTTTTTATAGACGGTGTTCTTCATGCCTAAGCCCCGCGCCTGCTCGTTCATGCGCTGCACAAAGCTCTCCACGCTGCCCGCCACGGCCTCGGCCAGCGCCACGGTGGCATCGTTGCCCGACTGCACCACCATGCCCTTGATCAAATCCTCCACCGGCACCTGCATCTTGGGGTCTATGAACATCCGCGAGCCGGGCATCTTCCACGCCCGTTCACTGACGGGCAGGGGCTGCGCCAGGGCGAGCTTGCCCGCCTTCACCGCATCAAAAACCAGGTACGCAGTCATCAGCTTGGTCAGGGATGCCGGCTCTACCGGGCTGTCTGCCTCCCGGCTGGCCAGCACCTGATTGGCGGTGATGTCAATGAGCAGGAAGGACCGGGCCGCAACATCGGGGGCCTGCGGAGCTTGAGCCATCGCGGCCGGTAGAAAGCCGGCCAGAGTCAGCCCGCACCCAAGAAAAAAAGATCGCAACATCGGTTCGAGAGGAAGGGACAAGACAGGCGCGCGAGACCCGCTCGCCGAGATGCTCAGGCGCTGAGATGACGAACCACCAAGCTCTTGAGCAGCGGCAATTGTCCATGAAAGAAATGCCCGCCGCCGGGAATCACCAGCACCGGCAGCACCTGCGGCCGCGCCCAGTCGAGCACCGCATCCAGCGGCACCGTGTCATCGGCTTGGCCATGTATGACCAGCGTGCGATCGTGCAGGTCGGGAGCAATCGGGGGCACATCGAAGCGACTGGCCGCCGTCCCCACCAGGACCACGCGATCTATCGAGCGCTGGCTCATCAAGTGCGCGCAGGCTCGGCTGGTGATGAAGGCGCCGAATGAGAACCCGGCCAGGGACAAAGGCCCGCGGGCCTGCAACTGGGCAACCACCGCCAACAGATCCTGCAACTCGCCCCGCCCCTCGTCGTAACGGCCCTGGCTGGCGCCCACCCCGCGAAAGTTGTACCGTACCGTATCCCAGCCGCACTGATTGAAGGCGCGCGCCAGGGTCTGCACCACCTTGTTGTCCAGACTGCCCCCGAACAATGGGTGCGGGTGCGAAATCACACACACGCCGCGCGAAGGGCCAAGGGCCGCATCCTGCGCGATTTCCAGCTCGCCGGCGGGACCGGCCACAAGGCCCTTGCGGGTCTGGGCATTCATGGGCCGGGCGAGATCAACGTCCCAAATGAGGCGGCGTGAGCAGGCGCTCGACCACCTGCCCCTTCTTCAAATGCGACTCGACGATATCCTCGATATCGTTGAGGTCGACATAGCTGTACCAGGTACCCTGCGGATAGACCACCACCATTGGCCCGGCCGCGCAGCGGTCGAGGCACCCGGCTTTATTGATGCGTACCCCCCCGGGTCCGGCAAGCCCGGCCGACTTGATCAGCATCTTGCAGCGCTCGAAGGCTTGCTGGGCGCCATGATGCCCACAGGCGTCCTGCCCATTGCTGCGCTCATTGAGGCAGAAAAAAACATGGTGGCGGTAGTAAGGCTGCGGGGGTTGTGGCGCAGCGGTTTCGCGAGCGACCGAAGCATCGGGGGAGTTCATGCACCTGATTCTAGGGGGCCGGGCGCCCCGCATCGGGCGCGTCCCCTAGCGGCCGGCCGATCGCCCCGGCCCCCCCGAGATTTGGGCCAGCACATAGCCCAGCGCGGCAAAGGGCCAGAGCCATCCGAGCCATTGGGTCAGGCCATTAAAGCGCACAAAGCGACCCTGCTCCCAGACCTGACGCGTTTGCTCAAAATAGGGATCGACCGCAGCCTGATTGAGCAAGGTCAGGTGCACACCCAGCGCAAGCAGGCTCAAGGCCAAGACCCCGCGACCCGGCACGATCAGCAAGGCAACCGCGACCAGCGCGCCCAACACCAAACCCCAGCGGGACGACCCATCCAGCCAGGCCCAGGCATGCTCGGGCCCGAAACTCAGGGCCGAAGACAAGGCCGTGACCAGCACGCCGGCCAGCAGCAGAAAAAGCAGGGCGGTGGCGCGCTGCCAGATCTGTCTCACGATCGAATAAGCCAGCAATACGGGAACCAGCAGACCCAGCGATACGCACAGCATCTCGGCGCCGGGCAGCAGGGGCTGAAGCTCCACATCGCGTACCGGTATCCACTCGAGAAAAGGCGTTTGAGCCAGCCACTTGCCTAGCGCATCTTCCAGGCGCTGCACCACCTGGCCCAAGCCCAAAGGCACCGAGGAGGGAAACAACAGCGCCAGGGGCCACAGGGCCAGCAACACCCGGGCGCCCGAGGTTCGATCCAGAAACCATCTGGCCCTGAAGTCGCTCCAGCGCTGCAGCACACCCAAGCGTTCCAGCAAGGCAGCCAGCAGGGCGCCCAAGCAGCCCCCGGAGGCATTGAGCACAAAATCAAGGTTCGAGGGCACCCTGGCCGGCAGATAGGCCTGCAGCGTCTCCATGGCCAGAGACAGCAGGGCCGCCGCCAGGCTCGCCAGGGCAATAGGCCAGCGCCAATCGGTGCCGCGCAGCACCGACAAGGCCAGCAGGAAACCCAGGACGCTGTAGCCCGCAAGGTTGACCAACAGGTCGAAGAAAGTCCAGTAACGAGGCCAAGGAGCCCCCAGAAAAGCCCACGGCGACATGCCCTGATCGCGCCAACCCGTGAAAGGGTAGAGGCTGGCGTAGGCCACCACACAAGTCAAGGCCAGAGCCAGGGGCCAGGCCGAGGTCTGCCGCTGCGGCGATCGGAGGGTCACGGCCGGGTCACCTGTCGCTGGTGCGTCTTCATGACTGGGCCCGATTCATCCAGAACTCACCAGGGCTTGAGTACCACCAGAACCACCGCCACCAGCATGAACAAGACGGGCAGTTCGTTGAACCAGCGGAACCAAATATGGCCGCGGAGGTTTTCTCCACGCTCAAAAACCCTGAGCAAGCGACCACACTGGTGGTGGTAAGCCAGGGTCAGCAGCACCACCGCCAGCTTGGCGTGCATCCAGCCACTGCCCCTGCCGACACCATAGCCCAGCCACAACCACAAGCCCAGGCCCAAGGCCGGTACGGCCAGCAGGTTGGTGAATCGAAGCAGCTTGCGCGCCATTAGAAGCAAGCGCTCACGCTCGGCATGGCTGTCGGCTGGCACCAGGGCCAGATTGACATAGATGCGAGGCAGATAAAACAAGCCGGCAAACCAGCTGGCCACGAAGACGATATGCAAGGCTTTAACCCACAACATCACGCGAGTTTAGGGCGCCTGAAGGGACATGGCGAAGGCAGGCCCTCGGGACAACAAGGGCGCCGCCCTTTAGGCGAGCGTATTTGTCAACTTTTTTTGGCACAATTTCTCTATGACACCCTATGCCGCCTTTCCCGCCGGCCGGCCGCGCCGGTTGCGCCGCGACAGTTTCACCCGCAACCTGGTGCGTGAACACGCGGTGACGGTCAACGACCTGATCTACCCCGTGTTCGTGACCGAGGGCTCGCAGCAGCGCCAGGCGGTGGCCTCGATGCCGGGCGTCGAGCGCCTGTCGCTGGATCTGCTGCTGCCAGTGGCCGAGAAGTGTCAGCTTTTAGGCATCCCGGTGATGGCCCTGTTTCCGGTCATCGACGGCAGCCGCAAAACGCCCGACGGCCGCGAAGCAGCCAACCCCGATGGCCTGGTGCCGCGCGTGGTGCGCGAATTGAAAAGGAATTTCCCCGATCTGGGCGTGATGACCGATGTGGCGCTCGACCCCTACACCAGCCACGGGCAAGATGGGCTGCTCGACGCAACCGGCTACATCCTCAACGAGGAAACCGTGGCCATGCTCGTGCGACAGGCACTGAACCAGGCCGCTGCCGGCGTGGACATCGTCGCGCCCAGCGACATGATGGACGGACGCATCGGCGCCATCCGCCAGGCGCTCGAAGGTGCCAGCCACATCCACACGCGCATCATGGCCTACAGCGCCAAATACGCCAGCGCCTTCTACGGCCCTTTCCGTGACGCCGTGGGCTCGGCGGGCAATTTGGGTAAGGCCGACAAGAAGGTCTACCAGATGGACCCGGGCAACACCGACGAGGCGCTCAAGGAAGTGGCGCTGGACATCGCCGAAGGCGCCGACATGGTGATGGTCAAGCCCGGCATGCCCTACCTGGATGTAGTGCGCCGCGTAAAGGACGAATTCAAGGTGCCGACCTTCGCCTACCAAGTCTCGGGCGAATATGCCATGCTCAAGGCCGCAGCCGCCAACGGCTGGCTGGACCACGACGCGGTGATGATGGAAAGCCTGTTGGCCTTCAAGCGCGCCGGGGCCGACGGCGTACTGACCTATTTCGCCCTCGATGTGGCGCAGCGACTGCGCGGCTGAATCTGCAGCGGCGAGCGCAGAAGACGGCCCAGTCAGTGGCCCAAGATCTTGGACAGGAAGTCCTGCGCCCGGTCGGTCTGCGGATGATTGAAAAACTGCTCGGGCGTGTTCTGCTCGACGATCTGCCCCTGATCCATAAAGATCACCCGGTCGGCCACCGCCTTGGCAAAGCCCATTTCGTGCGTCACGCACAACATGGTGATGCCCTGACCGGCGAGCTCGATCATGACATCGAGCACCTCCTTGATCATCTCGGGGTCGAGCGCCGAGGTGGGCTCATCAAAGAGCATGATCTTGGGCGTCAGGCACAGGGCCCGGGCAATGGCCACGCGCTGCTGCTGCCCGCCTGAGAGCTGCAAGGGGTACTTGAGCGCCTGCTCGGCAATGCGCACCCGCTCGAGCTGCTGCATGGCCCGCTCCTCGGCCTCTTTCTTGGGCAGCTTGCCCACCCACATCGGAGAAAGGGTCAGGTTCTCCAGCACCGTCAAATGAGGAAAAAGATTGAACTGCTGGAACACCATGCCCACCTGCTTGCGTATGGTGTCAATGGCCTTGAGGTCATCGGACAGCTCGATGCCATCGACCACCAAACGACCCTGTTGATGCTCTTCAAGCCGGTTGATACAGCGGATCAGCGTGGATTTTCCGGAGCCTGAGGGGCCGCAGATGACGATGCGCTCGCCCTTGGCCACATTCAGGTCGATGTCGCGCAGGACATGAAAGTCGTTGCCGTACCACTTGTTAACTTTGTCGAAGGAAATAATGGGAGTGCTCATGGTGAATATCGTCCGATGAATCAGCGCAACTTGCCCTTGTTGACCTGAGCTTCCACCCAGAGGCTGTAACGCGACATGGCAAAGCAGAAGGCAAAGTAAATCAGGGCAATAAACACATAGCCCTCGATCTTGTAGGGCCGCCAGTCCGCATCCGAGTTGAGGGCCAGGCCCAACGCGCCGGTCAGCTCGTACAAACTGACGATGGTCACCAGCGAGGTGTCCTTGAAGATCGCAATGAAGTTGTTCATGATGCCAGGCACCACCATGGCCAGGGCCTGCGGCAAGACCACCTTGCGCTGGGTCTGCCAGTACGACAAGCCCAGCGAGGCCGCCGCCTCAACCTGCCCCTTGGGGATCGCCTGTAGGCCGCCTCGGATGACTTCGGCCAGATAGGCTGCAGCGAACAGGGTGATGCCGGCCAGCACGCGAATCAGCACATCGATCTTCGTGCCCTGGGGCATGAAAAGCGGAAACATGAAGGAGGCCATAAAGAGCACCGAGATCAACGGCACGCCACGGATCAACTCCACATACAAAGTGCACAAGGTGCGGATGGCCGGCAATTCGGATCGCCGGCCCAGGGCCACCAGCAGCGCCAGCGGGAAAGCCATTGCGATCGACAGGGTTGACAGCAACAGCGTCAGAGGCAGTCCACCCCAGCGATCCGTCTCGACCGGGGATAAGCCAAAGCCGCCAAGCATGAGCCAGAAAAAAGCGGCCAGTACAAGCACCCAGGCAAGAACCAGCCAGGGCTTCCAGAAGGCGCGGCTGCAACTTGCAATCAACAAAGCCATCATCAAAAGAGTGGCCACCAAAGGCCGCCACTGTTCCTCAAAGGGATAGCGACCAAAAATGATCAGACGGTACTTCTCCGCGACCACGCCCCAACAGGCCCCGACCTCGACCGGATGGCAGGCCTGCGCATCGGGCAGCCAGTAGGCCGATAACACCGCCCAGTTGAAGAGCATAGGCAGGTACCACAGCAAAACACCGCCGATGATCAGGGTGCTCAGGGTGGTACGCAGATCAGCAAACAGATTGCTGCGTATCCAGCCTATCGCGCCCCCCTGCTGGACCGGGGCCGGGCGCGCCGGCAAGGATTGAAACACTCGCACGCTCATGATCAACGCTCCTTGATCGCCGCGCGGGCGTTGTACCAATTCATGAAGGCCGAAGTGGTCAGCGAGGTGGTCAGATAGACCAGCATGACGATGGCGATGCACTCAACCGCACGGCCCGTCTGGTTGATCGCGGTGTTGGCGATCGACACCACATCCGGGTAACCAATGGCCACCGCCAGGGAAGAGTTCTTGGTGAGATTGAGATACTGATTGGTCATCGGCGGGATGATCACCCGCAGCGCCTGCGGCAGCATCACAAGACGCATTTCCTGTCCCTGCGAAAGACCCAGGGCCGCAGCCGCTTCGCTCTGCCCGCGCGGCACCGAGGCAATACCGGCGCGCACCACCTCAGCCACAAAAGCTGCGGTGTAGATGACCAGACCGAGCAGCACCGCCATGAACTCGGGGGTGAGCGCACCGCCGTTCTCGATCGCGAATTCACCCTTGCTGGGGTAGTTGGCCTGCGTCGGCGCACCCCCGAGCAACCAGCCCAGGACCGTCATGATCACGACAATCAGCAGGGGAAGCCAGAATACGCTGCGCGGCTGACCCGTGGCTTCAAAGTGAGCACGCGCCCAACGACTGCGCAGCCAAGCCAGCAGCAGACCGGCCAGCAGGCCCAGGCCGGCCCATAGATGACCCGGCTCCCACACCGGAATCGGAAAATTGAGTCCGCCTTTGCTGAGAAAAACACTACCCGCCTGCCAGGCCTCGCTGGCATCGGGCAGCAACTCGGTAAAGAGCAGATACCACATCAGCAGTTGCAGCAAGATGGGTACATTGCGGAAAAACTCGACATAAGCTTGGCACAAGCCACGCACCAGGGCATTGCGCGAAAAGCGCCCGACACCGAGAAGGGTACCCAGAATCGTCGTCAGGATGATTCCAATCACCGCCACGCGCAGGGTATTGACCAACCCCACCATAAACGCCTTGAAATAGCTCTGATTGGAGTCGTAACCCAACAAATCTTCGCCAATATCAAAACCAGCGGTTTGAAAAAGAAAACCAAAGCCACTTTGGATGCCACGCTCGCGCATGTTCACTAGAGTGTTGTGGCCCAGGTACCAGATACCCAGGGCAATCAAGGCGATGGCCACGACCTGATAAACCAGGCCGCGGAAAGCCTGGCTCTGCCAAGACCAGCTCTTTTTCGGAGGGGCAGACAAAGGACGATTCATGCAAACAACTCTCTTACGCCAGATGCTTTTGACGATTGACGGACAAATCCAGGCCCTCTAGAGAAAACCGCCTGCTGAGCAGAACCCAGCAGGCGGTTTTTGGTCGGCGCGTCGACTCAGCGAACCGGGAAGGCGTACATCAGTCCGCCCTTGTTCCACAGGTTGTTGACGCCCCGCGGCAGGGCCAGGGGCGACTTCGGACCTACATTGCGCTCGAAGATCTCACCGTAGTTACCAGTGGCCTTGACAGCGCGAACCATCCAGTCACGGTCCAGGCCGAGCAGCTTGCCGGTGTCCTCGGTAGAGCCCAGCAAACGCTGCACCACCGGGTCTTGGCTGCTCGCCTTGAGTTGATCGACATTGGCTTGCGTCACGCCGTACTCTTCAGCCTCAAGCAGCCCATAGACGGTCCACTTGACAATCGCAAACCACTCATCGTCACCACGACGCACCATGGGGCCCAGGGGCTCCTTGGAGATCAGCTCGGGCAAGATGACATGGTCGGCCGGGTTCTTGGCTTCCTTGTTGCGCACCGAGGCCAAGCCGGAGGCGTCAGTGGTGTAAGCCACGCAACGACCCGCAAAATAGGCGCCGGTAGCAGCTTCCACTTTCTCGAACACGACCGGCTTGATGCCCAGATTGTTGGCGCGCGAGAAGTCCGTCAGATTCTTCTCGGTGGTGGTGCCCGATTGAACGCAAACTGTCTGGCCTTTGAGTTGCTTGGCGCTCTTGAGCTTGCTTTTGACCGGGACCATAAAGCCCTGGCCGTCATAGTAGGTCGGCACGGTCAGGTGCAGGCCGAGCGAACCATCACGGGTCAGGGTGAAGGTGGTGTTGCGAGAGAGCACATCGATCTCGCCCGACTGCAAGGCGGTGAAACGCTGCTGTGCGTTCAAGGGGACATACTTGACCTTGGTGGCATCGCCCAAGGTGGCGGCAGCGATGGCCTTGCAGATGTCCACATCCAGCCCGCTCCAGTTGCCGCTGGAGTCAGCCGAAGAAAAGCCCGCCAGTCCGGTGTTGACGCCACAAACGACCTGGCCGCGCTGCTTGATGGCATCGAGGGTCTTGCCCGCATGAGCGGGGGCCAGTACTGCGAAGGTCAGGCCGGCAGCGGCCAGAGCCTTCAGGCCCTGAGATTGAATCAGTTTGAACACGAGATACTCCCGAGATGAAGATGAAGTTCAACCGGACCCGCGGTAGGTCCAGAGGCACGGATGCTATCCGAATCCGGGGCCCGGGCCACAGGGCGAGGGCGCGATATCCCTAGGATTAACCCGGGTCTGAGCGCAGCTCATGCCTGAAGCAGCATGAGCTCATACGGGGGCAGCATGGGAAGGCAGAGAATCCTCAGGCGCCGGTCTACACAAACGGAGCACCTCGGCACCGTAAGCCTGCCGCTTTTTCTCCCCCAAACCGGAAATACCCTCCAAGGCCTCGAATGTTTGAGGGTTGGTCTGGGCAATGGCGCGCAGGGTGGCGTCATGGAAGATCACGAAGGCTGGCAAGTTGTGCTCGCGGGCCACCTCGGCTCTCCAGGCCTTGAGTTTTTCCAGTCGCTCCAGCGCGCCGGCATTGAGGGCGGCCTCAGCACGGCCCCGTACTGAAATTTGTCGCGGTTTGCGCGCCGCCGAGCGGTCTGCCGCCCATGCGGAGCCGTCACGCAACACCAGGTCGACCCGACCGGCGAGCAGCTCCCGCGCCGCCGGCAGCAAGCTCAGGGTGTTCAGGCCCTCGCTATCGACCCGGACCATGTCCCGGGCAATCAACTGCCGCAAGACCGCGCGCCACCTTGACTCCGACAGGTCGGTGCCGATACCGAAGGTGGACAGGCGCTCATGACCGTACTGCCGCACCTTTTCTGTGCGTTTTCCGCGCAGAATGTCCACCAGATGCCCGGCTCCGAAATCCAGGTGGCTGGCCTGTCGCACCCGGTAGATGCAGCTGAGCAACTTGCGGCCGGCTTGCGTACCATCCCAAAGACCGGGGGGCTGCAGGCAGTTGTCGCAGTTCATGCAGGGCGAGCTGGCCTCCCCGAAATAAGCCAACAGGCCCACACGCCGGCATGTGGTCGACTCGGCCAGCCCGAGCAGGGCATCGAGCTTGCCGCGCATGATGCGCTTGTGGTCTTCACCGGCCAGCTCACCCGCATCAATCATGCGGCGCTGGTTCACCACATCCTGCAGTCCGTAGGCCATCCAGGCGTTGGCCGGCAGGCCGTCGCGGCCGGCCCGACCGGTCTCCTGGTAATAGGCTTCGATGTTCTTGGGCATATCCAGGTGCGCCACAAAGCGAACATCCGGCTTGTCGATGCCCATGCCAAAGGCGATGGTGGCCACCATGATCAGGCCATCTTCGCGCAAGAAGCGGTCCTGACGCTGCTGGCGTACACCGGCTTCGAGCCCCGCGTGGTAGGCCAGCGCCTGCAAGCCCTCGGCCTGTAACTGCTCCGCCACTTCTTCGACCCGCATCCGGGACCGACAGTAAACGATGCCCGCCTCGCCCGCATGCTCGCCCGCAATGAAGCGCAGCAATTGCCTGACCGGATCGGTCTTTTCGATGATGCGGTAGCGGATATTCGGACGATCAAAGCTGCTGACGAAGAGTCGGGCTGCGCCCAACTGGAGGCCCTCGACAATATCTCGACGGGTGATCTCGTCGGCCGTGGCGGTCAGAGCCACTCGCGGCACCCGCGGATAACGCGCTTCAAGCAGGGCCAGTTCACGGTACTCGGGCCGGAAGTCGTGGCCCCACTGGCTGACACAGTGGGCCTCATCAATGGCAATCAGGCTGAGCAGGCCGCGCGCATAAAGCGAGTCGAGCGCGGTCAAAAGGCGGCCCGTCTTCAAACGCTCAGGGGCCAGATACAGCAGGGTCAGATCCGCACCTTGCAGACGGGCCATGACCTCGCTGGCCTGCTCATGGGAAAGGCTGGAGTTGAGGTAGCACGCCGAGACACCGGCTTCGGCCAATGCCCCAACCTGATCGTGCATCAACGCAATCAGGGGCGAAACCACCAAGGTCAGGCCCCGGCCGGCCCGATGCCGGGCGATGGCCGGAATTTGGTAGCACAGGGACTTGCCGCCCCCGGTGGGCATAAGTACCAGGGCATCACCGCCACCCATCAGGTGATCGATGATGGCCTGCTGCGGCCCCCGGAAAGACTCGTAACCGAAGACCTCCTGCAGGATCTCCTGGGGCGCCCCTAGCATCGTCGGTCGCTAGCGAAAGCCACCCCGCCCGCCGAACTCACATCTGCTCCCAAGGCAGGCCCTCGAAACGCCAGCCCGAGAGGCTCGAGCGCTTGAAATGCTCGTCGAGCTCACCTTCAAAGCCGTGGACCACATGCGCCACATCGGTAAAACCAGCAGCCTCCAGGGCCGCGCCGGCGTCCAATGTGCGCTGCCCGGAACGACAGATCAGCAGCACCGGCCGGGTCTTGTCGGCCGATTCGCGCTCGACCGCCGCAACGAATTGGTGCGGATCGGCGGTCATCTCCGGGTATTCATACCAGGGAATATGAATCACGCCCGGAGGTCGCCCCACATAAAGGGATTCAATTTCCATGCGCACATCAACAAAGACGACATCGTCGCGGCTTTGGAGCAGTTGCCAGGCTTGCTGCGGTTGCAGATGCTTCATGAGGGAGGAACACTGATCGAAAAAAAGCTATTGTCGAGCAAGAGCGTCCTACCCGCGGGGCAACAACATCAAACGGTTGCCTACAATTGCGCCATGAGCTTTCCTGCCTACACCCGCGCACAGGCGCTGCCAACCACGCTGACACAAAGACTGGTCATGCTGGATGGTGCCATGGGCACCATGATCCAGCGCCTGCGTCTGAGCGAGGCGCAGTATCGTGGCGAGCGTTTTCACGCGTTTCACAAGGATGTCAAAGGCAACAACGAATTGCTCAGCCTGACCCGACCGGAGGTGATTCGCGACATACATGAAGGCTATCTGGCCGCCGGAGCCGACCTGATCGAGACCAACACCTTCGGCGCCACCACCGTGGCCCAGGCCGACTACGACATGGCCGATCTCGCTCTCGAGATGAACTTGCAATCGGCCCGTCTGGCCCGCGCCGCCTGCGACAAGTTCAGTACCGCCGACCACCCGCGCTATGTGGCCGGAGCGCTCGGCCCCACACCCAAGACCGCCAGCATCAGCCCGGATGTCAATGACCCGGGGGCGCGCAATATCGATTTCGAGCAGCTGCGATCGGCCTACTACGAGCAGGTGCAAGCCCTGGTGGAGGGCGGCAGCGATGTGCTGCTGGTCGAGACCATCTTCGACACCCTCAACGCCAAGGCGGCCCTGTTTGCCATTGACGAGTACTTCGAGGCCAGCGGCCAGTGCCTGCCCCTCCTGATCAGCGGCACGGTCACCGACGCCTCCGGTCGCATCCTCAGCGGTCAGACGGTCGGCGCCTTCTGGCACAGCGTACGCCACGCCCGGCCTCTAGCCGTTGGCCTGAACTGCGCACTGGGCGCAGCCCTGATGCGGCCTTATATCCAGGAGTTGCACCGCGTGGTGGGCGACGAGGCCTTTATCAGCTGCTACCCCAACGCCGGGCTGCCCAACCCGATGAGCGACACCGGCTTTGATGAAACGCCCGAGGTCACCAGCCGCCTGCTGCACGAATTTGCAGCCGAAGGGCTGGTCAACATCGTCGGCGGCTGCTGCGGCACGACGCCCGACCATATTGGCGCCATACGAACCGCGGTCAGTCCGCTGGCGCCTCGGGCCCTGAGAGCCCATGCCGCACTTGCAGTAATGTAGGCAGCCCAGCGACGGCGCCCGCAGCAGTCGTGGAAAGCGCGGCGGCGGCGTTGGCGCAGTTGAGCGCTTGCGACCAGCCCAACCCACGGGCAAAGGCCGCTGCCAGCGCTCCGTTAAACGCATCGCCCGCACCGATGGTATCGATGACCTGCACCGCATGGCCCGCCTGCGACAGGGGCGCCTGTCCGGGGCGGTAAAGACGGCAGCCCCTGGCGCCCAGAGTCACGACCACCGCACCGACGCCTCGCGCAAGCAGCACCTGCGCGCCGGCATCGGCATCGTCACAGCCCGAGAGCTCACGCAGCTCGCCCTCGTTGGGGGTCAGCACATCCACCATGGGCCATAGCGAATCGGGCATGGGCATGGCCGGGGCCGGGTTGAGCAAGGTGCGGACGGCCTGGCTGCGGGCGATGCGAAAAGCCTCCTGGGTCGCAGCCAGGGGCACCTCGCAAGAGGCCATCACCACCCGGGCGCCGGAGATCAAGGGCCTGGCCCGCAAGACCTGCTCGGGCCCCAGCGCGGCCGACACACCGGGGTAAACCACAATCGAATTGTTGCCATCGGGATAGACCCAGATCAGGGCGGTGCCATTGGGTCGCTGCTCATCGCGCTCGACATGACGGGTGTCGATGCCCTCCTGGGCCCACAGAGCCAGGCCCATGGCACCAAAATCATCAGCGCCTATGCAGGCCACCAAGGCCACCTGTGCCCCCTGCCGCGCTGCCGCCACCGCCGCGTTACTGCCCTTGCCACCGGGCAAGCGCTCGAAGTGCGAGGCCAACACGGTCTGCCCCACGGCCGGCGGGCCGGGCACATGCGCGATCAGATCGACATTCCAGCTGGCGATGCTGACCACCTCGGCCGTCATCGCGCGCCGCAGCCCAGGGTCTGAGACCGCCAAGGACCGATGGTCAGGAACAGCGCGGGCAGCACCCGCCAGGGGCCTGCGGCACAAATCGCGCACAGCAGGCTCTCGGCCTGCACGACCGAACGGTCATCGATGCCGGCCCCCTCAGGCAGGGGCGCGAGCATGGCCCCCCAACCGCCGGCGCCGTATGGAAGACACTGCGCCATCTTGCGGCTTAAATGAACTTGGCGGGCACATAGCCGAATTGCTGCGGCAGCCACAAAATGATCTGCGGGAACGCCACCATCAGAGCCAGCGCAATGACCAAGGCGATGATGAAGGGCCAGATTTCCCGGATCATGTCGGCCAGCTTGATGCCTGTCGTGCCATTGATGACGAAGAGCAAGACGCCGTAGGGCGGCGTGATCAAGCCGATCATGCAGTTGACCACAATCACCACACCAAAGTACACGAGATCAATGCCCAGGGCCTTGCAGGTCGAGAGGAACAAGGGCACGATCACCAGAATGATGGTGCTGG
>Ga0194133_10004679_pt1 | contig 18031 bp, 11 predicted proteins | sample TA2KigOf40mmetaG_FD_155448 | JGI IMG/M metagenome (GOLD analysis project Ga0194133, IMG submission 155448) | Freshwater microbial communities from Lake Tanganyika, Tanzania - TA2015055 Kigoma Offshore 40m | ecosystem: Environmental > Aquatic > Freshwater > Lake | place: Tanzania: Lake... | reverse complement strand
TCAGCCATCATGCGCACCTTGCCCGCAGCATGCTGCTCGCGTCCCCAGGCGCCCATCACGAAAGCGTCGTTGACCGACACGCACCAGATCTCATCCACCCCCCTGGCCTTGAACGCCTCGGCGTGGGCAACATATCCAGGAACGTGCTGCGCGGAACACGTGGGCGTGAAAGCGCCAGGCAGGCCGAAGATCGCAATCTTCTTGCCTTTGACGAGGTCGGCCGTCTTGAATGCATTGGGGCCAAGGCTGCAGCCGTTTGCCTCCACATCGAAGAATTCGTAGACGGTTGCCTGCGGAAAGGCGTCACCAACTTTGATCATGTGAGTACTCCAGGATTGAGAGTGGGGGTTTGGGGTTTGGGGTTTGGGGTTTGGGGTTTGGGGTTTGGGGGAGGAAAAGCGAACGAACCGAAGGTTGAGAGGCGCAAGACCGAAACCCGAGATGCGAAGCCTTGAGAGCCCTAACGCCACGACAAAGCGGGCGGCACGCTGGAACAAGCCCGCCCGGCCTGGCACCATCGCAGCGGAAACCGCAGCCCAGCAGCCGGTGGCACGACAAGCGCTGCCCTCGGCACCGTTGCCTCGCCGGGGTTCCGGACAAGGGCTCAGTCGCTTCCGAACGCCCCGTGCCAGCTCGATGCACAAGAGTGGCACGATTGGCACTATTGGCACGATTGGCATGATTGGCATGGTTCGCCCGAGCAGCCCGCTCACGCCCTACGTAACCCGGTCGCTTCTCAGCACCCGAGCCCGTAGGCCATGAGTTTAGCGACCCCGCCGTGACGGTACAGCGTACATCCCCTCGATCAGTCAGCCTGCCTGCGCAGAAATGCCGGAATGTCGAATTTCTCCACCCCGCTTTCCTCGAGCGCAGCCACCCTCGCGGAAGCCGCCGCGCGCGGGTCGCGCCAGACGGTCGGAGTGTCGAGCCCTGCGGTCAGGACCCTCGAAGCCGATGGGGTGAGCGGGGAGGTTGAAGGGGCCATCGGAGCGCCGGTTGAGCTGCCGAGCCCTGCGCCCGAGCCAAGGCCTGCGCCTGCGACCATGCCCGAGCCTGAACCCAGGCCCGAGCCTGAACCCATGCCCGAGCCCGAGCCCGAGCCTGAACCCATGCCCGAGCCCGAGCCTGAACCCATGCCCGAGCCTGAACCCAGGCCTGCGCCCGAGCCCGAGCCTGCTCCTGCCCCACCAGCCTGAGCGGTGAACCGTGGCGCAGAAGGTGTAGCGAGGTTGGCAACCGGCGTTGAAGCATGTCCGGCATGCGTACCGGTCGACCGTGAACCGGGCGCGTGCGCGCCGGGCGGGTGCGCGCCGGAGGCACTCACCAAAGACGACTGCGCAGCGGGGGTCTGCGCCGCAGACGGCTGCGCGCCGACCGCCACCAGTCCGCCCGACGCCGGGCTTATGCCGGGCGTGTGGGTAACCCCCGGCGACCCGGTACCAGCAGGGATCAGCCCTGCGCCCGACGGGCCTGCGGCAGTCCCGCCGCCCGCCATCAGCCCGGCCGCAGACCCGCTGCCCAGGCCGCTGGCGAGCGGCGCGTCGTAGGTGCCGGTCCGCGGCATCGCTTGCGGAGCGGAATGCTGGACGCTGTGCACGCCATGCTGCGCGCCGTGCGCTGCGTGCTGGGAACCGGGCGCCGCGTGCTGCAGGCCATGCGTCCCGCCCGGCGATGCAACCACTGCTCCATTGGGACTCGCGTGCTGCGGCGGGGCCACGGTGAGCGGCGCCTTGGCAAGCACCGGCGCTTTGGCCACCACGCGGGGACGACCGATGCCGGTTGCCACCACCGTCACCCGCAGACTGTCGGCCATGATGTCGTCGAAGACGGTACCGTGAATGATCGTGGCATCGTCAGAGCAGAAGTGCCGGATGGTGTTGATCACTTCGTTGGTTTCGCGCAGCCTCAGGCTGTTGCTTGCGGTGATGTTCACGATCACGCCGCGCGCGCCGTTGAGATCCACTCCGTCGAGCAGAGGCGAGGCCACCGCCTGCTCGGCTGCGATCCGCGCCCGGTCCATTCCGGCCGCTTCGCCGATCCCCATCATCGCCTTGCCCTGCTCGGCCATCACCGTGCGCACATCCGAAAAGTCAACGTTCACCAGGCCGGGAACATTGATGATCTCTGCGATGCCGGCCACCGCGTTGTGCAGCACATTGTCGGCCTGCTTGAAGGCGTCCTGCAGCGTTGCATCCTCATCCATCACCTCAAAGAGCTTCTGGTTGAGCACCACGATCAGCGAGTCCACATGCTCCACCAGCGCATCGATGCCGGCATCGGCCACGCGCATCTTGCGCACCCCCTCGAAGTCGAAGGGCTTAGTCACCACCCCCACCGTGAGGATGCCCATCTGCTTGGCGATCGATGCCACCACCGGCGAAGCCCCGGTGCCGGTGCCCTTGCCCATGCCCGCAGTGAGAAAGACCATGTTGGCGCCTTCCAGAGCTGCCCGGATCTCGGCTTCGCGCGCCCGCGCCGAGTCGCGTCCAGCCTCGGGGTTGGCCCCGGCACCCAGTCCAGCCTCGCCGAGCTGGATCGTGTTCAACGCCCCCGAACGGATCAGCGCCTGCTTGTCCGTGTTCATCGCAATGAACTCCACCCCCTGCACGCCACGCATGATCATGTGATTGACTGCGTTGCCGCCTGCGCCCCCCACTCCCACCACCTTGATGACCGCGCCCTCGGGCGGGATTTCATCCTCCAGCATTTCGAGACCCATGATGTACCCTCCGCTTGACCTTTCCAGTGCCACCCTGCCGGCCGCCGCCGCCGCCGACACCCCTACCGCCCCCGGCTAGAAGTTGCCGAGAAACCAGTCCTTCATGCGCCGCATCGTCTCCCTGAAGGAGCCCCCCTGCTGCGCCACCCTTAATCCCCTCAGGCGCTGCATGCGCGCCTCCTGCAGCAACCCCAGCGCGGTCGAAAAGCGCGGCGATGCCACCACGTCAGCCAGTCCACCCTGGTAGTCGGGCATGCCCACCCGCACCGGCTTGAGGAACACATCCTCGGCGAGCTCGACCATGCCCGGCATCAGGGTGGAGCCCCCGGTGATCACGATCCCCGAGGACAGCAGTTCCTCGTAGCCGGACTCGCGAATCACCTGGTTGACGAGCGAAAAGAGTTCCTCCACCCGGGGTTCGATCACCGCAGAGAGCGCCTGGCGCGACATGTGCCGTGGCGCACGGTCGCCGAGCCCGGGAACCTCGATGCGCTCGGCGGGATCGGCGAGCACCTGCTTGGCGATTCCGTGACGCAGCTTGATTTCCTCGGCCTCCGGGGTGGGGGTGCGCAGCGCCATCGCGATGTCGTTGGTTATCTGGTCGCCCGCGATCGGAATCACTGCGGTATGCCGGATGGCTCCCTCGGTGAAGATGGCGATGTCGGTTGTGCCACCCCCGATGTCGACCAGCGCAACGCCGAGTTCCTTCTCATCGGGTGTGAGCACCGCGTAACTCGAGGCGAGCGGCTGCAGGATCAGGTCCAGCACTTCCAGACCGCAGCGGCGCACGCACTTCACGATGTTTTGCGCCGCAGAGACCGCACCGGTCACGATGTGTACCTTGGTCTCGAGCCGCACCCCGCTCATGCCGATCGGCTCACGGATGTCGTCCTGGCCGTCCACCACGAATTCCTGGGGCAGCACATGCACGATCTGCTGGTCGGTGGGGATGTTGACTGCCTTGGCGGTTTCGATCACCCGGGCAACGTCGGCCTCGGTGACCTCCTTGTCCTTGATCGCCACCATGCCGGAGGAGTTGAAGCTGCGGATGTGGCTGCCGGCAATTCCTGTGTAGACCGCGCGGATCTTGCAGTCGGCCATGAGTTCGGCCTCTTCGAGTGCCCGCTGGATCGATGCCACCGTGGCCTCGATGTTGACCACAACGCCTTTCTTGAGGCCGCGCGACTCGTGCTGACCGAGCCCGATCACCTCGAGTCTGCCGTCGGCGGTGAGTTCGGCCACCATCGCCACGATCTTGGTCGTGCCGATGTCCAGTCCAACGATCAGATCCTTCACATCGCGCGTCATTTGTCCCTCTTTGCACTTTTGCGCGCGCCGGCCTGGGAAGGGTCGACGGCAGCCAGTTGCAGGGCAAAGCCGTTGGGGTAGCGCAAGTCCACCACCGCCACCGGCTTGTTCAGGCGTTCGGCCACGCTGCGGTGCGATTCCACCCAGCGCGCCACCCGATGGTCCATCCCCAGACCCTCGTCGCGCCCAAGCAGCATCAGGGTGCCGTCGTCGAGGCGCGCCTGCCACGCGTGGCTCGCCGAAAGTGACAAGGTCACCGGGCTACGGCCCGCCGGTGCCAACCAGGCCTGCAATTCGCGCCACCGTGCGAGCACCTGCGCCTGGCTGCCTTCGGGCCCCAGCAGTTGCGGTAGCGCGCCGCTGGCCTCTGCCTCGGCCACGTTGGCGGTGAAGAGTTCCCCATGGTCATTGATCAGGCGGTCTGCGTTCCACGTGGCCATCGGCCGGTGCTCCTCAACGGTGAGGTGCAGCGCGTTGGGCCACACCCTGCGCACCTGCGCCCGTCGCACCCAGTCGACCTGTTCGGTCTGCGCGCGCACCGCCTCGAGGTCGAGGGCAAAGAAGCTGCCCACGCTCTGGCGGCGCAGGGTGAAGGCAAAGGACTCCTCGCTCAGGTGGCGCAGCGTCTGCCCCGGCACCGCCTCCACGATCACCTGTTGCATCACGAAGATCGGCCGTCCGGCGATCCAGCGGCCGGCACCCCAGAAAAGCGCAAGCAGCGCAAGCGCCGCGAGCACAAGCGCTGCGCGATTGGCCCAGCGCGGGTCGTTCCACATGCGCCGCAGGAACTGCGCGGCAATCCGGTTGATTCGCACCTGCGCCGCAGCGACCTGCGCCTGACCGCGACGTCTGCCCCGGGCAGGCGTGCTCATGCCAGAGCCCCTTTGCGGCTCATGCGGCAGCCCTCAGCTTGAGACTTGCAGCATCGAGCAGACGCAACACCAGGTCGGCATAGGAGATGCCAAGAGCCCGCGCAGCCATCGGCACAAGCGAGTGATCGGTCATGCCGGGCGAGGTATTCACCTCGAGAAGCCAGGGATTGCCGCCTGCATCGAGCATCAGGTCGACCCGACCCCATCCCGAGCAGCCGAGGGCAGCATAGGCCCGTACTGCAAGCGCCTGAACGCGTGCCCCTAGCTCCGCATCGAGCGGTGCCGGGCACAGGTACTCGGTGTCCTCGGTGAAATACTTGTGCTGGTAGTCGTAGTTGCCTTCTGGCGCACGGATCTCCACGATCGGAAGTGCACGCGCCTGGCTTGCCTCTCCGAGCACCGCCACCGTGAGTTCACGGCCTGCAATCAGCTGCTCGGCAAGGCTCAGGGCGTCGCTGCGGGTGGCAAGCGCGATCGCAGCCTCGAGCTCCTCCACCCGATGCACTTTGCTCAAGCCCAGCGTGGAACCCTCGCGACAGGGCTTGACCACCACCGGGAGGCCAAGCGCAGCCACAATCTCGTGCGGCTGGCTCAAGGGCCCGATCGCCAGACTCTGCGGAGTGGGCAAACCGAGAAAGCTCCAGATCTGCTTGGTACGGATCTTGTCGATCGCGAGCGCCGAAGCCTGCACGCCCGAGCCGGTGTAGGCAATACCCAGAAGCTCCAGCGCACCCTGCACCGTGCCGTCCTCGCCGTAGCGGCCGTGTAGTGCAATGAAAACCCGCTCCACTCCCAGACGCCGAAGATCGTCGAGCGGCTGCACGGCCGGGTCGAACGCGAAAGCCTGCACGCCCCGGCTTTGCAGCGCGGCCAACACACCGCGCCCCGAACGCAGCGAAATCTCGCGCTCGGCCGAAGCCCCGCCCATCAGCACTGCCACTTCGCCCTTGCGCTCAGTCATCGCCATGCTCCCCGAGGAGGCTCAAGCGGATCGCAGGCGCGAGCGTGGCGATCGACCCGGCCCCCATCGCGATCACCACATCGTCGGCTTGCGCCTGTTCGATCACCGCCAGCTCGAGTTGCGCCAGGGTCTCGCAGAAGATCGGCTCCACGCGGCCTGCCACGCGCAGGGCGCGGGCAAGCGATCGACCGTCTGCCGCCACGATCGGCGCTTCGCCTGCGGCGTAGACTTCGCTGAGCAGTACCCGGTCGGCTGTGCCCATCACCGCAACGAAGTCCTCGAAGAGGTCGCGGGTGCGGGTGTAACGGTGGGGCTGAAAAGCAAGCAGCAGACGCCTGCCCGGAAAGGCCCCGCGCGCGGCCGCGAGCACCGCAGCCATTTCCACCGGGTGGTGACCGTAGTCGTCGATCAGCGTGAAACTGCCCCCCCCGCGTGCAGGCATCTCGCCAAAGCGCTGAAACCTCCGGCCCACGCCCTTGAACTCGCGCAACGCACCGAGCACCGCCTCGTCTGCGAGCCCGAGTTCCTCGGCCACACCGATGGCGGCCAGCGCATTGAGCACGTTGTGCCGCCCGGGCAGGTTGAGCCGCACCTCGAGCGGCGAACCCGACTCGCGCAAGACCCGGAAGTGCATGCTCGCACCTTCGGCGCGCAACGCGGTTGCACGGATCTGTGCATCGTCGCGTGTGCCGTAGGTGAGCAGCGGCTTCGATACGAAAGGCAGGATGTTGCGCACCCCGGGGTCGTCGACGCACACGATCGCCGCGCCGTAGAAGGGTAGACGATGGGTGAACTCCACGAAGGCCTGGCGCAGCCGGGCCGGGTCGTGCGCATAGGTCTCCATGTGGTCTGCGTCGATGTTGGTGATGATCGCCAGACTGGGGGAGAGGTTGAGGAAGGAGCCATCCGACTCGTCGGCTTCAACCACGATCATCTCGCCGCTGCCCAGGCGCCCATTCACACCGGCGCTGTTGAGCCGTCCCCCGATCACGAAAGTCGGATCCTTGCCGCCTGCGGCAAGGACCGAGGCCACCAGCGATGTGGTGGTGGTCTTGCCATGGGTTCCGGCCACCGCGATGCCCTGCTTGAGCTTCATCAACTCGGCAAGCATCATGGCGCGAGGAACGAGCGGTATGCGCCGCGAGCGCCCGGCGACGAGCTCGGGGTTGTCGGGCCGCACTGCCGCCGAGAGCACGATGCAGTCGGCACCTTCGATCTGCGCGGCGGCGTGGCCCTGATACACCGTGGCGCCAAGACTTGACAGCCTGCGCGTGACGGCCGACTCGCTCAGGTCCGACCCCGAAATGCGGTAGCCGAGGTTGAGGAACACTTCAGCGATTCCGCTCATGCCCGCTCCGCCAATGCCCACGAAGTGGATGTGCCGCACCTTGTGTCTCACGAAGCCAGTCCCACAGAGGCACCCGCAAGCCGGCCGCAGGCCGCCGCGAGGGTGTCGAGCGCATCGAGCTTGGCCTGCCTGCGTGCCGCCACCGCCATCTGCATCAGCCGCTCGCGATCGAGCGCCCGCAGAAGATCCGCAAGCAGCTCGGGGGTGAAGGCGTCCTGCTGAAAGCACCATGCCGCGTGGGCGTCGGCAAGAAAGCCGGCGTTGTGGGTCTGGTGGTCGTCGACTGCGTGCGGAAACGGTATGAAGAGCGCCGCCACGCCGGCGGCTGCCACTTCGGAGACGGTCATCGCACCGGCTCGCGCGATCACGAGATCGGCATTGCCGTAGGCCTGTGCCATGTCGTCGATGAAGGGGCGCACCTCGGCGTCGACCGCAGCCGCGTGGTACGCCTGCCGCAGGCCCTCGGCGTGAGCCTCTCCCGACTGATGCACAACCACCGGGCGGTGTGCGCGCGAGATCCGAGCCAACGCCCGAGGCACGAGCGTGTTGATCGCCTGCGCTCCAAGACTCCCCCCGAGCACCAGAACGCGCAACGGTCCCTCACGCTCGCGGTAGCGCTGCTGAGGCGGCGCGAGCGCCGCAATCGCCTCGCGGACCGGGTTGCCCACCCAGAGCGGCGCCGGTCGCAGCGCAGCTCCAAACGAGCCGGGAAAGGCTTCGCAGACCTCGTCGGCGAGCCGGGCAAGCACCTTGTTGGACAGACCCGCCACCGAATTCTGCTCATGGATCAGCAGTGGACACCCCAGAAGGCTCGCCATCATCCCCCCCGGAAACGCCACATAGCCGCCCATGCCGAGCACCACATCGGGCCGCTCGGCGCGCAGCGCACTCAGCGCCTGCGCAAAGGCGCGCAGCAGGCGAAGCGGCAGGAGCACCGCAGTGCCGATCCCCTTGCCGCGCAGGCCTGAGAACTGCAGCGGTCGCATCGGCACGCCGACTTCCCCGGTGAGTCGGGCTTCCATGCCCGCGGGGTTCCCCAGCCACACCACCCTCCAGCCTTCGCGCCGCAGTCGCTCGGCGACGGCCAGACCCGGGATCACATGGCCTCCGGTGCCGCCGGCCATGACCATCAGGCAGGGCATCACCCGCCGCCTCCGGCGACGCTGCAGCTCCGAGAGGTTTTCATACCTTGCCCCCGCGCATCGCCAGCCGGTTCTCGCGATCGATACACAGCAGGATGCCGATTGCGGTGCAGTTCACCAGAATGCCGGTACCGCCATAGCTCATCAGCGGCAGCGTGAGACCCTTGGTGGGCAGCAGCCCGAGGTTCACGCCCATGTTGATGAAGGCCTGGGTACCGATCCACAAGGCAATACCCTGGGCGACAAGCCCGGCGTAGGTGCGCTCCATGGCGAGCGCCTGACGTCCAATCTGAAAGGCGCGGCGGGTAAGCCAGAAGAAGGCAAAGATCGTGATCGCCACCCCCAGTAGCCCGAGTTCCTCGCCCACCACCGCAAGCAGGAAGTCGGTATGCGCCTCCGGAAGGTAGTGGAGCTTCTCCACGGAGCCCCCCAGACCCACACCGAGCCATTCGCCACGGCCAAAGGCGATCAGTGAATGGGTGAGCTGGTAGCCTTTGCCAAGCGCATTGTTGGGCTCGAAGGGATCGAGGTAGGCAAAGATCCGCTCGCGCCGCCAGGGCGACAGCTGGATGAGAAGGGCAAAGGTGCCCAGCGCAATCAGGATCAGCCCGCTGAAGAGTTTGCCGTTGACGCCCCCGAGAAAGAGAATCCCCATCGCCACCGCGGCGATCACGACAAAGGCACCGAGGTCGGGCTCCATCAGGAGCAGCAGTCCAACCAGGGCCACTGCGGTACCCATCGGCAGAAAGCCCTTGGAGAAATGGTGCATGTAGTCCTGCTTGCGCACGGTGTAGTCGGCCACATACAGGATCACGAAGATCTTCATCAGCTCCGATGGCTGAAGGTTGATCACCGACAACGACAGCCAGCGCCTTGCGCCATAGACCGACTTGCCGAGCCCCGGGATCAGCACGAGGATCAGCAGGAGCAGTCCCAGAAGGAAAAGCAGCCCGGCGCAGCGCTGCAGCACCTTCGTGGGCATGCGCAGCATCACGGCGGCAGCCATCAGCCCGACGCCGACCGCTAGCGCATGCCGTAGCAGGAAGTGCCACGACTTGTAGGCGGAAAAACGCGGCGAATCGGGCAGGGCAACCGAAGCCGAATACACCATCACCAGACCGAAGAGCAGCAATCCCAGGCTCACTGCGAGCAGCGCATGATCGATCTCGGAAGCTGCCGGAAGGGCCACCGCAGGACCGCGCGCCGCACGTCCACCCACGGCGGGGGTACTCGCCGCGCGGCGCCAGGGCATTGCCGAGGCGCGCCAGGCGAAACGCCACCCCAGGCTTTTCGTGAGGCGAGACTTCCCGGCAGCCCCGCCCGCCCGAGTGCCCGGATCAAGGCGCGGATCAAGGCGTGGATCAAGGCGCGGAGCCGGGCCCGGAGCCGGGCCCGAAGCGAGGCCGGCCATGTGCGCGGGGCTCGCAGCCGTGCTGCTGGCAAGTCTCATGCGTCGGCGACCGCCTGCGATCGAGCCCGACCGAAGTCGGCAACAGACGTGCGAAAGACCTGGGCCCTGTGGCGATAATCGCGGAACATGTCGAGACTTGCGCATGCTGGCGAGAGCAGCACCGCCTCGCCGGCCCTTGCCAGGCCCGCCGACCATCGCAGGGCGGCTTCGAGCGAGTCAAAGCGGGCCAGGGCGCAGGGGGCGGCAGCGCCGGTCTCGCGCTGGGCGGCGTGCACCGCAGCCTCGATGGCTTCGGCCGCCTCGCCGATCAACGCGACCGACGAGGCACGCTCGAGGATCGCAAGCCCGAGTGGCGCGAAATCCTGTCCCTTGCCAAGTCCGCCCGCAATCAGGTGGCAGGGCATGTCCAGGCCGCGCAGCGCTGCGATCGTTGCGCCCACGTTGGTACCCTTGCTGTCGTCGATGAAGCTCACGGCGTCGATTACGGCGACCACCTCACAGCGGTGGGCTCCGGGCGTAAACCCGCGCAAGCCGTGCAACACGCTTGCCATCGGGATCCCGATCGCACGACCGAGTGCCACAGCCGCGAGCGCGTTGATGTGGTTGTGAGTGCCACGCGCACGAAGCGCATCGGCTGGCATGAGCGGCCGAAGCCTTTGCGCGGGTGTCTCGCTACGCTTGCGCCGCCCCGGGGGCTCATCCGGGACGAGCGCCTCGACCAGCCAATTGAGCCCCTGGATTCCGCCCACGCCCAGATCGCCGGGTGCGGTTGGCGGGGAGAGGCCGAAACGTACGCTGCGGCGCACGCTCCGGCTTCGAGGCTGGGTTGCCGGATCGTCGCGCGAGTACACCGCAAAGGTCTCCGGCGCATAGATGCGCTGTTTGCTTGCCAGATAGCTCGCCATGTCGCGGTGCCAGTCGAGATGATCCTCGCTCAGGTTGAGGATGCAGGCTGCGTCGGGCTGCAGACTGCTGCACAGGGCGAGTTGAAAACTCGAGAGTTCCAGCACCCACACCTGGGGCAGGCGCTGCAGCACCTCGTCCGAGAGCGGCCCCTGTGCAGCGTGCTCAAGCCCGATTCCGGCCGCGTCGAGTTCCTCGGCCAGCGCCTCGAGCGCCGCTGGCGACACGTTGCCGGCGAGGCGGCAGCGGCGGCCCGCATGCCGGCAGATTTGCTCGAGCATTCCCACCGTGGTGGTCTTGCCGTTCGTTCCGGTCACCGCAATCAGGTCCGGGCGGTAACCCCGGGCGCGGAGTCCGGCGAGCGCCTGCGCAAAGAACTCGATCTCGCCAGCCACCGGGATCGACCGCTCCAGCGCCCAGGCTGCGATCTGTGCGCCCGGCCCTTTCTCAATCGAGAGTCCTGGCGACCAGGCAATGAGATCGACATCGTCGAGCCATTGCTCCTGTGGCGCACCGAAGCGCATGTTGAGTTCAGGGTGGATTGCGCGCAACTGCCCGGCCTGCGGCGGCGTCTCGCGGGTATCGGCCACCCGGACCTGCGCGCCGCAGCGCTTGAGCCAGGCAATCATGGCGTGTGCCGACGCACCGGTACCGAGCACAAGCACCTGCCGCCCTGGCCATTGCAAGGGATCAAGGAGCGGTTTGACCGCCGGATGCGCACTTGCACGCGCGCCCGAAGCCGAGCGTGCCGAAGGTCGCGCCGACGATGCTGGTCGATCCGAACCGCGCACCGCAAGCGGCCGGGCACGCGCGTTCGGTGCAGGCACTGCGGGCAACATCCGCCCCGGGGCGAGCGGCTGGACTGGTGCAGCGGCGGGCAGGGCACCTGCGGTAAACGGGGCACTGCGGCGGAGCGGGCCGGGTCCGGCGCCGCGGACGCGGTGCAACCAGCCGCCGAGCGAGGCCAGGGAGGAAGCGTCTAGAGTGTGCACGGTGGTTCTCCCGAAAGATGGGTTGCGGTCGTCACGCGAAGGTTCTCAGCGCAGCTTCAGGGTTGAGAGGCCAAAGAGCACAAGCATCATCGTCACGATCCAGAAGCGCACAACCACTTGCGACTCGCTCACGCCACCCACCTCGAAGTGGTGATGGAGCGGCGCCATGCGGAAGATCCTTCTGCCTTCGCCGTAACGCCGTTTCGTATATTTGAACCACCCCACCTGAAGCATCACCGAGATGGTTTCGGCCACAAAGACGCCCCCCATGATGAAGAGCACGATCTCCTGGCGCACGATCACCGCCACCGTGCCGAGCGCTCCGCCGAGCGCGAGTGCGCCCACGTCGCCCATGAAGACCTGCGCGGGATAGGCGTTGAACCAGAGGAAGGCGAGGCCGGCGCCCGCGAGCGCACCGCAGAAGACCGTGAGTTCGCCCGCGCCGGGTATATGGGGAATCAGCAGGTACTTTGCGAAGACTGCGTGGCCTGCCACGTAGGCAAAGATTCCCAGCGCACTGCCCACCAGCACCGTGGGCATCGTTGCCAGACCGTCAGCACCATCGGTGAGGTTCACCGCATTGCTCGTGCCCACAATCACGAAGTAGCTCAGGATGATGAATCCGAAGACGCCCAGCGGGTAGGCCACATTCTTGAAGAAGGGCACGATCAGATCGGCACGCGGAGGCAGGTCGAGGTCGAGTCCCGACTCGACCCAGCGTAGAAAGAGGTTCCACGCCTCGAGGTTGCTCTGCGAGGGCACTGCAAACGCCAGCCAGACTGCCGCAAGCAGACCGATCACCGATTGCCAGAAGTACTTCTCCCGCGCAGGCATCCCGCGCGGATCGCGGTGCACCACCTTGCGGTAATCGTCGACCCAACCGATCCAGCCGAAGCCGAGCGTGACGAGGAGCACGATCCAGATGAAGCGGTTGTCGAGATCGCCCCACAGCAGCGTGGTGGCTCCGAGCACAAGAAGGATGAGCGCTCCACCCATGGTGGGCGTCCCCTTCTTCACCAGATGCGACTGCGGTCCGTCTTCGCGGACAGCCTGCCCGATCTTGAGTTCGGCAAGCCGTCGGATCACCCAGGGCCCGATCATCAGGCCGAACACCAGCGCGGTGAGCGTGGCAAGTGCCGCGCGCAAGGTGATGTAGTTGAACACCGAAAACGCCCGCACATCCTTCGCCAGCCATTGGGTGAGTTCGAGCAGCATCAGGCTCGGACTCCTGCAAGGCTGCCCTCGGTGAGGGCCTTGACCACCCGCTCCATGGCCATGAAGCGGGAGCCTTTCACCAGGATCGCAAGACTTCGCTGGGCCGCCTCGCCCTGCCCCGCCAACGCACTCGGCGCTGCGTCCGGGGGCGCCACGATCGCCGAGAGCGTTTTCGCCGGCTCCCTGGACGAGGGCGCCACGATCGCCGAGAGCGCTTCGCTCAGCGACCTGACATCGTCCCCGAAATGCTGTGCGCGCGACCCGAACGCTTTTGCGGTTGCACGCGTGGCCGTCCCGAGCAACCACAGCGCATCGATCCCGCAGTTGCGCGCGTGGACTCCCATCTCCTCGTGGAAAGCCGGCCCATGCGCGCCCACCTCGCCCATGTCGCCGAGCACCAGCACCCGCTCCCCTGGCATGCCAGCGAGCAGGTCGATGGCCGCCCGGACCGAATCGGGGTTGGCGTTGTAGCTGTCGTCGATCAGCAGCGCATGCTGATGCAGCGGAATCTGCCGCAAGCGCCCATCCACCGGCTGAAAGCGCTCCAGCCCGGCAACGATGGGCTCGATCCCGATGCCGATGGCGTGCGCGCACGCGGCAGCGGCCATGGCATTGCGCAGGTTGTGGCGGCCGGCAATGGCAAGTTTGAGCGGTGTGGCGTGGCCCGCCAGATGCAGGCGGAACGATGCGCCGTGGATGTCACTGGCATGCACCGGCCAATGCGCATCCCAACCGAAACACAAGCTGCGGCGCTCCCCGGCAAGCGTCTTCCAGATCGGTGCGCAAACCTCGTCTCCGGGAAAGACCGCGCATCCGTGGGCAGGAAGTGCGCCGATGACAACCCCGTTTTCGCGCGCCGAGGCCTCGACCCCGTGCAGGAACTCCTGATGCTCGCGTTGCGCATTGTTGACCAGGGCTACGGTTGGCTGCGCAATCGGTGCCAGCTGGTGCATCTCGCCCACCTGGTTGATCCCGAGCTCGAACACCGCAGCGCGATGCGTCGCGCGCAAACGAAGCACCGACATCGGAACACCGTAGCCATTGTTGAGGTTGCCCTGGCTCCAGAGCGCGGCCGTACCAAAGGCTTCGCGCAGGATCGATGCGATCATTTCCTTCACTGTGGTCTTGCCGTTGCTGCCGGTCACCGCAATCACCGGCAGCGTGAACTCGCGTCGCCAACCCGCCGCGAGTTGTTGCAGCGCGAGGGTGGTGTCGGGCACCTGAAGCCCGTGTATGACGCCGCGCCGGAGCTCGCCGTCGATCCGCGCGTCAGCCGAGATCTCGCGCGAGGAGATCAGCGCGCGCACCCCCGCGCCAATCACCTGCCCGATGAAGGCATGGGCATCGAAGCGCTCCCCGATCAGCGCCACGAAGAGTTCCCCCGGGCGCGCAAGCCGCGAATCGGTGCAGACCGCGTCGATCTTCACGCCGGGATCACCCACAAGCCTTGCGCCCTCGATCCACGACTGTGCATCAGCGAGCGTGAACATCAGCGGCGCGCCCCGGTGCTGGCCGCCAGACTCCAGTGCCGCGCGAGCGCCAGCGCCGCATGCTGCCGGTCATCGAAGGGCAGGCGCTGTCCGCCGATTTCCTGGACGCGCTCGTGCCCTTTGCCTGCAATCAGCACGACATCCTCTCGCGCTGCCCCGGCAAGTACCTGGTCAATCGCCACAGCGCGATCAACCTCGGTGGAAAGGCAGCGAGCCCGGACGGCGGCAGCACCAAAGGTCGCGGTCTGGCGATCGTTGGTCCCGGGGTTTACGGCCGGGCATCCTTCGGACGCGCGCGAGGAGCCCTCGGGCACGGCGCGTGCACCGCTCAGGATCTGCCCGATGATCTGCAGCGGATTCTCGCTGCGCGGGTTGTCGCTGGTGAGGCACACCTGGTCTGCATGGCGAACCGCGACTGCGCCGATCAGCGCGCGCTTGCCGGCGTCGCGATCGCCGCCCGCTCCCACCACGCAGATCAACCGGCCGTTGCGCCGCCGGGCAAGTGGCCGCAAGGCGAGCAGTACCTGTTCAAGTGCGTCGGGAGTATGCGCATAGTCAACCACCACCAGGGGTGTGCTGCCACCGCCAAGGCGCTCCATCCGGCCATCCACCGGGCGCAACCCCGAAAGTGCTCCGAGCGCCTGCTCGACGGGCCGGCCGAGCGCAATCCAGCTCGCCGCAACCGCCAGAGCGTTCAGCGCATTGAAGCGTCCGAGAAGCGACAGTGTCTGCACGCCGCTTTGGACTTTGTGCCGCTCCCCCCCCTCGAGTGCAAGGTAGCGCCAGCGCAGGCGCATACCGCAGGGGTCGTCTTCCACCTCGGCCTCGGGAAAAGCCCAGAGCAGGGCCGAAAGGGCTGGATTGCGTTGTGCGAGCTCTCGAGCGCGGGTGCGCGACCGATCGAAATCCTCGCCCAGGCCGTAAAAGAGGAGCGCGGCTCCAGAGGGACAAGCGTCCACCATCGTTGGCGTCCAGGCGTCGTCGAGATGGATAACCGCGTGCGCCCCCCAGGGTGATCGCCCGAGCAGGCGAAAGAGCGTTGACTTCGCTTGCGCATAGTTCTGCATGCTGCCGTGGTAGTCGAGGTGATCGCGGCTCAGCTGGGTGTAGACCGCGACTGCGGGCATCGAGCCCTGGAGCCTTCCCTGGTGTAATCCGATCGACGAGGCCTCGATCGACACCAGTTGCGCCCCGCGTTCGGCAACATCGCGAAGTTGCGTTTGCAAGGCAACCGCATCGGGGGTGGTGAGCGCAGCGACTGAGCCGTCCTCGCGGGTGCGTGGCGGGTCATCGGGCACCGCTTCGGGATCGAAGAAGCGCTCGCCAAGCGTCCCGATCACCGCCGAGGGCGCACTCCAGTGCGCCGCCATCCAATACGAAACGCTCGTCTTGCCGTTCGTGCCCGTTACCGCCACAAGCGGGATGCAGTGCGAGGGATGACCATAGAACGCTCCCGCGAGATGCCCCACAAAGCGATGCAGCGAGGGGAGGATGAACACACGCGGGTCGCTGCCGACGTACCCGTTGGGACCCTGGGACGCCGCGGATGCGTTTCCCTGGGCGGCATTGTCTGCAGCGTCGGGTGAGGCGGAAGGCAAGGTATCGGAACGATCGTGCGCAGGACTCCGCGCAAGGCACTGCGCGTCGCACAGCACGGCACACGCGCCCCGCTGCAGAGCTTGCGCAATGAAGCCCGCCCCGTTGTGGCGACGCCCCGAAAGCGCAATGAAGACGTCTCCGGCCCTGACTGCACGGCTGTCTGCGCGCAACCGCGCCCGCGCCCCCACGCGGGGACGAAGCCAGTCCAGCGCCTGCCGTACCAGCCGGTCGTCGAAGGCCGACAGGCACTGCGTTGAAAGTGAAGGGGCCGGTGCCACTGCCGGATCCGGTTCCGGTACCGGGATCAGGCCCGGCTCCAGGTCCGGGATCAGGTCGGGGATCAGGTCCGGTGCCGGCACGGCCTCGGCCCTGTGCGCGTCGGTGCGCTTCACCGCACCCGCTCCTGGCCCACCATCTGCGTGGCGCGGGCCGACGCGCTCAGCGTGCCAGCCTCCTCCTCCAGAGCAATCGACGGGGGTGCCGGTTCACGTACCGGCTGCGCCACGGTGAAGGCCTGCATCGAAGCATCCGGCATCACCCGCATGGTGCGGAGACTCTCGCCGCCGATCCGTGCAAAGATCGGTGCTGCGACAAGGCCCCCGAAGTACTTGCCGGCCGAGGGCTCGTCGACCATCACCGCGATAATGATCCGCGGGTCGGAAACCGGTGCAAAGCCCACGAACGACGCCACATACTTGTTTGCATAGCGTCCGTTTTCGAGCTTGTGTGCGGTGCCGGTCTTTCCAGCCACCCGGTAGCCCTGGATCTGCGCCTGCGGTGCGGTACCCCCGGGGCCGGCAGCGAGTTCGAGCATGCGGCGGACCGTCTTGGCGGTTTCGGCGCGGATCACCGGGTCGCCTTGCGCCTTTGCGGCGTGACGCAGCATCGTGACCGGGATCAGCTCGCCGTCGCGCGCGAAAATCGAGTAGGCGCGGGCCAACTGCAGCAGTGAAACCGAAATCCCGTGACCATACGACATGGTGGCCTGCTCGATCGGCTTCCAGGTGCGATGGGGCCTGACCCGCCCCGCAACAGCCCCGGGAAAACCGATGTCGGGAACCTGCCCGAACCCCACCTGCATGAAGAGTTGCCACATCTCCTGCGGCGGGATCTGCAGCGCCATCTTGGCGGTGCCGATGTTGGAGGATTTCTGCAGGATCTGCTCCACGGTCAGCACACCGTAGGCGTGCGCGTCGCTGATCGTGTGACTGCCGATGGTCATTCGGCCGGGTGCAACATTGAAGGTGGACTCCGGGCGCACCCGGGCGCTGTTGAGCGCGAGGGCCGTGGTGAAGGGCTTCATCGTCGAACCGGGCTCGAAGATGTCGGTGATCACCCGGTTGCGCAATTGGGCTCCGGATAGATGTGCGCGCTGATTCGGGTTGTAGCTCGGCCAGTTGGCGAGCGCGAGCAACTCGCCGGTTTCAACGTCGATGACCACCGCGGCTGCGGCCTTGGCCCGGTGTTCCTCGACCGCATCACGGATCGCATTGAAGGCAATGAACTGGATCCTGCTGTCGATCGACAGCGCAATGTCTGTGCCGTGCTGCGGGTCACGAACCTCCCGTACATCCTCGATGATGCGACCCAGACGGTCGCGGATCACCACCCGCGAGCCGGCGATGCCCGAGAGGTGTTTCTCCTTGGAGAGCTCGATCCCCTCCTGGCCGCTGTCTTCCACGTTGGTGAAACCCACCACATGCGCGGCCGTCTCGCCTTCGGGGTAATAGCGCTTGTACTCCCGGCGCAAGTGCACGCCCGGAATCTGCAAGGACTCGACCTGACGTGCGAGATCGCTGTCGACCTGGCGACGCAGGTAGACGAAGGTCTTTTCCTCCTGTCCCACCCGCTGATGGAGGTCGGACACCTTCATGCCGAGCAGTCTGGAGAGTTGCAGAACCTGCGCCTCGCTCGCACGGTACTCCGGGGGGTTCACCCAGACCGCGCTTGCGGGCAGGCTGGTGGCGAGGGTTTGCCCGTTACGGTCGAGGATCTTGCCGCGCGAGGCGGGGAGCTCGAGCGTCCTCTGGTAGCGCACCTGACCCTCGCGCTGCAGATAGTCCTGCGAGAA
>Ga0194133_10004676_pt1 | contig 18042 bp, 20 predicted proteins | sample TA2KigOf40mmetaG_FD_155448 | JGI IMG/M metagenome (GOLD analysis project Ga0194133, IMG submission 155448) | Freshwater microbial communities from Lake Tanganyika, Tanzania - TA2015055 Kigoma Offshore 40m | ecosystem: Environmental > Aquatic > Freshwater > Lake | place: Tanzania: Lake... | reverse complement strand
TTTCAATTTGTAGATTTGACAATGTTGTAAAACAATAAAATTTCCAAGAATATTATTGTAAACTAGTTTTTGAAAAATATCTTATTTAGAAAGATTTGTTTTAAAAGCTTCAGGGAAGTTTGGATTAGAATTATTAGGTAAATTACCCATAGATGTCAACGACTTGTTTTGAGAATGACTCACGAATTGTCAAATATTTGCATCGAAAATCACAACTTTTGCGCAGACAAGATTTTTTTCTTCTCTACATAAAAACAAATCAAGTGTTACTGACTCATTATACCTAAAATATTAGCTGATGTGATAGTTAAATTTAAAATCATCCAAGAATGTCTTGTCACAATTGTAGCAAAACTTTTTCCATCATTTGCAGAGACCATGGATGTAAAAAATGTGGGTTTGCTTTTTGTTCAAATTGTGTCAGGTTCAAGTTGAGTTTCTCAGGTAATCAATTCTCTTCTTAAAACCAAGAAATCAGTTTCAAAACAATTGCCTATCAACAACAATATTTCTCTCTGATCACAACTCATGATGTTTCAGATTCAAACGGCAAAGTGTCTGATAAGAATGTATGCGGGTCTTGCTATAAGAAAGCTTATCAGTCACAGTGAGTTTTTTTAGCTCTTTCTATAATAAAACAAAACAAAAGCTAACTCTGAACCATGATGAACAGAGCCACTTCTGATGTTTTGCTAAAAAGGTTGGAGTCTCTAGAGACCCCTAATTCAAACCCTATAACGGTTTACAGCACGAAGATTGATAGATTGAAGAGAGGTCTATCTAAAGAAGACGCTGCTTTGGCAGAGAGACTGCTAAAGCTTCAAAGGTAAATTATTACTTTTTGACTCGGGAATTTTCACGATGCACCTTAAAATGTCTTAAGTGATCGTAAGCCTGACAACACTCCTGCCAACCCCACCAATGATGAAATTGCTAAAAGGCTTGCAAAACTCAAGGTAAAAGTCGGGCGTGTTGTCCTAATTTTGGTATATTTTTCAACTTTTACTTTTCCGAAAGGGGGAGCGTGAGGTAGAAAGTTTGAAACAGCCACAATCCTCTAACAAGAGCGACGTTGAAAGAGCATCTGATCTTATAAGTCAGTTTCACGAGCAGGTTGTATTTAAACTTAATAATTTATACAAGCCCCTAAAAAATTCTCAGCATTTAGACATCAATAAAAAAAGTAAGAATAAGTAGTATTTTGATTTTTAAATTGATTACATAGGCTTAAAGAATCTTAAGTACATTTATATAAGTTTGACATATTGCTTGTAGGTAAAGCTTGAGAGTCGATTTCCGAAACCAGAGGACGATATAGCTGAAAGGCTCGCAAGGTAAAAAAGTTTTTATTCTAAGTGTTACATTTAAAGTTCGGTCAAAAACGTCTTTTGCACATTTTTTCAAGGCTACGTGGCATTCCTTATGATCAAAATGCTATGAAGAAGAGCGATGAAATAAATCCAGAGCTTTATCAAGGGTGAAAATTATTTGGATAATTTGGTCCATCTTGTTCTAAAAAGTTATTTTCATTCAGGCAAGAGCGTTCCTCGCAACCACAATTGATTGAAGGTACTCCGCTAGAAGTTCTGGCCTTACTCGAAGAGGTAGTTATAAACATATGCACATAGTTTTGTAAATATATCTTCTCAAGAAAAAGCATTCACACTCCTTCAAAATTATTTTATGTTAACCTTTTGAATCTTCCAGGTTTCTCGAGAAGTTGATGAAAATGCCAAAAGAAGTTTGGATTCCATTGAAAAAGATAAAGACTTACAAGAGGAGCTTAGAAAAATCATCCAGAGCAAAAAAGGTAAGCACAGTGCCTTATTTTAAGCTAGTGACAGTCGTGCTCCTTTGAACTTTGCATGTTTTAACTTTACATTTCTGCATGTAAGGGGCATAAATAAAGCCATTTTTAAGCCTTTGAGTGATTTTGAACATTCATTTTTTTCTTATGGTAAGGAAAGGCACTGCCCTCTAAAAGGGAAGAATATGCCGATGATGATGATGATGATTCAGAAGTCCAAGAGATAACAGAACGGATTCTTTCTGAGATAAAATTAGAGGAAGACGAAGATGACAGCGACCTACAAGCATCTATACCTAAACCACCCTCTTTGTCACTGATACGACAGTTTGGAGGTACCTGCGTTGAAGAGAAGGTGAATTCTAGTTTACCTTATTGTTGTAAAATCGATGCTGTTACATTGATATCGATCATGCTTAAAACTCTTTTTTCATTTTCTGCAAGGACGAGGAGCTGCCGTGGTGTTCCATCTGTAATGAGGATGCAAGCTTGAGATGTCATGGATGTGAGGGGGACTTATTTTGTTACAGATGCTTTCGAGAATGTCATAAAGTAAATATGGAGCCTTAATAACTTTATCGTTTAAATTAGTTCTTGCTTAAAAAATGTGCTAATTTTAGACAGGAGACGTCGACCTTAGGGACCACCAAACATCATCATTTGAGATACCCAAAGGTCAAACAAAGTGAACTTTGGAACTAACAAATTTGTGATGATTTAATTATATTACTTTAAATACAAAAACAAATATAAAAAATAATTATTTTATTAGTAGGTTAGCTCCGCACGGAACCGTCATTTTCACTTAAATCGAAGAAAACGATTAAATTTTGATGAAAAACGAAAGGCCTTGATTGCTTCCTTTAACGATTGATATTAGAAATAATAATGGGTTTTCACTCCGTTCTTCCACCGGAGCCTGGCAGAGTTGTATGGGGGCAGTACCTTAAGACTATGAAGCATCATCGTAGACAGACTCTGTGGTATAGCTAAGCCCGCGTTCTTTAAAAGCTTTGACACGTAGCTTCTCCTAAAATGTAGAAAACAGTTTAAGTCTTAGTAATGATCGATATGTACGTTCGCTTTCGCTTGTTTTTACCCGCTCTTCTTTTTCTGCCTGTTGTTTAGATTGTGCCTCGAGTATTTCTTCAAGACTTACCTCTCTAAGAGTTGTTTGAGATTCTTTTTCCTCGTCTATTTCACCCAGTAAAACCTTTATAAAAACAAACACAGGGCTATAATATATTTTGCAATAAGTATTTATGACTAACTTACGACATTCTCTCCACGAACAACAAAAACGCCTCGTGGTATATCACCAAATTCCTGACCAACGTGAATTCTCTCTATGCAGCGGTGAAGAACAAGATTAGCAAAGTGGTCAACAGACCTAAGAGCATTGAAAATGTATTTTTTTACACCCTCAATATACTAGGGAACGCATGAGAATTTTCAAAAACAAGTACTAATTACCTCAAATATCCTATAAGTGTTCGTCCATCTCTTAATAAAACCATCAGTTTTTTATCGATTTCCTCCAGCAACGATGCAGTTCCTGGTAAATACTCAAGTGACATTTTTTGTTTACATGAAAATATGATTTTTCACGCAATACAGTTTTCGAATTTTTCTCAATTTTGAGTTAATTCACAGCAGAAACCTATGATTGAATCGCTGAATCTTTCGTTTATGTCTATGTTTCAAAATGTAAACAAATAACTCTGTTATTTGTTTACGTTTGAGAGGGTCCCATCCCATGTGTGAAATAAAAACACGTCCAATTTCAAATTAAAGTTCTGTTCAAAAAACTTTTTGAATTAACAAACTGAAGAATGGGTTTCATGTCCTTAGGGAGAGCCCATTTTTATTCTCAGTGGCGTAACTCAGTGTTTCATAAGAAAAGTTTAGCTCAATACAGAGCTCTTAACTCTCTAAGCCTTATCAAAACAGGTGACAAACTTCCTTATGGTTGGAAAGTCGAAAGAAATACTTCCATACCAGAGCTTGGTCTATCAGGTAAAGGCTACATCAGCAATTTAATTTTCTGCTAAGTATTTCTTTCATTTGATGTTTTAGCTGTTCTACAACTTCAGCATGAGCATTGCGGAGCACAAATGGCAAATTTTTAATCTGTCAATAAGTATAATTGTGTAATTTATTTTAATAATTCAAACTGTAAATCCGAATAGATTCACATGTCCAACCCAAGTGATGAAACAAATGCATTCAGCGTTTGCTTTAAAACTGTTCCCATGGACTCGACTGGCGTGCCTCACATTTTAGAACATGTAACTACCTGCGGATCCCAGAAGTAAAAAATTCTTGAGTAAAGCTGAGCAATCACGAAAAATAGTTTTTAACAGATATCCAGTCAGAGATCCTTTCTTCAAAATGCTGAACAGATCGTTCGCAACTTTCATGAATGCAATGACAGGACCTGATTATACTATGTACCCTTTTGCCACTCAGAACAAAAAGGATTTTTACAACTTAATGTCAGTGTATTTAGACATGGTTTTTAAACCACTCATTAAAGAAACCGACTTTAATCAAGAGGGATGGAGGCTATCAGAGGAAAATGGAAAGCTAGTTATAAAAGGTTATTAAAAAATTCCAATATTTTTCTACTGTGAGACTTACAGAAATTTCCAGTTGGTTAATTTTTTTCATTACAGGTGTTGTTTTTAACGAGATGAAAGGTGTTTTTGGTGACTCTCAAACCATATTTGGCGAGGCACTTCTAAATACAATTCTCCCGAGCCACACATATGGACAGGTGTCTGGCGGGCTTCCAGAAAAAATTCCGGATCTTTCTTACAGAGAGCTCAAAGATTTCTACAAAGTGCATTACAGTCCAGACAATGCAAAATTTTATTCTTACGGAAACTTAGACTTGGAAGGTCACCTCAAAGAAATAAGTAATTACTTGCCAAATTCAAAGGCATCGAACTCCAATTTTTCAGGTTAAATTTACATTATCTATAAATTGAAAGCAAAACAAATTTAAGAAAGATACAATTTTGAACTATAATTTTTAAAAATGTTCTTAGTTATGGAAGTACCATCAGAGCCACGTTGGACTTCGCCACGGAGACACCACATAAGATGTCCAGATGATGGATCATCGACGTCCAACACAATTGCAGTTGCTTACCTTGTTTCTGACATCAATAATGTTTACGAAAACTTCGTATTAAAGGTCTTGGTAAGAAAAGTCTTTAAGAGAGTTTTTCAGGTGATTTTATAAGCACTCTTTGTATAAAATACTTTTTTTCATTCAGACTGAGCTTTTAATAGATGGCCCGAACGCACCGTTTTATCAAAGTCTGATAGAATCAGGTTTAGGGTCTGCATTTTCTCCGTCGTCGGGTAAGCCACGACGAAAACGAAAAATAAACAATAAAAGATTATATCTTTTAACAACCTTTCTTTCATCTCAAACATTAAGGTTTTGAATCGAGCTTGAGAGACTCTCTATTTAGCATCGGTCTGCAAGGTATTTCGATGAATCAAAGTGATCAAATTGAGCAAACAATCGACCAGACTTTTGTTGATGCCTACCAAAACGGTTTTCCGGAGGAAAGGTTGCAAGCAATATTGCACAAAACAGAGCTTGGATTAAAAAAACAGGTAGCTTATGCTCAAAAGAAACCTTTTATTGCAAAAAAAGACAAAGCGATGAAGTTTTAAATGAAAATATTTTTAAGGTGAATAATTTTGGGTTAAATCTAATTTTTGGCCTAAGTCCAACATGGAACCACGTCCAAGAGCCCATAAAGCATCTCCAAGTCAACGAAATACTAAACAGATTCAAAAAAGACATCGAAGATCGGAATTTTCTTCGCGAAAAGGTATTGAATAGTTTTTTGAAATTTGGAGGATAACTTGTAAAATTTTAGCATAAAAGGAGCTTTTTGTATACCCACGACCCTTTGGTTCCCGTCAGATGCATTGAACGTTAAGCCATAGCTAATGTTTAAACTGTCAAGTCTAGTCAGTAAAGTCTAAAGACTTATTTTTTACCCTAGGTTCGAGAGTTCTTCATCGAAAATAAGCACAAGCTTACATTAACCATGAGTCCTGATCCTTTGTATGTCGAGGAAAGAGATGAAGCATTGAAGAATATTGAAAATAATTTGGCTTGTGGCCTGAACGACGAAGAGAGGTCAAAAGTTTTGAAAATGGACGAGGCTTTAAAGCTTGAGCAAGCTGCAAAAGAAGATGAAAAGTTGTTAAATTGTCTTCCATCTTTACAATTAGAAGATATTCCTTTGAAGAAACCAAGATATGCGGTGAATGACATGTTAAAATAATTTTCAATTGAACGAACTCAAGATTTAAATCCATTCATGTTATAAACATAAATGAAAAACTCAGTTTAAAATGCTAAAAAAAATTTCCTCAGGTCAACAAAACTAGCTTTGGTCAAACTTGTGTCCAGCCAACCAACGGTGTCAGTTTTTTTAGAGCTTTACTTTCAACTTCAGACGTAGAGGAACATCCAGTTTATAGTCAGGCAAGTCACAGGCCCTGGAAATAGCTAAACGAAGTTGGAATTAATTGAATTTTTTTTAGTACTTTCCGATTTTTTCCATGCTTCTCACTCAAGTTGGGGCAGGGGAGAAATACGATTTTAGGAAGTTTGACACTGAAATAGATTTGTGCACAGGAGGATTGTCAGCGTCTGGACACTTGGTGAGATGAAGTTAACCTTTACTCAAAATGCGGTTTCAAAATTTAGGCCAATTTCAATAGAACGAATCGCCCAATGACTTGAATGACTTGAGCCTTCGTGGATTATTTTTGTCTTCATACTGTCTTGACCGAAACACTGAAAAAATGCTTGATCTCTGGAAAGAAATTTTCTCTGGTGCATTCAAGCCTGGAGGAAACAATACCAAAGAATCTCTAAGAAGTCGAGCAGCCAACCTGATAACTATGAGTGCGGTGGACGCAGTGAACGGGGTTGCCCATAGCGGTCACCACTACGCCATGATGCATGCTGCCTCCAAACTTGAGTAATTGAAAACCTTTTACCTTTTCTGTTCACAAGCAGGGAACATACCTTTTCCTTTTTTAGCTTACCAGCTTTATGTGTTCGAGAGAAAGAGTCTGGACTTTCAATGGTTCGATTTCTTACATCGATTTCAAAGTCAATCGAAGAGACATCGAATGAAATATTCCCAATATTGACAGAAATGGCGGACATCATTTTAAAACAGGAAAATATAAAAGGGATTGCTCTAAACGTTGGAGAAGATCATGTTGGACATTTTGCTTTACAAACAGAGAAGTTTATGAACACGTTACCCTCTTCTATTATTAAAGGAGATAACCCTCAGGTATTCAGGAAACTGTAAGATTTCTATTCTACATTTTTCAACAGTTTTAAATTTCATTCAGAAAACTTTAAACTCAAAAAACATATCCTCTCCAAAGACGTTTGTTGCGACTGCTTTTCCAGTTCATTACAGTGGGTTAGCTTTTCCTACTGTACCCTATGTTCATGAAGATAGTGCACCGCTGAGAATCTTGGCCAAGCTCCTAACATCAAAGTTTTTATTGCCTGAGGTCAGAGAGAAAGGAGGTGCCTACGGGGCAGGAGCCTCTGCAAGTCCCTCGTCAGGTAAAAAGTGTCAACTTCTGCAGTTATTGGAATAATGAGAATTTATTGTTTACAGGAACCTTCACTTTCTACTCATACCGTGATCCCAACCTCCAATCTACCGTTGACACTTACGGAAAGTGTGCAGAATGGGTATCTAAAACGGACAATTTTTCAGATAGGGATATTATCGAGGCTAAACTGGGCATTTTCCAAGCAATTGACAGACCAATCCTCCCGGGTATACTGAGACAATTTTTTGACCGTAGACTTTTAAGATGAATATTTTTTTTGAAAATAGGTCAACGTGGGCTAGGAGAATTTCTCAGCGGCATAAGTGACGCCATGTCAGAGTCACATCGTGAAAAGCTCCTTCAGGTTGACAGAAAGTCCCTCGAGAGGGTTGCAGAAAAATACCTTTTAAGAGCTGACGCTGGAGCTCTCACTGTCATCGGTCCAGAGTCAAGTGCTACAGGATTAGATTCTTCGTGGGAAGTTCAGAAATTGTCAGCAACATGAATAACAATATTGTGGATTTTTAATTCAAGTGATATTGCTTTTGATTCGTTTTAAATTTTCAGGTGTCATTGCAAAGATTTTTATAAAAAAAAATAATGTTAAGAAAAATCATTAAAATCTAAAAATTAGTTGGCCAAATAGTTTGCAATGACTGCAGATGCCATCAAAAGTGTCAGGTCAGTTAACTTCAGGCTGTTTGAGCCGGATGTTGTGGCCGTAACCTGACTTGTCGTCGTGGTCGTAACCTGACTTGTTGTGGTTGTTACCTCACTAGATGTTGTAGTTGCTTTTTCTGTCGTCGTGGTTTCGGATTCAAAAATCATGGTGATTCTTTTCTCAAGAACCTAATTTAAAAAATTATTAATTGTTTGATTTACTTTTGTTTTTAGCTTACTGGATTCAGGGGGGTTCTATCCTTTAGGTATTCAACGAACATCGCGTAGTCACTTCGCGTTCCAGGATCGTGTTCCAAAAAGTCCCACTTACGGTTGCCACCTGCCCAAGCCCTCGACATTTTAAGTGCTTTAAAGATGGACCTTTTTTCCAGTCGTTTTACCTCTGGCCAGAAAACTATTGATTCCAATCGTGTAATTCTTTTCGTCTTCCACATCGCACCAGAGATCGTCGTCCAAAGGATCTATTTTTGTTACCAGTTTCTCGTCGCAAGGTGTTTTCAGAACCTCGATCCTCTTTCCAACGTTGTACGGGGTCACCCGGAGGGTGATACGAAGACCCGCGTACTAAATCCGGAAAAATATGCTCCGAGCTGATATTTCTTTTTTTGGTAAATAGATTCCTTACGTGAAGAAATGTGGCGTAACAGGCGTCGTCTGGGCACAGGTATCTGGCATAGTTTTCAAGCTTCGACCTCAGAGCTTTTCCAGACATTACAGCCCGGTCGACGACATTGCTGAACGGGAGAATCGAGAGAATATCTTCCCCGGTCAAATCACCTTTTTTGAGGTCCCCCCTGAAACTCGGAATGATTTAACTAAGAAGATCTCGGTTTCTATCTGGAGAGCACCTGATGCCCCCCTCATTGGTGATGGCGATGGTGACGTCGTCCCATTCCCCCACCAGCATGCTATTGGTAATCACGTTCGCTATCAGGCTCTCTCTCCGGGAGACGAGCCTCAGGTCGACCTCGGTGACACCCAGGGTCCTTCGCGCAATAATTTTTTTCATCAATCCAACATCAACTTTCTCTTTCGGGTCACGACTCACTCTGTATAATTGGCCAGCTCCGGTTTGTACTTGTCGATGAGGTCGAGAACGGCCAGATCTTGGGGTATCTCTTCGCTCAACAAAATGGGATTGGCGTTTGTCACGCCAACCCCCTCTACGGGCAACTTCACTTCCCCTTTGCTATCAAAGTGAACGTCAAGGGATCCCAGGTACTTGGAATAGCAATAGGCTTGCACAACGGGCACCACCTTACGGCTTGCCTGCGTAACATAGGTAGGGTACTTTCCGACGGGCTTTTCGATCGACGGGAGAGCGTCCCCTAGGAAAAAAGATTCTATTCGCGTCCTGCCTCATTTGATCCATAGATTCAAAATTCAAACCCGTATATAAAAAGGTGTGGGAGTGTCCTCCGACAACCAGGTCAAGGTCTTCAATCTTTTCCGCCATTTCAAGGTCCTTTTCGTAACCGGAATGGCCCAGGGCTATCAGGATGTTAACGTTCTCGGCCTTGCCAAAACAATCATTCAATGTCAACGACCGACGGACCCTTTCTCTTCCTTTTTAAGTCCCTTACCTTGAGCCTTTGAGCTTCTTTTCTTACCGCCTCGATTTCGTCTGTGAATTTCACGGTGTCTCCGGGGTGGGACATGTTGACCGTGAGCGGGGTCACGTACCCAATGATGCCAACTTTGGTCCCGTCGGAAAATTCCTTCACCGTAGATTTTTTTACAACTCTATCCATAAAATTGTTTCAAAAAATAAAAATGAAGACTTTGAAGAATGCAACATCCTCTCAAAAGCACGAAAGAACAAAAGTTTTGTGCAACACAAATATTTAAACAAAGGGGGTTGACCTTAAAAGATTGAGGTGAAAGGGTCAAAAAAGTGTGTACCCATGAATTTGGTCCTACCAAACAGTTTTTGTTTAAAAATGGTGTTAAGGAAACGCGATCCCACGCTTTTGAGTTAGGCATAAACGTACCCCCGAGGGCTCAGGGTTGAGCGGGTCCAAAAAAAAATTCCACAACAGAAACCCTGACAAACACCTTAAGTTATACAAAAAAAATTTGCTAGATACTTCTGTATTATGTTTTTGAGCGTGCCGTCACGGGGTGCCCTTAAGGGGCCGAGGTTAGTGAGTCACAAAAATTTGTACCCATCCATTTAGACCTACTGAAATTATTTGTTTCGTGATCTTATTTTCACTATGACTCTATTCCTTGCTTGTGTGTTAGGTGTAAAGAGGTACCCCCGAGGGTCCCAAAACCTAGACTCCGGGGGCTTAAATCAGGTTTTTTTTGTAAAACACACTCCATATATTACGCAATTTTAAGGTGGGGAGGGGGGTCAAGGTGATTTTTAGACCGTGCCATAAAAGTGTGTGCAGCCCCGAGGACCCTTTAGCTCCCCCGGATAAATTGATTCCTCCAAAAATTACTTTGCCAATTCGGGTGACTTTTCTAGGTCTAAGTTGGCTGCCAAAATGGGAAAGTGAGCTTCGCTGGCAAACGGATAGAGTCCCTCGACACCGTCATCAAAGTCGTGATTTCCCTGTCGGTGGCAAAAAAAGTGAATTCGTTACAGAGTGTCAAGGCTATATACACGGATATAAACCTACCAGACCCAGAGCAGTATACGGAAAGAGATTGGCCAGCTCCAGCAGAGGTTTGTACTTGAGGACCGAGTAATAGACGGTGCCCTGATAAAAGTCTCCTAAAGAAGCGGCGCTCGTCCCTTCTTCGTTCGTTCGTGTGCGAGATAAAAACTTAGTCACCTGCGTTCATAACCAATGTGTGTTCCATATCCTTCTCACGAATTTCCTTGATTTTGGACAAAAGTCTTCCAGCTCCGCCAATGCATTCCTTCTTTTCAATGTCTTCCTCTCGACACCTTTTTTTCAACAACAAAAGAACTAAGCTAGAAGTCAAGAGGGACCCGAAGTGTTATTCTACCAACCTGGTCAAATCAATGTGTGTCTGTTCAATGTGTGCGTGAATGTCATTGACGTGAAGAAGCGTGAGTTTGAAGTCCTCCTCAGGACCCACTGACCTCCCACTTACCTAAATTGCAATTTGCTCGCACGTGTTTACTGTTTCCCTGGGGAAATCTATCAAACTTTGTTAAATCCGCGAAAATACCCGATGGAATATGACGACACTGGCCAGTAAGATGACTCGTCGCAGATGCATGGCCAAACAATTCCTCCTTTTGAAAAGGGATCTATCTTATTGACGAGAGACACGTTGCAATTGAATTGATGAAATGTATGAGAAATGTCAAAACTGGATGGACGATGTCTTTCCGTTTGGTCAAACTTAAAAAGTTTAACTAACGCAACATTTGATAATTTGAGAGCATCGGGCAGAAACAAATTATTTTATTTGTCAAATCACTAATGACAAATAAAAGAAACGACTGATAAGTAATTCATAATGTCACGAGTAATTAGATTAGTTTATTAAATAAAGGCACCGTTTGAGGTACATTATTATCACGATTGTGGGACCTGACGTCCAAATTTTGTATCTATGTTCAAATATATAAATCGGGAATAAAGTTATAGTCAAATCAAATCACCCTTAAACGTTTTAATTTTTGAAGAGTTAAAAGGAAAAGAAAGAATTTCTTTATTAAAAATGGCAACCAGATGGATTCACCTGAGCAAAGTTTTCAAGGGACCTTAAATCCGGGCTCCGAGTTCGGATCCTAGCGAGCAAAATTTACAAACCAAATCCAAGGTCTGACGTTTAAATTTCCTAGATACCCATTCAGAAAGGAGGTTCACATTTGTCAAAGTTATTAGGGTCATCCAAAATGATTGTGGGTTAATTTCTTTGGGGGCCATTTATCGAGCTATGTACTGTGAAATTTTTTCTAAAACTTGACTCCTGCATTTCAAAAAAGTATCTAAATTTTACCAAGTCTTTTAACCATATTATACTAAGACGTAATAGGGAAAATAAATGTTCAAAGTTTGGCACCAAGCAAACCAGAATGCTTAATTTAACAGACAAGTTGGGCGGTTTATTGAGATAGACCACAAGTATAATATTCCTTTAAACATGTTAATAAATAAGTCAAACACAGCCTAAACTGCAAGATCATTAGCTCCCTTGCAAATTATTTTTGACAAATGTTTGAAAAACTTGTTTGCAATGTGAAACTGCGCACTCGTAACTGCAGTAGTCCTCTTCCCATTCTATTAGATAAAATCGAATGTAAGCTTCGATAAAAATAATTTTTAAACGTAATCAATAACTACCTGCACATTTTACAGCAAATTTTGTACAGGTCGACTTGGCACAGGTGTTGCTTGTTTCCTCTGATACAAAAACAATAAAATACATAAAAAAATGAGTGCAAAAAGATGGGTCAAATTTTTTTAACCTCTGTCAATGGGAGATCCTTTTGTGACTTTAAGCGTTGACAAGCTATCCCCCTGAAAAACTGTCTTTTCCTCTGGCAAAAGACCCTCAGAAGAAATAGGATTTTTTCTGGCTGGTACAAGTACAGGTGCTGTTATTGCTTCAGAGTAAACTAACCTTACTGACTGTGGTTGTTTTTTTGGTGAGGGCGAAATCTCAGATATCTAAAAAAATCAGTTAACGAAACACACGCAAATTTGAAACTTAAACAAATGAGAAAGAATGTTACCATATCTTTATTTTCGTTTTGTAAGATTTTGTATTCGACCATTTCCTTGGTATAACGTAATTTGTCTTGCTCTTGCATTCTCCGGTAAACGACCTTCTGATTTTCATCCAGACGCTCCCATAGTATCGAAACGCTACGAGAGACATCACCAAATTTAGCACTTGGGTTGGCTGCTTTCACTTTCAACTGAGTCTCTTTGAAAAAGAAGGAATATGCTGACATTGCGGCTTGAGGTGCATTCGGATCTTTCTTCTTCTTCACCCCTTTCGGTTTTCGTGGCTTAACCTGCTTTGAATCTCCAGTTTGGGTAACAATGTTGGTGTTTTCATCCTCTGCAGGAGTACAGTCAAATATCTCGTCATCCTTGTCTTCAAGAAATGTCATACCCATTTGACCAACCTCCTGCTCGACTGCATCTGGCAAAGCTGTCTCGCCCAGAGATTCTTGAATAACGTGAATCGTTTGAAAGCTTGGAACAGATAAGAACTCTGGCATTGTTATCTCATGACCGGAGGTTAACTGGATGTTCCCGATTCTCTGCTGGTTCAATAAGTTATTCTGATCTGTAATATTTTGTTGGCTCAGGTGGTCACGTCCATAAATCTGGTTCGAGACCAGATGCTGACTGTTGACAATCATAGGTGAGCCTCGAATTTCTAGGTGCTGGTTGGTTAACCCTACTGTCTGGTTAACACGCTGCTGGTTTGAACTGTTACCATAAACGACCGACACTTGTCCATGGTTTTGAAAACTCAAATCTGGGATTGCATAAGCTTCTTGAAGGTGCTGAGACTGCTGTTGATTCATGATGGATATCTGTGGTGCAACAGACAGAGAAGAAAGTCCATCATCAATGAAAGTACCGTGTTGTTGTTGAGGGTTCCCTGCAAAATAAAAATAATTCATTCTTTGTTTGCTATAGAATCAGTAATTTAAGTTTTTAAACTAAATGGTCTTTAATTGATCAACAAATATCCAATTTATTTCATCAAATTAGTAAGGTAAGATGCCTTTTTTTATTAAAAATTAACTTTAAAAAGAACCTTTTAAATGGATTTAGCTAAAACAAATGAACTAAGTTACCTGTAAGAATTTCATTGATGAGAAACTGTTGATCTTGATCTAGTACTTCTTGTATTCCGTTAACAACTTCAGTTGGCATCAGTTCGTCAATAAAATCTTCTGACAAGAAGTCGTTCGAATTCATTGCGTAGCAATTTTTAGGAAAATTCTCTCATGAAAACTTTTATCTTGCTTTCAAAAGTTTTTCAAATCAAGATGTTCTCAAGATTGAGTATAATCTTTTGATGAAGAAATTGTCGTTTTTGGGTTTTTCCTTGTTAAAATAAATACGTAAAATCTGCAGAAGATCGATCCCAGTCGTTGCAGCCTCAGCCAAAATTATTCTGGCATCTCGCGATCTCGGTAAAAAAAAGATCAACAAAGCAGAAAAAGCATGTTGCCAAATGAATAAGATGAGTTCCATATGGCAGAAGATTTGCAGAAATTAAAACCAGTTTTTCTTCACTTAAAAAGTTTAAAGATTAAGAAAATGATTTTTTATGAACTGTCAATTTAAAAATAAGATACTTTATTAGTTTATTTGCTTATTTTAGAGTTTGATAATATTTTTAGTAGATATCTGTGAGTCACTCTCTTATTATATTTTTTGTTATCTTTGATTGTTTTGATTTTGATTGGAATTCGTGTCGAAAATAAATGTCAAAACTTGATTTGGGTATAAAAATGAACATAACTTGTTTGTCTCAAACAAGAATGAGATTGGTTTCTCGCTCAAGTTAAATGAATTAATTCTGTAATGGCCATGAACATTTTGAACATCAGTTTTTTGAGAGCCTGGTTCGTGAGACCCTTAATCAGGCTCCTGAGCTGGATTGGTGTGGGGAGTCGAATGTTGAATTACAATTCAGAAACACTACAAGTTTTTGTTAAAATAAGTGGAGTAGGGTCTCAACAGTTAACCACTCCTTTATTATTACAAAAACATTGGACTGTGCAGGACGTTAAGGCTCACTTGGTAAAAATTGACGAACTTTTGTTTTCTTGTTGGAAAATTATCTTTAACTTTTATCGTCGAATTTCTAGGGAGCCAAACTTAAGAAATCAGCCGATTGTTTCAAAATTATTTTGGCTGGCAGGGAACTGAATGATTCGATTCTTGTATCGGACTGTGATCTTGGGCCCCAAACTGTGATACATGCTATTCAGTAAAAAAGTAGATTATGTTAATCAAGGATTTCTTATTGTCCTATAATCAACTTTAGGATTGTCTTAGTCGACAAGGAAAATATTTCTCAATTTTCAATTATAAAAGAGGTAATATTTTCTTTTGAAAAAAGCTGGAGAAAAATGATCTGACTATGAAAATTACCGAATATTTTTAGCCTGCAACGAGCAAAGAGCCTTTGAACGCGTCACTGCTAGACTTGCAGTTGACAGAGGAAGAACATGCTATGGAAAACTCCAGAGACGATGCAACGAAGCGAAGAGCACATTTCTATGTGTATTGTGATGCACCTTCTTGTAGGTACAAAGAAATAATAGTTTTTCAATTGAAGCAAGAAAAGCATGCAACTTTTCTTTTAAAAAAGAACAACAGTTCCGCAGCCTGGAAAACTGAGAGTAAGGTGCACATCTTGTAATGAAGGAGCAGTGACTGTGTTGGTGAGAAATCAACGTTTTTACCATTCCATTTTCTTTCCCATCAAAAATCTATCGTTTACGTTAAGAATGATCCATGCTCTTGGGATGATGTTCTTTTGCCCTCTCGCATCGAAGGAACTTGTCATAATCCATCTTGTCATGAGTTTAGAAAGCTAGTATACGTTCAATTCTTCTTCAAATGTCGTGGTGAAAACCATGAATTACAGGCAGTGAGTCTTTCAAAGATTATGGGATAAGAGTTTTTATTAAAAATATTCTGCAATCTAGGCTGATTCCCAAGAAGCTGAAACTCCTCCACTCAATCTTATAAGGCCTAATATTCACCAGATACCTTGCCTGTCGTGTGGGGATTCAAACCAGGAAGACGGTTGTGTTATTGTTTTTGATTGTCAAGAGAAACATGTCATTTGCCTGGACTGTTTTAAATTGTACATAAATACAAGACTAAATGAGAGGCAATTTATTTTGGACAAATCTCTGGTAAAATGTCATTAAAACTTTGAATCTGATACCACACGAATGTCTCCGTCCTCGATTTCATTAGGCTTTACTTTTTAGGGGTATACCTTAGGATGTGCAGCTGGCTGTGAAAACGCCCTTTTAGCTCAACTCAAACACTTTAAGGTATATTTGAAATTTATTAATCCCAAAGTGATGCCTTTAATAATGTTTTCTAATTGATAGTTGCTATTACCACATGATTATCAACGTTATCAAAGGTTTGCTGCTGAGGAACTTGTGTTGCAATCTGGTGGTGTTTTATGCCCTCAGCCAAACTGTGGAATGGGCATGCTGACAGAGGATCGCAAAGTTTCTTGTATAAACTGCAAATTTGTTTTTTGCCGACAGTGCCTTCAAGGTTTTCACATTGGTGACTGCGATCAAGACCTAGAAAGGGAAGATCCATCCCTTACAGGTAGACGCTTTTTCTTGTTTAAAAATTAATGAGGCAATCTTCTTTTTGTTTAGGAGTACAGTTCGCACTTGACCCTGCTCGATTGCCGCTTGCAAGGTGGAATGAAAATCAAGATCCCAGAACAATGGTAGCAATTCGTCTGACAACTAAACCTTGCCCAAAATGTAGAACGGCCACTGAACGCGACGGTGGTTGCATGCACATGTCATGTACAAAACCCGGATGTGGTTTTCAGTGGTGTTGGGTTTGTCAAACAGCCTGGTCTAGAGATTGCATGTCAGCTCATTGGTTTGGGTAAAAAGTTATAGATTGAAGAAAGAAAATGGTTTTAAACTCGCAATAAAGTCTATCAGCAATACCATACTTATTTTTTAAAGATTTATTCTAGCCTTTCTTTTAATGAAACGTTGTCACAGTTTTGATTGTGAATCCTTTACAATGTCTGTCAACCGTAACTTACAGATACTTCTGACTTCCAAGAGCCCAGCTTTAACCTCTTCATCGTGTGTGTTTTTAAGCCTTCTCTCAATACCTCTCAGAATAGCTTCTTTTTTGTTCTCCCTTGCACAAATAACGAACGGAAATCCAAATTTATCTCTGTACCTACATAACAAACTGTGGTTTTGTTATTTTAAAAATATTATGTTTTAAATAAAACACCTTTTATTTAAATTTTGGAGTCTTCTTTTTTCATCATCTGACATTTCTCCCAACCCAGCATGAGCCTGCTCTTTTTGACTTTCATTTGTTAATCGCCCTTCATCGGCAAGTCTTCCTGCAAGATCCGGATGAATACGAAGGATTCCAGAGCGAACTTGAATGATGGTAAACTGATAATTTCTCCAGTTTTTCTATAAGAATCATGCAAAAAAATACCAGAATCAGGAAGCTCCCTTATGACCTCATCAATTTGATCTAAGATATGTGATACAGATCGAAATGGTCGCTTTGTCCATAATGCAGCAGTTATCAAGTAACAGTGTTCCATGATATTTCCAAACATTTCAACAAAAATGTCAAAGTCCATTGCATTCATTGTATCAATGGTGATAGACATCTGTAATCTTAGTTAAAAGATGGGAAATCCATCAAAACAAATAGTAAAAATCTTACCTTGATTTAGAAAAATGATACAGATAAATGAAAACTTTATTCATTTGAAATTCATGCTTTTTGATGCATCCAACAGATATATCATGAAAAACCAGTTTTCTTAAAAAAAACACATTGATCTTTTTTCCCTTCCCATCCTAAAACGAGATTTTTTTTCATGGAAACCAAGCTGAGCTGATTGTAAAAGAAATTAATTGAAACAAAGAAACACACCCATGCTTTAATTCTGTTAAAGCAAAAAATCATGAATTTTATACCATTTCACATGATTTTCCATTTGTCTGTTTGTATGTTCATAATTAAGGTTAGGGGGGGGGGAGGTTTAAGAGGATACTTGGGTTGTATTTGATTTTCAAAAACTACTTTATGAGAAATGTGAGAGCTGCAAAAGGTGAAATCTGTATATTAGCTAACCTAACCTCACCTAACCTAAACTAACCTAACCTAACCTAATCTAACCTAACCTTACCTTGGCTAGCCTAAGCTATAATCTAATCTAACCTAACCTTACCTTGGCCAGCCTAAGCTATAATCTAACCTTGGCTAGCCTAAGCTATA
>Ga0194133_10004675_pt1 | contig 18044 bp, 15 predicted proteins | sample TA2KigOf40mmetaG_FD_155448 | JGI IMG/M metagenome (GOLD analysis project Ga0194133, IMG submission 155448) | Freshwater microbial communities from Lake Tanganyika, Tanzania - TA2015055 Kigoma Offshore 40m | ecosystem: Environmental > Aquatic > Freshwater > Lake | place: Tanzania: Lake... | reverse complement strand
GGACCCTGGAGGAGCCTTTGGATGTACATTTTTTCCAGATCGTCTGCCTCCGTCTTGGTGAAGGCCGTCTCGGCTCGCTCCTCGTCCCGGTTGGACGCGCGGACCGGGCGCTTGCCGCCGCTGCAGACAAACTTGGGGGGACGGACGAAGTGGGGGGTCGCCCGGCGGCTTTCGGCGGTCCACCGTAGCGTCCTTTCTTGCTCGATCCTCGTGAGCGGCTCTTGAATCCGGCCTCTAAACTTTTTACCCTCTGTTTGTCACGGACCCTTAGAACCGAGCGGGAATCTGAGCCCGGATCTCCGGGTCGCCGCCGTCGACGCCAGTTTGAAGGTGGGCTCAGACGCGGGTCAGCCCTCTTCGGGTCAGTCCAGGTCGGGTAAATTTTCTCCGCGGCTACATCACTTTTCGACATTTAGAGTGTCAGGCAAAAAAAGGGCTTCGGGTCGGGTCAAGGCCGGGTCGGCCCCTTGTCTCCGCGCCGGCACAGATTCGATACAAAAACGAGTAGCCATTAAGGTTGCGCGACTGAATTCGGAATTGTTCCAATATGAATTGTTCTATGAAATTTATATTTAAATAATTATGCGCATGTATTTTTATTCTTTTTTTTGAGAACCAAGTGTCACGAAAAGGAGAGTTTTGCCGAGGAACGTCAGGGACACTGCCTCCAAACATCCTGGGCATTTTTTTCAATTTTGCATGGGAGCTGAACGAGTTGAGCTCAAATTTGCAAAGAGCTTTTGTCAGAAGACCCATTTTGCCCAACATGCATGTTTCTTTGAGAACCAAGTGTGATGAAATGCAGATTTTAGCGTGTGAACGTCAGGCACGCTGCATCCTGAAACACTGGGATGTTTTTTTCCACCGGCACTGTACTTCCGTGGTTTGACCTCGGGGTCCACCCCGAGGATCTTGGCATGGTGGTGGACAAAAAATTGCTAAATAATTCATGTTGGGAGGACTATAAAATGCAGATTTTAATAAAATCTAATGAAATTAGTTCTTTCATCTCAAATTATGAGTGAAAGCTGCCTGACAAAATTTAAGGTGAACGAGTGAATTCCCAGCTTTGGATTTCCAGACAAAATCATTTGTTATTTTAGAACCAAGCATGCTCAAAAGAAGATTTTTGCTTAACAACATTGGAGACACTGCAGCCTGAAACCCTGGGATGTTTTTTTTCAACCTGCACTGCACTCCTATTATTTGACTGCGGGTCCACCCTGAGGATCTTGGAATATTGTGATGGACAAAAAATTGTTCACTAATTCATGAAAGGTGCTCCATATGGTGTAGATTTCAATAAAATAGGACCAAATTTGTCTTTGCATCTCAAAATAAGTTTCCTGACTGGGTTGGGACAGGTTAGGTAGGTTAGAAATAAATTCCAGGGTCAATCCCATGACAAGCTGCATCCAGTCTTCAATAAAATACTCAAGTGTTTTTTTTACCAATAAAGAGATAATTGGATGACACTTCATCGAAATATCTTAATTTGAAAGTAAAAATGTAATTTATGGCTCTATCATCTTCGTCAAGACATTTTTTTCAATAAATGAAAGGAATAAAAAGTAGACTCCAGAATGATTTTATTCTCCAGAATGAAAGTAAAAATACAAAGAAAAATAATTTAATCTTTCTTCACACGCAAACAGTAGCTGGCTATATCTGCAGACTTCATACTTTCTTCACAGTTTTATACTAAAACTTCAAAATGCTTGTTAGGATTTCTTCTTATAACCTTTAATTAAAAAGAATGAATAGGATGATCGACATAAAGGTAACAGAATGAATTTTTTGTTCTTTCCATCGCTCAAACTATACGACGCCAGGGATGTAAACCTCGGCCCTTGTCTCATGTTTTACATATTTTTTTTTTTTGGTTTTTATCACATTTAAATTTTAGCGAATCACATATTTCACTTCTTTTAACCTAACAATTTCGGGGTTGGGGGGGAAACAAAGCGGAGTTAAAACAACGTAACAATTTAAAAATCTTGAAAGATTCGAGTAAAAAAGCTGTTATGTATATAGGATAGCAGGCACTCGAAGTAGTTTTCTTGTGGAAAGTTTTAAAAATAAGAGACCCGTGGCGTAGCTCATGTGAGATAAGTTAAGTTTGATCGTATGATACAGGCCAAAGCAAAAAAACCCGCCTATCTAAAGGGTCGATGAATTCTGTTGGCACTGTTAGTAAGACATAAGCTCAGCACTTCTGGGTGTTTAATTAATGGATCCTTGATCTTGAAGTGAAGAAGTCTTAACATGAAATTTTGAGCATTTAGTTCGGCGTTTCAATCCTGCCGCTATCGAGATGAAATCTGAAAAAGTTTGATCTAGGTATTAACCGTTCGAAAGGTAAGAAATCCAAATTAAATTGTACTTTTTTTGATGACTTTAATGAGTGGTGTGACGATGAGCTCGCAGATCCAACATTTTGCAAAAACTGGCTCTCAGTTTCCACAGATGTGCCTAAAACTCGAGACATCTTGGAGGCTGGACCAGATCCAGACTCTGAATCGCCACGAGACCTCTTCCGCGCAGGGTCATCTCCATTTTTCATTTTACCAATATTGAGCTTGATTGGAGCAAGGGCAGCCTGGTCAAAAAAAAATTATATTTGTAAATGGAACATTTGATGAGTAATGTGAGAAGGACTCACCGGCTCAGGATCTAATTTTATCTTTAGCTTCAGGCCACCACCTGCTGCAGAATTTTGACGGTCCACATGATCACTTTGATCGTAACGTCCCTTTTCTCTTTCTCTCTCCTTATCCTTGCTTTTATGCTTGTGCTTTTTGTGTTCTTTGTGGACTCGGTCTTGTCCATCATGTGTGTGGGGCTCTCGATCCTTTTCCTTATCTTTACTTTTCTTTTTCTTCTTTTCTTTATGCTTCTTTTCGCGACGATCATCTTGCGATTCGATAGCTGTTTGTCCAGAAGTACTCTGAAGCTCCATAGGCAATTTATAAATACTTTGATTGTGAGGTTTCTCTTCAATAGAAGGTTCCTTTTTTATGACGGAGTTTGAGATGAAGTCGTCTAAGTGAGCTTTGGGTTCCTCTTTCATGTTGAAGTCTCTCATGAGGAAACTGTCTGACTTTTTTGGAAGAGACGGATGTGAAAATGCTGGAAAAAGTTTGAACATCTTGAAATTTTCTTTTCTTAGTATTAAATTTAGATCTTTTTAACACGAACCTGGGTAGTCTAAAGTTTTAGTCTCGGAATCACTTGGTGGCGAGAATAAAGAAGGGACCTTTGGTGCCTTTGGCAACAATCCGTGTAAAGGCTTTGAAATGGAACTTGTTTTCGCGTCGACTTTAGGTTTTTCGGGACTATCAATATCGAAAATAGATCGCTCTTTTGGTTGATTAGACATCACTGGCGGCCTAGGATAAATGAGTGCAAATATTAAATGAGGACTTTGGCAAACATTTGAGACCTCGTAGTACCTGTGTGAATGAGACGAATGGCCTTGGGTCGGCTTTTGACTGACCAACATTTCATGAGAGTTAGAGCCTTGATGCTGTCGCGGCAATGGGAAATCATTGTGAGAGGGTTGGTTGGTCGTCTTCGAAACATCTGGTGCTCCCATTTGAGTTTTTATGTGTTGCCCACTGACTCCTCTATGTGCTAAAGTAAAAAGGGATTATAAAGTAGATGATTTAAAATCTAGCAATAAAATCATTCTTACAACTATGATGACTTTGTGAGCCCGAATGTTTATCTGGGTATTGCACTGGGTGATGCGTTGAGGGCTTTGTAGGATGTGAAGAACTTCGTGACAGCGAGCTGGAATTATTATTTTGACTTGAATTTGGGGCACCCTGTTGAGAGTGATAACGGCTTTGTGGCTGAACATTATGGTTAGATTGCTGATGCGAACGAGAATCCTTAGAAGCTGACGGATGATGTTTGTGATGCTGAGGATACTGCGAATGGTGCTGTGGTAAGGAGTGAGGTGGCTGATTTGTCTTTTGTGAGCTTGACCCGTGAGATGAAAGAGAATGTCCAGAGCTACTCTGCTGATGGTGTCCAGACGATGGATGACCTTAATTGAAAAAAATTGTTACAGGAAGCCCTTCAAAAGTGCAACAATATCTTTAAATCTAAGAATATTTACTTGATGAAGAATGCATTGATGAATGTCCAGAGGACGTTTTGTTGTTTGACCCATAAGAGTGCAGTTGCGAACTTGTCGACCTGCTGGATGACTGCGAGGACGTACGACGCTAAAAATTTGACGCGTCTTTTAAAGAAGATTTTCTTGGATTTGTTATCAGAACAATACCTGTTCATTGTCAGAGTGTTGAGATATTGCTGGAAATGTAACGCCTGACGCACCATTGGAATAACTGCAAGCATTTGTCATTTGTTTGTGCTCCTCGTCTTCTCTAGCCTGAAATAAATTGACCTTTGACATACGATTTTATTTTTCAAAGTTAAAACTGTTCAGAGGATAGAGAATACTTATGCAGTGAAAATAGTAATTATCTAGAACTTACGGCTTGAGTGGATGCACGAATTTTCTTCTTTAATCTAGACGGGCACTGCTCATAAATTAATAAGAACTCTGAAGTCATTTCCTCTAACACATCCAACGTGGCCGACGAGTCGACGTAACTGAACCACTCTTTGTTCTGGTTGGACAACGGTATTTTGTAATTTGACCATTTACAAGCCTGCAAAAACGTGTCAGTGAAGCTTAAACAGCCTTCTCTGGCGGCCAAATAATTTCGAGGATAATCTTACCAAATGAATGACAAAACAAGCCACAATGGTCGGAGAGTATCTCAAGCACATAGTTGTGAGGTGCAAGCTGTTTGTAGCTAAATAATATGACGCTTGAGCAAGCTCTTTAGAAGCCTTAACAAGTTGGCAACACCTAACGACGTGTGTATGGGGATGATCAATGGCAACATCAAACCCAAGAGTCTAAATAGAAATTCAGATGCACTATAAGTAATTTGGCAAGTATAAAAAAACAGTTATCATACTTGTAAGAGGATGTTTTCGTTCGTGACCAATTCTTGTGCTTTTTCTTGGTACGTCTCTGACCTAAGTAATTAAGAAGTTATTTTGTGAGGATCTCTTTGAAAAAGATTGAGCTTTCATTTCTTAATGAAATTAAGGTGAAGAGTCTTTTGGTTCAGATTCCCGCCAATCAATGGTTTAGAAATTGGGAATCGTATTAAAAGAAAACTTTCTTTCCAAAAGTATAACCATATTAATTCATTATCTGACTTACCTAATGTCTAACTGTCCGTCTTTGCCATTAAGACACACATGAGCCATCTAAAAGACATCCATAATAAGTTTCATATAGAGCAGAAAAAATAAACTATGAAAACGCAATAAAATTACTTTTATCACGTGCTCTAGTTTTCTAGGCTGCTCTTCAACTTTAGCAGCAAGAAAAAGTGATGCCAGAGCAATTGAGTTTCTGTGAAACCTTTGGAAGGAATGGAACATGTAAAATCTCTGGCAATAAACTATTGCTGTATTGATGCAAAGCTGTGTCCTATAGAAAAGAAACCAAGTTTTAAATGAGCTTACTAGGACATTTAGATAAGTTATCAATTTAAGACTCTTACACTCTCAAGTGCTGTCCCATATCCTGAATGAAGTTGGCAGCTTGCTGTCTATATGAAGTCTCTTTTTCAAAGGGTATTCCCGACTTTATGGACGGAGTCTCCGCGAGGTCTTGCTTGGTAAAGTACCATCTTGATCTCTCTGCATTTCCTGTAGTAGAAGCATTTGTAGGCGCCTGCATCTCCTCCATTTGATTTAACGTCAAAGGAGTAATTCTGAAGCCTTTCGTGATCAGAACCTTGAGATGATTCAGACGAAAAAAAGCGGTCAATTCAGGAAGCCGAGATGCGGTCTCTGTCTAAAGTGGCCTAAAGGTGGGAAAGTGCAAGAACACCTTATGCAAAAGACAACACTTTTTCAGACAAATCTTCATGTATGATGCTACCAGCTCTTTTACAACGTTAAAAAGCTTTTTTTCTTCTCTGTTGTTTGTAGACACCAAACTACACAAAATGTAAACCCTTGAAGTTCAGACTGCTGTGCGACTGCCGACTGCGACCACTTTCAAGCAGACGTGCGCCGTGCACGCAGAAAACTTTGACCCATGCAGTACAAGATGCTGAGCCGATTTTGAGCCCAATGCCTTTAATGATTTTTAACTTCAAAAATGTTTGAAACCGTAATTTGATTTTTGATTATTGAAAAATTTAAAACTGCTTTTGACTTCTAAAAAGGATAAAATATATTTTCTTCAAAAAATTTTTTTTTTAAAAAGGTGGTACAAGATGAGTCACTGAGTCCTTACTTTTTCAGCTCAACACACATCACTTAAATGGCGTCAAAAAAAATATTTTCACCTTCGGATTGAAGTACACCTGAGGTTTTGAAACTTCGAATTTGAGCACAAGCTACAAAATTAAAAGAGGTCTGAGAAAAGTCTAAGCCTTCCGGGTAAGTTTGAATCATTTTTAAGTATCAAAATGATAGCCTTTAAATATAAGCTTTTTATTTCAAACTTGGCAGATTAAAGCACGTTAATGAATCTTAAATTTTTGTAAAAACAAGCCTTAATTTAATGAGCACGTGTCAAAACTTTCCACTGAATTCAATGGAAAAAACCTTGAATTGTCGTCGATGCCGCAAGTGCCGCCACAAATCCTCTTCTAGCACGTTTTATAACATGCTTGTTACCCAACACCAAATGTTATATTTAAAAGGAACCTCATGTCCTAATTTTTTCACTCTGCCAAAAGTCAAAATGCACGTTGCTTTCGCCCACTTCATGGTTTATAATTAAACATCTGAAAACAATTATGTAGGAAATTTTTTTGTATAAACGTGAATCCCTTTTTTGCCTGTTAGGGCAACTTTATTACTGTTTTTCGACCGCGCCACTAACCATTTTTGAAAATACTGTACGTTACGACGAAAAGCAACAAGAATTTCTGAAAATCCATGGAACAGTTTTATTTCCTGTTATATATTAAGACACATGATAAACAAGGGTTTCACAGGATTTGTTTTGAATTTTTGATTTAAGCTTACTTAGTTCATTTGGCAATAATAAAAAACTGAGAAACAGAGAAAGAAAAACAATCAAACAAACATTTAAACAGGTTAACTGGAAACTACGAATAAAAACCATTTAGCTAAAAGGCTTAATTTCTTAAACAATTATACTACAGTTGAAACTGAATTTTGCTCAACGGTTCAAAAACTTCTTTCCTAGGAGATGGCATCGTGTACCACAGTAATAAAGTAAGATGAAATTCTAAGTAAACTGCCCCAACTTTTAGAATGGTGAATCGAAATAATTTCAAAACTTGCAAGCAAAAAGTTCATGATTATTTCAGAGTGAAGAGGCGGCGCTCACAGAGTCCAGCTGAAGCTTTGCTCGTCCATCTCTCTGCCAAAAGGCCGAGGCCCAGTGATGACAAAGCAGATAAGAGTGACCTTTCGTCAAAAACTGTCTTCCAGTTTGTCACTACCCTAACCAATACAGATCAGGATGAAAATAGTATCAAGAAGATTGTTATAGCAAAGGCTTCAGAAAAAGGTTCAAATGCAGCACGAGGCAACAGTGATTCGGCTCGAAGACGGAACATCAAGGTGAACGACCGTGCTGTCGCTATAAAACCGTTGAATGGTCATTTTATATAGATTTGTAAAAGCCCATAGAGTACCCTTATAGAGTATTGGTAAAGTTATCATTTTAGGCATTGCCTAGTGGTGTGGCCAAAGCTCAAGAAAGTTTGAAGGCAAGCGTTGAAAAAATCAGATCTGACAGTCGTTACAAAGTTGTTTCAATGAAAAGGAACCTGGTGAGATAATTTTTATTTATTTTTAGTTATTTTTGATCAATTGTCGCAATTGCAGGATGAAAGCCTTTATCATTTGCTTGACCTTGTCCAAGAAGGAGAAGATTCCTCCCCTGGTTGCCTTCCATAAAATTTATGTTAAATGTATAGAAGATATCAATGTTTAACATCTTTTTTTAGAGCCCAAGGCAACCCCGGTAGAATCTCCGTCCAAAGATGAAGTTTCATGTAATGGGGTTAAATTGGAAAAGGAATCGACGGGCTTTGTTTATGACGTTTATTATCCCATGAAACCAAAATTCAACTTTATCAGTGATATCAGCATTGAACAGGTATTACTCAAAAATTTTATAATTGGAATACTATGTGATATTTCTCTTTCTAAAAGGTCGAAAAAATTGACAACCAAACTGCTGAAGAATTATACCAGTTAGGGGTCATGGATTTCTTCTCTAATGAGGTAAAATACCCATTTTATTTTTTTCATGCATAAAAATATATCGTGTTAATCATTTTTTAGGAAGATGAAATGAGAGAAGAATTTGAAGACAGTTCTGATTCTAACGATGAAGACAATTGGCGAAATGATTACCCTGATGAAGAAGACGAAAATTCGAAAGAATATCTAAGCGATGATGAGCTAGACCAACGATTTGGAAATTTAAGTGTCGGGTAATAAAAATTTTTTTTCTAAAAACGACAAAGTTTCTTTTGTGCCTTTTTTGAGTTTTAAAAACTGAGTCCATATTTGATACAAAGACACTTATCAATAGGTTAGGAGAACACGATCTGTCCTCTGATGAAGATGATGAAGTGGTGTTTTCAAGGACCTTTGAAAGAGATGCTGATTTACATGGGACTGACTATGCAAGGTATAAGCGAAGGGTCTTGCGCGAAAATTTCTACGAGGAAAAATCGTCATCAGAACCTGACGAGGATTACGACTAGTTTCTGTTCTTAAACTTAAAAGCTCTTTATGATCACTCAACTTTCTAAATATGCTTGCTTATTAAATGAAATTTCATAGCTGGGTGACTTTGTTTCTTGTTTGAATCCAAATTATTCAAACCATCAGGTTGTAAACCTAATTTGGACCTCGACACCCACTCATCTGGATCTTAACCCCCAATCCTGAATAAAAAAGCTTGTGAAGAGAAAGTTGTCTATTAAATTACTTTGCCATGCATGCTAAGTAATATTGTTGGTGGAAAAGGAATTGAACAAATTTAATAAGAAATCGTTGGGATTTTTTTAGCTCTATAATGACCTTACAGCAACATAAAGTTTTTTATCTTTTAGAAAATCCACAGGTCCTTCCATCTTGTTGCTCCTCATCTTCATTATCAAAATACGAAAGTTTTCACTCCTAAGCTCTGCTCTATCCCCCTCATAGGGTTGATCTTCACCCCTTGAAACAGCCACTAAGGAAAGGATCTCTGTAACTTCATTCGATGAGAGAAATTTTGAAACAAATTTTTCCATCATCCTGGGTTGATGATCCTTGCTTGTATCCACAAGAAACCAGAGAAGAACATCTGCCCCATAAAGGTCAATGATTTGCTCGACTTCATGAGGAAGGTCTTCCTCCTCCTCCACAAGCCAATCCCAATAAAAATGAAACTTTCCTTGGATGTATGAAGACATTGAGGCAAAATTTCCCAAAAGATTGTTCCTCTGAGCATCGTTTGTGAGTTTTTGATACCAAAAGATTGTCTCATTTTGACACTTTTCTTTTGCTATTTGCACTGGAGCATCATGCTTTATACAATCTTCTAGAGCTTTCAGTTGATTCACCAAGTGGGAAGTACTTTTTGCTTCAAAGGAAGATAGTTCTTTCTGAAATATCCGTAATTCAGCGATGGAAAAGAGTTTAGAATCATCTGTGGAGGCAAGGTAGTTCTTGAGATATGAGATCACTGACAACAAATTACCCTCATGACTTTGGACAGCAACAAAAAGGATAATGTTGTTGAAAATCTTGTGAACATAAACTTGATGTTGAATAAACCAACCATTAGATTTGAAGAAGAGTTTTGTCAGGACTCCATTAGACGACCGACGAGTAATGTCATACACGTGTAACAAAATCATATTCCTAATAATTCGTTAAAATATTTATAAAAAATATTTTTGAATTAAGCAACTCGTCATTCTTTTACCTATCTATGATTGTATCTTTCCAACAACGATTGGTAACAAAATTGAAAATTTTTCCTTTGATAATGAATGATGCCATTGCAGGAAGTTCAGCCGGAATCCTCATCAGACCATAAGCCAATGCCATTTCCATTCGTGTACAAATATCGACATCAACTAAATATGAGCTTGAAATTATTTGTTTGAAAGGATTTGTGAATTTTTAAATACCTTTTAGTGAATGAAAGATGTTCATCATACGGAAAGGTTCAACACCCACCATATCCTCCCAAGAAGAGATCATTTTTGTCAGATGATTTTGCTTCCATTGGCTCCACTTGAGCCATTCAAGATCTTCAGCAACTAAATGTCCAATGCAGTTTTTCACTACAGACAAAAATAGTCTCAACTTTTCACCCGACTTTTTGCCACACACAATTAGATGAAAGCCATTAAAATTTTCAAACACCATCTGCCTAGATCCAAAGGTTATCATCTGAAACACGAGGTTCTTTTCTGAATGAAAATTTGGGTTTTTTTTAATGAGATTATTACAATTGAGTTTTCAAAGTTTAGCTCTTACCTGTCTCTAAAATGTTTTGAGCTACCAACAAAGGGGTGAATGTTTGCATTAAAGTATCTCTTGAAACTCTTTCCCCTTCTATTTTGTTAAGCCTTTTGAACAGAACCTTGCAGTTATAGTCGAAAACAAGGTCATGATGCAAGTCCAAAATGGCTAAGGAAAACATTTCTTAAACTGGTCAGATTAAGTTGAAAGTAGAAGCGTCTTTCCTTATCTGCAAATTTTATCTGGTTGGAGGGATGTGCAGCTTAAAGAGATGGGATAATCAAATATCTGAAATATAACAAGTTAGGTTTTTTAAATGAAAATTTTCATAGCATCTTCTCCTTGTATCATATTTCAAAATTACATCTTGCTATTTAATTATCATATTTACCTTATATTTCCAATGCTATAGAATAACCACTTCTATCATTCGACCTGCTCCCAGCCCTACAAAAGATAAAGTCTCATCAATAAACCTTCCAGTGTCGAATCTTTTTCTTGGTTGGGAAGGTCATCAATGGGTATATACCCAGTCTGAAGGCTTCTCTCTCATGTAAAATTAAAGATTTCTCGCATCTGAGCACACCTACTAAGTCACTAAATTAGTACATTTGAGAAATAAAACTTTGGAATTGAGTGTGAAGGTCCTAGGGTAAAAGGGCAACAACAGAATTTGGCCAACAGTCTATACCAAATGTTTTTTTATATTTTGACTCCTCAAATCCACACAAGGTGGAGTTGGTTATAACCACAATTTAAGAGGTTTTTTGTTCTGACAAGATACTGTTTAGATTCTTCGGAACCTCAAGTTCTCGTGTCTGAGCTGAGGGACTGGGGTAAAGTGTTTGATGTCCAGTTCCACATCTTAAGAGTCTTTGCTGGAGTTAATTGCTCCTCGCAGCTCAGGAGTCTAAGTTGGAGTCACTGCTCAGAGCTCAATTCTTTGCTGGAGTATCACTGCTCACAGGCGGGTTCACAACATCTGATGGAGTATTTTCCAATCCAAAAGGTCTGGTATTTGGGAATGGCGAGTCCTCATAGGGCTTGTGCTATTCAGTCGAATGCAGAGGAGGAACCAAGAAAAAATATCCCATTTTTTCTATCACAAGACCTTAATGCGTGCTTTCTGATCAAAGGTGGAAGAGGAACTCCTTTAAGCTTTTGCTAAATGTAATAAAAATTTAAATGATGATGTTTTTTTTATTTTCACTCGTCAACCCACTTGACGTGGGGTTGGTTAACCTCAGCTTAAGAGGTTTTTGCTCTGACGAGATGGAGGATTTGGGCTGAAAAGCCACTGGTGTAGGTGCTGATCAATGGTTTGTTGTTCACAGCTTAGGTCTTTGCTGAATTTGTTGTTAACAGCTCAAAAGTCTTTGCTGAATTCGTTATTCACAGCTCAGTAATCTATTGCTGGAGTGACTGCCCACAGCTCAGAGTCTATGCTTGAGTACTACAGCTCACAAAAGTAGATTTCATCTACCCTGTGATGGAGTATTTTCCAAAAAGTCTTTTTTTTTTGGAAAGGTGAGTCCTCAGCACTTGCTATTCTGTTGAAGCGGAGGGGGAACCTCTTCCAAGAAAAATAACCATCAATTTTTTCTCTCAGAGGACCCCAGCATGTGCTGTCCGGTCGAAAGCGGAAGAGGAACTCCTAAATGATAATTTTAAATTGTTAAATCTTCCCAATAATAACAAATTTAACTGCTGGAACGATCGAGGTTTGGTGTTTCTGAGTTTTGATGTATCTATGGATCTGTCTCCTAGATCATCGATGTCTCAATTGACATGCTCTTTCATAATTTTGCACGCGCACAGCTGTCGAGTTGATCTGACTAAATCAGGTTCTTTTTCTTCCTGAATGTCAGATAATGGAAACAAAACTCCAATCAGTTTTGGCTGCTAAAACCATAAATCAGGTAAGTCTCAATACTAGATCTAAGATATTCTTAGGATTGTTGGCTCACAGCCAAACATAAAATTTAAGTGTTTTCATAAATTTTTTATATTGACTTAATCGATCTGATTTTTTGATCGATGACGAGGCTTGAGTTTATAATTAATTCTACTTTAAGGTTATGTAACTCATTTGGTAATCATCATCATCATTCTGTGATGATGTTGTTTTTGACTGAGACCAACTCCTTGGCCTTGGCTCCAAAGGAAACCAGACGAAGACGAAAGAGATGGAAACAGACCACTTCAAAGCAACTTTCATTCCTAGCAGTGTTATTTTATGTAAGAGTTCTTCAAAGCAAATTACCAAATGTGTTTGCTGTCCCATTCGAGCATTTTCCTACAGGAACAAAGAGAAAAATTCTGAATAATAATAATATGATTCATTTTTCAGGCTGCTATTTGTGAAGCTCACTTTGATGGGATAGAAAATCTATCTTTTACGCAGTTCAGATCGGGTGAATTTGGTGAAGGCAGATCTATTCAATCGTAAGATTAACAAGAAGCAATTTGTATGAATTTCATTTTTCAACGCTGCTGAATTTTAGGCTTCATGATGGTGTCGTGAATGGTTTGCAAAACAGCTCCAAAGATACACAAATTGTGATGGACCGTGACTTTTCTGATCGATCCCATCTGTCACCCGTAGAGGTATTTTTGCATTCATTTAACTAAAAAACGTAGACTTCCCATACCATTTTACAAATTTTGTGCTCCAATCAAATGGATGACACGAACACTTTAATTTAATTTTAGTTTATTACCCACTTCCTTAAAATGATTAATTTTTTACAGCAACTGCTTGAGAAGTATTTCAAAGAGAACCTTGTCTGTGATTTTTATCAAGTCAGTTTGACTTCACAAAGTGAACATGCAAGGTAGAATTTTGCAAACATTTTCACTGTTTCAAAACTTAGTTGTCATTTTTTATTTAGCCTTCGCGGTTTGGTCCTCAGTGGATGTCAAAACCTGACTTCTACATCTGAGCTGTTGCCCAACCAATTGTCTGAGTTTAATAAGAACATTATTAACATCACGGTCATAAATGCTCCATCTTTGTCTGTCGCTAGTCTCACACAATTCAAATCCCTAAAATACGTATCACTTAATGGAAATAGCATAACAGTTGTTGACAGTAATTCGATCTTAGAGCAACTTCAAGTATTTGAGTTGAAGTCAAGCAAGACCTTAAAAGAAATTGATGGAAGTTTTTTCTCAACGTTCACCCCCAACCTGAAATCTTTGTCAGTTAAAAATTGCTCTTCTCTTGAGAGGATTATACTTGGTAGAGGCTCTCCAAATGGTAATTCATTTTTAATTTGATTAAAACTAACGAGGGAATAAAATTGATCATCAAAGATTTTTCCTCCGTAGGGTTGCTTGACAATATTGACAGCGTCTCTTTCGCTAATAATCCAAAGCTCACGTATGTTTGCCCATGGTTTTTGCGTCTGTGTTCCAATATTGCTGAAGTTGACGTGAGCAACTGTCCAAACCTCATGTGGCATCCGACAGCTTTAGCCGATAATCGTTATTTTTCTAAACCTGTAAATATTTTTCAAAAGGCCACCAACATATCTTGCGACTGTCATTTCGTTGAAGCTGAGTTTATGAAGTAAGTATTTTCATTTTTCTCCACCTTTTCTTCGATTGTGTATGACCAAAAAATTAATATTTCAGTAATTCTCGTTACAACATGGAAGTACTTGGAAACCTGACAAAAGAATTACGAAATCAGGGATTGTGTCGTTTTGAAAGTGACATTGTAGTGGTGCAAGACTTTCTCAATAATAGTTCTGCTTGCATTCAAAAAACCTTTCCTGAACCATCCATTGACTTTTCCTGGTACGACCCGTATGAAGAACCAAACGAGACTTTGTCAGACACTGTAACTGATGGTTATTCAGAGAAATCAGGATTTACTCTTGTTTGGTCAACTGTCTTATTAAATTGCAAAACTGAATTTCTCGCTGAGTCTCTGTTTTGGATAACACCCAATGCAGAAGTGTTAATGCAAAAAAGTAGTCAAAATCTCTCCTGCCAGGCATCAGTTCCATCTTTGTCAAGAGCCTGCAACTTAGAGAAATTAGATAATGAAAATGAACATCTTCAAGTCTTGGAAAACGGGTGAGAAACTAATTTTTTGGCATGGTCAAAGTCATTTGCACGGTCTTGATTGTTCCTCTCTTTTAGCTCACTCGTCATCAAAGACTTTGGAATGAGAGATCAGGGTAACTATAAATGCTACGTGGGGGGCAAAGATGACCGTCTCTTGCCAACTTTTGGAGAAATTGACGTTGCTCTTGATCTACGTTACCGAAAAGTCATCTATAATGTCAGCCTTATTTATGGAGTGGCTGTTTCTGGGACCTTCTTAATTTTGACATTGCTTTTCAAGCTCACCCACTTTTTGCTGCATAAGTATTTCTATAGTGAAAGTTAAAGCTAAATCATGCAATCTTAATGGTTACTTTAATCTATTCCAGCTATGGATGTTGCTTGTTTTGTTGTTGTTGCGAGAACAAACTTCCTCCAAAAGCAAGACGTCTAAAGCAAGCCATGGAGTCTGTTGAAGCTTACAGATCTCAACAGTTGGAAAAGCTTAGGGAAAATTACACCCAACAGGTTGTGCATCTGTTTGAGAACTAGTTTTTATTTGAACTTTCATATCCTTTAAAATACACAATATGTGTTTGAACTTGAAATTTTCAATTCATCTTGATTTTGCCCACAGAGTGAATGGATTCGGCTTAACTGTGCTACTCAAATGGAACGAGTGCGCGATAATTACAACACGCAAATCCAAAATCTTAAAGACATTAGACAGTACGGTACAACACAACTCACTGCAGTGAGAGTTCAATATTATGAGCAGGTAGGTGTTGTGGTATCAAACCTTTTCAATCTTTTCAATACTCTTAAATGCTTTATGCACTCATAACTCGTTTGAATTCAACATTGGCATTTTAGATGTCCAAAATTAGAGATTACTCAGCCAGTCAGTTGGATAGAGTTCACGAGAACTACATTTTCCAAAGACAAAGACTTAGGAAATTCAGTGCCCAGAATTATCTTCGTGTTCAGGTGACCATCCTTTCATTGAAACAATTTATGTCAAGACATGTTGTATCATTTCTTTATTTTCAGGAGACTCGTTTGCTAACTCAGAGGACTCTAAACAAAGTGAAGGACAACATACCAGCATTAAATCTTGATTTTACAACGTGTAGGCAGGGACTTGGTGAAAGGCAACCATCTTTAGAGTGGGTAGACCAAGACCAGGTACTGAAGAATTCTATCTTAAAAATGCCAAAAATCTCAGGCTTTCACTTTTGTCTTTGAAAGGTATTTGAGCTCGATCCCTATCAAGTTTACGTTGAGCGTGGCCGTGGAATAAACAGAGACCAAAGTGACCGACACAGTGAATCTGTATATTTCACACCCACTGGAACACCTTTAAGAGAAATTGTGGGAGGTGTACAGCAGCCTTTACTTCAAACAAACAGTTTGAAAAATACGCCAACGCGTGAAGTGGATCCTTACAAAGTAAGAAAATTTTAACAACTCATAAATTGCAGTTGTTAAACAATGACGCTTTTCCAGGCTGTTTATGCTACACCCGATCGTAAATCGGGACACAGTCGAAATAGAAGCTTGAGCCAGTACTTGCCACCTTTGCCAAATTGGCTAACATCTTCGACATCCACAAGCTTTCTTGGTGGAAGGCAAGCGATGCGCGAGGTAGAGGTTGTAATTGAGCACGAGACCAGCTCCAATGATTACTACATACCTGGTGACGACGGGTCCACAACTGCTACATCCATATCTAAAAGCCCAAGGTGAAATTCTATAAAGCATATGGTCAGAAAAGCGTTTAATAACTGATCATTTTAGACATCCAAGCGAAGAGGGTATGGAAAAATCGGACAAGTTCACCCCACAAAAAGCCGGCCTTTCCTCCTCCTCTGATGTCGTATGCTCGTCCTTTGCGTCAGATAGCTTTAATCAGACCCAGCCCTTGCTTAGCCAAGACCATCCCCGAGTCGAACCGCAACGACGGGCCGTGATGAACAGCTTAATTAATCTTGGCAGGACAGATGATTCACTTCAACATAAAAGGCTTAGCTTTTAGAATTTCTTCAACCAATCCATTCCGAAAGCTCATATCTGAACTTATTTCCTATTTAAATGATTATTTTACATTTATATCCCTCATCTCGATCCAAATTAGACACCAAAAAAGTTCCATAGAGTAATTTAAAATAATGCATATATGAACTGTTTATTTAATATGGCAACATTTTGACAGCCCTCGAAAAGTTGCATGCATTTTACTCGAAAAAAATTTCATTAAAATTTTGAATTGAGAATTTGCAGATACGTATTTGTCAGTTATAAACTTTTAGGTTAAATAAAATCAAGTAATATCCATCCAATTGTGTTTAAATTCAACAAATACTTGCCTAAAACAGGAACGAAATACAAGAAAAAAGGTTATACTTTTAAAGAATGGAACTCTTCATACTTCTTGATTCATCTGACATTGTCAATTGAGATCTAGTTATAGAAAGACAGATGGTCTTTGGAACTGGAAGGCCAAAGATTTAACATGCTAACATAAGGTGTTGCTGCCGTTTGGTAGCTGCATTATTATCGCTGGTTGGAATAGTGTGTAGAAGAACCTCGTCGAGAACTTGCAAAGCTCTATGGAGCTGGATTTCAATCCAGCAAGGAGTCTCCTTAATGGTTTTTCGATTATAATCTGCACCCCATCCTTTCACAAAAGACAACCTCAGGATGCAGAGACGTCGTAATTCGTCTATTCCTATTCCGTTCGCTGCTGATGCATGTGTGATTGCTGGAGCTAAATGGCCACTGTGAATGCCAACACCATTAGCTTTTGCTTGGTTCTTCAACTCGTGATAAAATTGTCTCAAATCGAACACCTAGAAAAGACAAATGGTTGCATAATAGAAGAAAATTTACATTTATGAGTTGATGCGATTGAGTCCCATCAACCTGATTGAACCACTCAACCAATCTCAGATTTGTACATTTTTGTTTTTAACCCTAACACGATTGGTATTAACTAAAAATTCTTTGAAGATCATTTTGGCTGCAGCTCATTCAAAATAATGTAAACTTACTTTAAACTCTGCTCCTTTGTGCATTTTATGTACAACTTTTCCTGTAAAAATCATCGAATTAGATAAGTCACGAAGTAGCTTTAATTTTTCATGCCTGGTTCTTTTCCTGCCATCCAGTCTAGGTAATGGCTTTGAATAAAAATGGAATGCTCTGAGACACAACTCAGGTAGACGTCACCTTCACCTAAATTTTAAGAACAATTTGAATTTTTACAACTCCTTAGGTTTGGCTAGACTTGAGAAAAGAACCTATAAGTTGAAGTTGAATTCCTCTTCCTATATGAAGTCTTGCACGTTTGCTGACATCTGTTCGATGAACGTTGCTTTGAGCTCCCAAACAAAATCTGCGTTTGTCATTTCTTTCCATATAACCGTCAACTGCCACAG
>Ga0194133_10004674_pt1 | contig 18044 bp, 11 predicted proteins | sample TA2KigOf40mmetaG_FD_155448 | JGI IMG/M metagenome (GOLD analysis project Ga0194133, IMG submission 155448) | Freshwater microbial communities from Lake Tanganyika, Tanzania - TA2015055 Kigoma Offshore 40m | ecosystem: Environmental > Aquatic > Freshwater > Lake | place: Tanzania: Lake... | reverse complement strand
GTTCGGTTTGGCTGAGGTGTGTATAGGTCATGTGCTTCTTCGACTGGCCGGTCAAAAGGCTTTGATACTAATGCACCTCAGCCATCCAACCCATTAATCAAAGTTGCACTTCGTCCTTGAATTCACCTTATTATGCTTGTCTATCTGCTTGAGTAAATCAAGCGCATTGCCGGCAGAGAGAGCGTTGGACGATAAATCAAGTATCAGCATATTGCTCTCTGATGCATTTGCGATGGCAGGAACAATCTCGGCTATCAAGTCTGCCATGCCGATTCCCGAGGCATCAATTTTGATGACCGTATTTGTCATTTCGCCGAGAGCTTCCATTAGGAATTCCCAGTGCTGACCGCTTGAAAAATCAAAACAAATCGTTTTTGGTTTAATTGCCAGCGTTTCGATAAACGATCCAACACGTTCCTCATTCGCCAACTTAAGTACAAACTTGCTATTCAGCTTGAACTTTTTATCGCAGCAGTTTTCATGAATAAATCGAATATTTTCGGCCCATTGATGCATACGGCCATTGGGGCTGCTTTTGAGAAAGGCCACAGCGTTCTCATGCATGGTGGTCGAAGTTTTCGCTAAATTGCTCAGGCTGGTGTTGAAAAGCCGCGGCTGCTGTAGCTGAGTGAAAATAGACCACAGTGCCTCTGGCGGTAGTGATTCCAGGCAGAGTGCCGATGGCGATGGCCCGGTCTTTTGTCTCGACACCAGCACCACGCCAGACGAACTACCCTGTAAGCTGCTCGTGGATGAGGATGAGGATGAAGAATGGTCTGCATCCGCTTGGCCTGCTACGCTCCAATCATTGAGCCACTGCGGTTGTGATGCCAAGGGATTCGCTACCATTAAGGGTGGATAGGGCGCTGGCTGATGTGCAGGTATGGCTGGCTGATCGGAGACCTCAACGACCGGGATGCTAGTGGAATAATTCGGCGTAGGGCTAAGTTGAGCAGTATTGACGGGTGGCTGGCTCATGGAAATTCCTCCATAGGTGACGATGAAACAACGATGGATTGCGCCAATGAATGACGCGTGGAATTTCAGGAACTGCTCGTTTGGTCAAGTTCAGAAAGGTTGAGAGGGTGAGCAGGTCTCATTAAAAAAGCCGGTCAGGTAACCGGCTTTATTGTTTGAGTAATTGCAGAAATTACTGCTTCACTGTCTCGTTAAGCCCACCACCCAGCGATCGGTAGAGATCGACTGCATTCGTTAGCCGTAGCAGACGAGTCGAGAGTAGGGTCTGCTCGGCGCTATAGAGCTCACGCTCGGCGTCGAGCACCTCGAGATAGTTGGCAACACCATTTCGGTAGCGGACTTGCGCTAATTCCAGTCGCGCGGCTTGCGCATCACGCATCGCCTGCTGCGCGCCGATTTCACTCGCTAGCGTTGCCCGCGCATCCAGCGCATCGGCGACTTCGCGGAATGCCACTTGAATCGCCTTCTCGTAATTGGCAATAGCGATATTGGTGCGTACTGTTGCGAGATCCAAATTCGCCTGGTTACGGCCACTATCAAAAATCGGTAGCGACAACGAGGGAGTGAAGTTCCAGATACCCGACCCGCTATCAAATAAATTATTCAGCGACGAGCTTGCTAATCCGACCCCGGCAGTCAGTGACATACGCGGGAAGAACGCCGCACGCGCCGCCGCGATATTCGCTTGGTTAGCGCGTAATACTTGCTCAGCCGACCGAATATCTGGACGTTGCGCCAATAAATCTGATGGAAGCCCAGCGCTGATATCTGCGGTGATGGCTTGCTCTGACAGCAAGGCGCGCTGCTCTGCAAGCTTACTGCTGCTACCGACCAACAGCGCTAACGCATTAGTACTTTGCGCGTGCTGCCGACGCAGCGCGAGTACCGCTGCCGACGCGGACTGCACCAGGGTTTCGCTCTGCCGCAGCTCGAGTGCGTTTGAGATTCCGGCGTCAAAACGTTGCTGCACCAAATCAGCAGAGGCTTGCCGCGCTTTCAGCGTACGCTCGGCGATGTGTAGCTGCTCTGCCAGCGCGCGCTCATTCAACCAGACCTTGGCAACTTCACCGACCAATGCTATCTGTGCTGCTCGCTGCGCTTGTTCGGTCGCAAAGAACTGAGCGAGCGCCGCTTCAGACAAGTTTTTTACACGACCGAAAAAATCCAGCTCGAACGCAGTCATGCCTAAGCCAACTTGGTACGAGGTGTACTCGACTCGGTTGGCTCCCAACAATGCACGGGTGCGGGTGCCGCCGGCGGTGGCGTTGACGGTGGGTAGCTGGTCAGCGCGCTGTATACCGTACAAGGCTCTGGCTTCTTCAATTCGAAGCGCGGTCGCTTTCAGGTCGCGGTTATTCGCTAAGGCTTGCTCAATCGCCTGCTGTAGTTCAGGGTTTTGAAAGAACTCGCGCCAGCCAATATCGATAGCAGCGGGTGCCTCACTGGTCGGCGTTGCAAACTTCTCGGGAATCGGTGCCTTGGGCGATTGAAAATTTGGCAGAATCTGGCAGCCGGACAGTGCCAGCCCGGCGGCTAAGAGGCTGATGTAGGACAGCGTTTTTTTCATTTATGGCTCCTTGCTGGCCTCAGCCATGTGCGCGGCATACAGCTTGCGCTGGCGCTCATTGCCTTTGAATATGCTGCGTACAACGATGAAAAACACCGGTACGAATAACACCGCTAGTACTGTCGCTGCGATCATGCCACCCATCACACCGGTACCAATGGCGCGCTGGCTCGCCGAGCCTGCGCCAGTTGCGATCACCAGCGGCAGCACCCCCAGAATGAAAGCAAACGAGGTCATGATGATCGGCCTGAAGCGCAAGCGCACGGCCTTCAGCGTTGCCTCGACCAGATCCATACCGGTCGCTTGTAAGTCTTTCGCAAATTCGATAATCAGAATTGCATTCTTTGCGGACAGGCCGATGATTGCGATGAGCCCGACCTTGAAGTAAACATCATTCGGCATACCGCGCAGCATCGTAAAGGCCACTGCCCCCAGCACGCCTAACGGCACCACCAGTAGCACCGCGATCGGAATCGTGGTGCTTTCGTATAGCGCAGCGAGAACAAGGAACACCGCCAGTAACGCTAACGCAAATAGCAAGGTGGCAGTTGAGCCCGCTGCTTTTTCTTCCAGCGACTGCCCAGCCCACTCATAGCCTATACCTTGCGGTAGCTGCGCAACCAAACGTTCAACTTCAGCCAGTGCATCACCCGAAGATTTTCCTGGTGCGGCATCACCTTGAATCTTCATCGCCGGGTAGCCATTGAAACGGATCAGCTGTACCGGGCCATTGACCCATTTGCTATTCGTGAATGCTGACAGGGGCACCATAGTGCCTTGGTTATTGCGGACAAAAATTTTCTGCAAATCCTCCGGCATTAATCTTTTTTCAGGTACGGCTTGCACAATCACGCGCTGCTGTCTTCCAAGGTTTGGAAAATCGTTCACATAACTCGATCCAAAGGTGGCAGCCAGCGTCGCATTGATTTCATTGAGCGACAAACCAAGCGCATTAGCCTTATCGCGATCAATCTCCAGCTTGAGTTGCGGCGAGTCTTCCATGCCCTCGGGACGGGCGCTTTTAATCACTTCGCTCTTGCTCATCATGCCGAGCAGCTGGTTACGGGCAGCGAGTAAAGCATCATGGCCTAGTCCCGCTCGGTCTTGTAGACGCAATGAAAAGCCGGTCGCATTACCAAGCTCACGAATCGCCGGCGGGTTGACAGTAAAGACAATAGCGTCTCGGATGATACCCATCAGCATCAAGGCTTTTTTGGCGATGGCCTCAGAGCTGAGCTCCGGCTTCTCTCGCTCTTTCCAGTCTTTAAGTGGCACGAACAGCAATCCACCGTTTTGGCCGTTACCCGAAAACGAAAAACCTAGCACCGAGACGATGCCTTGCACGCCGGGCTCTCTTAAAAAATACTGCTCGGCTTGCTCCATGACCGATAGCGTGCGCGCGGTCGATGCGCCGGGTGGAAGCTGCACATTCGCCAGCAGGTAGCCTTGATCTTCCGGTGGCAGAAACGAGGTTGGCATACGCACTGCCAGGAACGCGACGGTGGCGACGATCACGCCGTAGATCACCATGTAGCGGCCGCTTGCTTTCAGAACGCGGGATACCCAGCCGGTGTAGCCGTCAGTCGTTCGACGGAACAGCCTGTTGAACGCGCCAAAAAATCCTTTGCGCTCATGATGTCCCGGCGCGATCGGCTTCAGTAGCGTGGCACACAGTGCCGGCGTCAGCGTCAGCGCCATGATGGCCGAGAACACCATCGATGACACCATCGACATTGAGAACTGGCGATAAATCGCACCCACCGAGCCGGTGAAAAAAGCCATCGGCACGAACACGGCAATCAGCACTAGCGTAATACCAACAATGGCACTGGTAATCTGACCCATTGCCTTGATCGTGGCCTCACGCGGCGAAAGACCTTCTTCGCTCATGATGCGTTCAACGTTCTCAACTACCACGATCGCATCATCAACCAGAATACCAATCGCCAGCACCATACCGAACATGGTGAGTACATTGATCGAGTAGCCGAACGCCGCCATCGTCGCGAAAGTACCCATGAGCGATACCGGAACCACGATCGCAGGAATGATGGTGTAGCGCAGGCTCTGCAAGAACAACAGCATCACCAGAAACACAAGAATCACTGCCTCGATCAGTGTCTTGACGACTTCTTCAATCGAGATCTTGATAAACAGCGAGGTATCGTAGGGGATCACATACTCGATACCGGGTGGGAAAAATTTAGACAGCTCGGCCATTTTTTGCCTGACCAGCGTTGCTGTCTCAAGTGCGTTGGCAGTTGGTGTCAGCTGTATGCCAACCGCGGCGATGGGCTTACCGTTCAGGCGCGCGGAAAAACCGTAAGACTGACCTGCTACCTCCACGCGACCAATATCGCGAATCCGCACGGTGGCGCCGCCGGGTTGCGCTCGCAGCACGATATTGCCGAATTCTTCCGGCGTCGAAAGCTGACCCGTGATCACGATTGATGTGGCGATACGCTGCGAACTCGGCGCCGGAAGATCGCCCAGCACACCCGCAGAGAACTGCGCGTTCTGTGCTTTGATAGCGCTCACCACATCGCTCGGGGTGAGCTTGAAGCCGACCAGTTTGTCAGGGTCGACCCACACCCGCATCGCGCGCTCGGTACCAAACAACTGCGCCACACCGACGCCGGGGATACGTTTGATCTCGTTGAGAATATTGCGTGCAATGTAATCACCCAGCGCAACCGGGGTAATCTGATCATCGGTGGCGCGCAGGTTGACGAACATGAGTAAGTTACTGCGCGCGCGCGTGATCGTCACACCTTGCTGCACTACCGCTTGCGGTAGGCGCGCCTCGATACGCTTGAGGCGGTTTTGTACGTCGACTGCTGCTAACTCAGGATTGGTGCCGGTCTTGAAAGTGACAGAGACCTGCGAACCACCATCAGCCTGGCTTTGCGACTCGATGTACAGCATGTTCTCGGCGCCGTTCATCTCCTGCTCGATCAGACTGGTGACACTTTCATCGACCGTTTGTGCGGAGGCACCGGGATAGATCGCGTTCACGATGATGGTGGGCGGCGCGATCACCGGGTACTGCGAAATCGGCAGCTTGGGGATAGAAAGAATTCCGGCGAGCAGAATGAACAGTGCGATGACCCACGCGAACACCGGCCGGTCAATGAAAAACTTGGCCATGACGAGGCCTCCTTATTTTTTGCTAGGCGCTGTGTTGGGTGCGGCTGCAGGTGCAGCAGCCGGCGATGCGGGCGTACTTGGCGCTGTTGCTGCGCTTGCAGCGGGCGCGCCTGATGCATTGGGTGCGCCAGCCGCGCTTGACGGTCCCGCTGCTGTCCAAGGCAGCGCCTTGACGGGTGCGCCAGGCTTTACCTTTTGTAAGCCTTCAACAATCACCGTGTCTCCGGGCTTCAAACCGGAACTGATAATCCAATGAGTGCCGTATGCGCCGTCAGTCTTGACCGGCCGCGGCGCTACTTTGCCCTCGGCATCTACGGTCATAACCAACGAGCCATCGACGGTGCGCATCACGGCTTGCTGCGGCACCGTGATCGTGCCCGGCCGCACGCCCTGCTCAACCCTTACGCGCACATACATCCCGGGCAGCAGCGTGCGTTGCGGGTTAGGAAATTGTGCGCGCAAAATCACCGAGCTGGATTGCGGATCAACCACCGCCTCGGAGAACAGCAACTGTCCACCCTGCGGATACGGCCGGCCATCTTCGGTAACCAGCGTCAGCTTGGCCTTGACACCGTTCTTGCCCGACTGACCCATCAGCTCACGCAAGCGCGCCATTTCAACTGACGACTGGCTGAGCGTGACGTAGATAGGATCAAGCTGCTGAATGATCGCCAGCGGGTTGGGGTCATTCGCCGTGACCAGCGCCCCTTCGGTTATTAGTGTGCGACCGATACGACCTGAAATCGGTGCCGACACCGTGGCCCAAGACAAGTTGAGCTTGGCAGTTTCTTGCGCCGCGCGCGCAGTATCGACCGCGGCACGGGCAGCACTGACATCCGCCGTAGCCAATTTTTGTGCACTACCCAGATCGTCGAATTCTTGTTTACTGACCGCGTTCGACTCAACCAAATTGCGGTAGCGATTCAGTTTGGTCGTAGCCTGCGCCAAATTAGCCTCGGCTCGGGTGACATTTGCCTCAGCCTGGCCCACGCTCGCTCTGGCGCTGGCAAATGTTGCCATGTAGGGTGCAGGATCAAGCTGATACAGAGGCTGCCCCGCGCGTATCTCGCTACCCTCATTAAAGTAGCGCTTCTGCACGATGCCACCCACCCGCGCGCGTACCTCGGCAGTGCGGACGGCTTCGACCCGGCCAGGCAGCTCGCTGATATTCGTCACCTGCTCGGGCGAGACAGTGATCACTGACACCATCGGAGGCGGTGGCGCGGCATTGGCGGGTGCCTTGGAGTCCTCTTTTTTGCCACAGCCGCCGATCGCCATTAGCAGGGCAGGGATGAGGATTGTGCGTACTGTGATGTTGGTATTCATGATTGATCGCACCAATTAAAAAAATGTCGCAAAGAGCCCAAAGCCGCCCTCGCACGACGGGTCACCATTCACCGTGCCGGGGCACGGCGTCTTCACCGCGCTTCGAGCAGCGTGTTGATTTCTACTAAATCAGCCTCTGACAACGCGCCAGAGGCTGCCTTCAATTTCAAGCCGGCGAGCAATGTGTCGTAGCGAGCCTTCGCCAGATCACGCCGAGTCGAGTACAGCTGCTGCTGTGCGTTCAGCACATCGATATTGATACGCACCCCGACCTCGTAGCCTAATTTATTTGCCTCCAGCGCCATCAGGCTGGAGCGTTCGGCGGCTTCCAGCGCGCGTACCTGCGATAAGCCGCTCTGCACACCGAGGTAAGCAGTGCGAGCCCCCTGTGCCGCGTTACGCCGCGCCGAATCAAGATCGGCGCGCGCTTTCTCTTCCAGTGTAACGGCTTGCGTGACCTGACTCGTGGTCGCATAGCCCGTAAAGATCGGTATGTTCAGCTGCACGCCAATGCTAGAAATACTGCTAGCCGTTGGAATTGATCCGAACGCGCTTTTGGCGTCGGTGTAGCTGGCGACTGCATCGACCGTTGGCAGGTGGCCTGCGCTTGCACGTCGAATATCGAGTTTGGCGATTTCCACAGCCAATGCCTGCGCCACTACACCAATATTCCCGGACTCTGCATGCGTTACCCACTGCTCGGCGTTGGATGGCTCCGGGGGTGATAGCGTCAGCCCGGCTGCAAGCCCTCGCAACGCCTCAGGCGCTTGACCCGTGAGCAAGGCCAGCTGGTGTCGCTTGACTTGTAAATCATTGAGCGCCGCGATCTCTTGCGCCTGAGTCAGATCGAAGCGCGCTTGCGCTTCGTGAGTATCGGTGATGGTTGCGGTACCGACTTCAAAATTTCGCTGGGCAGAGGCCAGCTGCTCGGCGATCGCGATCTTCTGTGCTTGAATGAATGCGATGGCGTCTTGCGCCGCCAGCATATCGAAATACGCTTGTGCCACGCGCAGCGCGAGATCGATTTTGGATTGTTCGAACTGCACCTCGCTCACCGCTACTTGCAACTTGCTTTGATCGTAGGCGATAAAACTGCCGAGGTTGTACAGTGGCTGCTTTAACTGCAGCACATATTTCTGATCGGTGTAATCGAGCGATGTGGGTTGCCGTGTCAAAGGATTGGTCGTGTCCCCCATGATCTTGGCAACAGACGCATTAAATCCTGCTTGCGGCAGTAATGCAGCGCGGCCCTGTACTTGCCGCTCACGGCCGGCGTCACGTTGCAGCTTGGCGCTAGCGAACTGGCTGTCGTACACCATCGCATCGCGATAGGCTTGCAACAAGTCAGCGCTCGAGGCTGCGCTTGATACCAGTGCAAGCGAGAGGAGCGCGCTTAATTGGGTCTTGCGCATGCGACATCCTGTCATGAGTGAGTGTGCCATCGGCGAGCGTGAGGTTGGGTGAGCGTACGTACGAATGATTTGGCAGCGCACTCAGAATTTGAACGCGGATGGCCGCTCCGCGTTGCGCAGCGGCGCGATGTTGGTTTCGAACAGCTTGCGCGTATCCCAAGCGTCCTCTGCGGTGCGTGTTATCAGACAAGCAGACATCACCGGTGCCTCGCCCACCACGGCAATAATCCGACCGCCCACCCTCACTTGGCTGAGCAGCGTCGCCGGTAGCGTGGGTACTGAGCCGGACAACAGGATCACGTCATACGGCACCGACAGGGCGCCATGCCCAGGCCAGCCGCGCGCGCCATCACCCAACTCGACAGTGACATTTTCGATACCGTAGGCGCGCAGGTTTTGCTCTGCCAGCGTCTTGAGCACCGGCTCTATTTCAACGCTGACCACATGGCGCGCATGGCGCGCTAGCAGTGCAGCCATGTAGCCAGAGCCAGCACCGATTTCAACCACCAACTCATCATCTTGCAGCGCTGCCTCTTGCAATAAACGCGCTTCAAGTTTAGGCGACAGCATCTGTTGCCCGCACGGCAGCGGGATCTCGCTATCAACAAAGGCCAGGCTTTGATACGCCGCTGGCACGAAAGCTTCGCGACGCACCTCGAGCAAAGTATTGAGCACTGCGTGATCAAGCACTTCCCATGTGCGAATCTGCTGCTCAATCATATTGTGACGGGCTTGTTCAAGTTTCATGGCGTAGTTCACTCAGCAAAAAAGTGTTGGATTTTATCAAACGGGGTCATCGTGTTTGGCAGCGGTGCCTGATAATGGCGCGCTGCCACTGCCTGAAGATTGAGACGCCGGCGGACCAAAACGCCGACGCATCCACACAGCAAAATCATCGAGCCACGTGTAAATGACCGGCACCACCACTAGCGTCAGAATAGACGAGGTAATGATCCCGCCGATCACCGCTTGGCCCATTGGTGCGCGCTGCTCGGAACCCTCAGCCAGACCCAGCGCCAGCGGCACCATGCCAAACACCATCGCCAGCGTGGTCATCAAGATTGGCCGTAGCCGTACACGCGCAGCTTCCAGTAAAGCGGCACCACGCTCCATGCCCATGCTACGCGCCTGATTCGCAAAATCTACCAGCAGGATCGCGTTTTTGGTGACCAGCCCCATCAACATGACAAAGCCGATGATTGAAAACAGATTCAAGGTTGAGCGGAAAAACATCAGCGACAAGAACACGCCGATCAGCGTTAGCGGTAGCGCCGACATAATCGCGACCGGCTGCAGGAAGCTACCAAACTGCGAAGCGAGAATCATGTAAATAAAAATAATCGCAAGCAGCAGCGCTTGCAGCGCGTACCCAAATGATTCCGCCATATTCTTGCTCGCACCACCCACCTGAAACCGATAGCCCGGTGAGAACTGCATCTGCTCCAGTGTTTTTTTAATCTCGGCGCTCACCTGTCCTGCAGAGCGCCCCACTACGTTTGCAGATAGCTCCACTTCGCGGTTCAGATCACGGCGATTAATCTGGTTCGCGCCGGTCGCGGGGGATATATCTGCCACTTGCCGCAGCGGCACCAGTTTGGGTGAGCCGTCGCTATTCATCTGCGTGCTGCCTAACATCAGCTTTGACAGGTCGTTGATATTGGTGCGATCGCTTGGGGGCAAACGCACATAAACATCGTAGCTTTCATCATTGGGGGCGCGCCAGCTGGTCGTTACCTCGCCACCGAGCAGCGGGCGCAGGGTGCCGCCGATTTGTGCCACGCCCACGCCAAGGTCGGCAGCTAATTCACGGCGTGGCTCTACCCAAATCGTAGGTTTGCCTGGCTTCAGACTGGTCTCCAGATCGACGACACCCGGAATGGCACGAATACGCACGGTCGCTTCCTCGGATAACTTGCCGAGTTGTTTCAAGTCCGGGCCGAGCAGCGATAGCCGTATTTGCTTGTTGTCACCGCCCACACCATCGAGCGCACCCACATGCGTCACAGTGATACCGGGTATACCTGCCAGCTTGTCGCGCAGAGGTTGGTTTAGCTGTTTGGTGCTGCGCTGACGCTCTGCACGCGGCACTAATCGCGCGTACACCGTGGCGTAGTTTTTTCCTTGTGCTGTGCCGGTGTTGATGGTGCTGTAAAGATCGCGTACCTCGGGTAGTTCGCGCAGCGCTGTCTCGACTTGCCGGGTTTTGCTTTCTGTGAATTCGAGCGATGAGCCGACCGGCGTGTAGAACACGACACCAGTCTCGGAGTAATCAGCTTGCGGCACAAACTCGGTACCGATCAGCCCCGCTGCAGGAATCAAAAAACCGCCAAAGAAGGTGGCGACAGCTAGCAGCATCGTCGCCACGCGGTGCCTGAGTGACCATTGCAGTGCATGCTGATATTGGTCAGAGAACCAATGCACCAAGCGCTCGAATTGATGTAGCACTCGACCGATGGTGTTTGCGTACCATCCACGCGTGGCGTGCTCGCCGCGTGATTCGGGATCGTGCCATATTGATGACAGCATCGGATCCAAGGTGAACGACACGAACATCGATATCAGTACTGCAGCAGCTACCGTGATGCCGAACTGATGAAAGAAGCGACCGATGATCCCGCCCATAAAACCAACCGGCAGAAACACGGCAACAATCGACAGCGTCGTAGCCAATACAGCCAGACCGATTTCTGCTGTGCCTTCCAGCGATGCCTCGCGCGCATTCTTGACGCGGCCATTGAACCGCATACCCGCGTGACGCACGATATTTTCACGCACCACAATCGCATCATCGATCAGCAGACCAACGCACAGCGACAGCGCCATCAGCGTGATCATATTGATGGTAAAACCAAACCAATCCATGAATAAAAAAGTGCCGATCAGGGACACCGGTAGCGTTAATCCGGTAATCACCGTCGAGCGCCACGAGTTCAAGAACAGGAACACAATCAAGATAGTCAGTAGCGCGCCTTCGATCAGTGTGCGTCGTACATTCTCAACGCCGACCCTTATCTGACGCGAGCCATCTTTCACCATCTCCAGCTTCATGCCCGGATGAAGCTGATCCAAGGTGGCTTGTAGCTCACCAATCGATTTTTTCAGGTTATCGACCACCTCGATGGTGTTCTGGCCCTGCGCTTTGAGAATGTCGAGCGCCAGCGTGCGTTGGCCGTTATAGCGCGCCAGGCTTTCTTGTTCATGCTGGCTATCGACCACCTCGGCGACTTGATCAAGCTGAATCGATTGACCACCACGACGCGCGACCACAATCCGCCCGAAGTCTTCGGGTCGTTTGATTCTCCCCTGCACCTGCACCATTTGCTCGTTGGCGCTGGTACGTACCGAGCCTGCGGGTAGCTCCTGGTTCTCGTTACGCACCGCTTGCATGACCTGATCCACGCTGATACCGAGCGCTTCCATCGCAGCCGGCTTCAAGTAGATTTGAATCTCGCGCTTGACGCCACCCACCAGCGTCACCGAGCCCACACCCCGCACATTCTCCAACCGTTTCTTGACCAGCTCATCAGCGACGCTGGTGAGTTCGCGCATGCTGTAATTACCTTTGCCCGCTGCATTGCTTACTGCGAGCGAGAAAATTGGTCGATCTGCTGGGTCGTAGCGGGTGACGCGCGGCTCTTTCACCTCTTTGCGAAATGCCGACTTGATGATCGCGACTTTCTCGCGCACATCCTGCGCACCTTGCGCCGGATCGACAGTCAGCTGGAACTCGATGATCACCACCGACAAGCCCTCATACGAGCGCGAGGTCAGGGCGTTGATGCCATTGATAGTGTTAACCGCTTCCTCTACTTTGCGCGTGACGTCTGATTCGACAGTCTCAGGCGCTGCACCGGGATATTCGGTTTGTACGACGACGACCGGGAAGGTCACATCCGGGAACTGATCGACCCGCAGCCGCTGATAAGAAAACAGACCCAGCACCACGAATGCCAGCATCATCATAGTGGCGAGAACGGGGTTGCCGATACTGATTCTGGTGAACCACATGGTGCGTGTGTCTTCTGGTTAGCGGTTAGGGTTTGCGGCTATGCGAACGACGGTCCCCGGGATCAGGTTGCCCATATCGGTGCGGATTACCTGCGCACCAAAATCAAGCCCGCTGGTGATTTCAATGCGTGGCTCATCACCGACCACGCCGCTGCTGCCTAGCGTGACTGGGATGCGCTCGACTTTATTGTTCACAATTACAAATACAAAGCTGCCGCCATTGACCGTGCGTACGGCGCTCTGCGGTAGCGCCATGGCGCCTGACTTGCTACTCAGCAGCAGTCGTCCATCGGCAAACATGCCCACGCGAAGCAGGTTCTGCGGGTTGGCCACCTGCACGTACACAGGCACCGAGCGCGAGCCCGCTTGCGTGGCTGGATTGATCCGCACCACCTTGCCCTCGAACCGTTGCGGCAGACCTTCTAACCGCAATTCAACCTTTTGCCCAATCACGACCTGCGCGATCTCCTTGCTTGGTACTGCGGCTTCCAGTTCCAGTCTTTGCAGATTCACGATGTCAAGCAAGCGCGCATCGGTCGCCACTTTTTCGCCCGGCTGCGCATGGCGCACAGACACCAAGCCCGAAATCGGCGCGCGGCTGATAGTGTCATTCAGTGATTTTTGTACGATGTCGAGCGCAGCTTGCGCCGCGTCGACATTCGCCTTGGCGGCAGCGTACTGACTCGCTGAGTTGTCGAACGCGTTCTTGGAGATGAAACCCTTCTCGACCAGTGCCAGGTTGTTGTCGCGCGTTTTTACCGCAATCTCAAACTGCGCGCGTGCGTTATTCAGGTTGCCGCGTGCTTGCGCAACACGGGCATCGTACTCCGCAGTATCCAGCTTCACCACCACCTGACCGGCTTTCACGGCTTCGCCTTCACGCACTGTAATCGCGCGGATCTCCGCCGCGACTTTAGCCTTCACTATCACCTGATCAACCGCACGCAACGAGCCTGTCAGCAGCATGACTTGCCGCAGCTCAGCGGGCTCGGTGGTAAAGACTTCGGTCGGCAAAAATTCCAGAGGCGCTGGGGTGGTTGATTTTGCGGTCGCGGGTGCCGCAGAACTGCTCGACCCGGTTGCCGATACGTTGGGTTCTGCTGTTTTGGCTTTGAACCAGAAACGGCCAGCCACTGCAGCCGCAACCAGCAGGACAACGATAATGATGATGGTACGTTTACGCATAGCGGAGGTTGTGTTCAGGTTGAGCGGCTGCCCGGTGTTTCGAAGCCGCGGGTCAGCAAATCAACCAGGCAATCGAGGAAGGCATCGGGGTCGATCGGGTCCAGATGACATGCGTGCAGCGAGTGCCGCCACATGGTCAGCATTAGCATCGGCGCGATAATCACGCGGGTCGCCATCGTAGTATCAACCGGTCGGAACTCATCCAGCGCGACACCGCGCTCGATAATTCGCGCAAGCAGCGCACCGCCTCGCGAGACCACTTCTTCATGATAAAAGCGCGCTACATCCGGGAAATTGCCCGACTCGGCCATCATCAGCTTCGAGATACCTGATAACTTGGTGGCACCAATACACTGCCACCAGCCATCGATGCACTGACGCAGCAGCTCGCTGCTGTGCCCTTCAAAGGTATTAATCAGTTCCTCGGCATCCGCCAGCGGCGGCACCATGTTGGCGCGCACCACTGCTTTGAATAGCTCTTCCTTGTTCTCGAAGTACAAATACAGCGTGCCCTTCGACACGCCTGCGCGCGCCGCCACCTCATCGAGCCGCGTAGCCGCGTAGCCGCGCTCGACAAACAGATCTAACGCTGCCTCAAGTAATTCCTGCGGACGGGCGTCTTTACGGCGCTCCCAGCGGGGCTTGTTGCGGGCTTCAACGAGGCTGGTCATGGCGGCATGGCGGGTTACTAACCGGGGGGTCAGCAATATAGGCCGCGCGGTGAAATAACGTCAAGCAATTCAGTGCTGATCTCGGCGCAGGCCTTGAAAAACACTAGGAAACCGCTGGGGTCGGCGGGTTACCAAGTGCGTCGACGAGCTGACATTGCCAGATTGAACATGATCGGCGCGTCAGTCCTCTTTATCCACGCGGGCAAACGATCTACGCCATCGCCCGCCAAAGGTTCATATCATCACTGAAAGGAACATCGTGAGCACACAAAAGCCGACGCTTAGTCGTCAATCTTCGCGCATAGAAATGGACGCTCATAGCGAAGAGAGCAGCACCGAGGCATCAAACACCAACACCGCCGCTAAAGATAGTTCGTCGGGCACCGAACATCCAGAGCGCAAGAAGCAGCCTGCACTTCAGCAGGGGCAGCGGCCCCGGGCGGGTACCTGGCTGGCGGCAACGGCAAGCGGTGGCGCTCCCTCCACCAGTACTGCGGCAGCCAGTAACCAGAAAAATTCGACCGAGCCTGCCCTGTCGCCGCGTGGCGCTCTGCCGCCGCTGCCCACCACGCCAGGTAGCACAACGCCCAGCAGCAGCAAGCCGGGCAGCAGCAAGGCCGGTAGTCCCGCAAGTAACGCCGCAACACCCAAAACGGCGGAGGCGGACACCAAGATAAAAGAACCCTATGTAAAGACCAAGGTGTCAGGAGCCAAGGTGCCTGAAGCGATCGCGAGCAGTTTGCGTGCAGGCTTTAAAGGCTGTGAAAGAGTAACCGACCCGAACAATCCTGCGAAAGTCAGATCCGTTCCCATATTCAATGTACCCATCAAGCAGATTGCGCGCTTGCTGGTAGGGCTGGAATCTAATTTCTATAACAACAAGCCCTCAAATGAAAACATGCAAAAGCCGTTGAGAGATGGATGTGGTCTCATCAACTTTGAGGTGAGCTATGGCAATACGCTGGATGAAATCAACGTGATCGACCGGATACTACTGCCCTTTACACGGAATTCTCGCGGAAACCCGCATGCAGAGCAGGCTAGAGGCGAGCTTTGTGAGCGATTCAATGAATTTGCTTCAGGCCCACATAAAAACCTACTCACAACAGAAGAGGGAAAAAATGCTAAAGAGCTCACCCTTCAAAATTTATCGTTCCGCGAGCAGTTTGATTATGTGATTCAGCCACTGCAGAGCTATATCTACGGCCCAGACCGTAATCTCGAATCATCGTGCTTACCGGAAGAATTTAAGATATTTTTGAAAGAGATTGTTCATTGCTATTTTAAGTGGTCTGAACAGCAAGATATTCCGCCTGATCAGCTTTTCGGGATGGTCAAGAGCGCAGTGGTTGGGATGTTATTCATTCGTGGCTTGAGCCCACTATGGATCGCAAATTTTGATGCTGATGCACAAACTCAGCAGCATGCTGACCGAGCATGGGTAACATTCAAGCAAAAGCTCAGCGCCCAACTTGGCCGCTATACGTCTTTCTTATGTGATGATTTTGTGCTTAACATCATTGCTTCAACTGCTGGCAAGCCTAAAGCGTTCGAGGATTACTTCAGGCCACTGGAAAAAGCTGCCGAGCTGAGACGCAAAGAGGCGTTAGCTGCTACCGCTAAACAGGAGGCTACCAAAAGGAAGCTCGCACGGAGCGCGACAATCTCTGGCCCCGCTCCCACCAGCACAGGCAAACTTCCCAGCCTTGGCAACTTGATTCAAGGTTTGGTATCACCCCGGAAAAAAGAAAAATCAGGTGCGACGCAAATGCCTATGTCACCGCGTTCGGGTACTGCCGCCGAGCGCGTGCAGTCGTCGGAAGGGCTGCTTCTCAAAAAAACCGACACCCGGGCTAACCAAGTGAAGCGCACCCGGGTGCGAGGTCTGGATCAATATCTCAAAGAAATTAAGGTACCGGATCGTGATCCCGGATTTATCAGATTCCTAAATAACGCAATCGGAAACCGTGCTAACTATGAAATTTTTGAAATTGTACCAGCAGCATTTTGTTTACAGCAATTGAATAAATATCTCGATAGCCTTCGGCAGACAACTGGAGCCCCATCACAAAGCCTTGAGCAGACGCAGACATTTTTCGCAAAGCTAGCAAGAGACGAGCGTAAACAGGCCGAGCGGGATGTGGCGCAATCCAAGCGCCAAGTCGGTTCCAACTCATCGGTCGGTAAGGCAACCAATTCGCTCACCGCGAAATCACCTCTCGTACCGAGCTTGGATTTGGGCGAATTGAAAAATAGCCCGTTCGCTGAAGAAGCAGACGATGAAGAAGAGGCTTCTGCATCGAGCAAGACCGAGCCTAGCGATAGCAGCGAGGTTGAGACCGAACGCAGTGAAGATGATGTCGCAATCTTGAATCAAGTCGCCACCACAGAAAAGGAAAAAAATTAAGATTAAGCATATAGGCGATGCTGATCAGACGTCACTTCCGTTTGGTTACTAGCCTATTCAGAAAAACAGGTGATCCGAAAACCCTCGACCTCGTGGCAGGTCGGGGGTTTTATTTTTGATTGTCCAAAAAATTCTGTATGAAGCACACGACTGAAAAGGCGCATGTAAATAGTCAGAACATAGCCCGCCTATCGACTCATCGTCACACGCTCTGAGATAGTCTTGCCATGATAAGCTTCGCCCTCTTTTCTGCTTTGTGCGCAATCGGTATGGATATCACGCTGTTGATTCAGGTTGTCATGATGGGCATCGTCGAGGGGCTGACTGAGTTCCTGCCGATCTCCTCCACCGGACATTTGATTCTCGCTGGTAGTCTGCTCAACTTCACCGGTGAAAAAGTCAAGGTATTTGAAATCGTGATTCAGGCAGGCGCCATGCTGGCAGTGTGCTGGGAATATCGGGTCAAGATCTCGCGAGTGATTCTAGATTTCAAACACGATATCGCCGCGCGGCGTTTTGTGGTGAATTTACTGATTGCATTTTTGCCCGCAGTCATCCTTGGGCTGATCTTTGGTAAAGCGATAAAGGTACACCTCTTTAAGCCTGTGCCGGTGGCGCTCGCGTTTATAATCGGGGCATTTATTATTATCATCGTCGAGCGACGCCAGCGCCGCGTGATGTACTCGCGGGTTGATACCGTCGATGATATGAGCGCGGCTGATGCGCTTAAAGTCGGGCTTGCGCAGTGCCTTGCGCTGATCCCCGGCACGAGTCGATCAGGCGCCACGATTATCGGTGCTATGGCGTTTGGCTTGTCTCGTCAAGCTGCGACCGAGTTTTCTTTCTTTTTAGCGATTCCCACCTTGTTCGGTGCAACCGTGTATTCGCTGTATAAAGAGCGAGCGCTACTATCCGCTGCTGACTTGCCGATGTTTAGTATCGGCGCATTATCAGCATTTATCTCGGCCTTTCTGTGTGTGCGCTGGCTGCTACGCTACATTAGCTCGCACGACTTCATGATATTTGCTTGGTACCGGTTGGTATTTGGCGGTATCGTTCTGGTGACCGCATTCACCGGCTGGGTGAATTGGGCTGAATAAAGCTTCATGAAGTAAAGCGACAAAGACTACAGCTCCGCAGCCCAAAGCTCCGCAGCCCAAAGCTCCGCAGCCCAAAGCTCCGCAGCCCAAAGCTCCGCAGCCCAAAGCTCCGCAGCCCAAAGCTCCGCAGACTAAAGCCCCGCAGACTAAAGCCCCGCAGACTAAAGCCCCGCAGACTAAAGCCCCGTTGACTAAAGCCCCGTTGACTAAAGCCCCGCAGCCCAAAGCCCCGCAGCCCAAAGC
>Ga0194133_10004673_pt1 | contig 18048 bp, 18 predicted proteins | sample TA2KigOf40mmetaG_FD_155448 | JGI IMG/M metagenome (GOLD analysis project Ga0194133, IMG submission 155448) | Freshwater microbial communities from Lake Tanganyika, Tanzania - TA2015055 Kigoma Offshore 40m | ecosystem: Environmental > Aquatic > Freshwater > Lake | place: Tanzania: Lake... | reverse complement strand
GCTCGGCTGCGGCAAAACTGTCCCATCGTTTGCCATCGGGTGAATATGCGGGTCAACAATCACAAATCGGCGGAAAGTGCAGACTTTGATTGAAGGCACTATTCATCGCATTCAAAAAATAACTGCCACTTTCACTTCAGACAACTCGCGACAGTGGTGCCGCTTAGCAACAAAGTGGCACCACTGTCGCCTTTCAAAAATCTAGCCTTCGCCTGATCCCCCTGCACCGAAATTCCACACCACTCGTTATTACGGCGTTCTCGCAAGCCGCTCACCGCACAGGAGGTCTCTGCCAGACAAGCCGACTCCACTCATTGATACCGAACATGGGGCCGATGCGCAGGATTCAGGTCCACCATTGGCAGGCTCCACAAACAAAAAACAAAAACCGCGCAAAAGAAAACGCATCTCATGGGCTCAGCTTCTCAAACGGACGTTCAAAATCGACGTCCTCGGTTTCAGCGAAGGGGCGACAAATGCGGCGGACGCATGAAACTCGTAGGCGTGGTGTTTGACCAACCGACAATCTCTACCACTCTGCGCGCACTGGGTCTGCCCGTCAGGGCGCCGCCCATCGCACCAGCCCGTCCAATCGTTGCTGCAATCGAGCAATGGACTCCGCTGAGACTGTCTTTCCATCTGTCTGCGTAGACTTTCCGAGCAACCTCGCATTGCTCACGAGACATCATTCCAAATGAAATCATCAGATGAGTGCGCATCGTGTCGCGTTGAGTTTCGGTTGCGAGAGTTTGTTTTATGGCGTTGATTTTAACTTCGGGGAGGCCAGCGGCTTTCAGAGCTTTTTGCAAATTGGGTAAAGTGATTTGCACGTTTTCGTGCTTTGCTTCCTTGAAGCCGATGAACTCTCGAATTTGGTTTTCGACTTTCTTTTTACAAGCTGACAAAGAAAGCGCTGAAATCATCATTGAGAAGATAACAATTTTGAGAAATTCGGATTTCATGGACCGTTCTACCTTCTGAGATGGTCAGTCCAATACGGGTGATGTTTGTTGAGTGTTGTTGTTCCCATTTTAGCTTGGAGTCTCGGGTCTTAAAGAAGAAAGGAGTGTCAGCCTGTTGGAAGTCTGGAGGTGTCAGGGTATCTCGACCATCTGCATAGTATGTATGCTAAATTCACGATCAATAATTTTATGGAAATCAGTTAATATTACGTTTTAATTGATTTTTAATCATTTTGCTAATGTGCAGAAAAAAACTCCGAAGATCATGTTATGGAGGAAATGCAGCCATCCAGAAAATCAAGGAGTCCCACATGAAGCTTTTCAACATCGCAACCCTCGCCCTTGTTTCTGCAGCTCTGACCGCGTGTGGCACGTCGCAGGAGAATGGCAATTTTGCTGATCTTGCACAACCTGAAACTCTCGAAGGCGAGGCCGCTGTTGCTGAGCTTCAATCACTCGGATTCAGTAGCGATGCATGTACGATCCGTCTCCCGCAAGCAACATACACGCTTGCGCAGGGTGGGAGCATCAGCATCAACTACAGCTTCTTTAAGCTTTCTGCCGGTGACCGTGTGCGCATCACACGCGTTTCGGATGGTCAGAAAGTTTGGGGTTCGAAGGAGCTTTCGCAAGCCGCAGGAGTTTTGTCGGTTCCTGTGAGTTCTCTGGGCAAAGGGGATTTTCGAATTCAGGGCTTCGTTAATACCTACAAGACCAACCAGGAAGCTGATTGTGGCCCAAACGTTAGAGTTGTGATTCGTGTGAAGTAATTTTAACTTGGGCAAACTCCCGAACAGATCTGTTCTGTTCGGGAGTTCTTCGTTTCTAATTGATTCTCGTTACCGTTCACTCATGCCATCGGAAAGTTCAATTCCGTAGCTCGCAAGCGTCGACTGAACCCATTTTTTATGAGCGCGCGCATCCGTGTACAAGTTGTCCATTCCAAGACAGTTTTGAAAAATTTCAACGCCCGCTGACGTCACGCCGATCATGACATTATTTCGGCGGGTGCGCGTCACACCAAGCCCAACCAGGGTCACGGGATGATTGGCACGCAGCGGCACGGTTTCATCCGCAATGGCGACTGGCTGATAAGGCTGCGGCACATCGTTTTCGAGAATCACAATGCCAATATCATGCGGAGGACGATTGGAAACAGTCCAAATAAACCCTGGTCTACAGATCTTTTTCGCTTGGAATCGGTATTTCTACGCTCGTTCTGGGTGATGGTGGTCATGGACCAATTCACACGGCAGATAGTTGGATTCTCGGTCCATCGAGGTGCGCTTGATGGGTCTGCCATCTGCTTTATGCTCAACAAAATTGAATGCTGAAGATCCGAGAAATCAAATCGCTTTGGAATTATCCTTGCAACCACAGGAGCATACGAGAATGGAGGGTCGTGATTAAAAATGGTCGCATAGGCATTCGTGTGATTTCTTGTTTTTTTTTGGTTTGACATCGAGTACGTCTATACTTCGATTACCCCTTTTGCGACCTAACATATTGAAAGAACAAAGTAATGAAATCTTTTGCAGCCACACTCGCAGCGATTCTTCTCCTGGCGAACTCTGGAACAACCATGGCCGACACCAGGGTTCCGAGTACGCGGCCCGCCAACGAGCCATCACTTGTTGATCGATTCGTAGGATATGTGACCGGACACTGGACCAACGAAAACCAGAATACCCTCGATCCCGAAAACTTCCCGCTCGTAGAAGCCAACCACTGCGGTCTTACCGTCGTCAATCCTAATACTGGAACGTCTCAAAAAGGGTTTCTCTATCAGATTGGTACGTTTCCTCAACAGAGACGAATGGTATTCATGTTGACCGAATTGAGTGACGGAAAACTTGATCTTGCATCCAGGAGATTTACCGACCCTTCCGTCATCAGCAGCGATTTCTGCCAGAAGATGGCCAAGGACCGTCTGCTTGAAGAACGCTTTATACTTCCTTCCAAGTGCAATGTCGTCTATGAATACGATACGCAAGAAAAGGTCTATCGCGGTTCCACCGCGCCGGAGGGATGCCCGAGTACCTTCCAGGGTGCCACAGCTCTGCATGTGAAGGAAACCGTCTCAGAAAACCAACTTGCGATTGAGGAAAAGTGGGTTGACGCAAATGGCAATCAGGTCGCCGGATCGCAAGTTGGGCCCTACATTTACGTCAAGAAAAAACCATTAAGCTCCAGCGCAGAAGGCGAATACTCCTGCTGGGCCTCCCTGAAGAAGCCAGACGGAACCCACACCTTCGATCGCGGGACAATCTCCGATCGAGGCGGCGTGCTCACGACTGCTAGTATCGTCGCAGCCGATGGGAAGACAACGGCATACGAAGTACACCTGACGCGGGTGAGCTTTGAAGACAGAATCCCGGTCCTCAAGCTTTCCGTGCGCAAGGCCGGTGACAGTAAGTCTGTATTCTACAACTGGGCCGAAGTCGGTGCCCGCAATGTGGGTGTTAACGCTAGTTGGATTCAAGTGGGATGCACGAGAATCAAGTGAATAACGTGGTGTCCCAAAATCGCTTTGGTGTCATGAGATGAGTACAGAACCCCATGATGAGCCTGTCTGCCGTGGTGAGCGACGGGCACTTCGGTTTCTCTCTCTTTAGCACCGGCAGCTGTTGCCTCAGAATCACAACCTCGGCAAGCAAGCCTTGGGCTCCTCCTGGCCTAATAAGCCTGAACATTAGCCAGACCACTTCCAAAATTTTCGTTCCGATCTCAATCATGCGAGTGGCCTTAGTCCAAACTTCGGAGCTTTACCAGATCGAAATCTTTCCGCTGTTTGCAAAGTTTTTTGGAATTTGAGGAGCCACAGGTTTGAAACTCAGAATTTTTCCGTCTTGTTGAGACACAGCCGTCGGCTTGCTTCTTGCAAAAGAAAAATCATCTCCGAACATTTCATTATTGACTTTCAGGCTGCGTGATGAAGCCACAAACTCTGCTTCGTCGTGTTGAGCCTCTGCGCACCACTGCGTGTCTTTATTCTGCGCAATCCAGTACTGCGAAAGAAGTTCGTGAGTCATTCGTTTCGCTGCGCTGATCCGCTCAGTGGCGGCATGTGTTTCATCGGACTCAGTCAGTTCATTTTCATTCACCAACATAAAATCAATCATCAGACGGGCAATGTTCGATTGAGCCTCGTTGTAATCGATTTCCGGTTGTAGATCATCTTGTGACATATTGTTGCCAGCAAATTGCGCATGATTCACCTTGGGAAGCACCACGACAAGTTTTCTGTTGGTATCTGTGCGAATGGCCAAAATGCTTTTGGCGTCGACAGCAACACGGGTGACTTGGGTCTGGCCATCCAATTCACCACTGAGAATAAACACTGGAAGTTTTGCCTGCAGCAAGGCGCTTCCTGATTGTTCTGACAGATTTGATGTCTTTGATTTTGAAGATCACAGTCTGGGAGTGTTCCAGTTTTTGTGCGAGTTGGATCAACGTGCCTTCCAACTTTTCATCAATGACTCCAGTAAAATTGACCGTGAATGTTTGCTCTTAGGCGAAATTAAGCCAATTGCGCCTAAGAGCCACCTTCGCCGCCGGCGACCTTCCGACAGGGTCGCCACATTCCAAATTCACCCTCAGCGTGGAAAGCATTTGGTTTTCATGAACTCCGTGACAAACGGAGTCATGCGCGTATCCCCTGCGGCACCAATCAGATGATTGACGTCAGAATGACTCAATCCTTGACCGTCGATGACCGTCACAAAATTCGATTTGCGTTCCAACGCTCCCTTGAAGGTGTCAACCTGAGCATCACGCACCGCATCCCCACGTTTGACGAGTTGGAAATGAGGTCCCTTGAATTTGACGTGATTGATTGGTGAGGCGGTTGCCCAAAGGTTAGGATCATCTCCGAATGCGTTGCGATACAACAAGCTTTCTTGTCCATCCGCAGTTTCCATGAACTTGGGGATGTCATAACCTTCGGTGTCGTAACTTCCCACACAGCGCAGAGCATCAGCCTTCCAGCTGCTGGCTGCCTTTTGGATGTAGGTCTGATTTGTCCCGACCAGCGCCGCCAAATGCGCTCCCGCGGAATGCCCCAAGAGTGCAAGTCGCTCTGGATTGCCGCCGTGTGATTTGATGTTCTTGTAAACCCATGCAACTGCTGCGCCGACGTCGGTTGGGTGAACCGGAAACATGATTCTGTTTGGAAGAAGCAAGTCATCCTGTGGTGACAAGCGGTAATTCACGCTGACAAACGCATATCCCAATGAATTGAAGTACGCCGGCTTGTCCTGCATTTGGCTCTTGTCACCTGTTTTCCATGCACCTCCGTGGACAAAGATCACCACCGGAACTCCCTGACAGGGATCCATAACTTTCGGCATATAGATGTCGAGAGACTGCAGCTTGGGGTCGACACCGGCAATTTTCTGATACTTAACATCGAGAACTTTTTTTTCGGGGAGGGCTGGCTTCCCGCACAAGCGGGCCAAGCCGATTTGCGCATCGGTCGGAGCATTCCCCTTGGCGGTATCAGAAGAGTGATCTGCGGCAACGTGTCCGCTGCCACGTCCCTTGCCACATGCGGAAACAATGACTGAAAGTGAACAACTCAGGTTGACAAAAAACACATATCCAAGCGACTTCATAAATACCCTCCCAGTGCGATCAGCAGACCACTCACCATTGAAGGGTTTTATCGGATTTTTTCTGCAAATCTTTAGCTCATAAAAAACTATTAAAATTGGCAGTTTATAGTTTTTAAATGATTAAACCAATTTATTTACTGCACACCGAATATTTTTATACACACATGCTGGATAGTTCCATCACCCATCAGTTTCAACAGGCTTAACTAACCACCAGACAAGTCAAGTCTATCTGGACGGGCGGGGTTGTCGACTCCGGCTAACGAAAAGGTGGGGTTGTGAAGGCTGACTGGGGTGGATTTTACGGGAGGGTTCGATGCCCAAAGAGCTTAATTTGGCTTAGACGCCGAAGTGCATCCCAGAATCGGTTACTGTGTTTTTAGGAATCTAGCTATCATCATGACCGATCGCCTGGTCTCTACCAACATGATGCTCCGCAATTCAGCCAGCCGAGGCTAGCGCCCCATCAGAGAGAACAGCATAGAGTTGCAGGGCGCTTCAGAGCTGCATCATTAGTGCACTCTCTGACTGCGTGATTGCTCCAAAAGCTCAAGCGTTGACGTCCTGCACCCAAGGTCTTTTGCGATATATTCCGCGCGTGGCTTAAGGTCGTTTTGAGCGAAGAACGAAAGACGCGACTCTGCATTTTGTGAACGCGGTTCTACGTGTAAAAAGAAGGTTTGGGTTGAGCCTGCGTGACACCCTGAGCAGGTCGCAAGAGAGAGGTTGCGCGTCATCTTTTGCCAATCTGTAGAGGTGACTCCTTTAGGTGGGGGAACGCCTTGTAGCCAAGTTTGACCAAAGTTTGTCGGGGCAGATGCACCGAGAAGGGGGCGTGCAGAAAAGCCGCTCAAGGGTGGCAGTGTCTCCGGAAGTGAGAATGAATTGTTTAGGAGTTGTGTCCTGTTCGCAGCCATCCAAGAGATGAGGTGAGAACGTGATGCGCCAGAATTGTTAAATGAAATATCGGGTGTTTGTTTGACTGTAACTTGTGTGAGACCCGCAGAAGCACCAGAGAGAACAAACTCTCTCAACTCCCATGGCTGGCCAAAGGAAAAATCATTTGTCCGCAACTGAGCAAGTGCGTTTCCGTTCACACCTGCTGGTCGTGTATTGCGGCCGACAAAACGATTTGTTATGTCTTCAAGTTTGCGTTTATATTCTGTGCTAGTCGGCTTATGTGCACCAAGTTCATGCCATCTTGTTGCCCAAAATTTAGCATCTTGTAGAACGCCATTTCTGCGTACGATCGGTAGATGGTATTCAAAAATAAAAACCGTTGACATTTGAAACCCAGATTGGTCGAGTAATCCGAAAACAAATCGACCCTCGCCTGCAGTGCCCGTCTTTTTAAGGTCTGGCCGATAAAAAATTGCCAAAAGTCTGAATGGAGCCCTGTCCAAGTCGAGGAGATTGGTGTTTGGAAGCTTCGGCCAATCGTTGAGAAAATTCTGCACCAATTGCCTCCGTGGGGCCGTAAAACTATTTACCCGCTGATCACTCTGCCAGGCTGCAAAAAGGCGTCTGACAAAAGTGTCGAGCTGCTGATTTGTGGGGACAGTTTGACCACGGGCAAGCGTCACCATATTTGAAATGAGTGTTTTGAACTGCCACGCTGTGCGCCTGTCGTTCACAATCGCAAGGTCAGTAATGGCGAGCTCGCGCGCAGCGTTGATTCTCAGGTTGCTGCATCCGGGCGCGTTCAAGGAAATGACGTCTTCGTTTTTTGCAATATCTTCATCCAGGCTCGCGACCATGTTCTCGTTGATGCGACCACAGCCTAGAGCAAGAATCAAAACTGATGTTGCAAACAGACGCGAAGCTCTGAGCAGAATAGAACTCGAAAGGTTCATGAAAACACCCCCAATGCAATATGTACGATCTGCCTTCACAGTGAACTCTGGGCGGATTTCCGCCTCACAGAACTCCTATCGGCAGAAGCGGGGAAAATATAAAAAGATCGAGATAAGTGCTCCATTTTTACTGGATAAATTTCCGTGATAATTGCTTTTATTTGAATAAGAAAATATACAATCCGTAGTCATCTCTCTACACTTTTTCGCAGTGAGTTGAAGTCCAGCCTATCTCACTTGTTGTTGGGTTCTCCGGGCTGCTTGGAGCTGACGCCGCAATATGTTAGCAAAACCAAATTTTGAGTTTCCCCAACCTCTGATAAGTGCATGGAGAAAGCATGAATGAGACCATTCTTGTTGCGGGTGGCGCAGGATTTATTGGTTCAGCTGTAGTGCGCACCTCATTTCAAACACCAATTATAATGTCGTGAATGTTGATAAACTCACTTATGCAGCTTCTCTTGAAGCGGTTGCATTAGCCCAAGAAAGTTCGCGTTACACGTTGTTGAAAGTCGACATTTGTGAACTAGAACCGCTGCGCGAGCTTTTCTCATGAGAGTTTGGACGATACGCGGATGCTGATGTCCAAGAGCGTTCACCGCAATCCCAGATCCAAAATCCAAGTATTGCTTGCCCAACGGATCCCTGAGCCACATGCCATTCCCTGCGTTCATCCGCGTGGGAAGCTTTGCAAACAAAGGTGCGAGGCTTTGCGATGATCCGAGTTCGGATGAATTTCCATTTACCCTGAGCGACCGCGGCTCAAACTGCGAGCTGTGCTCAACGAGCGTGCCGCCTCCCGCGTTCAAACTCTCAAGATTGCAAATCCGAATTCGCGATCCAGACTGCCTTGCGAATTCAAGGGCCGAGCGCACTTTGACAATCATTCCAACGGTAATTGAACCAAGTGCAATCAATCGTTCGGCCTCGAGTGCGCTCAAAACTGATTTTACTTCTCCTTCGACAACCACGCCTGGAACATTGGTCAGGAAAATCATCTCATCAATTCCGAGCGCACTCGCGATGGCGCAGGCAACTTCATCTGTATTCGCGTTGAGCGGATGACCGCTCTCATCCAATGCCAACGGAGCCACAACAGGAGTGTATCCAAGCAGACACAGGTCGATGATGGGCGTGGGATAAGCACAAATCTCTTGGGCAACAAACCCAAGTTGCTCATTTCGAGTAGCCCTAAGAATGCGACCGTCTTCACCCGAGAGTCCGATGGGGTTCAGTGTCCCATGCGCCGCAAGCGCGCGCACGATCTTTTTGTTCACACCGCCACAAAGGACTGATGTGATCGCCCATTCCCGGACAGTCTGATAGGTTCAGAGGAACCAGGAGACTGTCCGCGAATGGGCGATCACATCAATTATCGAACAGCTTCTTTATAAGTTTATCTGCCACTTTCGAATTTCCGAGTCGTGCTGAGTTCTGCGCAATGCGCAATGCTGAGATGGGATTCCAGGGGGCAAGTGTTACTGCGATCGAATATTGCATTTCTGGTGGGAGTCTAAACCATTCGTTCTGAATAAGTTCAATCGCTTTTTTAAGTTCAAATTCACCATCTGGCGTAGAGATTCGATTCCAAAAGATTTGAAATGCCAGGATGCTTTTGTTTCGCGAATTCTCAGCATCAAGAAGGAGCTTATGCAGGTCGCGATCGAGTTTATGAAGCCTCTTCCGATCTTGTAGCGAGTACCAATCCAGGTTGGCACTACCCATTTCTTTTCGCAATTCCATGATCGATAGTATTTGTTCCACAGGATTACTTCTCTTCTTCAATCGCTCTGCTTCTTCAAATGCCTCTTGAGCGAAATTATCAAACTTTTTTTGCTCCAAAAGTGGTAATAGGTTGGTGGAGAAGGTCTTTGCAAATTCTTCCTCGGCCTTTGTCATTGCGGTTGAAATGTTTGGATTTGGAGATGATTTTTCGATAACTGCTTTTGATGCAGTAAGCACGTCTCGAACTCTGCTCGGTAATGTTTTCTCGTAGCGACCGCTAGGAACCTTGTTGAAAAAGAACGAAAGTCCAAGAACTTTGCCGTCTGTTGCGTATTCGAACTTAAGTGCATCATATTTTGAGTCAGAAAAATGAAAATAGAGTCCGTTTGACCAGAGTAAGTCTTTTACAACTCCATCGTAGTTAATTTTAAGATGGTTTTTTTCAGAAAAGATTTTTACTTGTTGGCCATCCTTGGAGCGGTAGGTTCCCAGAAGATGGTTTCCATCCACTTTTTTTAGGTTGATGGGAAATGCACGTTCGAGTTCTACCTCATCTTGAAGTAATACTAATTTGGGGCGGAGATTTGCGTCGGTCCAGTTGAGGCGTTCAAGTTTTAACTCCACCCCGACACCATAGGTGTTGCGGGTCGTGAAAAAAACTGGGCGCAACTGGTCTTGATACTTTTGCCACAGGCACTTTCCATCTGAGGCAAGTTGGATATTGTATGGCGTGCTCCCGAAGGTGTAAATACCAGCAAGGCCTGCAATATGGATGTCGTCACAAACTTGGTAGCCTGGATGAAGGTTCTGCTCATCCATGTTGCTGAGGAAGTATAAAATGTCCCGGGCGATTTTTTTCGAGTAGGTGGTTGAAGCATTGGCAAGCACAACCACACCCAGATTCAGTTCTGGTATCATTGCCAAACTATGCTGATAACCAAAAAAGGTGCCGTCGTGATGGGCGAGAGTGACCTCTATTCCCTTTTCTTGTGGTTGTTTCGTCGCACTCAGCTCCGCCGTGTTTTTCTTTTCTATAAAGAGACCCATGCCATAGGGGGTTTCCCCAGCACCTGTGCGGACTTTCGAGAGCTGTTGGAAATAGATTTTCGCAACTTCAGATTTTTTGTTGTTCTCGGATAAAAGATACAACATCCACTTTGAGAGATCGTTTGCATTGGAAGCCAGACCAATGCCTCCTTCAAAGCAAGTCGTGTAATTTTTCTCAATGGGTTTGAAGTGGGTGTCCATGATGATTGAAGATGCAATCGTTTTTGGTAACTCGTTACACTTGCTAACGATAAAAGAATTGATCATCCCAGCGGGCACGAGTATGTTTTCTCTGATGTACTGGCTGTATGTCTTTCCCGTTATTTTGGTAATAACTTCGGCAAGCAAAATATAACCAGCATTTCCGTACTCTCCCGCTTTTAATTTTTTACGACCAGCCTGATTTAAAATGAGTTGCAACGCTTCTTGCTGGCTGAGACTTGGCTTCTTTGGTTCGCGCGCGTCCATGAGTACATCTGGCGATACCAGACCATCGGTGTGTCCAAGAAGATCGGCAATCTTGATTCCGTTTAATGGCTCCGGCACTTTGATGACTGTTTCAATTGAGTCGCTGAGATTGAGTTTCCTTGATTCAATCAGTTGGGCGATGGCCCAGCCTGTGAATTGCTTCGTAATTGAAGCCGTGTGGAGTAGGTCTGTGGGTGACATGAGTGGAGTAACTTCGGGTTTTCCAGTTGAGCCAATGGCGCTTTGGAAAATAGTCATGCCATTGTGAACAACGCCGACCTGGATTCCACCATACCCTCGATAGGTTTCGCTGAGATAGGCAGGTATGCTTTTTGCGGCCGCCTCTGAGACCTGTGTGATATCTTTTGCCCTTGCATTATTCTGCATTTCAGAAGCTGCAGCTGCTAATCTCATGTTTGAGGCTTGGGCTGAGCAGGTGAAACTCAAAATAAGAGAAAACAGATAGGGTGTAATTCGCGGTACTGGGAATGAACATGAAATCATAGGTATTCTTTCCACCGGTTGTTCTAGCTCGGTAGTGCTCAGTTCTGTCATGGCACCTTTGGTTTAAAGGATTTTCTGGTCAGGCCGATGCCCCTATTGTTCTACCTCGGATGCTCATTGGGGCAAAATTTATGGGAAAATTGCTCTATCTTTTTGACAAGAGGAATCGTGGTTCAGATCGTGACGAAAGTTTTTCGAAAGATTTAGACAGTGGCGATGTTTTTGATTTTGCGATGGATGACCCTCAGGCAAGTGTGGAGCGTGGGCACTCCCTTGAGTGGATTGAGGTTGTACTTTTCTGCAATGGGTCCGACTCTAGTGAAAAGGCGGAATCGTTGAACAGTTTTGCTAGCCTGTCTTCGGACGAAGTTCTTTGTAACGTAAAGATTCTGAGCGCGGTGCCAGATTTTTTGCGGCATAAAGATTCTTCGGTGCGCATGGCTGCGCGGGCTGCGGTGTTGGCGCACAGTGAGCAAGTTGCCAATATTCGGCCTGATGTAACTCTTGTGTGGCGGAAAATGGTCGAGGATTTACTGAGCCATGACCGGCGCACGAACCGCTTTGTGCATGCCTATCCTCAAACGCTAGCTGTCTTGGAGTGCCTTTCTGCAGTCGGAAAGTGGACGATTCACGATGCCAAAGATGAACTGGCGCGTTTTTTTCTCTACCTGGAATTGGAATCTCATATCGCAACAGGACGAAAAGATTTTTCGAATCTTGCAACAGATTTTATAGATTTTTGCGGCTATACTTATTTTGTAGATTTCTATCCCAACGCCATCGATTACATGTTGCAGCTGCTGGAGGGAGAGTGCCTTCCTCAATGGGAGAAACCTTACCACAAAGTTTTTGAGCGGCTCTGCAAATTTAGGCAGCACGATCGGATAACGCAGATTCTTTTGTCCGCGGTCGTTGGTGGTGATTTGGGAAGGGTTGATTGGTTCACACGTAACTTGTACCCAAATCTGTTTGAGTCTTACCTGGAGTACGAACGTGCACTTATCGAACTTATGTCGAGTGCCGCAATGCCCCAAGAAATTCGGGAAAATGCTCTGACTGCTATGTTGTTCATCAGTGAGGATTTCCTTTCACGGAGAATCTATTTTTCTGATTTTGTTCGGGTTGTCAGAGAAAGTTTCGATCAAGATACTTTGAGGATGCTTTTGCTCTCCGATTCTCATCCAAAGATTTTGAGGATGGTGACATCTTCGGTGCGCTTGGTTCGCTAGCGCCCAGAGTATTATTGCCACATCGTTAAAACAAAAAGCCCAAGCACTTCTTGTGCTTGGGCTTTACATGGCGGAGAAGGGGGGATTCGAAAATACCAAGAATAAAAGAAGGAATTCTTTGCGCTACTGCGCGTATTTCGCTGACAAATAACTAAAAATCGACCCCGCGGGGGCGTCCATCCATGTCCATTCTCTAGGATTTGTTCCACCTTTGCGGGGTTGGATCATTTGTACAGGGTGGAACAGACACTCTTGTTTATTTTTTTTATCGGAAATGTCGGAAGACTGCCGTTCTTCTTTCCTGCCTTTGCTTTCTTTGACTTCTCAGTTCACGAGAGATTGCGGAAAAAGTCGGACTCATGATCGTTCGATGACTGCAACGATTGGACGGGCGGGGTTGTCGACTCCGGTTGACGCAAAGGTGGAGTTCAGAGGGCTGACAGGGGTGGAATTTTGAGGAGGACTCAAGGCGCAATTGGCTTAATTTCGCTTAGACGCTTTGAAAAACAAAATGCCCGAAAACCCATGGGACATATGCGGTAAATATTTTGAATTTAAATAGCAGATTTTATCAATTAGAAATGAATTTCAGGAGGGACGAGAAGAGCCTCTGGTAAATCTGGAAAGTATCATAAGTCGCGTGTGCGGATGTACTCAAAGACAAAATCAGAAAAATAGAGAGGCAGGTTGTGAAGTGTGTATTTGACCGGTACCGACGCACCACCCGTGAGAAGTGTCTGAACCTCTACGCGTTGAACAATTGGCGCATTGATGTCGAAACGAACGGCAGAGTTGAGTTCCCTGTCCGCCACAAATTGATGGAGCGACTTCAAGGAACCGCTGCTGCCCGCCTTAACCTCAATGGGTATCAAAGTGGTGCTACATTGCAGGACATAATCCACTTCTGCGTTTCCGCTCTTACCTTCGCGGAGCCAATAGAAAAGCTGCGAGTGATTGGGGAGCTCCTTGCATTTCGTCGAGAAGCACCATCGAATTTCCTGTCCCTTTCTTGCGAGTGAGCGCGCGGATATCTTGAAGTATTTGATCAACATCCAAGGTCGTAAAGGATGCACCGAGTTGGCTGTGGCGTTCGAGCTCGACCTCGATGAGGTCTCGATTCTGACTCGCGGCCAAGCGTATTACTGCGGTTGATTTGCCAATCTGTCGCGCTCCTCGCTGCACCATAAGTTTGTGTTGCTTTGAGTTTTGCCAAGTAGAGAGAAATGAATTGTTTTTTCTGGAGAACACGATCGAATCCCCTTGGAAAATTTGAATTCAAAGAGTTCTTTTATGATGAAATTGTAAAAACGATGGGTTGTTTTGTTAACCTACGTTTCCTTTCAAGGCTGCCGACACCGATGCTGCTCGGGAGCTCGCGAAGCTGACTTGGGTTCGAGAGAGGAGTGAAGCCTCCGAATACGACCCCGAGCATCCTTGCCACTGAGAGAGTGTTCAAACCACCCTGATGCGCCGCAGAGAGGTTCACAACCGCGATATGACCATCACTGAATGAATTGTTTGATCTTACTTCACGTCTACAGCCCATCTCCGGGGAAAAATAGACCTATCCCGAGAAAAGGCATCAGGTCGTTGTGCCTGGCAACATAACCAGAGACCCGATTTTGAAACGTCCGAAATCGTGCACCAGCTTCGAAAAAGAAGATTCTCTCTGAATTTGCATAGAGAATTCGTACCTCGGCCGGCGCCGCTGCATATATCTGATAGTTCTGAATTGAGCTCTGCAGGTAAACACCAGAGAAGCCGCCGCCAATGCAGGGTCTCAGTCGCCAAGTTGAAAATAAGCACAAATCGAAATGAATCGAGGGTTCAATGAGTCGCACTTGGGCATGCGGAACAATGGGAAACAGAAGATTGTCTGGGCCTAACGTATAGAAGCTGTCATAAAGGACGGAGAACCGGTGCATGAGTTCAGAATTCAGAAATTTCACTGGACCATGGAAGGTGCGCGTCACAGAAAGCATGTGCCCGAGGTGATTTTTATCTCTGGAAAGATCGCCGCTGCTGATGACGTACCCCGCACGCTGTGTGAATGAAGTATCGCCTTGAGCTGCTCGTGCGGCTTTAGACAGCAAGCACAGTGCAAGAAATGAAAAACAAGCGGATATCGTGTTGAGCAGCCAGGGAGTGCTGGCACGAAAAAAAAATTGAATATTTTTGCAATCGCATTGACTCATATTTTAGTTCTACAGTGTTCTCGTTGGTCTGGAAAAGATGTACGGCTCTATTCTTTTGAATTGACATATAACTATATAAATTTACTTAATTTTTTTCGTCAGTTTTATGGCTACAGAGATAGAGCATAAGTTCCGATTATTTCAAATTAGGGTGCAGAAAAACGGAGTCTTGTGCTGTGGATTCGAGTACGAAGCAAAATCTTATTTTACCTCGGAGACGCACACTGTGCTTTTTCGCGGTGTGTGCAACAACCGCGTGCTTTCGACCGGCGCCACCTCTTGAGGAGGGTGACGGCCTGACCCCTTCCTATTCCACGCAGGTTGAACCTGATGGTACAACGACGATAAAAGGGCATCCCGAGGTTCTGAACAGGCAGAGAAATGAGCCCAAGACGATAATCAACCCTACACAAACCGCGGCACGTCCCTCCATGACTCCTACGGTCACTTCGCCATCGGCACCAGCGCTCTCTGCAGTTCATATTGTCGGTCTAAGACCCACGCTGAAGGGGACTTGTAATCCAGCAGCCTTGTCACATACTGCGACAACCACTTCTGGTGGCGTTCAGTCGGTAACTTGCGATGGTCATGGAGTCCTGTCCGTTCTTGTGCATCTTCCAGCTGGCTCTTCGCCGTTTAGCGTGACGGTATCAACAACTCACGCCGATGGCTCTCGCGAAACAACCATCAATTCATTCACGAGGACTCCGTTTGTTTGCCCCTCTGGTTACGTTGGTGTTCCCGGGAGTGGAATCCCCGGGCTAGGCAATGTGAATGCCAGCAAGGGAAATGCAAGCTGGTGGTTGGATGTAGACAGGGATTTTTGTGTGATGAAGTATCCGGCAAGAATTGATGGAAATGGGAATCTCTCGAGTTCTTTGTCCTTGAGACCCTCCTCTTACGTTTCAAAGGGGATCGACGAAACAAGTGCGTCGAGTGCGATGAAGCAATGCCGCGTCCAAGGTCAAAATTATAAATTGCTTTCAAACACGCATTGGCAAACTGTTGCCAGAAACGCTGAGAGTCTCGGTGAGAACTGGAGTGGAGGGAAGGTGGGGGATGGCGTCTTTGCACGCGGTCATACTGACAATTCTCCTGGTCATTCTCTTGCCTTTTCATACGACGCCGACCCCTACTTCGAGACATTGAATGATATGCAGAATGGGTGGGATCAGAGACGGACGCATGCTCTAACAAACACAGAAATAGTTTGGGATTTCGGAGGAAATCTTCCTCAGTGGACTTACGATGACATTTATTCAATCGGGCTGAATCCTTCTACAAACATTCCTTACGGCATGCAAGAATTCAGCAATCTTGTTATCTTTCCGGTGAGCGGTGTTGCAAAGGAAATCAATAGATTACTTTTCGGGCCTTCGGGAAATTTCAATTCTACGCAGAAGATCGGAAAGTTTTGGGGCCAATTGGCAGATGTTGTGATTAGAGGTGGGCTTTTTGGCTCCGGTAACGAGGGTGGAGCATTTTCGGCATATTTAAGATCAGGTTTTATTTATCATGTCGGCTTCCGCTGCGCCTATCTCCCGCAATAGAACTTATTCCCTCAATCCATTCCCGAACCGAACTTCCATATCACATCAGTTCTGAACCCCAACCATGGCAAACTAACTAGACTGCGGAATATTGGATTCACTCATGTGAAAGACTCCTTTCCTTTGGGGCTTGGGCGAAAGAGATGTTCTTTGCCTCCGAGCCGCGTTGAGACGACATGTTGAACTGTGGGTATCTGTAGAGAGTTGACCGACTTAGCGACAACGCCTCTGCGATTTTCACCTTGTTGCTGTTGAAGCGAATGTTCGCGTAGGTGAGCATCATGTTGATGAGCAATGCCTCTGCCTGCGGGAATGTTCCTTTGCGAATTGTGTCAGCCAGCTCGCGCCATTGCTCAGGGGCAACAGGATCGGATCCATCAACGAACGAAAAATCATCGCGGTCGGAATCACGCCGTGCCGATGATGTGTTCTCATACAGAAGCGGAGCGTCGTGAAGATCTTCAGGGATGAGTAGCGTGCGCCTGCGACTCCGAGCGTTATCAACAGCAATCTCAATCGTGCGCGCAAGACTCCTGAAAGTCACACGCAAAGGTGAAGCAATGATGAACCGCAGCAACTTTTCAAAAAACTCCGGAGAGCCCTGCATTGAAGTTTGAGTTCCAGACACAACGTGATTGCCGAGCATGAACTCCGCAATTTGAAAATGCTCATCGGGCAACTCGGCGAAGTCGGGGATGACGACGGTTGAAGTCACAGTGCTCTGAATAAAGCCACGCACAAACGGCTCAGCGTGCCTGCGCAGCGCGGCCTTGCATATAGTGAAAATAACTCTCACCCGCGAGGCTCGCACCAAGGCGCCATTTTTCATGGTTGCAGAACCCTGTTGCCACATTTCCTTGAGCGAGCTTTGAACCTCATGTGGGAGAAGATTTGCGTCATCGATGATGAGCACACCATCCTGAGCCTTTTCCAGCAATCCAACCACACGAGAGGAGCGTGGATTCTCGCAGCCAAACAAAAGCTCTTCAAAATCGCTCTGAACATAATTGCTACTTGTGCATTTCAGAACGTGAACGCCCGCAGGACACTGTGAGGGATTTTCAGAGACAATCGTTTTGGCAAGATGCCTCGCGAGAACTGAACGACCCATACCCGATTCAGATGAAATCAGAATGTTGCCCGATGGTTTGTGAATGATACGTTGAGCTTCAGCTGCGAGTGACTTTGGAATAAAAACATTGTTTGATTTTACTTCGCGATGCTCCATCGAGCGTGCATGTTTCGCTGAACGAACCGCTGCCGCAATGGCTTTTGAAAACTCCGGCAGAGATTCCATTTTTGGAATCACAGCATCCGCACCTGCAGAGTAGGGAGCATCTTGGCCTTGGCTCTGCCCCGTCACAACAACAATCGGCAATCGCGGCGCTGCTGCGCGCATTTCAGCGATGAATTTTGAACTGGTGATTCCATTGCGGAGATAAAAATCAGTGAGAAAGACAGACACAACATGTTTCTCAAGAAGTTCTCTTGCTTCAGCCATGCTAGATGCCTGTAAAAGGCGAATACTGGGATTGATGTCCGTAACCGCCATGACCATGTGCCTGCGATCGACAGATGAGTCTTCCAAAAAGAGCCATGTTTCCGCTTGAGTATTCATAAAACCCCCGCAAATGGCGCGACTTCATTACCAATGACGGCCACATCGCAGAAAATAGGGGGTGAGGACAAATGGAAAGTGCGGGGAGTGTGTCATTTCGGGACAGGGGGACGCATCGAAAGAATATTAGAAACATCTGATACAAAGATAATGCAAAAGTTTTTTGGGGTGTCATTTAAATTGTTCGCGTTGAATCACAATTTGAGGCGGAAGTTTCGAGACTGGGCTCACACCAGACTAGTTGCAAATGGTGAACAAATGTTCTATTTCTACGGTAGTGCGAT
>Ga0194133_10004671_pt1 | contig 18071 bp, 19 predicted proteins | sample TA2KigOf40mmetaG_FD_155448 | JGI IMG/M metagenome (GOLD analysis project Ga0194133, IMG submission 155448) | Freshwater microbial communities from Lake Tanganyika, Tanzania - TA2015055 Kigoma Offshore 40m | ecosystem: Environmental > Aquatic > Freshwater > Lake | place: Tanzania: Lake... | reverse complement strand
ATGAGCTTGTCGCCTCCGCCCAGGATGAGGGTGTGACCCTGCTCCACCACAATGGACTTGCCACGTCGGAGGTTGTCGAGTCTGCGGTCGATCGATGAGGAGACCAGGCCGATGATGGCGGCCGCGAGGAAGATTCCCGTGAGCGTGACGATGAGCATGACGAGTCGGAAACTGAGCCCCTCATCGCCGGAGAACGTCCCGGGATCCAGTGAGCGAGTGAGGGCGTACCACAGGGCCTCCGGGAATGTGGTGGGCTCGCCTCCCGGGCCGATGCCGGTGATGAGGATTACCAGGGCGATGACGAGGAAGAACGCCAGGGCCAGGATCCCGAGCCAGGCGAGGACTCCCCAGATGCCTCGGGAGAGGGAGTTGTCGAACCGGTAGCGCAGCCGTTGGCGCCAGGTGAAGGCCTTGGTCATGCGGAGAATCCCAGCACAGGGTCCACGGAAATGTGGGGAAAGTCGACATCGCGCAGGCCCCGTGCGGAGGAGGGTGACGCGACGGTCGTCCTCATTAGTCTGCGTGCTCGGAATTGATCTGCGCCATGGACATACCTCGCCGGTCCTTCATGCGCAGGAGAAGGGGGATCGCGATGAGCGAGGCAAGGACGAGCAGGAACGACGCGGCTACCGGGGTGTCGAACCAGTCGATGAGAAGGGCGGCTACGAGCGGTGCCGTGCCGCCGAAGACGGCGGAGCCCAGGTTGTAGCCGACGGCCAGCGCGGAGTAGCGCGCCTTGGACGGGAACTCCTCGCCGATCGCGGCGACGACCGGGCCTGTGTAGAGCATGAGGAGTGCGAGCAAGACGAGCCCTCCGAGGATGACCACGACGAGGCCTTCGTTCGTCATCAGCCAGAGCATTGGGATGCTCAGGAGGGTGAAGCCGATGGCAGCACCGACAAGCGTCAGCTTGCGTCCGTATCTGTCGGAGAGTGCGCCGAATGCAGGAGTCGCAATGGCGTAGACGACCGTCATGCCCGTGGTGACCCAGAGGGCGGTGTCGGATTGGATCTCGCTGAAGGAGTCGAGGATGGTGGGCACGAATCCGAGCACGACGTAGTAGAGGATCCCGCCGTAGCCCGCGAGCAGTCCCGCGATGATGACCTGCTTCGGCAGGTGCGTGAGGGCGTAGCGCAACGGCTGCTTGGGGATGTCGCCGTCGCGCTCCTCCTCCAGGAACTCCTCGGTCTCGGGCATGCGCCGGCGCATGACGAGGGCGAAGAGGCCGAGCGCTCCGCCGACGAGGTAGCAGATGCGCCAGCCCCAGTCGCTCATGAAGTCGGCCGAGGTCCACGTGGTGAGGCTCGCCACGAGCGCGGAGGCGAGGATCACTCCGAGGCCGGAGGTGAAGACCGCCGTGGACGCGACGAAGCCGCGCTTGCCGGGCGGCGCCTGCTCCACCAGTTGCACGATCGTGCCGCTGTATTCGCCACCCGCGGAGAATCCCTGGAGCAGTCGCATGGCCGTGAAGAGCAGAGGAGCGGCGATGCCGATGACGGCGTACACGGGGAGGAATGCCGTGAGTGCCATCGGCGCGGTCATCATGAGAATCGACAGGACGAGCGCCTTCTTGCGGCCGAGGCGGTCGCCCAGGCTCCCGAAGAACGCCCCGCCCGCGATCCGCATGAGCGAGCCCGCGGCGAACACGCCAAGGCTGGCGATCGCCGAGACGATGGCGTCGTCGGAGGGGAAGAAGAGCGGAGACATGACGGGCACGAGGTAGAGATAGAGCCCGTAGTCGAACCATTCGACGACCGTGCCGGCGGAGCCGTAGATCACTGCGGAGCGTGCTCGCTTGTCTGCCGGAGTCGTGGCCCTCAGTATCGACATCACGGAACCCTAGCGACTCGCGGCCGCCAGGGTGGTGCGCACCATGAGTTGGTAGGGCATAGATCTGTGCGTGGCCTGGTTGACCGTGCCCACGACGGTGATGCCGAGGTCGGGGGTGCGGAACATGACGACGCCAGATGCTCCGGAGTGGCCGATGAACGGAGGCACCCGCCTAAAGCCGGTGAGGACTGAAGGCATGCGGAAGCGCATGATGCCGTTGCCGTATTCGAGGGGAAAGAAGATGCGGTGCCAGTCCGAGCACATCCATTGGAGCGTCGCGGGATCTACGAGGGTCCCGTCAAAGAACGCATCGAGGAAGCGCATGCCGTCAGCCAGCGTGCTCACGATGCCGCCGTCAGCCTGCACCGAGGCCATCGCTTGAGGGATCGTGACCGGGTGGTTGCCGACGCGAAAAGGGGCGACAGTGCCGTAGCGGGCGATGTCGCCGATGGAGAAGACGTAGGTTTGCCCCAGGCCGAGAGGCGTGCAGATGCGTTCGTGGACGGACCGTGCGAAGGGTCGGGCATCAAGGCTCTCGATCACCGCACCGAGGATTTGGTAGCCGGTGTCGGAGTAGCGGCCCTTCCCGGGTGTGCCCGGGCCAATCTCGCGGCTCCAGGTGAGCACGTCGCCGAGATCCCAGGCGAAGTCCGCATCGAGCGCCTGGGCGAGGGTGGTCGCACTATCGGGGCGCTTGCCCTCGAAGTAATCGGGGAGACCCGCGGTGTGGGCCATCACCTGCTGAACGGTGATCTCCGACCCCAGGTCGCGCCCCTGGTGTGTGGAGAGCCCCCAGAGGTCCAGATCGGGCAGGTACGTCGCGATCGGGGAGTCCCACGGCAGAAGGCCTTCGGCGTGAAGCTGAGCGAGGATCGCGGTCACGTAGAGCTTCGTTGCGCTCGCTATGAAGAAGGGCCGATTCGCATCGCCGTAGGTCACATCGATCGCGCCATCGTCGCTCCGCATGCGCCACAGCACCTCGCCGGAGCGACCACCTGAAGCAACCTTGCCGATCTCTCGAAGGATCTTGTCCCTGGTGTCCACCCCTCCATTGTCCTCCGTGGCAGGCTCTCTCCGGGAGGTGGACATGCGCGTGAGGGGACTAGGCGCTGCCGGCGTGATCGCTGCTGCCGGAGTCGGCGGTGTGCTCGCCTACACGGTCGCGCGCGTGCAGGGCCGTGCGGCGGGCGACGTCAGTGCTTACCTCTCGGGCAGCCCCGCGCGCGAGCGGCCCGTCGTGGTGGTGGGCGCGAGCATCGTCCGCGGACGCGCCTCGGTCGACTTCGTGCAGATCCTGCGGGAGCGCTTATCCTCACGTGACTTCGTCAACGGCGGGGTCAACGGCAATGTCGCGTGGGAGCTCCTCCAACGGATCGACCCCGTGGTCGCATGCCGTCCCGCACAGGTGGTGGTCCTTGTTGGGACCAACGACGTGCAGTCGACGCTCACCCCGGATGCCATGCGTGAGGCGCGCGAGTCGAAGGGACTGCCCGAGGATCCCTCACTTGGCTGGTACGCCGCGTGCATGACCGAGATCGTCACGCGCCTGCAGGGTGGCGGAGCACGCGTCGCCGTCTGCTCGCTGCCGCCGATCGGACAGGACCTGGCCGCGCCCGTCAACGTGGTCGTGCGCGAGGCCAACGCCGCGCTCCGCGGAGTCTGCGAGGCGACCGGTGCGGCGTACCTCCCCGTCTATGAGCACCTCGTGGACCTGCTCGCGAGCCAGGGCGCCACGCGCGGACCCGCCTGGACAGGATCGTGGGCGCCGGGCGTCGCAAGCCTCGTGGAGCACTTCGTGCTGGGGCGCAGTTATGACGCGATTGCGCTGGCTCGGGGGTGGATTCTCTCGCCCGATGGCGTGCACATGGACTCGACAGGCGCGGGAATCATCGCGGATGTCGTTGCGGAGTGGCTGGAGAGTCAACTAAGTACGGAGTAGGCGGAATCTCCGATGTTTATCGAGATCACGGGGTCATCGGCAGGTGTTAGCCAGCGGAGAAGCCATTTGAGTTCGGCCCTGTCCATCGAGATGCATCCCTGCGTTGGCTTGTCCTCCGTGACGTGAAGGAAGAACGCCGAGCCGCGTCCGGCAAGCACCGGATCGCGGTTGTAGTCGATGACGATCGCGTAGCGGTAGGCGTCAACGGCACCGAGCTGCTCGGAGCGGGACTGGAGGAAGCCGCAGGAGGCACCGGGATCACAGACGCGCATCCCGTTGTAGTGCGGGCTCTTCACATCGCTGACCCACCAGTGAGACAGGCCCACCCGCGTGTAGGGGAGGGCGGTGCCGGGGTCCCTGGCGAGTCCGAAGGCCTCGGTCAGTGTGAAGACGCCCCGTGGGGTGCGGGAGCGCCGCTCTGAGGCGAGGCCCACGCCGTCCTCCCCGACGTACACCTGCACCGGCCCTCGCACGCGGGTCAAATCCTCTCCTCGTCTCTCCCAGGCCTCGAGCGTGCCCGTCGTCGAGGTGAATGACTTCACCGAGACGGTGATGACCTGCGCGGGATCGACGGGCGGAGCGGCCGAGATCCCCGGAGATGCCACCATGGCAAGGACCGCCACGGCGGCAGCGAGCAAGGCCTTCACGCGGACAGGCTACGTCAGGCGTGCACGACGAGGTCGATCCCGTCGCGCACCGAGTGAGCGCCGTCGCGCGTGACGACATACGCATCCTGGCGGCCGCGCACGGAGAACGACCAGGGACCGGTCTCTCCCGGATCCTCTCCCACGAGCGCCGTGTCCTCATCGATCCCCAGCACGGTGCCGCCGTGGGAGACAAAGGGACGCAGGGCCATGTCGGGCAGCCAGCGCGTGTAGCGATCGAAGTGGGGGAGGATGCGCGCATCAGGCACGACACCGAGGCCCTCGACGGGTGCTGCCCCCGGGCGGCGGAAGTGCTGGATCGAGCCGCCCATCACCATGGCGCCCGCGCTGCATCCGGCAAGCCCTGCGCCGCGCAGCCATGTGCGGCGGATCGCCTCCCACGCGGGGGTGTCGCGCAGGATCTTGGCGAGGAAGGTGGGATTGCCTCCGGAGAGGTAGATCAGACCTGCGCGCTCGATGAGCGGCACCCAGCGCGCGTCCATTGCGTCCTCGCGCGTGCGGATATCGACGATCACCTGTTCCGCGCCGAGTCGTTCGGCGGCCTGGCGGCCAAGGTCGTGCCAGCGGGCCAGGCTGCCGTCGCCCTCGGGAGCGGCAGCAGTGGCCAGTTGCACGTAGATGCGCTCATTGCCTGCGAAGAGCCAGTCCTCGACATCGCTGAGGACGGGGAGGTACTCCCCGCTGCCCACCAGGGCGAGTCGTCCGGCCATGCCGGGACTCTAGTGCCGGCGCAACCCGCTGCGTCTTCGCGAGCCATATGGTGGAAAATCGGGGTCGGGGGCCGTGATTTTCGACCATATGGCTCGTCAAGACGGGGGGATACCTACTTGCCGTCCTTGCCCTCGTCGAAGGCTCCCTTGATCTGGTTCCAGTAGCCGGTCGCCTTGGCGGCGGCCTGGTCGGTGAGTTCGCTGGCCTTGTCGGTCACCGCACCGGCAAAGTCCTCGACCTGCGCCTCCGCCTGATCGGCAGCGCCCTCGGCACGGAGCTCGTCATTGCCCGTGAGCGCTCCCGCTGCCTCCTTGAGGCGTCCCTTGATGTCCTTGTAGAGCGGGTCCATGTCGGCCTCCTCCGTCGAATCCCGGCGTACCCCCCGACGGTAGCCCTTCGGGTGGAGCCGACGCCAGGAATGCGTCGGTCAGGGTCGGCGTTGTGGCCGCTACGGTGCGTGTAGGGGCGTGCGCGGGAGGAGGTCCGATGGCTGACAGCGTCGAACTCGCGATCTCGGGCATGACCTGCTCGACCTGCGCCTCGCGCATTGAGCGCAAGCTCAATCGCGTGCCGGGTGTGCGCGCGACGGTCAACTACGCGACTGAGAGCGCGCACATCGACCTGGATTCCGAGATCCCCGTCGCCGATCTCGTGCGGGTCGTGGAGCAGACGGGGTACGCCGCCACGCCCGTGGATGATCACCGCGGCGCAGACGGCGATGTCGATGCCCTGCGTCGGCGCTCCGTCGTATCGCTCGTGCTTGCCCTGCCGGTGGTGGCGGTCTCGATGATCCCGGTGCTGCAGTTCCCCGGCTGGCAGTGGGCGGCCCTCGCCCTGACCACGGTCATCGTTGCCTGGGGCGCCTGGCCCTTCCATCGCGCCGCGGCCCTCAACGCTCGTCACGCTGCCGCCACGATGGACACGCTCGTGAGCATGGGCGTCCTGGCGGCCTACCTCTGGAGCCTGTGGGCAATCCTCTTCGGTGGTGCAGGTGTCATCGGCTACACGATGTCGCACGGCTTCGGCAATCACTCCACGACTGGAGTGCCGGACATCTATCTCGAGGTGGCCGCTGTCGTGCCGGTCTTCCTGCTGGCGGGTCGGTGGTTCGAGGCGCGTGCCAAGCGGCGCTCGACCGCGGCCCTTCGCGCTCTTGCGGCACTGGCCGCCCCCGATGCCGCGCTGCTCATCGACGGCGTGGAGAGGCGCGTGCCGGTCGCCGAGGTGCGCGTGGGGGATTCCTTCGTGGTGCGCCCGGGCGAGCGCATCGCCACCGATGGTGTCGTCGAGGACGGAGCCAGCGCCGTCGACACGTCGCTGCTGACGGGGGAATCCCTGCCCGTGGAGGTAGGGGTCGGTGACGCTGTCGTGGGCTCATCGATCAACGTCGACGGCGTGCTCACCGTCCGCGCGACGCGCGTGGGAGCAGACACTCAACTCGCGCAGATCTCCCGTCTCGTCATGCGGGCGCAGGCGGGCAAGGCCCCTGTGCAGCGGCTCGCCGACCGTATCTCCGCCGTCTTCGTGCCCGTGGTCATCGCTATCTCTCTGGTGACCTTGGCGGCGTGGTGGCTCATCACGGGTGACGTCGAGGCCGCCTTCACCGCTGCCGTCGCCGTACTCATCATCGCCTGCCCGTGCGCGCTCGGCCTGGCCACGCCGACGGCGATTCTCGTCGGCACCGGCCGTGGCGCACAGTTGGGCATCCTCATTCGCGGACCCGAAGTCCTGGAGGACACGCGACGCGCCTCTGTCATCGTGCTCGACAAGACCGGCACGGTGACGACGGGTCGGATGGCGCTGCAGGACGTGCTCGTCGCGCACGGTGAGGACTCCGTCGTCGTCGGAAGCATGGCGGCGTCGGTCGAGAAGGGGAGCGAGCACCCGGTCGCACGCGCCATTGTCGGAGGGCTCGACGTGGCTCCCGCCACCGATTTCGCCAACCATCGCGGCCTGGGAGTGACGGGACGTGTAGGAGATGTCGCCGTTGCCGTCGGGCGCCCCGCGTGGGTGGCCGAGATGGTCGGTGCTCACTCGATTGCGCCGGAGCTCCTGGCCGGGATCGACGCCGCAGAGGGGCGTGGTGCCACGGTTGTCGCGGTCGGATGGGAGGGAGCCGTGCGCGGTGCCCTCGTCGTGGCCGACGCGATCCGGCCGACGAGCGCGCGTGCCATCGCCCTGCTGCGCGAGCTGGGCCTGCGGCCGGTGCTCCTCACCGGGGACAACACCAGGTCAGCGCATGCGGTGGCCGCTTCCGTGGGAATCGAAGACGTGCGCGCCGAGGTGATGCCCGAAGACAAGGTCGCTGTCGTGCGCGAACTGCAGGCGACAGGCGCCTCGGTCGCCATGACGGGCGATGGCGTCAACGACGCGGCCGCGTTGGCTCAAGCGGACCTGGGTATCGCCATGGGCGCCGGCACCGATGCTGCCATTGAGGCGAGCGACATCACGCTTGTGCGCTCCGATCTGCTGTCCGCAGTCGATGCCATTCGACTGTCCCGGCGCACCCTGCGCACGATTAAAGGCAATCTCTTCTGGGCCTTCGCCTACAACATCGCGATGATCCCCCTCGCTGCGGTTGGGCTGCTCAGCCCCCTCTTCGCCGGGGCGGCGATGGCCTTCTCCTCGGTGTTCGTCGTGGCCAACAGTTTGCTCTTGCGTCGCTTCCGTCCCACGTCCTGAGCCTGCGGCGAGCACCTCCTGTGCCCTTGCTCACAAAGCTGACCGTGTAAAGGTTTTCACGGTTTTCGGATGCTTGCAGGAACGGCAGGATGGCGTCAGGTCGCTCGGGGCCACCCCGGGAGGCATTCGGACAACGGCGTTCGACGAAGGGAATCCGATGACGATCCGCGGCCTGGAGAATCCGCCCACGCGCAACAAGAAGCTGCTTGAGTGGGTCGAGGAAGTCGCGGAGCTCACGCAGCCTGACGAGGTCATCTGGTGCGACGGATCCGAAGCCGAGTGGGAGCGCCTCACGTCGCAGATGGTCGAGTCCGGCACCTTCATCCGGCTCAACCCCGACCTGCGGCCCAACTCCTTCCTCGCACGGTCCGATCCCCGCGACGTTGCACGCGTCGAGAGCCGGACCTACATCTGCTCGCACTACGAGTCGGACGCCGGTCCCACCAACAACTGGATGGATCCGGTCGAGATGAAGGGCATCCTCGGGGGGCTCTTCGCGGGATCGATGCGTGGACGTCCGATGTACGTTGTCCCCTTCTCCATGGGCCCGCTCGGCTCGCACATCGCGCAGCTCGGCGTCGAACTCACCGACTCGCCGTACGTCGTCGTGAACATGAAGATCATGACGCGGATGGGTGCTGCGGCCCTGGACGAGATCGGTGAGCACGGAGACTTCGTCCCCGCGGTCCACTCGGTGGGATACCCCCTCGTCGATGGTGACGGCAGCGCTCGTCCCGATGTGGCCTGGCCCTGCAACGACACGAAATACATCACTCACTTCCCCGAGTCCCGCGAGATCTGGTCCTACGGCTCCGGCTACGGCGGCAACGCCCTGCTCGGCAAGAAGTGCTTCGCCCTGCGCATCGCGTCGGCAATGGCGCGCGACGAGGGCTGGCTCGCCGAGCACATGCTGGTGCTCAAGCTCACGTCACCGAAGGGTGACACGCGCTACCTCACCGCGGCGTTCCCGTCGGCGTGCGGTAAGACCAATCTTGCGATGCTCAAGCCAGCAGTGCCGGGCTGGACGGTCGAGACAGTGGGCGACGACATCGCGTGGATGCGCTTCGGTCACGATGGCCGGCTCTACGCGATCAACCCTGAGGCTGGCTTCTTCGGCGTTGCTCCCGGCACCGGCATGCACACCAATGCCAATGCCGTGAAGGCGCTCTATGCCAACTGCATCTTCACCAATGTCGCGCTCACCGACGACGGTGATGTGTGGTGGGAGGGCCTCACCGAGGAGTCACCGGACCACCTCATCGATTGGAAGGGCAACGACTGGACCCCGGCGTCGGGTGAGCCCTCGTCGCACCCCAATGCCCGCTTCACGGCTCCCGCGGGCCAGTGTGCGTCAATCGCCCCCAACTGGGAGGACCCCGAGGGCGTCCCGATCGATGCGATCCTCTTCGGAGGGCGCCGCGCGTCCAACGTGCCGCTGGTCACCGAGTCGTTCGACTGGGAGCACGGCGTGTTCCTCGGCTCGACCGTGTCGTCCGAGCAGACGGCGGCCGCGGAGGGCAGCGTGGGTGCCCTGCGACGCGACCCCTTCGCCATGCTCCCCTTCTGCGGCTACAACATGGCCGACTACTGGGCCCACTGGCTCAAGATCGGACAGTTCACCGCGCCCCAAAGGCTCCCGAAGATCTACCAGGTCAACTGGTTCCGCAAGGACCGCAACGGCTCCTACATCTGGCCGGGCTTCGGCGACAACTCACGCGTCCTTGAGTGGATCGTGCGCCGCGTGGTCGACCAAGCCGATGCGGTCGACACCCCGGTGGGTCGGATCCCCGCGGAGGGCGAACTCGACCTTGACGGCCTCAGCATCTCCGATGAGCAGATGGCGGAACTCTTCGCGATCAATACGCAGTCGTGGCTCGCAGAGGCGGATATGACCGAGGAGTACTACGGGCAGTTCGGTGATCGCGTGCCGTCGGCGCTGCACGATCAGCTCGGCGCCCTGCGCACCCGCCTCCAGCAGGCCTAGTCACGCGGGCCCATCACGCCAGGGTGGCGACCAGCACGGCCTTGATCGTGTGCATGCGGTTTTCGGCCTGGTCGAAGACGATGCTGGCCGACGACTCGAACACCTCATCGCTGACCTCGGCGCCACCCTGCAGCCCGAAGTCCTCGGCCACGGTGCGGCCGACCACGGTGGACTCGTCGTGGAAGGCTGGCAGGCAATGCATGAACTTGGCGTCGGGGCGACCAGTGAGTGCCATCAGTGATGAATCCACCCGGTAGGGCCGCAGGAGCGCCACGCGCTGCTCCCACACCTCGACGGGCTCGCCCATCGACACCCACACGTCGGTGTGCACGAACTCGGCTCCGGCAACGCCTTCGGCGACATCCTCGGTGAGCGTCAAGCGCGCACCCGTCTCGACCGCTCTCTCCTGTGCGGCACGGCGTATGTCGGCAGATGGCCACAGGGCTTCTGGGGCGACGATGCGTACGTCGGCGCCGATCATCGCGCCGGTGACAAGGATGGAATTGCCCATGTTGCTGCGAGCATCGCCAAGGAAGGCGTAGGAGAGGGGGCCTCCGGCTGAGTGCTCTCGCATGGTGAGGACATCGGCCAGCATCTGCGTGGGGTGCCACGTGTCGGTAAGCCCGTTGTAGACGGGGACGTCCGCGTAGTGGGCGAGCTCGTCGACGGTCGCCTGGTCATCGCCGCGGTATTCGATCGCATCGAACATCCGCGAGAGGACCCGGGCTGTGTCGGCCATCGACTCCTTGTGACCGATCTGCGACGACTGCGCATCGAGCACGGTGACCTGGGCGCCCTGCTCGTAGGCCGCCACCTCGAAGGCGACCCGTGTGCGCGTGGATGTCTTGCCGAAGATGAGGGCGATCACCTTGCCCTCGAGGCGACGCCGCTCGTGACCCGAAAGCCGTTGGGCCTTGAGGTCGGCGGCCAGGGTCACTAGGCCATCGAACTCAGCGTTAGTCAGATCCAGCTCCCTGAGGAGATCGCGGCCGGCGAGGTTCATCCGTAGAGGCTAGCGGTGAAGCGGGTGCGGTCAGTCAGGCGGTAACGCGGAGGGGCGCGGTAGCGGCATCGATTTCATCGGCCGCCATTCGGGCGCCCTCGCCGCGGCGACGGGGGTATTCGGCGAGGTCGATGCGGGCGTAGATCGTCTCGCGCTCTTCCTCGGTCAGTCCGCCCCAGACGCCGTAGGGCTCACGGGCGCGGACGGCGTAGTCAGCGCACTCGATGCGCACGGGGCATCCGGCGCAGATCGCCTTGGCTGCACGATCGCGGTTGCGACGAGCGGAGCCCCGCTCGTTTTGGGGATGGAAGAACAGGGAGGGGTCGGCGGAGCGGCATGAGCCGTGTTCCTGCCAATCCCAAATGGCGTCTACGGGGACCTGGGCGAGGGGCTGCTGGGGCATGTATCAAAGGTAAGTGCGTTGCAACGCAAGGGTTATCGGCCAACACGGCCGACCTAACTCAGCCGAAAGGATGAGGCAAGTCACTTGACAGGGTCATTCCCCCACGCAAGTTCCCTATGGGCCACGATGGAGGCATGGAGTCCGTGGACCCCGAGGGCACGCCCGTGCTGGGCGGCCCCACGCTTGAGGCCGCACCCGGTCGCCTCCTCGTGGCCGCGCCCATTCTCGGCGACCCCTTTCGTCATTCGGTGATCCTCATCCTCGAGCACGATGAGTCCGGCACCTTGGGTGTCGTCCTCAACCAGCCCACATCCCTCGATGTGGGCACCGTGCTGCCAGCGTGGCGCGATCACCTGACGGGTACGCCGATCCTCTTCCAGGGGGGCCCAGTGGCACTGGATAGCGCACTCGGCCTAGCGGCCTCGGTAGACGCCGCCGAACCACCGGGATTTCGCCGCGTGAGCGGACCGCTGGGCATCATCGACCTCGATACGCCGCCCGACGAGCTCGCGCCATCGCTCCATGCCCTTCGCATCTTCGCCGGCTACGCCGGGTGGTCGCCGGACCAGCTTGATGGAGAGTTGGAGGAGGGGGCCTGGGCGGTAGTGGAAGTGGCAGACCCGGTGCTCGACGCGTTCCTGTCCGACCGCGAAGACCTCTGGCGCGCCGTGCTCACCCGACAGGGGGGCACCCTGGCGTGGTGGGTCCATTGCCCAGCGGATCCCTCGGTCAACTGATCGCCCCTAGACTCGGGCGTATGACCGCGCCGCTGGACTCGCCATCGCTCGAGGGCACGACCCTCACCGACGAACGACTGGCCTGCACTGACGATGGCGATCATGAGCGCTTCGCCCACTACGTCCAGAAGGACAAGATCGTCGAGAGTGCCGTGACTGGTACGCCGGTCAAGGCTCTGTGCGGTAAGAAGTGGGTGCCCGGCAGGGATCCTTCGAAGTTCCCTGTATGCCCCGAGTGCCAGGAGATCTACAACAGTCTTCGCCCCGGCAAGCCGCGTGACCCGGACGGCGACTCCTGAGCCTGTTCTCCCCCCACTACCGCGCCGCCACGATCGGCGTCGTCTCGGCGATGACGCTCTTCGCCTTCGAAGGCATGGCCGTCGCCACGGTTATGCCCGTGGTGGCCATCGAATTCGACGGGCTGGGTCTTTACGCGTGGGCCTTCAATGCCTATGTCGCATGCTCCCTCGTCGGCATGGTCATCTCGGGCACCTGGTGTGACCGTGACGGTCCGCGGCGTGCCATGTGGTCGGGCCTTTCGCTTTTCGCCGGCGGCGCGGTCGTAGCGGGCATCGCCTGGTCGATGCCTGTCCTCATCGCCGCGCGAGGGCTGCAGGGCCTGGGGGGCGGGGCACTCATCGTGGCTACCTATGTGCTCATCGCCCGCGCATTCCCTGAGCACCTCCGGCCCAAGGCCTTCTCGCTCTTGGCAGCCTCGTGGGTCGTGCCCGCCATCGTGGGCCCGCTCATCGCCGGTTGGCTGACCGAGTCCCTCTCATGGCGCTACGCCTTCTGGTTGGTGCCGCTGGTCTTGGTGCTTCCCGCGCTTCTCTTGCGCTCGATCCTGCGCGAGCACGACGGCGGCTCCGGTGACCGCGGGCGTAGCGGGCGAGCGGTGCCGGCGCTGGTCACCGCCATGGGCCTCACCCTCGCGATGGCTGCCTTCGTGCGCCCCGCCGGATTGCCCCTGTGGGCCGATGCCCTGGGCCTGGTCGCCGGACTCGGCATGCTGTTGTTCGGTGTACGACGTCTCCTGCCGGCCGGCTCGCTCCGGCTGCGTCGCGGCCTGCCGACCACAGTGCTCATGCGCGGCATCCTCGCCGGGGCGTTCTTCGGTGCCGAAGCGTTCATTCCCCTGGCCCTGGTCGAGCAGCGTGGCTACACCGTGACCCTCGCCGGCCTAGTGCTCAGCGTGTCGGCCGGCGGTTGGTGGGCGGGTTCGTATTCGCAGAGTCGGATTCCCGAATCGACCGACCGCAGTGCGACGGTGCGAGTCGGCGCACTCTTCGTGGCAGCAGGCCTGGCGAGCCTGCCGCTCTGCCTGGTGCCGGGGATTCCGGCCTTCGTCTGCGCCGTCTCCTACTTCATCGCATCAATCGGCATGGGCCTGTGCTTCCCGTCGATCGCGGTGCAGACCCTGCGCCTGTCGCCGGAGTCAGAGCAGGGCGCCAACTCCGCGGCGCTGCAGATATCCGATGCGATCCTCAGTTCGCTGGCGCTCGGTGTGCTCGGTGCCATCCACGCCGCTGCCGTCGCGAGTGGTGGGGCGAGCGTGCGTACCTATGACACCCTCTGGTGGTTGTCGGCAGCGGTGGCCGTCGTGGGCGCGGTCGTTGCCGCCCGCATGAAGGGGGTATCCCGCACACCTGCGACGCAGGGGTCCTAGCGCGGACGGCGGGGCGCATCCTCCTCGACGACGACCTCGACGTGACGGCCTTCGACACCAACCTCGATGCCCTTCGGCGTCGAGTCGGAATCGTCTTCCAGTCCTACAACCTCTTCCCTCATAGGTCGGTGCTCGACAACATCACCCTCGGCCCGCGCAAGGTGCTTGGGTGTGCTTCCTCGACGCAGGGGTCGTCCTGGAAGACGGGACACCCGAGCAGGTCCTGGGGGCGCCCCTCAAGGAACGTACTCGCCAGTACCTAGCGCGCTTCCTGGGATAAGCCCGCCCGCCCCCCTAACCTGGGGACGTCCTGGGGCCAAGCGGCCCTCATCTAAACACTCGGAGGTACTCCATGGCATCGGTCGACCCCATGACCGGCCTGTCCTACGACGACGAGCGTGCGGTGGCTTCAGCTCTGGGCCGCAACTGGTGGGCCCTGCTTGTGCTGGGTGTCGTCAGCCTCATCGTTGGAGCGATCATCATCATCAATCCCGGCGGCTCCACCTGGGTCATTGCCATCGTGCTGGCGATCTACCTGGTCGTCTCCGGCATCGTGTCCCTTGTCCGCGCCTTCGCGCACGGCCTGCCCGGCGGGTATCGCGCCCTGCTCATCATCTCGGGCATCGTCGCCCTGCTCCTTGGCCTGCTCATGTTCCGCTTCGGGCCGGAGGAGAAGGTCGAGCTCTTCGGCATCTTCGTTGGCGTGTGGTTCCTCTTCTCCGGCATCCTCCAGCTCGTCAATTCATCCTCGGTGTCGCAGGGCAAGGGCTGGGCGATCTTCTCCGGCATCGTCTACCTGCTGGCCGGCGTCGTGCTCCTCATCAACCCGTGGGCGGTGGGCATCTTCGTGTGGATCGCCGGCATCTGGCTCCTCGTGCTCGGCATCTTCGAGATCATCTCCGCCTTCAGCGTGAAGTCGCTTGCCAAGAAGGCTGCGGCCTAGCACCGATGGCCAAGGAGACCTCGCAGACCCTTGATCGCGGTCTACGTGTTCTCACACTCCTGTCCGACTCCCCTGAGGGCCTCACAGTCACCGAGATCGCCTCGGCCCTCGGGGTGAGTCGGACCGTTGTCTATCGCCTGATCGTTACCCTGGAGCAGCACGGGCTCGTACGCCGCTACGCCGACGGACGCTGTCGGCTCGGCCTCGCCGTCCTCGGGCTCGCCCGGCAGGTGCAGCCCCACCTTCGTGATGCCGCTGCCCCCTCCCTGCGTCGACTTGCCGAAACGACCGGTGCCACGGCCTACCTCGGCGTCGTCGATGGCGCCGATCTCCTCACCGTGGCCGTCGTCGAGCCTCCGCGCTCCGACGTCCACGTTGCCTATCGCCTGGGGTCACGCGTGCCGCTCGAATTGGGCGCGGGCGGTCGGGCTGTCCTCGCCGCGCGTACCGCCGCCGGACGACCGCTGGACCCGCCGTGGGTGGTGTCGTCGGGGGAGACGCCCGCGGGAAGTGGCATTGCGGCTCCCGTGCTGGGCATCCCCGGTGTCGAGGCGGCCGTCGGACTCGCTGCGGTGGCTCCGCCCGAGGATCTCGGGCCTCGCGTGGCCCGTGCGGCGAGCGAGATTGCCCGCGCACTCGCCTGAGATGCGCGTGATCTGGCGCCCATGCTCCTGGGAAATGCCCCGGATTGCGTGACTGTCGCCGCCAAGTTCAGTGCGACACCGGACGTACTCTAGATGAGATCCCGGCGGAAGGTCCCTAATGCGTGCGCGCTCGACACTCAGCCTCCTTGTGGCGACCTGTGTCGCCGCCGGCGCTGTCGCGCTCCCTGCCACGGTGGCGTCTGCCGAAGCGCCCCCTCGACCGCTCGTCTCGGGATGGTTCGGCTGGTGGGCATCCGATGTTTCCCTGACCGCGATGACGTCGGAGTCCGATGGCGTGGTGGGCGAAGTCGCGATGTTCTGGTGGTCCTTCCAGGACAAGGATGACCCGCTGTGCATCTATGACAATGGCGACTACGACAAGGACGGCAGTTGGGGCGACGCTCTCTGCGACAGCTCCACGCCATGGACCACGCCGAAGTTCGACCGCCAGCGCAAGGCTCTGCAGGCTGCCGGCATCAAGGTCAACGCCTCGATCACCGACTTGGGATCGGCGAGCAAGGGCAAGTTGAGCGCCTATCTCTCCTCTGCCAAGAACCGCAAGGCCTACGCCAAGCTCATCGCCGACTACGCCGTCAAGGCGAGTGTCGACGGCATCGACCTCGACTGGGAGGTCTTTGCCTTCCACGACGGCCGCGAGTCATGGGCAGCTACCCAGCCGCGCTGGGTCGCGATGATCAAGGAACTGTCCGAGCAACTCCGCGCCAAGGGGCTCACCCTGTGGGCGACGGTCCCCGGTGGCGTACCGCCGTTCACCGGCACAGGGGCTGCCAATCCTGGCACTGGATACTGGGTCTACGCGTGGCAGGAGATCGCCCCCTACGTCGATCGCCTCAACATCATGACCTACGACTACAGCTGGAGCGTGCCAGGACCGATCGGGCCCAACGACTGGGCTCGGCTCGTGGCTCAAAGTGCCGTCGAGCAGGTGGGTGAGAAGTACGCCGACCGGGTGTGGGTGGGCGTCCCGCAATACGGCCGCAATTGGCCCCTCGTCTCAGGCGGCACGTGGATCGCCGACGAGGCCTGCCCCGAAGGCTGGAAGCCGAAGGACACCCCCGCGCGAACGACCCTCACGCCCACCGTGGCCCGGGAGATCGCCGCACGGGAGAAGGTCGAGCCCCAGTGGAACGCCGAAGACGGCGAGTGGAGCTTCCAGTACTGGCAGGAGGTCGCGGGGAAGGCCAATAAAAAGGATCAGGCGTGCAAGATCAAGCGCGAGGTGTGGTTCGCTGACACGCGCTCAGCACTCGCACGTGCCTCGATCGTGCCCGACGAGGGCATTGGCGGCATTGCCGTCTGGGACTTCGGCACCGTCACGCCCGACTTCTACACGCGGCTCGCCGACTACGGCCGCGAGATCGCACCAGCTCCCACTGACGTTTCGATCAAGGCTCCCGCGATGGTCACGGCAGGCACCCAGGCACGCATTCGAGTCGCCACGGACTCGCGCAAGGGCCCGGCGGCCGGGGCTCAGGCGACGCTGTACTTCAAGCCGGCCGGTGGGGCGGGCGAGCGGATCGAGGTCGCATCCACCACGCTCGACAAGAACGGCAAGGGCAGTTTCAAGGTCGTCGTCGACCGACCCGGTGAGTGGAGCGTGGAGGTGGCGGGTTCCTCCTCGCGACTGGCGGGCGCGAGCGGCCCGGCTTCCACGCGGGTCCGATTCGCTGTCGAGGCCAAGGCTGCGACTTCAGCACCCAAGGTCAAGACTCCGGTGAAGTTGAGTGCTCGAGTAGCTCCCACGCAGGCCGGCATCGCCGTGGTCCTGCAACGCCAGGCATCAGACGGGTCGTGGGCCCCGCTGCGTAGCCTGAGCACCGATTCGTCCGGAGTCGTGACGGTGACCGTGCGACCAACCAGGGTCAAGCAGGTAAGCTATCGATTTGTCGTGGAGGCGACCGATCAATTCGGGATGGGCCGGTCAGGGGTGCTGACGCTCGACGTTCAGCCCTAGTCGGATCTTCCGTACGCTGGTGCGGTGACCACCGCGCCCACCGATCTCGAGCGTCCGGCATCCGCCGAAGACGCCGTCGTCGATCGACCCTGGATCACCATCGTCTGGAACGACCCGGTCAACCTTATGTCGTATGTCACTTACGTCTTCATGACCTATTTCAAGTATCCCAGGGAGAAGGCCGAGCGCCTGATGATGCAGGTCCATAACGATGGGCGAGCGGTGGTCTCCAACGGCAGGCGCGAGGAGATGGAGCGCGACGTCACCGCCATGCACTCCTACGGCCTGTGGGCCACCCTCTCCAAGGGCGACTGACGTGGCTGTCTATGGCTTTCGGCGCGGCGTCACGGGTCGCATCGTCCTGCGCGTCGACGAGGTGGAGAAGGGCCTGCTCACCGCGCTGCTGACGCAACTCGTCGAGTTCGTCGAGCCCGACGGCGAGCTCCCCGACGATCCCCTTGCTCAACTTGTGGGAATCGACCCGGGAGCCGAGACGCCCGACGACCCCGCGCTCGCCCGGCTCTTCCCCGATGCTTACCACGACGACCCGGAGGCGGCCGCCGAGTTCCGCCGCTTCACCGAGCGATCCCTCCGCCAGACCAAGGTGGCCAACGCGACCACTGCACTCCAGACTCTGGCTCGCTCGGGAGAGAAGGTGACGCTCACGGCCGACGAGGCGACGTGCTGGCTCGGTGCGATCACCGACTTGCGCCTCGCGCTCGGCTCCCGGCTCGGGATCAGTGAGGAGTCGCTCGAGGAATTGGCTGCGCTCCCGGACGACGACCCGCGCGTGGCGACCTACCACGTCTACGACTGGCTCACATTCCTCCAGGAGAGCCTGGTTCAATCGGTGATGCCGTAGGAAAGGGCGCCCCGCCGTGGCGGGGCG
>Ga0194133_10004669_pt1 | contig 18080 bp, 5 predicted proteins | sample TA2KigOf40mmetaG_FD_155448 | JGI IMG/M metagenome (GOLD analysis project Ga0194133, IMG submission 155448) | Freshwater microbial communities from Lake Tanganyika, Tanzania - TA2015055 Kigoma Offshore 40m | ecosystem: Environmental > Aquatic > Freshwater > Lake | place: Tanzania: Lake Tanganyika... | reverse complement strand
AAAAGATAAAAGATTTTCAATTTTATTTTGGTGAAGCATGATATAAAATAAAATTATTTTCAGCATTTGAGTAAAGTATTGAACAAAACCCATTCAGATTTAGATTTACAATATGAGTATCAATCTAATTTCTGACAAAATATACCTTTTTCCAATTTATTACAGATATTGTGAAGAGATTAGATATTTTCTAGGGTTTTTTAATAAGAAGTATACAGATCTGCGGGTAATTTTATCGATGAGACCTGTGGTATGGAAGATGAGGAGCGCACAACCAAGTAATTTATGCATCATGGATTTATGCTCCACAGACTTTCTAAAAATATAAGCATCAAATACAGGAAAATGGGACATTTTGTAAATGCCAATTTAAGGATAAAATATATTGCAGTAGGTGTTTAGCTTGTGTATAATAATTAAAAAAGACATTAATTCACAAACTACTATGGAAAGCTTTCACAATTCTTTGGTATCTATCAAGCCATTCTCAAGCATCCTCATCTAATGCAATGAAAAATGAGGGAAAAAAGGCTTTAGCATAAATGTTTATCATAGGATCCTTCTGTTGATCAAAAAAATTCCTAAACTTTAAAACTTATCTTGGATTGGTGGTTCTTTTATTTTTCCTATATGACAAAACATTTTCTTTTTCAAATTTGAAGAAGACTGCATCAGAGCAGCTTTTACTTAGAAAAAAAGAAGAAGATTGACATTCACAGGATAAATATTTAATTTAGAAGCTCAAGTTACTAAGAGTCTTAACAGAAAAAAAGTTTTCAGAAAGTCTAAATGACATTTTGAGAGAGAAGCTGTGGACTTGCAGAGACTGTTTTTCCCAAAGCTCAAAAAAGGATGCGGTCAAAGCAATATCAAGTAACCAAGTTTAAGAATGATTGTCCAGAAATAGGCGGTTTTTCCGCTCAGTTGATTCACAAAATGTCGTCATGGAACAGTTTTGTGTAAAAGAAAACATTTACCAAAACGAAAAGTTTTCACAATTAAGCCTTTTTTGAAGCTAAATGTGCTTCCTTTTAGATTACAGCAGCGAAAAAATATTAAAGCTCACTAGAAATGGACTGTAATTCAACAAGAACAAAATACAAAACGTCCAAAAAGCAACTAACAGATACCCAAAATTAGACTTTTTTTCTCAAAGGGAATGAAGACTCTAGCTTCCAAAACAAATCTGAAGTTAAAAGAATGTCTCTTTGGGAAACCACACTATTTTTATCTCTTATAGCTACAGCTTTTCTACTAAATAATGCTCTTAATGTCACTGGTTTTTCACAGATAAAATTATTTTTGTGGTAAATTATACTTAGATATGAACAACTATTGAGTAAAGTAAAAAGAAATCCTGTTTCCCTTTTCACAAAAAAAAACAATATTTATTGAAAAAGGTAGATCAAGCAGATGATACGTTATTTTTTATATTCTTGAAAATATTTTTGTGCCTCAATACTTTTTGGTAAACCCCAAGGCTGAGCTTTAGAATTTAAAAGTCAGCCTCAGGAAATTGCCTTTTTCCAAGATGAAGTCTTTTATATTATAGAACAGAAATTTATCTCTTTTTAAATAATTTCTGCAGTGATGATGATGATGAACAGTTCGATTTAATACTTAAGACATTCATGAAATTTACAGAAAATCAATCAATCAAGAAGGAATTAGGTTTAAGATTAAAAGCCAAAGAGAGATCAAGTCAGTACCATTAAATCTTTCTTTTTACAAGCCTTGAGCTGCACTTATCTCAAAAGACTTTTCGGTCAGAGAGTCTTTTAAGTCACATATGGACTTTCATGAAAATAACCGAAAGAAAATCACTTCTTCTTTCATACAAAGAAGGATTATTTCGTACCCTCTGAGACTGTCAGAAATATGGTGACTGTAAAAGTTGATGGCCATAAGTTTCTCTACGTATTTTTGAAAATAAAATAAAATGCAAACATATACATATAATGGATTCTTTGAGCAAAATAAATAAGAAATTTCTTAGTGTCAACCTCTCAAAAATAGTTTGTTTTCTATGAGTAAATTAACATTACAATCAGATAAATTGATTTCTGAAAGTTAGTGATTAAAGAATCACATAACTAAAGCTTTAAGGTTGTTATCATTATTTATAGTTATGAGGGTATTGAAAAGGCTTCGAAAAAAAGAGTCAAAGTTGTCTAAAGACTTTGAACTGTGTCATATTTGATCAAATTTTTCATGCACTTTACTACATACTTTGTGAAAAAGAAATACTTTATGTAAATTTGATGTATATTTATAGGAAAGCGAGAAAGGGTCTGATTGTTTCTGAATATTGACACACTTCCTATGTATTCGAAAAACGAAGAGACTGACTATTTCCATTTCTTTTGAAGCCTCTAATGTTTTTCATAGGAGTGATCAAAAAAAGCTTTACTATTTTTGAAGTCGAAAAAGTGAGGGTAAGTCAAGAGGAGACTTTCTGGTTCATAAATAAGAATAACCCTGTTTTAGTTTAAAGTTCTATATCAAGCAAATGGTTACTAAAAAAACTTGAAACTCTTTTTTTACAATAGCAGGGAATGAGCAACTGATAAAGATAACATGATGTGTCAATCAAAAAAAAGTTTTCACCGTTTTGGAGAGTCTTGAAGGCTTCCTATTCATAAACTTAATCGCTGTCAAGTCAGAAACTTCTTTCATGTTCAACGTTTTTACAATGTCCTCGAAAGTTTTACACGAGAGAAGCACTTTAAAATTGAAATCTCTCACCACCTGATCTCAATTAATTAAATGTACACGTCATTTAAAATGACCAACTGTGATTAGAACAATTTTGTGATATTAAATAATCTAACAATTCATAATTGATATTGCTTTTTGTGTAGATTATTGTACATTTTGAAAATTTTAAGCAATTCATGACTCTTAGAAAGTTATTTCATTAATTTATTGTGAATTATTGAATGCGGTAGAGTTTAAATAAATCATATCAATCAATCAATAAATCAATCAATCAATTCATTTTAGCAGTTGTGAAAGGTTTCACTACAGTTTTGCAGCACACAAAAAAATAACTGTAAGTTTTTCAACACTCTTGACTTGGTTGTAGTAATGATCCCAAGTCTTTTTTGATTCAAAGTCAACACTGTGAGCAATTAGTCTTTGCTGACTGTGGCAAAAAATCACCCTCTTAAGAAAAATGGGAGATCTGAAATCAGGGTTCCACACCCTCAAGCAATCTGAGAAGATTTTCTGCTGAGACTTAATCAACCATTTCAAACAAAAACTTTTTTTGCATTTGCCTTTTTTTACTTTGTTTAAGGAAGTGAGCGCAGAGAAGTTGTTCTCACAACATAATTCCAAGACATTTATTGCAGGTCTTTGTTGGAAAAAGTCAAGTTATTCCCACGATGCTTATGACTGATGTCCCCAACCAAAAGTACAAAACCACTAGCTTGCTTTCTCTATATCCTTGCTTCTTTATATTTAAATTTAGAGAAGGTATGATGTAAGTTTTTACCTGATATCATTATTAATTTAATCAATCGACCGAAAACGCTGGTTTTTATTCATGCCACTAAACAAATGATGTCAACCCTTTCCCTCAATCTTTATTGAACCCTAAAAAAGGAACGTGCGATGTTCTTCTTCAATCATGATATTTCAACCTAAAACTCATCCTTTTGACCGTGGGCTTTCACGTTCCAGACATTCATCGTTGGATTTTTGACACCTTTTTTTCAACATATGATATATGAAGGTTGTGCATAAGTGCACCCAAAACGATCATATTTGAATAACTTTCATCTTTTTCCCCTGAACTGCTTTTAATACAAGTTTTTCAATGTCTATAAAAAAAGGTGCTAAAAAAATATTAAAAAATGTTTTGGAATTTAGATTGGAAAGGAAAGTGAAATTGACGTACTTTGAGGAGTCTAAAAATCAAGGAAAAATTACTAGCTTGTCTTTGGTGTAACTAATGATGTACAGTAAAGACCAATCAAGGTCAAATAATACAAGCTTTTACTTTATTGTTGGGATCATGTAATTGGTATGCAGCTTGTGGAGATTTTGATGAGGTAATTGGAGATAAACTCAAAACCCTTGTTATTTAGTGGCTTTGATCTTTTTTAGTTGTCTAAATTGAGCAACCTGAGCCTAATGGTAGCATGTTTTTGTCATTTACAAATGTATTAAAACATTTTCAAGAATTCAAAACATTGAAAAAGAGAGTGCTTTTCTTGTTATGAAGCAAATCCAATGCAAAGTCTTTTCTTTGTTTACCACAATATATATGTTTGCTGTTCTTTTGAAGTTAATGTCAACTGGCCTTTCCTGAAAACATTCATCATAATTGGATCTACTCAAATACATAAAGACAAGCCTCTGAATTTCGATATGATTCCTTGAACGAACAATAGAGTTGATTATGGAAGTAGGCTTTGTAGTTGGGAAGTGTCATTTCTAGATTATCCGACTTTTTCCATAATTGATTGATCACCATATCTCTTCTTTGATCGCATCTTTGTGTCTAAGAAATTTTACAGAAGATTCAGACACCCTTACCCACCCTCGCACAGCATCTCTAATGTTTTTGCATAAATCTATTCATCTAAAAGAATATGTATGTATGAAAACACAGGGGAAAAAAACTGAGTGGCAAAGAAACTGCATCAATGAAGAAAGTTTTTTTGAAAGGAAGACTAGTTTCCCGTCTCATGAAAAGCCATGGAAAAACCTGAGCAGATAATCGATATATTCCATTCGTTGGTCAATACATATTCATGTTCTTAGAGTAAAAATTCGACAATTTGACCAACTCGTCCCATATATTTTTTTACAATAAGCAAGAATTTTCAATACCATTTTTAAACTTTCTGTTTGCCTATAGATGATCCAGGATCTCAATTAGAAACAATTAAGAGTGATTGGTAAGCTCTAAACTTTTTCCTCTTTTGTTCAACTTTTTTACCTTCAGACTTTTTCCTTTTTTGGATATGGATGAAGAAAAAAGTTTCAAACTAAAAACAGTATTTCTGCAACGAAAAATAACCTTAAATTTTCTTCAACCTTGGTCTATTTTAAACCAAATGAAACTCCTTATTAAATCAGATTTTTATTTTCTTTCTTTTTACAAATTATATACTATTTAGATTTTTCTGAAGGGAAAAAAATAGAGAAACATCAGAATTAGGGTACTGAAAAGTTCTCTTTAAATGTCTTTTAAATCAAGCCCACTTTCAATTTCTGCACTCACATTTTAGAAGCATGAAAGAAAGTCAATTCTTGTTTTCTCCAACAATAGAATCTAATCAGGAAATACTTCTTTCACAAACCCAACGACCTAGTATTTTGTGGATAGAATTGTACTCACAAAAAGAGGTTTTTGAATGAAGATTAAGTTCCCTTGCAATAGGGCCTATCCATTTATTGTCTTGTGGAAACACAAGATATGATCTTACTAAAATTAGATTCCTAACATGAGAGATAGTGCCGTGTCTGATAATATCATATTTTCCATCATAGATCTAGATTTGATTGGGAATTGAAGTCTATTTTTCCTCGAATTTAATTTATGATTTGAAAACAACTTTTTGCTAATCAGCAGAGAAATATGAAAAGTTGACATTTGGAAGGCTCTCATTTGGACTGGATTATGCATAAATTTGAGTCCTACAAAAAGCTTATTTACATTTTTGACCAATTCCTGTTCGTAAAATCAGTTTGAAGCTTCTGGTTGGGATTTGAAAAATCAATTATGCATAAAAAAGAGCGCATTTGGGTTATGAAGCAGAAAAAACTGATTGTATGACGAGTGATTAACTTTGGAAAGACCCTATAAGGCAAAAGAAGAGCTTTTTTTTGGTTGATTTACAGAAATATTATTTTCTTATTTCAATATTGATTCAATTTTTCTATTTCTGAAGTAAAAAATGTTGGCCTATTTTATGAAAACCTTATCTTTAAGAAAGTGCCCAAAATATTCTAACTTGTGTGTGAAGGAGGCAGAAAAGAACACAGATCTCAATTCTCAAACTTCCAAAGCTTTGAATGAAACTGAATTAAAAATAGATTTTGGCCGACTGAAGCTTGAATAGAATAGTGGATTAAGAATTCTTAAGATAAAGAATGTAGAATTAAAACAACTGAAGAGAGTCTTTTAGTCCCTTTATTTTGATATAATCATTTAACAAAATAACAGCCATGCTTGATAAGTGAGCAAGATTGAGTGAAACTCAAAATTCTTTTCAAAGTTGTTGTAGTCGCTGGTTATTAAGTTGGCAAGGAAAGTCACTATTCTGCAGCCTGTTTTTATTGTCATCAAAGCAAGTTTCCTTTTTGTTTACTCTAATCAAATTGAACTTAATGTCAGGGAGTTGCCCACAAAAAGAAGTAACTGGGCTTCAACAACACTGAGTGGCTTTCTATGTATAAAAAACCTCATAAGGTTGTTCTAGAAAGGCCCGTGAAATATTAAAAGGAGGTAGAAAAAGGGCAATCAAGAAATGAAAATTTCCCTTTCTTTGTGTGAGGAAAACACCGAAAAATCACCCAATAATTTCCATCCGTGATGAAAAATCTAAAATAGCTTTTACTTTAATGAAAATCAGACTCATATTTGTTTTTTTCTTGGCACATATTTTTTCCATTATAGTTTGCTCGATATCCTCTTATATATATAAATGGTTTCCTCTGAATAATTAATCTGCAATCTTTAATACGCCTTTTTTGCAACGACTCGAAAGAATTTATTCATGTTAAAAACCACTTTGGTATTTGCCCCTGATAGTTTATGAGCAACAATGAAGGCAAAAGTAATGGCTTCTGAATGATTTTCTCAACAATTAGCTACAATCTTCAAGGAGCTTGAAAACCACTTACCTAGAAGAGAACAAAAAACATGTTGTTATGTCTGTCAAGACTCTCTAATGTTTGATAAAAGTTGATTATGTTTTTGTGTGGAGAACTACTTTCCTTTCTCTGATTGTGATAAGTGAGAAAACATTTTGCTCCAAATATACTCAAAAGTATTGCCTCAATCTTCCGAGTATTTTTTCTCGTTTTACCCTTTACTAACTGCTTTTTATACTTCAGCCATAAACATTTTATTTCGGGCCGATTCTCAGGCTCTGTCATCCAATTTGCCATACTTCTCAGCTTTTTTTGTTGCTTTCATTTTGATTAGAAAGTAAAAATAAGCTTCTGTTTCGCTGATTGAATTTGAGCTTTAAGAACTTACAAAGTAAGTAAATTTTTGCCAGCCTTCTCTCGGAGAGTTGGATTTTGTAAAGATGGTAAAATGTTGTTGTTATTGATATTTATCAAAAAAATAATACTATTAAGCCATACATTTCAGTCACTGATAAATTTATTAAAACCACAATCTGACTTCAGAAAGTTTTTCTCTGCATATTTTCCCTCTGAAAGATTTCATAGTCAAAATAGTTTCGATAGAAAGCCAAGCAGGTCCAGGGCTCATGAATGACTTATAAGTTAGTAAAAAATAAATTTACAACAACTCTTGTCTAACACTAAATCAATTGAAAGAAAGTGTGTTGACATTTCAAAAATCTTTGTAGGTCTTTTCAGCCATCCAACTATTTTTTTGGTCCGTTGAATAACTTAAGTTGATGATTTTTTATGGAATATGGACCTAAAGACCTCTCTGACTGAAATAATTATCATGAGATATCCAATTAAGGCCAACCTCTGGGCTCAAAGGTTTGTTCAATCCAGAAATCGAACCTGAAACCTCTCAGCTCTTAGGCAGTTGTCATGGCCTAACAACCCTCCACTTGAGAAAGGTTAACATACACAGACAGATCTTAAAGCCAGCAATTGACCAAGTAAAATTATCAAATCGCTAAAGGATCCAGATTAGTTAGATTACCTGACAGGGAAAACTTTTTACTTCTTTATGATATATATAAAAGAAAAGGTAAGGTGACTTACTGACAATGGGAAGTCCCAACAAAAGCTGAAGACCTTTGAAAATCCAAAATAAGAAAAATGTTCAAAAAACAAACATTTTCTTTGATATTGAATCAGTGATTTTAATTTGACTTTTTACTGTCAGATCCCACTGCTTAAAAGAGTAGTTTTTCCTTCAAAAAATGCAAAAAGGTTTAAATTCAAAACTTAAATTAGATCCCAAAAGTATGAAGTTTGTTCGTCTTGCGGCAACAGCATCTTAGATAAAACTTGAATTTGTATAACCATTCTTAGTTAAGCTTCTATTTGATATAAAGGAAAAATTTAAAATGCATTCGCCTTAAATAACCGCAGTGTAAAAACAAAGTTCCTGAAAGTTTGAATGTGGTCGCATGCCTCTTGGTTTTGAAGCTTCAACAGATCTTATCGGCGGTAAAATTTATGTTTTTGGGTCAGCTCAATTCCAATGCTTGCAAAGAGGAGACTTTTCATGTAACAGTTTTCTAATCGAATAAGAATCTGATAAGAAAAACAATCTGCTTAAGTTGACAGTGAAAAAATAGGGCTTTCCTTCTTGCCTTAACTTTATTAGCTGTTTCCACAAGCAAAAAAGTGGAAGGTTTTACTTTGGAAACTATTTAACGATTAAGCTACATATGTCAGTATATTTAGCTTTACCCCACATTAATCAGTCAAAAAAGGTGAGGCAAAATACTCAAACCTGCAAATCATGTGTTAAATATATAAAAGTAAAGTATAAGGAAAATAAATCTAAAATTTTCAGCCTGTTTAAACAAAATTGATCTGTTTTATAAAGTTTAAACGAAAACACCAACCCTAAACAGCAGATTCAAATGAAATGATTGAAAGTGAAAAGATAAAGTTGTTTTCTTCGTATTTTTTAGTTTAGGGTGCCCATTGAACTGATGTCTGATGGCAAAAGGAAAAGAAAAACCATTTGATGTGCATAACAAAGACACTAAAACGTGCCTGGAGAAACTGAAGTGAAGGAGAAAAACTGCGTGGATCTATAAAAACATAGCTGCTTAAAGTACCATCCCACTTTCTAAAACATGAAGCTGGTTCTACAGGATCTCTGCTGAAAAGTCTCGGGGAGAAATTTTCAAAACAGTTTTCCACTAGAATTTGAATCAACCCTTTGGAATCTGTTAACTTCAAGTCGTTTAGAAACCGCAAGGATTATTTTAATGTTCTACGCCATTTTTACTGTTTGAAGAGGATAACAAAAGATATTTTCACAATCGACTTTCAAGCTGAAAATGCTTTGAGCACACAATGGAATAAAATATGTCACTAACAATTTCTGACACTTTTGCAAAAATTTTGACATTAATATAAAAGCTGCAGAAGCATTTAAAAAGTAATTTTTTATTTGGAAACAATAGAAAACTAATTGAGGGAGAAAAAGGTTCAAAACTTAGACCTTAATTGAGTAAATGTGCCCCTTTTTTATCTAACCCTTTCAAACAAAAAAACTCTTTAAATACAAAAGAACACATTAGATTGTTGCTAGGAGAAAGGTTAGACGAGTTTAATGTTCTTCTACCTTACTTAAAATAATTCACTTACCAAGTGTGAAAAGAAATTTCATCGTTAAAATTCCCATGAGAGTTTGCTTTATAGTCAGTTGCCTTTCTCTAAATGCTTTCACAGCTCTATGAGACAAATGTATAAAGTAGTATTTTGAATTAAGATCTACGCTTCTCTGTGATGTTTTTTGAAAAGTGGACTGAAAACCTGATTTTGCTTTTCTTCAACCTTGCCTTTTTAAATATGATAAATGGTGTTGTTTATCTTTTTGGAAAACACTCTTTGTCTCTTAAAGCAACTTCAATGATATCCATTCTTTTCAGAAGAAACTCCCTTTGTATAAAATCTATGCCAGGAAAGAAATCAAGGAAAATGACTTCTTGATTTATCTAGGCAAATTCTACCTAATTTAGACCTGAATAATTTAATTTTCTTTCCAAGGTTTGTTTGAGCAAAGTCAAAAAAATTTGGCCAACCACTATTTCAAAAGAACCCCATATGGTAAGTTGGCATGAAAACTCCATGTAAAATACATGCAACTCTGTTTTTCTGATTAACCTCCCAGGACATGTACATTTTTCACACAGTCATATTCACAAAAATTTCTCCATTGCATTCAGCTATATGATTATGGTTGTTTATTTAAACTTCATAAATGCTTCAGAAGAACCTTTCAGAGAGCAAATTGTGCCCAATTGGACAAAAAAACACCTTGTTGGTTGCGTGCTTTCGACCACTGTTCAAAAACAACTAGTTTCAAAGCAAATAAAGCTCTTTCAGGGTAGCTTTTGGATCTCAGGCTGAAATTATTATTTTGTTTTGATATGCAATAACTTCCTTCTTTGTTTGAACAGAGGGTGACTAACAGAAATAATAACGCTGACAACGAAAAGGGATGAAAATAAATTTTATTTTGTTCAACTTGATTTTTTCATGAAATATTTTAAGAGTCAAAAGATCTGTTTATATTATAAAATGTGTAGATTTTAGTCCTTAGAATGAACTGTCCTTTATTCAGCTGTATATCTCGAGGTTGCAAAATTTTGTGTCAGTGCAAAGTCAGTTGTGTAGTTGTTTAAGAATTAATGGTGGTTTGTCATGCAACCACAACAAAAAATGACACCAAAAAAAATAACAACAACATTCTAATACTTAATTTGAGACAGTCTTTCAACAAGATATCTATTCTTCAATCTTTTTAATTTGGTTTTAAGAGTTTTTGAATGAAATTCTATCTCTAGGGACAAATTTTATATTTTGGGTCACTCTAATCTTTTTTTGTATGTGTTTCTATGACATTGTTCTGCAGCTTCTTTACATTTTAAGGAAAATATGACAACACATGACAAGGAAAAGAGCCCTATTTAAAAAGAAAAATGTTGAACTTCACAGTTTAAACTGACCTGAAAACTCTGCCTTGTTTATGATTAATCAAGTATGAGTTTCCAAGTAATATGTTTCTCTTTTCCTTCAAATTGTTGGTATCTCTTTGAAGTATTCCAATTTTGAATGGAATGCAATCTCTTTGAAAGAATAGCTAAGATGGTCAGTCATTTAAGGCTGTTGAAAGGAAAGCAGACAATATGGTCATCATAGTTGAAAGCTGGTGGCTGTAATAAAGGGCCTAAAGTATTAAAATTGACCAATTTGCTTGAATTTTTCATTACATTTTCTTCTCTCCAAAAATGAAAGGTTTCTGACAGCAGAAAAAACTTCCATATATTCTTTTTTTATTCAAAAATGAATTCTCATAGAAAAATAAATTATTCTCAACACTTGTTTTAAACTAGTTTATTTTACTTCTTTATTCTATAGTCAAGCTCAAGTTCTGCCATAAATGACAATTTGAGCAATATAATTTACTTGATTTATTGTTTAGCTTGTTAGACCATTTCTTTAATGTGTGTTTTTGAAAGTGCTTTATTTCTATTTGTGAGTTTGCTAAAAAAAATTAATTTTCTTTGGAAAGTTTGAACTTAAATCTTTTTCAACTACCTCTGTTTACAATGAAAAGAGAGCATGATTAGAGACCTATATATTGTTTTGCATGTTTAAAGTGAATTGCAAAACCACCAATCCAGACTTAGATTATCACCGAGAGGTTATAAATTTACGTATATCCAGCTGTTTGTTCAACCTTACAACAAGCTTCAGTTTCTCATTCCCTGTTTGTTGACATTTTCAGTAAACCGCACAATGACCCCTATTTAACTCTTTGTGATTATTAACCTGTTATACCTTACTTTGCAGTGTATGGTATTTGAAGTTTAGCATTCTTTTTTATTGATTATTAGTGTCTCGGTGCTTTTGAATTATTTTCATTTTTATTCATCTATCATCCAACTTTTCTCGATGTAACCAAAGCAGTTCATCAACAGAATTGAGTCTGAAAGTGTAATCAACAATAAAGTCTATCCATGTTTTGTTGTCATTAATCAAAAAATTGGCTGTTGAGGGTTGAATAGCTTTTTGTCTGCTTTAAGGATGGCCCCATCAATGGCAAATTGAAAAATGTCGCCTCACTATAGTTTCCAGAACAAAAGGGTTGTATCAATAGGAGATGACAGACACAAACCAGGTGGGTGGCTTGTGGTTGTTGGCTTTCAATGCTACTTTTACTTTGTGTTCATGAGCTGATGCAGCCTTTTCTGTACAATCTAATTTTATAGGATGCAAAGTGCTCTCAGAAGATTTTTATATAAATTAATTTTCTACTCATCTTTTCACTTCCCAATCAGTGCATAACGGTTTTCATTATTTGATATTTTGTTGATAGTCACTATTAGTAGACATTGCCAAACAATTTTCATTAACCTTCAGAGAAAAATCCTTCAAGAGGTGATATACTTTTCTTTTCCTTTTCTTAGATGGATCCATTAGACTTTGATCAAAGCTATGAATCACAATCATGACTCCTTTTCTCTTCAATATATATAAGTAGAAATTCTGAATGACTTCACGGATGCCAAATTCTTTTTAAGAAGAAAATTCCCAAACCTTACAGACAATATATTTTCAGTTAACCTTTACAAATTGAGGAGATAATAAAGGTGCATTTTTTAAAAAAATGTAGAAAAGCAAGAGGAAACTCCACTACCAAAGGTCAAGCAGTTAAAAATTATAATTGAATATATATCTAAAAGTAGTGTTTTAGCAATTTCATGAGAATTATAGATCTGTTTTTAAATTGACTCCTGGTTTTGCCAGAATGTAATATCATACAACATTGTCTAGATGATCATCAAGGAAAAGAGTGTTTTGAACAATTCAGTTAAGCTAGAAATTGACTTTTCAGGCACAATACAATCAGCAAAGTGAGGTATTGAAAACATCTAAATTCGAGATTCAATCAGGCATTTTGTTCAAAATTATAGAGTACTGAATTTGATAATTGCCTTCAAAAATATTTGTTTTAAGTTCTTTTAAAAATACCTTTCTCACACAACCACCCTCAATTTACAAAATGTAATTTCTAGATTTTCGTCTATTCTTGCACCCAATCGAATTCTCAATTCCCTCCCTGTCTCATGATCTAAAAAGATTCATAGCAAAATTTGAATTAGCACATAATCTGATTAGTTGGATTAGAGATCCTCCTGGGAAAAGGACATGCAAAAAGTAGTTAATTTGAGATTTATTCGATTCTTGTGTACACTACTGTAAGAAAATGTACAAAGGTGTAATCTTTCACCCTCGATATACTGTGATGTGTTTGTATACTTACTTGCATTAGAAAAGCAAAAAAGCATTTTATTTTCATTTTTCATGAGAATTTCAATGTACTTAAATTTTTATGACGAGCAGGTTCTTGATTTCAGATAAAAAAGTATGTGATGTACGTGTGTTTCAGGGACTTAGGTAAAAGCTACGACAAGTCAAACTTTATTTTGTTTATTATCAATCAGACCTTTGCTTCAGAATATGAGATCTTAAGTTCAATCATTAAACCTATCACATCCAGGCAGTAAAAAAGTTCTGTAAGGTCTCAAAGTATCCTTCAATGACAATCACAAAAATTATATTTGTAGTTTTGTACAATAATGATGAAATCCATAGTCTGCTTGTCTGTTGGTAGAAATCACATATATACACCAAACTTGTGAATCAAATGGAACCTTTCATGTATTTTATGATTGACCTTTGAATCAACTTGTGTGCAGAAAAAAATTTAAAAGAAGTTGTTGATAAATAGTAAAAAGTTCATTCATTCTAAGTCTTTTATTCAGAAAGGAATGAAGTCTATCTATTCAACTCGTTATTTGATGTAACCTATAACAAGTCATAAGAATGATTATTGGAAAAGATGATTATTTACAAGCCTTTTTAGTGCTTAATTAACTTTTCAGCACTAAAAAAATATTGTACTTTCAGAATATTTTTTCAGAATCAAGTAGATTTTTTGTTGAATTATTTTTGTACAATCTAAAACTACTTTCATTTTTTCTCTGGAATCCTTTTTCTTTAAATGGTTCTGGCACAATTTTTGCAACTGACTCCCTGTTCAAAAGATTGAAAATCAAGGCATGACCCAATAAGAACATTTAAAGCTGGTAAAAATATTCAAACAAATTAAATGAAAGAAAAGACTTTAAATTAGATTGACAATGTCAGGAAGCAAGTCAAGCTCCTTCAATAAATGGAAATGGTTTTCCTGACATTTAACTGAAAATGAACAACATAAAAGTCTGTTCATTTCAACAGTAGATGGAGCAAAGTGATAAAAGAGAATTTCTAAATTTAATTGGCAAAAAAGAATGTAGAAAGTATTTGCATTACTTTCTAGTTTCATTCCCTCTTTGGCTTTATGTAGTAAAAACTAGCACCACACCTACCACAAAGTTATTTAACCTAAGGGAAGTGTTTTATGAGCTATGGGAAAAGGCGCCTATTTTACAACCCTCATTTTCAAAGTATTTGGAAAGGACCTTGTAGAAAATAAAAAGAAATCTATGTTTGAAAATCATTTTGAGGGACCTCTTTCCAGGGTCCTTTAAGCTTGAGGGCCTTGAAGGTAAAGTTTCATTTAGTTAGATATTATTTTTGCAAAAACACCTAATTTTACCAAACAAAACTAATGCTTTATTTACTAGTTTGTTCAGTGCCTGTAAGAAAAACTTTTTTACTATACATCGTTGGGAATTAAGATCTAAAGCTGCGGGTCCAATCCCCAGCCTAGGATTGCAAAGAAAACAATATAGGGCAACCACAATCAGGTTATAGTGACTCACCTTGAGTTTTCAATGCTTGAGTCCTTACTCCACAACATGATGATTATCATCAAAGTCCAAATCATAAGTATTGTGACCCAATAAATGTTTTTAAGTTAAGAAACATTCTTAAAATCTGATACAAGTTCTTTAATTCACAAATAGTTTTCAGTATTCTGAGGCCCTCCTGGAAATTGGATAATGGTTGAAACTTTTCAAAGAAGGTAGAATGCAAAATAAACTTTATCTGGACTAATTTGTTCTTAAAGTTTCGATAAACAATTTGATGGCAACATTAACATTTTAACTTGACAAAAGAATTTCAAAAAAGTAAAAGAATTTAAAGTTTTTGATCAAGTTTGACTTTGAAAATAAATTTCACAAAATAGAAAAAATGCAAAAGAATTTTGTTGGATTCTGATATCCCTCCTCTAGAGTTGAGTTCTTTCTGTCCCCTTTCCCAAACTCAGTTGAGTAATGCTTACTAATGGCATAAGCTACTTTGGTGCAAGCAAAACTTACACCATTTTTCACTACATGGCTATGAGGAATGAAAAATTAGAGGCAAACTGTGCAAAAAAAAGTCAGGAAATGGAATTGAAACGGGTGGATGGGTAAGGGATCAACTGTGTTTTGCATTTTTTCTCAACCTTTAAGAGCATATGGTCAAAATTATTCTAAGCATTCTTCATGGATACCTGATTTTTGCGAAACTATGGCTTGTCTTTCCTGACCCTCAGTTTGCATAAGTGTTGAATAAAGATAAAGCTTTGATTGAAACAAAATGATAATAAGATAACCAAAAAGCTAATGCATTCATGTTTTTTGAATGGGTTTTTTTGGATGAGCAATAAGAAATGCACTTAAATAAAAGAATATCAATTGCCAATCAAAAGCTTTTGAGCAGTTTCTTGCTTTTTATAAAAATGAAACAGGATTAAAAACCAATTACCTAGTATTATATTCACATCAGGATTTCTAGAGCTTACTTCCATACTTGCATAGATTGTTTTTAACAATTAGAGTTTTTCTATTTAATTGGCTGCCAATAATATATCATTTTATTTCTTTAATTAATTTAGCACAGATTCAAAATTTAGGTTTTTCTTTGTCTTTTCTAGTTACGTTACAATTGAAAAAAAGTATTATTTAATCAAATCTGAGTAAATTTAATCATTGTCTTTCATTCTGATTTAGTTTGTTGGCATGTTTTTGTGAGGCCCAAAATATAAAAAATCTAGCTACATAATGAAAGCAAAGCGTTTTTCACAGTATCTGTTGTTGGGTGTTGTTGTTTTCTCAGCAACAGAAAAATTCCTTTCAACTAAAAGTTTTATAAAAGCAACAACGCATGAATGAACATTGCAATAAGATTCACTCCAAAGTCCAAACCAAAAACAATTTTCATTCAAAAATGAATCAGACTAGCTTGAATGCGGTCTGCAATTTTAAAATGTTCAACTTTGAATTCCTAGAGGCTTGTTCACACATTGTCCATTTCTCTTTCTTTTATATATTACATAGAAAAGTCCCTGCTGCTGTTGCTGTTTCATCGCAATGGATTTCGCCTGGGAGTAAATATTTGCCCTGGTAATTGGGTGCTACAGCAAAAAAATGAAATCTCAATGGGGAGACACTATGAGGCACAAAGCAACCCACTTAATCTCTGTGACACACAGGCGAAATTCTGTTTTAGAGAGTCGGTCAAGTATAAACAGTGAACATTTTTCTTACCTAAAATAAAATAAAAAGATTTCAGCTATAAGTTCCAAAACATAAAAAATTGAATAATGCTTTGAAGAAAGTTTAGGTTTGAAAAGGAAACTGCTTCCAAGTTCATTTATGGTTTTGTAAAATAAAATATAAAAGTCAATTCTATTCGCTGACTCTGTTCCAGCCCTTTCTTTAGGGCAATTCGATGAAAGGGCTGTGTCAGCTAAGAGGGTGGACAGAAATTTACAGGATTTTATGTCTCAAGGGAGCAAAAAAGTCAAAATTTTAATGATAGTCATTTGGAGTACAAAGATCTAAAAAATAGATGTTTTTTTACACAAACAATCTCTAAATATTTATCATTCTCAATGCAAAATCAATTTTCCTTGTCTTTGTTGATCCCTTAAGGCATTTTATATGAACCTCATAATTCAATCCAATGAGTTTCATGTGAAAAAACTAACACAGATACAAAAATATGTTCATCAATTTTCATATAAGTCGATGCCATCTTTCTTTTTCCCTTTTGAACCCTAATCAGTAAAAACTGCGTGGGCAAAAGTCACAAATTGATAAAAAGGATAGGGACGATCCCCAAGTCATGTAAATCTTTCTGGCAAGCAAAAAAAAGTGGAATCTGACAATTTATAAAGGATGCTTTGAATCGAACTCTAGTTTGATCTCTTTATCATAAAAAGAGGAAATGAAAGTTTTTTGTGTGTTAATGTTATCTCTAACTCATTTGATCTTTTTCCATCTTTTGCTATCATAAACTTCTTCTATCCTCCTCTGGCCTCCACTCAGATAAATTTATTACTTTCTTTATTACCCTAATGCCTAATCTCCACATCTTTTGATACGCTCGAGAAGAAATGACTGCTGGACGAAATGAAAAAAGCGTTTCTTCGTCGAGATAAAATTTCCCAATAAACCCTAATTTCTAAATCTCATTAATGGGTGTTGAGTTGGGAAATGGACAACCAACCAGTCAACACTTGATTATGTGTAAAACACGAATATCGATATATTTTCCAGACTGTTAAACATCTGAAATAGTGTTTTTTTCACTTAATATATTTTTCTACTACCTTGCAAAAACAGAGGCAGTTCTCTTCTCCAAGATACAGACAGAGCAACTAAAGTTTACCATCAATGGAGAGCAGTTTAAAACAGGCCTGGAAATGAAAGTGTTAGGAACAGTGTTTGATGCTAAGTTGACGTGGACAAGTCAAGTTAATAGTGTCATCAGCAAAGCAAAAAAGCTTAACTCGGCACTTAGTTTCATAAGGAAAAAACTAACATTAAAACAATTCCTTAAAGTGCTGACTAGTCAATTTTATAGTGTCTGTTTTTATGCTTCTGCTGCTTGGCTTCATGGCCAAAATTCGTATAAAGACCTCAGAAAACTAAATGCCATTTACTATAGGTCATTGAGGATTGCAATGCAGGATTACCGTCGGAAGATGAGCAGATCAAAACTCGATGAACTAGGCAGAATGAGGCCCACGGCGTGGGCCAAGTTCCAATCCACATCTATTGTTCTAAAAGCGGTCACCCGAAGGTACCCTGTCAGGCTTGCTGATACCCTCATTGTCAACTCATACGCAGAACGAAGGAAGCCTAAGAGGTTAAAATTCTTCAACAAGGCTGATCACAAAATTGGAAACCAGGCCATACAGAACAGATGCGGTACAACGATCA
>Ga0194133_10004668_pt1 | contig 18083 bp, 19 predicted proteins | sample TA2KigOf40mmetaG_FD_155448 | JGI IMG/M metagenome (GOLD analysis project Ga0194133, IMG submission 155448) | Freshwater microbial communities from Lake Tanganyika, Tanzania - TA2015055 Kigoma Offshore 40m | ecosystem: Environmental > Aquatic > Freshwater > Lake | place: Tanzania: Lake... | reverse complement strand
AAGATTTATTAGAATGTGGTATAGAAGAAAAGATGATGATTTGTGGGGTGATGAATTACCAGTTGTAATGCCAAATGCCCGAACTGATGTATGTGGAAATTCTGAGAAATGTAAAAGTTCTTTTTATGGTGATATTAGTAATAATTATACAACAAAGATGATGAATCACTGGTTTGGTGATAGAGGTGGATCTGATTGGAGACAACCAATTGTTAAAGAAATGGCTTCACATAATCATGGTATATATATATCAAATAATGGTTCAACAAATGAAGGTTGTAGTTGGGGTGGTGGTCCAGGTATCACAACTGGTTGTAGTAAATTTGGTATTCATAATATGACTGGTCCTATTTGGAAGTTTAAAGCAGATGAAGACAATGCTAAACAATATATTGACACTGCTGGTAAATCACAGGGTTATGGTATTCAACCACCTTATTATGTTCTTACATATATTATGAAATTATAAATAAATTTTTGGCCTATATCCATCTGAAATCATTAAAATTAATACACGGGTAATATTAATTGTATCATCCATTCCTGAGTGATGTATACCGTGAGGTTCCAAATCAAATTGTCTTAATAGAGCATGAAGATCATATGGTTTAGGTTTTCTATAAAATTTCATATATTCTTTTTTTATATTTAACCAGAATCTAAAACATCTTGGATATTCAATATTAAAATATTTCATACAATTTGGAAAACATGTCATCAAATCCCAATTACCACATGACATAAATATAAATTTTTTACCTGGTACAAGTGGAACAAAAGGATTAAGACTAAAAGATTGTAACCATGAATTAAAATCTCGAATAACTTCTACGATATCTTTGCTATCATCAACCATATCTTGTGTAATCCCTGTTAAACTTTTACAAAATTCTGTTAGTTTATGAATTCTTGGTTTTACGTAAGAGTGAAATCTTCCAAGCTCTTGTGGTCTCTTATTCTCTCCATAAATTTTAATTAAAATTACAGGGAATTCAATAATCTCTTGAGGTATAATTTGTACATCTTTTTCACAATTTGCTTCAAAATCAATCATTAATACATAATCATAATTAATTGGTACTTTATTTGACATTTTATTTAGTTTATTTGTTATTTTTAGTTTATTTATTGTTATTATTACTATTTATTATGTTTACTATTCATTTTTATTAAATGATTAAAGGATATTAAAGAAAAAATACAATATTAAACATAATAACAAATAATTAATGGCAAACCTACCTATTAAAATTCTTTTCTATGAAAAAGTATTATTTACAAATATATCAAATATTCTAAATAAAAAACTAAAAAATCTTCAATTAATATCTACAACTTCATATAATGATTCTATTGGTTGTAATATTGTTAATATATATAAAAGTAATAATAATGTAGTAGAGATAAATAAACTAGAATTTAATTCAAATTCAAAAATACCATGGTATAGAATAAAAGTTAATAATATAATTGTATACGAGGGTTTACAAAATATTGAAATATAAAATATATTAAATAATATTATGAAGGAGAATAAAATTGTAGAATTTCTTGATGCATCTTTTAATCCAACTACAATTGATAAAGCAATCTCAGTGAAATTAGGATTATTAGGTCGAGCAGAAAATGTTTCATTCCTAATTTCCATAGAATCTTTACAGAAGGTATTAAGACATGAATGGTATCTAGATCCAAATGGTTATCCTAAATCATATAGAGCAAGAGGACATACTTTGCATCGTTATTTAATGGGAAAACAAGAGAAGGGTTATGTTATTGATCATATTAACAGAATAAAAACAGATAATAGACTAGAAAATTTAAGAGTTATTACAGCAAAAGAGAATTCATATAATAGAACAAAATCCAAATCATCTACAAATAATTATAAGGGTGTGCAAAAAAGAGGGGATAAATATGTGGCAACAATATCGAAGGATGGAAAGACACATCAGATTGGTGGATTTAAGACAGAAGAAGATGCGGCAAAGGTTTATGATTTAATGGCTGGTGAATTATTTGGACAATTTGCTGGATTAAATTTTAACGAATAAATAAAAAATGAAAAATAGTTATTAAAAATAATAGAATAATAAAGATTAAAATACTAATAAATGCCATATTATATTTTCTTATATTGTACAACACATGATGATGGAAAAATAATCACGTCTGATAAACCAAAAGTACATGGTAATTGTTTAAATTGTAATTGTAATTGTAAGTGTAATTGTAATTGTGATTATATCTATAATGGTATTGTTCATTCAAATGGTGATAGTATTTTAGAAATTGTAAAAGTATATAAAGATTACGATAAATATGGTGGTGGATTTAAATTTGAATATTATAAAAATTATTGTGAAGATGAATTATTAAGAAATTGGATTATAAACAATTCATGATTTAATAGCTAAAAATTTTTTAGATATATTTGGTTTAGATTCTTTCTTACAAATATCTATAGCATTTTGGATTGTTTTTTTATTTATTTTTTTTTGTAAAATCAAATCAAAAATCTTTTCATTTCTTGCATCATCTCTTGTCTTAATAATCTGATATAATAGTGATTTTGGATTCAGATTAGGTAAAATATGATTATTATAATATAATCCAAAACTAATTAATAAATCGCCATTAATACTTGAATTTAAATTAATAGAAAGATTATATTTTTTATCTAACAATAACTCTACTGCTTCAAGATTATTAAATTCTAAAGCATATGCAAATAAATCATTTAAATCTTGTTCTACTTTACCTGCTCCTGTATCCAATAATAATTTTATTATTCTTTTATTTTCATCTAAATATGCATTTTCTTTGGAATTAATTGTATCTTTAATTTTACTAATTTCTGGATTAAATGAATATGTTTGATAATCTGATTCATTAGCTTCATAGATATTATATTCAATAGCCAATCTTAAAGGTGATTTGGTCTTATCTTTTTTAATTGTAAAATCTATTTTATTATCTATTAATAATTTTACCATATCATACGAATTTTTTAAAACAGCTAAATATAATCCAGATTCATTATCGATAGTTACTGAATTTATTATAGATTTATTTGTATCAAGTAATTTTTTTACCAACTCTATATTGTTATTTACTATAGCTCTTAAAAATAAATTATAATTATGTATTTCATCAATTACTATTTCATTTAAATCAAATTTAAATGTTAATAATAATTTGATAATTTCATTAAAATCATTAGCGAATGCTATTGCGTGAAATAGTAACGAACAATTATTATTTTTAATATTTTTATAATGAGTTAAATCAAGTTTGTTATTAACTGTTAATTCTTTTAGTAATAACACATTATTATCTTCAACACAATTAAATAATAATCTTGTAATTATATCTGGTTGAATATATTTATGTATCAAACTATTTAATTTAGGTGTAGAAAAACATGTTAATTCCATAAGATTTTCATAATTATTCTTATAATAATCATCTTCATTTGTTTCTTCATGAGAAATAAATAATGATAGTTCAATAATAATATAATTTTCTAAATATTTTTGTGTATTTTTTCCGAAAAAATCTGATATAATTGAAAATGTTTTATCTTTAGATTTTAAAATTTCATTAATTTTATCTGTTAAATATTGTCTCCATGAAAATTTTGTAAATGTTTTTTTATTCTTAGGATCATCAGATATACCATTATCATCAAAAAAATATTGTTCATTTTTACATGAAAAAAATCCAGTTGCATGACCAGAATCAGGTGCATTATCGATAGATTTTAATGATAATAAAATTCCAAAACATTTTGGTAGTAATGATAATAATAATTTAAATTCTTCATTTGTTGCTTCATTAATTTTAAAATTATTTAAAATTAAATATTTTGTACCTTGTTCTCTTAAAAAATAATTATATATACATGAATTTATAATATTATCAGAATAACCTCCAGCGTGATCTCTTTTATCAAATTTACGAAATGTAATTCTATTAATATTTGTTATATCATATACACGTGATACACATGATATGGAAAGTTGTTCACCATCAATTCTTTTATCCAATGGTTTAACTTCATTTTGATATAATTTATTAAGATTTGTTAAATATGTCTTTGCATATTCAATAAATTTATCAAAATCTCCTGACGCTTCGTTAATATTTGGTGGCAAGAAATATTTATAATATAAATCAGGTTTAGATATAACTCTTTTAATTCTTGTTGCTGCATCAAAATCAGGTGTAAATATTTTTTGAATAGATTCTGAAAAATCATCAGAAAATAACATTATAGTTGAGAATGAATCATGCCAACATTCACCATGATGTTGTTCGAAACCAATTTTAGGACAATTCGCACAAACACCACCAGATAACAAATATTTTTGTTTGTATTTTAAATATTTATTTTTATAGAATTCCTCCATTTTATATATTTATATATAAATAAAAAATAATAAATAATTAACATAAAAATAAATAGTTAACATAAAAATAAATAGTTAACATAAAAATAAATAAATAGTTAACATAAAAATAAATAAATAGTTAACATAAAAATAAATAAATAGTTAACATAAAAATAAATAAATAGTTAACATAAAAATAAATAAATAGTTAACATAAAAATAAATAAAAGATAAAAATAGTTAATGTATAAATAAAAGATAAAATTAACAATTACAAATAAATCCATAATGTTCTTTCAAATAATCTTTATGTGATTTTATATTTTTATTTTCTAAATATGAATCTAAAATTTCCTCACCTTTTTTTATATTTTTAATTGCATATAAATGCATTGAGCCTGTATTTCTATTAAATTTAAATCTAACATTTGGTTGACACGAATGATTTATTTTTGCAATGAGTGGTAGAGTTAAAGGTCCAAAATCAAAACCTTCAAATGCATTAAATATATACTTTGCAATGCACAATTCAATTAGATTTTTATCATATTCATTAAATTTTTTATCTGATTTTATAATCTTGTATATATTTTTGATTAATTTAGTTTTTGTATAATCATTTGTTCTAGGATATAAATCTTTTATATCCGGATCATCCATATTATCAATATATAATTTTAATATCTGTTTTTCTCTATCCAACATTTCTGTACCATATAAATTATATTTTGGATATTCAATTATTAACCTATCATCTTTTTTTATATCTTTTATTGCAATAATCTTATAATAATCTGAATTTACAATAAGGTTAATCTTATCGGATATAAATGATTGCTCATTTTTGAATGGTTTATTATAACGCATAATTTTGTATTGTTCAATTGATTATTTATTATTTATTTTTGTAATAATTTTTTTTATCATTTTTTTATTTGCTGTTTGTTTACTATCTATTATATTGAATTGATTTTTAGTATTATTAAGAAATATATTTATAGAATATGATAATACATTTTTATTAAGAATATTTGTATAAACTATAAAGTCTTTTTTTGAATCAAAAAATATATTGAATAATTGATTATATTTTAAACATAATTTAATAATATTTTTAATATCTATCTCTTTTATTTTTAATCCATACTGTATCATTAGTTCTAAAATTCTTATCTTTTCACCACTATCTAAATATTGTGCTTTTTCTATATCTTCAATAACAAAACTATTATGTTTATTATAGGCATTAACACATGATTCAATCTTATGATTATTATTTATTATATTGAGATCTAAAGTTATAAAGTATTTAAAACATGCTATTATTTTATTTGAATCAACTTTTATAACATAATCATCAGATAATTCTAAATAATTCCATATGTTAATAGCATATAAATTTCCAATCATTCCTAGATATATATTCATATTATCATCATTAAATGGAATAGAATATGAAGAAAATAATGTTTTTATATTTTCTATTATTTGGTGTTTAGGTAAATTGTATAAAAATGGTGAAGCCATTAATTCACGTGTTGTTACTATTAATTTAATATTATCATTAATTGTATTCATATATATTTATATATTTTGTATAAAGCTTAATGTTCATTTATAATTTTTATCAATTTTTTATGTTTTCTATAATTATGAATGAAAAGTTTAAAATTATTTGTATGATATATATTGGTACTATATTTTATATTTTGGCATCATATTATCATCTTAAATTAAGAAATACATAGACTCTTACCAAAGCTATCTCTATTGCATTGCCATTGGTATTTATTGAATATAATTTTAGTCTAAGAGCGAATTATTATGCTTATACAAAATTAGATTTTTCATCCATTGATATTTTACTTATAACCATGATATTTTATTTTATAAATGGTTGGTTATTAAACTATTTTATATTAAAGCATAAAGTAAATATTATAAGAGAGATTGTAGCATTTATATTGATATTATTGGCTTTTAAAATATCAACTAATTTTTAAAAAATTGAAATTTCCAAATATCTATATATATCCCGTTGATTTTTATTTTTATATCAGGTACGTAGATTCCGGTGCATTTATGGAGGGTAACCATAATGCTGGCGATGTTTCTACGTATAACAAGGGCTCTTGAGCTAGCCCTTTCCCAAGGCTTTAACGGCGTGAAGTTGTAGTCTGACCCCTAATATAATTTAAAAATTTTTTGTCGTTGAATAACAGTAGAATACTAATTTTAGAATAGATAGATGGGCGGAACCCCCGAAGCAACGAAAGTTGTTAGTAACAGTTAAACCGCATACCAGGACCCTCTAAAGGGCAAGGTTGATGTAGTTACTAGTCTAAACTAAAATTAGCTCTATTTGGAGTTCAAATGATAAAATCTTTAAGATTTATATTAATTCAGATGAAAACGGTGTTAAAGGACGGTATTTACCGTTTACCATGTTACCCATCGGTGCCGGATTCTGGCTTCGAGAACTAAAAAGGAATAATCCTAATAAGATTGTTTCTTCTCCCATGGGAGTTTCTCAAAAAAACAATTACAATTGCAAATTATGTCAACAAGTACTTTATGGTTGTTACCTCTACCAATTGTCACGATGGTGACTATGTTGAGACTGTTTTCTGTTACGGAATAACTGGTGGAAATCTACAGGTGCGCTCCAAGGGTGGCCGTGAATACACTCTGTCACTTCATGCGATTAAGAGTGTCTTGCCAAACCCCATGCCAGTGATTCCATATCCGATTGGTTCCAATGTCGAGTTTGTGTACGACTATCATTGGAAGGACGGCGAGTACACAACGTTTGGCAAGATTGTGTCGCATCGTTTATTCTACAATGACGTGACATATTCTATTCAGAACTTCAAGGACAATTCCATCAAGGAATTTAGTGCAAGCAAAATTAAGCGCCATGCACACCTGAAGGCTCCAAAATATGTCAAGGACCAGCGCATCAGCGTTGTGACGGTGTATGCACAACATCAGCTTGCGGATAATATCCGTGAGAATGGTGTCATCACGACAGTTACTCCCGAATTTGACAAGATCACTTACACAGTGAAGCTGGATTCGGGCGCAACAAAGGTTGTTGCGGAATATTCGATTGGGGAGGCTATTCCCCCGAAGACACCTCAGCAACGGCAAGATGATGCGAAGTACCTTCGTGACGAGGAGGCACGTCTGTTGCGTCAACTTGAGGAAGTGCGTGCCCGGATGCAGCGGCTGTAAACGGACTTTAGATTTTTGGACTTTTGGACTTTTTGGACTTTTGGACTTTTGGACTTTTGGATTTTTTTATTAAAAAAAAGAATACAAATACATACAATTACACATACAGAATAAAAAATTGATTAAATAAATATCTGTGATATCTTTTATTTATTAATAAATAGAATAATCTAATAAATGTCTATTCATACAGATATTCCATCAATTGGTCTTGGTACATATACAAATAATACCAAAGAAGGTATTTTCTCAGCTCTTGACTATGCAATGGCTGAAAATTATCCAATGATTGATACTGCTGAACTTTACAAAAATCATAAATTTATTGGTGATTTCTTCTCCGAGCATGATGATTCTAGAAAGAATGTTTGGATTACAACAAAACTTTCATTTAGAACTATTGAGAAAAATGAAAAGAAAATGAGAGAGTCTTTAGATAAAATGTTTGATGATCTAAATCTTGATAAATTAGATTTGGTTTTGATTCATGCCCCAACAAAAAATAATCGAATTGCATGGGATTTACTTCGTTCTTTCCAAGAAGATGGAAAAATAAATAAAGTAGGAATTTCTAATTTTAATGTACCAAAATTAACAGAATTTATAAAAGAAATTGGTCCAGAAGAATCCAAATACATTTATTGTAATCAAATTGAAGCAAATCCATTTCTAAATAGACCAGAACTCTATAAATTGTGTAAAGATAATTCTATAAAGATGATTGCATATGGGTCATTATATAAGGAGAATGATTTTATTGAAACGCTCGCTATAAAACTAGGTGTTACAACAAAACAAGTATTGCTAAAATGGGCACAACAAACAGGGTTTTCCATTATTCCATTTGCAACTAATTATCAACATATTAAAGAGAATATAAATTTAGATTTTGAAATCCCCCAATCCGATTTTGATATTCTTAATACATTTAATGAATCATATACTAGATATAAGAGATTCATTTAGTTAAAGAGTTAACTTAATATTTATTTATTATGGAGATTAGAGATTATGATTCATCTTATGAATTATTAAATCAACATTTATCAGCAGAAAATAAAATATATGGAATAAAAAGATTCAAACCTATTTTTTTAAGATTTGAAAATGAATTTATTCAAATTATTAAACAAAAATGGAAATTTTCAGATGCTTTTTTTAAAGATCATGTAGCATATTTTGCTTTTCATAAACACGTACAAAATCATTATAATAATACTAATACATATGTAATTAATTGTAATTTCCAACCATTTGGTACAACTTATTATCATGTATTAACTGAAGTATTACCAAACGCACTTTTTTTATCAAATATTACTGATAATAAATCAATGCCTATTTTAGTACCCGAATCAAAATTTATTTTAAATATTTTTAAATGGTTTGAGGTTAAAAATCCAATTGTATTTAAATTGGATAAAAATCATAATTTTTTAAAGCAACAAACAACAGAATGTGGTTTTCCTTCGCCACAAAAATTAATGTCATTACGAGAAATAATTGATAAAAAAGTAAAATATAAAAAAGAAATAGGTGTATATATTTATAGAAAAGAGAATTGGAGACAAATTAGAAATTCAGATGTTGTATTTAATTTTATAAAAAAACGATTTAATACAATAGAATGGATACAATTTAATGATCAAGATTTAGATGAAACAATTGATATATTTAGTAGAGCTAAAATCATTATAGGTCCACATGGTGCTGGATTAACTAATATGATATTTTCATCAAAAAATATTACAATTATTGAAATAATGCCAATACAAGAACCCAATATGTGTTATTGGCATCAAAGTTGTATTCTAGAAAATAAACATTTAATCTATCCCGAATCTTATATATCTTCAAGTGATAGAAATTTTAATATAAATATTGATGAATTAAAAAAAGCATTGATAACTGTTACTTTTTAGTAAAAATAATAACAAGAACAATAATTAATAGAAGTAGCATCATAATGATACCAGCTAAAAATCGTTTGTCAGCACAATACATTTTCCATTTTAATTTATTTGTTTTTTTTTGAAATCTTTTTGAACTGTCGACTAATAGCTCAGATTGACTTTCCATATCACCTAATTTATTATCACGTTCTAAGACTTTTTCAATATTATTCTTCATAATATGAATGGTTTCATCAACTTCGATCTTAACCTCGTCTAATTTATTAGTATTAGTATTTTTATGTTGAGCCATTATTTATTGTTATGTTTACTTGTTATGTTTATGTATTATTATATTTTTTAAGCACTACATGCCGCACCATTTTTGCAATACCATTTATTTACACCAGAATATTCACATAGTAAATGTACAACAAACCCAGCAACAAAAAAGTGTAGAGCTAAAATTTTATTATCATTCATATCATGTTTCATAAAGTAACTAGCTAATAAATGTAAAATCATTCCAACAATTACAAGTCCAACGCCAACTACTAAAGCCTCCTTTAAAATCTTACCTGTCATCTATATAATAATAAATAAAAAAGATTAAAAAATAATTAAAAAAATTGAATAAAAAACAATTTAAAAGAATATGACCATTATATAAATACTAAAATTAAAATGTCTAATAAATCTGTTGCTATTGGTATCGATCTCGGCACTACCTACTCTTGTGTAGGTGTGTGGCAAAATAATAAAGTAGAAATTATCGCAAATGATCAAGGTGAACGTACAACGCCATCTTATGTTGCATTTTCAGGTACTGACCGTATGGTTGGTGCAGCTGCAAAAAATCAAGCCGCGATGAATCCTAAGAATACTGTTTACGATGCTAAACGACTTATTGGTCGTCAATTTTCAGATCCAGTTGTAAAGAAAGATATGGAACATTACTCTTTTAAGGTAACTGCAAATTCAGATGATAAACCAGTGATTGAACTTGAATCGGGTGAACAATTTCGCCCAGAGCAAATTTCTTCAATGGTACTTGAATCAATGAAGAAAACCGCTGAAGCATATCTAGGAAATCCAGTTACAAATGCTGTAATTACAGTTCCCGCATATTTTAATGATGCCCAACGTCAAGCTACAAAAGATGCTGGTACAATTGCTGGTCTTAATGTACTCCGTATTATTAATGAACCAACTGCAGCTGCTATTGCTTATGGTCTTGACAAAGTCAAAGATAACAAAGAACACATGGTTCTTATCTTTGATTTTGGTGGCGGTACTTTTGATGTTTCACTTCTTTCAATTGAAGAAGGTGTATTTGAGGTAAAGGCTACTGCAGGTGATACTCATCTTGGTGGTGAAGATTTAGATTCTCGTCTTGTAGATTATTGCAAGGAAGAGTTTAAAAAGAAAACTAAACTTGATTTAACTGGAAAAGATAAAGCTCTCCGTCGTCTTCGTACGGCTTGTGAACGCGCAAAACGTGTTCTTTCCTCAGCAAATGTTGCACCAATTGAGATTGATGCACTTTATGATGGACAAGATTTTAATACTTCACTTACTCGTGCAAAGTTTGAATCGCTAGGAGCTGATATTTTTAAACGCTGTCTAGATCCTGTAACTCAAGTACTAAATGATGCAAAAGTTGATAAATCAGCTGTTGACGATGTTGTACTTGTAGGAGGTTCTACCCGTATTCCATATATTAAGAAAATGCTTTCTGACTATTTTGGAGGTAAGAAACTTTGTGAATCGATTAATCCCGATGAAGCTGTTGCATATGGTGCTGCTGTACAAGCAGCAATTCTTAGTGGAGAAACTTCTGAAACAATTGGCGACATGGTTCTTCTCGATGTAACACCACTTACTATTGGTATTGAAACAGCAGGTCAGGTAATGACTTCAATGATTCCTCGTAATTCAACAATCCCAACAGAAAAGACTCAAACATTTTCTACCTATTCTGATAATCAACCAGCTGCAACAATTCGTATCTTTGAAGGTGAACGTAAATTTACTAAGGATTGTAATCTTCTTGGACAATTTAATCTCGAAGGTATTAAACCCGCTCCACGCGGTGTTCCACAGATTGAAGTTACTTACAAACTTGATGCAAATGGTATTCTTAATGTAACAGCCTGTGATAAGAGTTCTGGAGTTAAGCAAAATCTTACTATCACAAACAATGCTGGTCGTCTTTCTAAGGATCAGATTAATGATATGATTAAGAAAGCTGAAGAACTTCGTGCTGAAGATGAGAAGAATTATGCACGCGTTGAAGCGAAGAATAAACTTGAGTCAATGGTATATTCATATCGTTCTCAACTTGATTCAGAACAATTTGCTTCACTTCCCCAGGTTGAAGAAGCAAAGACATTTCTTAAAACACAACAGGATTGGCTTGATGCAAATCGCGAAGCTACAACTGAAGAGTTTGAGGCAAAGACAACAGAAGTTGAATCATACTTCAAGGAACTACTTGGAGCAATGGGTCAACAAGGTGGAATGCCCAATACATCGGGTGGAATGCCTGGTGGTATGCCCGACATGTCTAAGATAAGTCCGGAACAGATGGCTCAAATGGCACAAATGTTTTCTGGTATGCAAAAAGGTCAACAGAGTTCGGAACAAACTGAAAACGGTGAATCTGGCCCAAGTGCGGATGATCTTGATTAAAAAATTGAAAGTTTATTTATTCTATTAACCTATAATTTATTTTGTTTATTATTTAAAAATGTCTTATTACAAGTCTCGTAATACAAATAATCCCAATAAGGATGCAACTCCCAAGCCTACAATTTCAAAGCCGCAATTTTCGGCTGATTGTAAGATTCTCGCAAAGCGAGCTGAGGATGATCAAGCACGTATCAATGTAGAGTATGATGCAAACAAGAAGCAAATTGAGGAGTTAACTACACAGATGCAAGAGTTGCAGAAGCAGATTGACCAAATTAGAATAACAAATTCATCGCTTGATTTGCAATATAAGAAGCATCAAATCAATCGTTCTCATCTCACAAAGTGGTATGATGAACTTCTCAAGCAGGAGAACCAGAATTCATATCTGACTCGTTGTAAGGAGTATATTGATACATATGAGTGGGTGAATCCGAATGATGGAGATGATGGAGATGGTGCAAAGAATACTCTACCTTCTGATATCTTTTCATATCTTGGTCTGACATTTGGTCAACTTGATTCATATACCTCGAGTGAAATTATGCGGATTGCTCATTATATTAAGGCATCAGAAATAATTGTAGCATCTGATGATGTGAATATAATTCATTGTTATACGTATAGTGATGTAATTAATATTTCTCATAAATATAACGGTGATGGCACTTTTGTCATTGGCGATGTTACCGGATGTACTTGTGGGTATGACAATTGTTCTGATAGCTACAAGCGTTACGGCGACGTTCTAATGAATTTGGATGATATCACTCTTGATACTTGTGATATTATTATGTATAGTAAGCGTCTTTATTTATAAAAGTGAAATTAATTTTATTTAATATATTTATTTTTATTATTTTTTATTTATTATAAAATGTCTGAATCTGATAAACCATCTATTCAAAAACCAGAATTTGTATCTACGTGTGAATATTATTTAAAATATACAAAAGCAAATTTAGATTACTATTTAAAACATTATGGAATGGAAAAAAAAATAAAACAGGCTGAAATTGTCATTTTCTATCTTAATTTATGGATAGAAGAACTAAACAAACTAAAAAATTATAAATCTTATGAATCATATTTTAAAATGTGTAAAGATTTTATTAAAACTTATAACTGGGATGAATATGAATGTAAGATTGAAGACAAGACACCAAATACAAAACAACTTCCATATTGTATATTTGTTCATCTCCACTCTGCATGGTTTTCACTTCCACTTGAAGACCATTACGAAGATGATGAAATTTTAGAAATTGCACATTATCTTAAGGTACATGAAAAAACACTTGAAGCTATTAAAGATAAATTAGATCCTGATTCGGAATATGCAGAAATTTTTAACTCATTATATTCTGAATCTTAAATTTTTAATTAAAAAAAGTGAAAAAAAATTATTTAATTTATTTATTATTTGATTATCTTTATTAATAAAATGCCTATGAAAATAATTGGTTATATTCCAAACTATGAATTTATTTATGAGATAGAAACAGAGATGGAAGATTATGAAAATTTTGAAGAAGAATTTTTATATAGACCATATTATTCATGTATTAATATAAGCAATGCATGGTTACAAACCAATCATCCATTTATTGTTAAACGTTATATTGATATTACAACAAATGAAGATATGAACATATTACGAATATCCGAAAAAGAACAAAGAGAACGTGGAATATATAAAAAGAATAAAAAATATTATCGAGAACAAAAAATATTTTTCCTATCATATGAAACTGCTTTTCAATATCATTTCTATCTCTATAAAAAATGGAAACTATTTCCAGATGGCTATACTGGAATTTATAGAGAATTTTATGAATCGGGTCAATTAAAGATAGAATTTTTACATAATAATGGTGAGATTATTGGAGATTATAAAACATTTGGATCAAATGGAAGAGAGATCAAAGTTAAACGAGAACATTTATTTAATTTTGGTTAGTTTAATTTTATTTTTTGGTTAGTTTATTTAATGTTTTACTTTCTACGGGTAAATTTGATACAAAAATACAAACTTTAGAATCTTTATATTCCATTATAAATTATATAATAAAAAAAATTGATTATAAATTAATTTAAAATTAAAATATTTTAATTTGTTTATTAATTATTAAATGTCAAGCTCAACCCAAAATATTAATTATACTGTTAATGATGAACAACAAATGACTACAATCCCTGAATCGACTGGAGAACAATTAACTACTCAAACACCAGATATTATTGTTACTGGTGTAATGGAAGATACTACATTAAAAGTTAATGTAGATTATGACGAAAAATATGAAGAAGAATACGAAGAAGAATACGAAGAAGAATATTGTGATGATTGTGGTCTTCATACTCCAGTACAAAATATTCCAGATGAAAAATATGATCTAAACAAGATTTATTATAAAAAATGTGGTAACTATATTGTTACACTTGCTTTATATCCTTCATCTAAACTTAATGATCATCGAACAAATATTATTGATCCTAATAATGCAAAACTTCGTACAGATAAAGCATTTGTTCTCGATATCGAAGAAATCGGAACTGGTAAAAAGATTCCATCAGTAAAAAATACATTTTTCCAAGATGAATTTATCGAATATAAGATTGGCGCTAAAGTTGAAACAAATTATGATCCAAACCTTAATGTAGTATGTACAAATGGAATTCATATTTTCAAAACACGCAAGACTGCTGAATTATATACAAATGATAATTGTTATACAAAAAATTATACTGGGGTATATAACAAATTTTATGATAATGGTGCATTATACTATAAATGTAATATAATTAATGGCAAACTTTGGTTTGAATATTTTGAATATGATGAATATGGTGTATTAAAACTAAAAGGTAATTATTATAATGGCATGAAAAATGGTAAATTTTATGAGTATTTTGAAAATAAACTATTGAGAGAATACACTTATAAAAATGACAAACTTAATGGTCATTATATTACTTATAATTATAAAACTCAACAAGTCTTGTCTAAATCTAATTTTGTAAATGGTATTCAAGATGGTGATTTTTTTGATATTGATATTGGTTCAGGACAAAAGATTGAAGGATATTATATTAATGGAGTAGGATATTATAATACACAAAAAACATATGATAAAGTAGAGGAAGTAGAACAAGAGAAAAATATTAAAAAACCTACAAAAATAGAACATGTAGAAGTTGTAAATGAAGAAACAAAACCTACACAAGAAGAAGTTAAAGAAGAAGTTAAAGAAGAAGTTAAAGAAGAAGTTAAAGAAGAAGTTAAAGAAGAAGTTAAAGAAGAAGTTAAAGAAGAAGTTAAAGAAGAAGTTGATGATTATATGCAGAAACTTTCTTGTACTATTAATTAAAAAATTAAAATTTTGATATTATTAACAAGTTTATTTATAACATAAGATTAAAATAATAATTAATAATGTATATATCATATAAGACTCTTTGTAATGAAATTTTTACATCAGAAGGCTAAACTTTTGTACAGCCTGGAGATTTTCATATTTTAGGAAAAAATATTCGTATTATTCGGGATTGTCAAAATAGATATATTGTAGTATGTCTATATGAAAATGATCAAGTATTTTATATTAAAATTAGATATCCACACACACAAATATGGAAATGGAAAAATACATAACAAGAAAATTTCGAATTTATCCAAATCAACAACAACTAAAACTATTTAATAAATGTATTAATACATCAAGATTTTTTTATAACAAAGCAAATGAATACGTTATTAAAAATTTAGAAACCAAAAAAAGAAACTAAAAAAGAATACAAAAAAGAATACTATTTACCATCCGTTATTGATATTCGAAATAGTATTTTAGTTAATGACTCAAAATTAACTAAAGAGAATGAGTGGCAAAAAGAAGTTCCATATGATACACGTGAATTAGCTATTAGACGCTTACACAAAAGTTATAAGACATCTTTTGCTTTATTTAAAAAGGGTAAAGTAAAATATTTTAAAGTATCTTTTATTAAAAAAAAGAAAATAGAAACTCTTTTGAAGTAAATAAAAAAGCAATTACAATTACAAAAAATGGAAACTTAAAAATATTTACATCAAGACTTAATGATGTAATTCGTTTACGAAAAAGAGACAGACAAAAAATTATTAAATTAAAAATAAAAAAACCATATACGAATACTGTTATAAAAAAAGAATATAAAAAATGGTATATCTGTTTTAATATTCCAGATGACAAAATAGAAGAAAAAATTAAACCTCAATTTAATTCAGTATTTTTAGATCCAGGAACAAGAAAATTTCAAACTTTTTACAGTCCAGATGGGTTATGCGGATATCTGGGTAACAGATTTGTATCATCACATATTACGCCATTGAAAACAAGATATGAAAAACTTCAAAAAATTATAGGAGATAAAAAATTATGTATAAATAAAGTTCATGTAAAAGAACGATGTAATGTATTGATAACCAAGATACAAAATATCATTTTAGATTTACATAATCAGACTGCAAACTTTCTAACAACTTCATTTAAATCTATTTTTATACCAATTTTTGAAACAAAAAAGATGGTAAATAAGAAGAATAGAAAAATAAATAAAACAATATCAAAAGAATTATTAACATTAAGTCACTATAAATTTAGAGAAAAACTAAAAAATATGTGTAGACTTCGAAAGAATAATTATAAAGTTGTAACAGAAGAATATACATCAAAATTATGTAGTAATTGTGGATATCTACATAAGAATTTAGGTAGTTCTGAAGTTTATAATTGTAGTAAATGTAAATTAGAAATAGACCGAGACATAAATGCAGCAAGAAATTTATTTTTACACCTTTTAACATTTAAAATGCCGATTTTAGAGATAATTTTTGAGTTTCTTTTTTCTACTATTTGATTTCTTTATATATTTTATTTTTCTATCATAAGAACCTTTAAAAATATTTTTATAATATTCTTTTGGTATATCTTTTATAACTTTCTTTATATTGTCTTTTAATTCATCATAAACTAATCCTTCTAATTTTTGTAATCTTGATTTTAGTATGTTAAAGAAGCCCTCAATTGTATTTGTAAAATGTTGATAAGGTATCGTATATAATAAATTATTTTTTTTATTTATTAATTTCTTTATTTTATCATTTCTATGAGAACTTGCATTATCTAAAATAATTAATTTATTTTTATATTTTCTAGTTATATGTTTTTTTAGAAAATGTTTTAATCTATCTGTATCTATTCCTCCTTTACGATATAATTTCCAGCCAATTACACCTTTATTATTAATTGCAAAAATACATGTATATTTTTTGAATACTTCTTGAGAATGAGTTTTTATTACACATCTCTTTCCAATTTCATTATAACAATGATTTCTTTTTTGTAAAGCATTAATTGAAGTTTCATCAATACAAATAATATCTTTTAATTTATATTTACTTATTTCCTCATAGAATTCTTTTAATTTAGATTTAATATTAATTTTCTTTCCAAATCTTTTTATGGGTTCATGCCTTAATCTTGTTAATTTTAATGTTATATTATTGTCTTTTATAATTCTATGTAAATGCATTTTACTTATTGATAATTTTTTAAATTTTGTTTTTAATTTAATAATTAGATCTTCTAATGTTATTGTTTTATTTTTTGTTAATTCCTCTAAAATATATTTGACATGTTTCTTTGATACTTTATATGCTACAGGAAATCTATTATGACGTTTAATTACTCCTTCTGTTTTATATCTATATACCCGAAAAATATAAATTATTTAATTTATATTTTATGGCTTTTTTCTAAAAAAACTTTTTTAGAAAAAACCCACCTTAATAAACTTCTTACAGAACATTTAAATATTTTACATACATTTT
>Ga0194133_10004667_pt1 | contig 18091 bp, 14 predicted proteins | sample TA2KigOf40mmetaG_FD_155448 | JGI IMG/M metagenome (GOLD analysis project Ga0194133, IMG submission 155448) | Freshwater microbial communities from Lake Tanganyika, Tanzania - TA2015055 Kigoma Offshore 40m | ecosystem: Environmental > Aquatic > Freshwater > Lake | place: Tanzania: Lake... | reverse complement strand
GAACAGATCGGTCGCGTGCCGGGCATCTGGTCCGATGAGCCCCGCGGCCTGGACCATCGCAACCGCGCCCGCTGGCTCCACAGCGACTTCCGCGCCGTGGCCCTGCCTTTCGTCGCTCCGCTCTACCATCAGATCCTCCTCCAAGCCCGCCTCCTCCCGTGATCACCCGTCTCCTGATGTTTCTCGTTGGTGCCGTCGCCGGGGCGTCCGCCGGTGAACTGCGGCTCTTCCTTGTCGATGAGTCCGGCCAACCGTTCGCCGGCGCCCGCGTGACCGTCGTGTTCACGACCCCGGAGCTCGGGGCCGAGCAGGTGCGCGCTGGGGTGAGTGATCCGGCCGGGACGTTCGTCGCGCGCGGCACCGCCATCGGCCGCGTCCTAGTGCGCGCGGAGGCTCCGGGTCGCTACCCGGTCGATCTGGAACTGCCGCCTGTGGATGAGCCGCGGGAACGTCGCCTCATCCTGCGGGAGGTGCGCCGCCCCATCGCGCTCCACGTCCGGCGTTTCCGGGTCGAGTGGGGGGAAACGGAACCGCCGCCACCCGGCACGGTGGAGGTTCAGACTTACGAGCTGGATCTGGAGCGGGGCGAACCGTTGCCGCCGCGGGGCCGGGGGCAGCGGGCGGATGTCCGCGTGCGCATCGAGCGCCAGTTCGTCGGCTGGAAGTTTCCGCCCGCCGTGATGGCGGAGGTGCGGGCGCCGCAGGGTGGCGTGGCGCTGGGCGAGACCGACGCGCGGTTCCTGCACGGCCGCTGGCAGGCGCGCTTCGAGCTCACGGTGCCCGAGCCCGGGGGCGGATGGGTGGAAGTGAGCCCGGACTACCTCGCCTACAGCGCCCTCCCGATGCCGCACCTCGCCCCCGCGCAGGGTTACGCGCCGGTCCGGGCCTGGGCGTGCCGCACCGGCGAACCTGGCGGGGAGAACCTGCGGAAACCGGAGCGGGGCTACTTCCTGCGGGTGCGTCCCGTCCGGGACGGATCCGGTGCGATCGTCGCGTGGCATCACGCGAAACTCATCGCCGGCCTCCAGCTGGACGCCAGGGGTGAGCTGGGGGTGACGGTGCATTTCAACCCCGTCGCCGGCGACCGGAACCTGGAGTTTGACCCCGCCCGCAACCTCTCGGCCCCGGGGGAACCGGACGACACCACTCGCCAACCGTGAACCTGCGCCACCTGCTTTTCACCCTCGTGCCGGCCCTCTGTGGCGGCGTCCCCGCGATCGTCGCCGGCGTGGAACTGCCCCGCCTCGCACGATCGCCCGAGTCCCGCTGGCAGCGGGAGGATCTGACCCGGACCGCGAATGGCCTCCCGCTCTCCCAGGGCCGGCGCGATGGGGTAGCGTACCTGGATCTGCCCGCAGGGGCCGAGTGGAGCAGGCCGCTGCGGGCCGGGGGCAAGGGGGTGCTGCACGTGGTGCTCGTGGCGCAGGTCTCCGCCGGAACGATCGTCGAGGCCGGTGGAGCGCGGCTGGGATTCATCCCGAGCCCGGCCGAGCGTGCGCTCCAGGTGATGAGCGATGATCCGGTCGCCGGCTGGCGTCCGCTGGGCCTGCATCTGGGCACGGCCCCACACGCGGGCCGCAGTTTGGCAGCGGCCCCCGTGCTCACCTTGCGGCTCGATCCGGCCCGGCGCCGCTGGGATCTCTTCGCCGGCCCGCGGCTGGTGGCCGCGGACCTGCCCGCGGGCCCCGGGGCGGCGGCGTGGATCCGGGTGCGCGCGGGTGGCGAAGGTGCCTGGCTCCAGGAGGTGCTCCAGAGCGATGACCATCCGTGGTGCGAGGATGCGGACCGGGACGGAGTCGACGATGCCTTCGCGGCGACGCGGCGGACCGGTTCGGCAGCCACTCCCCGCGGGGACCTGGTGGCGGCGTGGCGGGAGGAACAGCTCCGGCGCCCGCCGCCGCCCGCCCGGGTCGTGCGCCCCCGCGCGGATCGGCCGGGCTCAGGCCGAAGGCGCCGCCGGCGGAGGATCGGTGCGCACCCGGCTCAACAGCCAGAGACCGCCCCCGAAGAGCAGCAGCAGCGAGAGGATCGAGGCGCGGCTGTCGGTCGCGAGCGCGGTCACCGCCATCAGCGTCGGCCCCAGCACCGCCGCGAACTTCCCCAGCATATTGTAGAAGCCGAAGTACTCGCCCGCGCGCTCGGCCGGGATCAGCCGGGCGAAGTACGAGCGGCTCAGCGACTGCACCCCGCCCTGCACCAGGCCGACGACGCCCGCGAGGATCAGGAACTCCCGCGGCGAATCCATCCGGGCGGCGAAAACGCAGAGCACCGCGTAAACGCCGATGCCAAGGCTGATGCCCGCCTTGGGCCCGATCCGCTCCCCCAGCCGCCCGAACACCACCGCGGCGGGGAACGACACGAATTGCGTGATCACCAGCGCCGTCAGCATCCCGCCCGCGTCGAGGCCGATCGCCCGGCCGTAGGCCACGGCCATCTTGATGACCGTGTTCACCCCGTCGATGTAGAGCAGGTAAGCCCCGAGGAAGGTCAGCAGCCGGCGGTCCCGGCGCAGGTCCGCAAAGGTCACCGCGAGCTGCCGGAAGCCGCGCGTGAGGAGCGGTCCCCCTCCCGCCGCCGGCACCGCCGGGGTTTCCCGGACCCAGAGCAGCGCGGGAATCGTAAACAGCAGCCACCACCCCGCGGTGACTAGGAAGCACGCCTGCACCGCCTCGACCGCCCCGGCGAACCCGAAGCGCGCCGGCGCCTGCACGACCACGGTGCAGCCGACGAACAGCAGTCCCCCGCCGATGTACCCCAGCGCGTAGCCGAACGCCGACACCCGGTCATACCGCTCGGGGCGGGTCACGTCCGTGAGCAGCGCGTCCGTGAACAGCGCGTTGCCCGAGAACCCGATGGCCGCGAGCGCGTAGAGGGCTCCGGCCAGCACGTGTTCGCCCCGGGCCGCCAAGGGCAGCGCGGCCGTCGCCACCGCGCCCAGCAGGGTGAAGCCCGCGAGGAAACGCCGCTTCGCGTTCCCCTGGTCCGCCACCGCCCCGAGGATCGGCGCCAGCAGCGCCACCAGCAGGCCCGAGAGCGCGTTCCAATAACCGAGGTAGGCCGTGGTCCGCTCCGGGCTGAGCCCGTTCCCCGCGCCCCAGAAATCCTGGAAGAGGATCGGGAAGAACGCGGTCATCACCACGACCGCCCAGCCGGAGTTGGCCCAGTCGATCAGGGCCCAGGACCAGAGGCTGCGGCGTTCGGGGTTCATCCGGGAGGCAGTACCGCGCGCCGGGCCTCAGCGCAGGTGGCGGCCAAGGAACTCCAGCAGCACCGGGCGCAGGTCGCGCTCCAAGGGCTTCCGCTGCCAGGTCTCGAGGTCGAACGTGTGCCCCGCCCGCTCCAGCAGTACGAGTTCGTGCCGGGCGCCGCGTTCCCGCGCCACCCGGTCCAGTTCCTCGGCCTGCAGGTAATCCACGGTGGCGTCGCGCCGCCCGTGCAGGGTCAGCAGCGGGACGCTGGCGGGCGAGAGGTGGTTCACCGGCGAGGCGAGGCGGAAAACCGGATCCGCGGCGTCCCGCGCGGAGTACACCCGCAGGTGGGCGCCCTCGGGGGGCCGGATCTCTCCGGGGGTTCCGTCGGCCGCGACCTGCCGGCGCGTCAGGATGTTGGTGATGCCGTAAAGGTTCACCCCGCATCGGACTGCGCTGGAAACCCCCGGATAAGGCGTCGCGCCACCCTCGGGCTCGAGCCCCGGCTGGCCCGCGGTCAGCGCGACCATCAGCGCCAGATGGCCGCCGGCCGAACCGCCGCCCACCGCGATCCGCGCGGGGTCGATCCGGTAGCGGGCCGCCTGCGCCCGGAGGAAGCGGACCGCGTTCTTGCAGTCGAACAGCAGGGTGGGCCACGCGCCATCGCCCAGCCGGTAGTCCACGCTTACCGCCACGTAGCCGGCCCGGGCGAGGGTGCCGCAGACGTTGGCGGCGCGGGCCTCGTTCTTGGTCCCGCCCGTCCATCCGCCCCCGTGGATCCACACGAAGCCGGGGCGCAGCTCCGTGCCGTCGGTGGCCGGGAGGTAGACATCGAGCTTCTCCGCCCGGTCCGGGGCGAGGAAGGCGACGTCCTTCTCCACCGTGAAACCGGGATCCGCGGCGTGGCAGGAAACGATCGCCAGCAGGAGCGCGAACAGGGCCGGGAGGGTGGGGCGCATAGGGGGCTGATGCCGGGGCGGCGGGGGCGCGTCAACGTCCCGGCGCCCGCCGGCTCACCAGGCGCAGAGGCCGTCCACGTGCCGGGCCGAGCCGTCCCGCGCCCACCCGTCGAGCTGCGCCTGGTCCTTCAGCTGCTGGCCCCGCGCGCGGGGGACGGCCGCGAAGACGCTGGGGCACTCCGCCACCGCGGTCATATCGCCCCAGAGTTTCTCGAACTGGGCGACGGGGAAGACGTCCTCCTGCCCGTGACCCCAGCGGCGCTTCACTTCCTTGAGGGTGACGTAGGTGGGCACGCGGGCGGCGAGCGCGCGCACGGCGGCGGCGGTGCGGACGGGATCGGCGGCCTCGGCGCGGGTGAGCCCGAACAAGTCCAGCAGGCGGTCGATGTCCACCCAGCAGGTGTTGGTGCTGTAGTAGGTGAGGGCGAACTCGTCCTCCTCGCGGGGCAGCGCGAGGCCCTCGACCAGCCGCAGGCGGCCGTCGACGCGGGCGAGGCCGCCGCCGTGGTCCTCGAGGCGGCGCGGGATGACCTCCCACCCGAGGGTCGCGCCGGAGCGCCGGAACCAGCCGAGCAGCGCGGGATCGAGGGTCGCGCCCAGCGTATCGATGTTGTGCACGAGCAGCGTGCGCAGCGCCGGGCGCTCCGCGAGGAGGCGGGCGAGGGTGCCGTTCTTGAGCAGGTTGGGCAGCTCGAACCAGTGGCCGACCGGGTGCAGGCACTGGGCGGGCAGGTTGTCGGTGTAGTCCGCCCCTTCCCCGGCCGCGCGGGCCCACTGGACGAGCGCCGCGCGGACGCTGCCCCGCAGCTTCTCCTTCTGCTCGTCGAGCCGCTGCTGGGCGGTCTCCTGCCAGGCGAAGTGCAGGTCCCGCTCCATCGGTACCAGCCGGAGCCCGATCGAACGGCCCGGGGAGAGCAGCGCGTCGGTGCCCGGCACCGGGCCGAGGCCCGCGAGGTGCCCCGCGAGGGCCGCGTGGGTCAGGTGCGAGGTGGTGAAGACGTGGGGGATCGTGGTGCCGTGCTCGGCCGCGGTGCGCCGCGACTTCGCGAGGTGCACCTCGGCGAAACTGCGGTGCCGCCCCGCGAACTTGGCGAACGGGTGCAGCGCCTTGGCGACGCCCGCCCCCTGCGTCCACCGGCTGCCCACGCCCGCCGCGTAGGTGACCACCGCGGCCTCGCCGCGCCGCAGGGCGGCGGCGCCCTCGGCCCGCAGCTCGGCGGAGGCGTTCTCGGCCGCGAAAAGGTCGCCCGGGGCGACGTCCTCGATCCGGGTGCTCGGCGGCAGCCGGTTGCGGGCGAGCCCGATGCGCCCGGCGCGCAGGTCGGTGCGGATCTGCTCGTGCTGGTCCCGGTCGAAGCCGTTGCCGTCCAGGAGGCGGTCGAGCAGGCCGGCATCGCCCTCGGCGCCGGCGGTGCCGGGCAGGAGGCGGTCGAGCAGGCTGGGGAGCAGCGCGGCGAACTCGCCTCCCTGCCGCGCGGCGCGGGTGAACTGCTGCAGGTCGGCGCGCTCGCGGGGGCTGAGGTCGCGGGCCTGGCGGCGCAGCCAGCCGGGGACCGCCTGCTGGTAGAAGGCCGGTGGCAGCAGCGCCGCCGCCCCGTCGAGCCGCGCGGCGACCGAGCCCTCCTCGTTGAGGGCGAAATCGTAGACCACCGGATCCATCGCGAAGGGCAGGGCGGGCTCCAACTCCCGCTTCGTCGCCAGCAGGATCGCGAGCAGCCGCTCCTGCGCCTCCGCCCGCCGCGCCGGGGCGAAGATGAAGCCCATCCCGCCGCCGGACATCCCGCCCAGCATCCAGAAGCCCCAGAAATCGTCCCCGAACGCCGCGCGCGTCCGCTCGATCACCAGCTCCGTGTAGCGGTTGCTCACCCACGGGATGATGGTCTGCAGCGGGCCGAAGAAGTTCGCGGTCAGCGCCCGGCCCAGGCCGCGGATGTCCCCGGCCGCCAGCAGCCCGAGGATCTCATCGAGGGTCGCGATCGCCCGGCCCCGCGCCACCCACTCCTCCGCGCTGCGCAGGAGGTACTTCTCGGTCGCCATCTCGAGGATGGGGCCGACGTTCTGCGCCATCCCGCCGTGCACGAGCACGAGCGAGTCCTGCAGGGCCCGCCGCGCCGCCGCCGGCACCCGGTCGGGCCCGAGCAGGGTGTGGCGGGGCAGCAGGCACCCGCGGCTGATCCCGTGCTCGGGGTCCCCGGGCCGCGCCGGCGCGCCCTCGATCAGCTTGATGCCCGGCCACAACCCGCCCGAATCCTGCCAGCCGCCCCCGGACCCGCCCAGCCACTCCCCCAAAATCGCGCGCGCCGCGACGATGCGGCGGTCCGCCTCCGCCAGCGGCCCCTCGAGGGCCCCGATCTGGCCGGTCGCCCGCATACAGACGCCGATCAGGGCGCCGAGCAGGTTGGTCGACACGGCGAGGCGGGAACCCTTGGGGATCCGGTTGACGCTGCTCACCAGCTCGCAGCCCCGGCCCGGGCCAAACACGGCGCCCAGGAGCGCCCCGAGCTCCGCGCCCGATCGCTCGATGCCCGGCGGCACGATGCCCGCCGCGATCACGGCCGCCTTCAGCAGCCCGAGGTGGTCCCGGCCGAAGTCGAACACGTCATCCAGCGTCGTCAGGCAGGCCGAGGCCTCGAGGTCGACGCTCGCGAGCCGGATCACGGGCTCGTCGATCACCCGGAAGTAGGCCTCGATCGGCGGGCGCGGGCCCGCGTCCCGCCCGTGGACGCCGAGGTCGACCGAGAGGTTCAGCACCCGGGCGCCCTCCGGGAAATCCATCCCGAGGAAGAAGATGTCGCTCCAGCCGCAGTGGGTAAGGTCCATCCGCACCGGCGTCCGCTCGCGCAGGAGCGGGTGGGGGCCGGTCCCGCCGGGGGCGAGCAGGTCGCCCCGCACGCGCAGGGGCTGGTCGAGGGGGTGGCCGAGGCGGAACATCCACGCGTTGCCCTGGGTCGCGCGCACGGTGCGGCGCACCTGGTCGGCGAGGGTCTGGAAGGCGAGGGCGTGGTGGGCGGCCGCGAGCGCGCTACACAGCGTCTCGCTCGGCCCGTGCGTCTCCTGCGCGCGGCGGAAGGTGGTGATCGCCTCCTCGAAACGGCGCTCGAGCAGGTGCCGGAACCCGTCGGGCGGCACGCGGCCGAGCCGGTTCAACCCGGGCTGCGCCGGCAGGTGGTAGCGGTGCAGGGAGGCGAGGAACAGGAGGGCGCGGACCCGCCGGTAGAGGTTGTCCTCGCGCCGCCGGTAGGCGTCGAGTCTCTCCCCCGCCGCGAGCAGGGCGGGGAGGTCGCGCCCGGCGCACCAGGCCTCCAGGGCCTGGTCCCGGGTGGCGGCGGCCGGAGAGGTGATGAGTTCGAGGACGCTCATCTCCGGGGCTTAGTCGGCGCGGGCGGCCACGAGCTCGAGGAGCTGGGTCAGGACGCGGTCCCGGTCGCGGCCGGAGAGGGAGAGGGCGAGCTGCGCGTAGAGCAGGCCGTAGGGCGCGCCGATGTCGAAACGGCGCCCGGCCACGCTGAAGGCGAGGTAACGGCGCCGGGCGGCGAGGGCGTGCAGCGCCGGCGACAGGCCCAGCGGGCGGCCGGGTTCGCGCGCCGCCTGCTCCTCCAGCAGCGGGAAGAGCTCCGGCGGCAGCACGTGCAGCCCGAAGAAGCACAGGTAGAAGCCGGCCCGCAGGCCTGGGACGATCAGCTGCTGCTCCGCCACCGTCGGCGTCGGCTTCTCCAGCACGGTCTCGACCTGGTAGAGCGGCCGCTCCCCGCCGACGAGGCGCCCGCCCACGGCGCCGAACGCCGTCAGCTGGCTCTCGCGCGTGGCTTGCACCGCGGAGACCGAAGCCTGCTCCGCCACCGCCACGTCGATAAGCTGCCGCGCGCAGCCGGTCGTCGCGTGCGCCACGTGGAGGTGGTCGCCCACCAGGTGAAGGAAGCTCTCCTCGCCGACAAAGGTCCGGCCGCAGAGGATGGCGTGGCCGTAGCCGCGCGGCTCCGCCTGCGGGAGGAAGCGGACGCGCCCGCGGAGGCGGCCGCAGGCCTCGCCGTAGCGCGCCTCGTCGCCGGGGCACACGACCACCCCGAATTCCTCGATCCCGGCGGCCTCGGCCTCCTCGAGCACGACCTGCAGGGCGGACTTCGGCTCGCCCGCCGGGTCGATGAGCGTCTGCAGGGGCAGCGTGCGCTGGCGCGGGTTGGCGGCGGTGACCAGGGCTTTGCGGATCTTCATCGGGGGCGGGTGAGGGCGGCGGCACGCTGCGCCCGCGCGGCGCGGCCCTCAAGCCGGAAGGAGGCGTCCCGCCGCCGCCGCCCGCGGCGAGATTCCCCGCCGCGCGGATTGACCGGCCCGCCAATTCCGTTACGCCTATTTCCCTTATGCCCGCGAAGTCTGCCCGCCGCCGTCCCGTCCCGTCGCACCCCCTGGTGCTCCCGGGCACGGTGTACATCACCCGGCAGGTGCACTTCAACTCGGCCCACCGGCTCTTCAACCCGGGCAAGAGCCTCGCGTGGAACCGCCGCCAGTACGGCCTCTGCACCAACCCGCACTGGCACGGCCACAACTACGTCCTCGAGGTCACCGTCGCCGGCGAGCCGCACCCGGAGACCGGTTACATCATCGACCTCTCGGAGCTCAAGCGGATCGTCCACGAGGCCGTGGTCGACAAGTGCGACCACCGGAACCTCAACGACGAGGTGGATTTCCTCCGCGGGACGATCCCCTCCACCGAGAACCTGGTCATCGCGTTCTGGCGCGAGATCGAGCCGCACCTCCCGCGCGGGGCCCGCCTTTACCGGGTCCGTCTGTACGAGACGCCCCGCAACTTCGCCGACTTCTACGGCCCGAACCCGCCCCCCTGATCCGGGGCCCGGCCCGTGCGCGGCGGTTATCGTCCCCCCGCCGCCCGAGCCTCCTCCCACCAAAAACGAGATGAAGCAGAAACCGATGTACCTCCACGAGACGGCCGGCGGCGTGCCGCCGCTCGTCGGCCGCCGCTTCGATGCCGGGTTCAAGCCCGGCGCCGGCTACGTGGACACCCTGCCTGATATGATGGAGGCGGTGAACGCCGCCGAGGGCGCGCGCGTCCCGATCCAGCAGGTCGGCTGCGCGAACTTCCGCCTGCCGCTGCGCTTCCGCACCGCCGCCGGCCGCGAGATCGTCCTCGAGACCGCCGTCACCGGCACCGTCTCGCTGCAGGCCGGGCTCAAGGGCATCAATATGGGCCGGATCATGCGCTCGTTCTACGAGCACGAGGACGAGGTCTTCACCTTCGAGACCCTCCGCCGGCTCCTGCGCAAGTACCAGCGCAAGATTGACGCCTTCCACGCCCGCATCCGCCTCTCGTTCTCCTACCCGATCCGCCAGCCGAGCCTGCGCAGCGGGCTCTTGGGGTGGCAGTACTACCGGGTCGCCTTCGAGGGCACGATGGACCGCTCCGGCGCCTTCCGTCGCGTGATCGAGTTCGACTTCGTCTACTCCTCCACCTGCCCCTGCAGCGCCGAGCTCGCCGAGCACGCCCGCCAGACGCGCGGCGCCTACGCCACGCCCCACGCCCAGCGCTCCAAGGCCCGTGTCCGCGTCGCCCTCGCCCCCGGCCGCGCCCTCCCCATCGAGGACCTGCAGGCCCACTGCCTCCGCGCCCTCCGCACCGAGACCCAGGTGATGGTCAAGCGCGAGGACGAGCAGGCCTTCGCCGAGCTCAACGGCGCCCACATCAAGTTCGTCGAGGACGCCGCGCGCCTCCTCTACCGGGAACTGGCCACGGACGCCCGCATCGCCGACTTCGAGGTCGCCTGCTCCCACCTCGAGTCGCTCCACTCCCACGACGCCGTCAGCGTCATCTGCAAGGGCGTGAAGGGCGGCTTCACCGGCGACTTCATGGACTTCGGGTCGCTGCTCTGCTGAGGAACCCCGCCGTGCCGCCGCCCCGTCCCGCGTCCCGCCCCCGCGGCCCCGTGGTGCTCATCACCGGGGCCTCCCAGGGCATCGGCGCCGCCCTCGCCCGCACCTTCGCCCGCGAGGTCCCCGGGGTCCGGCTCGCCCTCGTCGCCCGTTCCGCCGGCCGCCTCGCCACCGTGGCCGCCGCCTGCCGCCGCCTCGGGGCCGCCGCCGCGGAGGGGTTTCCCGCCGACGTGGCGGATGCCGCCGCGGTCGAGGCCCTCGCCGCCACCGTCGCGCGCCGCTTCGGCCCGGTGGAGGTCCTCGTCAACAACGCGGGCGTCTTCCGCGCCGCCCCGTTCCTCGGCACGAGCGTGGCGGAATTCGACGCCCTGATCGCCGCGAACCTCCGCAGCGCCTTCCTCGTCTCCCGCGCCTTCGTGCCCGCGATGCTCCGCCGCCGCCGCGGCGACGTGTTCTTCCTGAGTTCGATCGCCGGCCTCGGGCCCTACCCGGGCGGCACCGCCTACGGCGCGGCCAAGGCGGGCGTCACCAGCCTCGCCCGCGTCCTCCGCGCCGAGACCCGCGGGCGCGGCCTCCGCGTGTGCTGCGTCCACCCGGGCGCCACCTGGACGCCCTCCTGGGCCGGCAGCGGCGTCCCCCCCGCGCGGATGATGCCCGCCGAGGACATCGCCCGCGCGATCGTCGACGCCCACCGCCTCTCCCGCCGCACCGTGCTCGAGGAACTCATCCTGCGCCCCGCCGGGGGCGACCTGTGACCGCGGCCGCGCCCGGCGGGGCCCGCTCCCCCCTTGCCTCGCCCGCCCGGCCCTGCTTGCGTCCCCCGCCCGTCCGATGACCGACGACGTTGAAGCCGCCCCGTCCGCGCCCGCCGCGGCCCGCCACCTCGCGCCGGGCGACGTGGGCCTCGTGGCGCCCCGCGATTTCGGGCACGCGGCCCCCTTCACGTTCCGGGGCGGGCAGGTGCTGCCGGGCTTCAGCCTCCGCTACGAGACCTACGGGGAGCTGAACGCGGCGCGCGACAACGCGATCGTCATCTGTCACGCGCTCAGCGGCGACCACCACTGCGCCGGCTGGCACTCGCCCTCCGACCGCAAGCCGGGTTGGTGGAACAACCTGATCGGGCCGGGCAAGGCAGTCGACACCCGCCGTTTCTTCGTGGTTTGCGCCAATGTCCTAGGCGGCTGCCAGGGATCCACCGGCCCGTCCTCGCCCGACGCCGCCACCGGCCGGCCCTACGGCGCCGCCTTTCCGCCGGTCACCATCCCTGATATGGTGCGCGCCCAGCGGTTGCTGCTCGACCACCTCGGGGTCGCCGTGGTGCACGCGGTGATCGGCGGCTCGATGGGCGGGATGCTCGCGCTTCAGTTCGCGATCGAGTACCCGCGGCTGGTGCGGCGCGTGCTCGCGATGGCCACCACCGGCCGGGAGAGCGCCCAGGCCATCGCCTTCAACGAGGTCGGGCGGCAGGCCATCATGCAGGACCCGGCCTGGAACCGCGGCGACTACGCCCTCGGCGAGGGCCCCCGCGTGGGCCTGGCGATTGCCCGGATGATGGCCCACATCACCTACCTTTCCGACGCGTCGATGGACCGGAAGTTCGGCCGGCGGAAGCGCCGCGCCGCCGAGACGGAGGCCTCCGCGTTTGACGTCCAGTTCGAGGTCGAGGGCTATCTCCGGCACCAGGGCCAGAGCTTCATCAACCGGTTCGACGCCAACACCTACCTCTACATCACCCGCGCCCTCGACCAGTTCGACCTCGAGGAGGCGGCCGGCTCCCTCGAGGTGGCCTTCGCCCCGGTCGAGGCCGAGACGCTCATCGTCGGCTTCACCAGCGACTGGCTCTTCCCGCCCGAGCAGAACCGGGCCCTCGCCCTCGCGCTGCTCCGCGCCGGCAAGCGCGCCAGTTACGCCGAGCTCGCCACCGACCTCGGCCACGACTCCTTCCTCCTCGAATCCGAGGAACTCTACGCCCTCGTCCGCGGCTTCCTCGACCGCCCCGCCACGCCCGCCCCCTGAACGCCCCCGCCAGATGGAAAAGCGCACCGTCGATATGCAGATCATCGGGGACTGGGTGGAGCCGGGCACCCGCGTGCTCGACCTCGGCTGCGGCCCGGGCGACCTGCTCGCCTACCTGATGCAGACCAAGGGCGTCGCCGCCGTCGGCGTGGACCTCGAGTTCAGCCGCATCGCCGCCTGCGTGCGCCGCGGGGTGTCCGCCTACCAGGGCGATATGACCACCCTGATGCGCGCGTTCCCCGAGCGGCACTTCGACCGCGTCATCTGCTCGCGCACGGTGCAGGAGCTGGCGGAGCCCAAGGCGGTCATCCTCGAGGCGCTCCGCGTCGGCCGCGCGCTCACGGTGGGCTTCGTCAACCACGGCTTCTGGAAGAACCGCGTCGCGATGCTCCTCGGCGGCCGCAAGGTGCGCAACGAGGTTTACACCACCGCCTGGTTCGAGAGCCGCCCGGCCAACCCGGTGACGATCGCGGATTTCGAGGACTTCTGCGCCGCCCACGGCATCCGCGTCGCCCACCGCGTCCACCTCGCCGGGAACTGGCGCGACCCCTGTACGCTGCTGCCCAACCTGCTCGCCGGGTACGCCCTGTACGACCTGACGCGCGCCTGAGCCGCCCGGGCGCCGCGCGCAAAAGCTGTTTGCACCCCGCCGGGCTTTGGTGCGTCCTGCCGTCGTATGCTGACCCGCGTCCTGCCCCTCCTCGCGTTGGCCACCCTGCTCGCCGCCCCGGCGCGCGCCGCCAGCGATGTCCAGATCACCGCCGCCGATGACCGCCTGAAGGTCACCGTCGCCGGCAAACCGTTCACCGAATACATCTTCAAGGGGATGCCCCGTCCGATCCTCTACCCGGTGCTCGCCGCGGACGGCACCGAGATGACCCGCCACTACCCGATGCGCAAGGGCGTGGCCGGGGAGGTCGAGGACCACCCGCACCACCGCTCCCTGTGGTTCACCCACGGCGACGTCAACGGCATCGATTTCTGGGCCGAGAACTCCGACAAGAAGGGCCGCATCGTGAACCAGTCCGTCAGCCACGCGGTGGCCGACGGCGCCGCGCGCATCACTTCCCGCAACCGCTGGGTCGGGCCGGACGGCGCGGTCCACCTCGAGGACGAGACGGTCATCCGCCTGCACGGCACCGCGGACGCCCGGTTCATTGATTACGAGGTCACCCTGAAGGCCCCGGCGGGCAAGCCGGCGGTGCTGGGGGACACCAAGGAGGGTTCGATGGCCATCCGCCTGCCGCTCTGGATGACCCCGACGCACAGCCAGGGCCGGGGCAAGAAGCACGAGGGCAAGGGGACGATCGTGAACGCCGAGGGCCTGCGCAATGACGCCACCTGGGGCAAGCGCTCGACCTGGGTCGACTACCACGCGCCGCGCGACGGCAAGGTCTACGGGGTGGCGATGTTCGACCATCCCGCGAACCCGCGCCACCCGACCTGGTGGCACGTGCGGACCTACGCGCTCTTCGCCGCGAATCCCTTCGGCAAGCACGACTTCGAGAACCTGAAGGACCAGCCGAAGGCGGGCGAGATGGTGATCCCCGCCGGGGGCAGCGTGACCTTCCGCTGGCGCTTCTACTTCCACTTCGGCGACGAGCGCGCCGCGCGGGTCGCCGAGCAGTACCAGGCCTACGCGGCGCGCCGCTGACCGGGGCCGCCGTGCGCCGCGCGCCGCTGCTCCTGCTGCTGCTGCTGGCACGGCTGGCGGCCCAGGGCGACGAGGCGGTGGCGCTCCCGCCGTTCCTCGTCGAGGCCCAGGTCAAGGGCCGCCCGTGGCGCCACGGCGAGGCGATGGGCTACGAGATCCTCTCGCGCTGCCCCGACGGCACCACGCGGCGCGTGGTCGAGGCCCACCACCGCCTGCACGAGCTGCTCGGCGAGGTGCTGCCGCCCGCCCTGCGCTGGCACTCGTCCGTCCCGCGCAGCCTCATCCTCTTCGACGAGGAACTGCAGCCCGCTTCCTCTCAGGAGGTGGTGCGCCGCCTGCTCCAGCCCGGGCTGGCCGGCGTCCCCGACGATCCGCCCGCGCCGGGACCCCGCGGGATCCGCCTCCCGGAACCCGGGCGCCGCTACAACTTCCTGCCTAACCTCCGCCTCTGGGACCGCGACGCGATGGCGGTCTTTATGATCGTCCGGCGGGATGACTTCGAGGCCGACCGGCTCTCGCTCACGCTGGACTACGTGCGGTTCCTCGTGACCCAGCGGGTGCCGGCGCTGCCGGGCTGGTTCGTCGCCGGCTTCCTCACGCTCTACCAACGGGTGGCCTTCGAGGACGGCGAGCTGGTGTTCCCCGCGTTGGACTGGCCCTTTCCGCCCGCAGCTGAGGGCGCGCCCGCCGTGGCGGCGATCGAGGACCTCGTGCTGCCGCGGCTGCCGCCCACGGCCGACCCCGCGTCCGCCGCCGCGCGCCGCCGCTGGCTGGCCGAGGCGGCGCTGTTCGTGCGCTGGGGCCTCGAGGCGGACCGCGGCTCGCACCGCGCGGGGCTGTGGCGGTTGGTCGAGCGCGGCGCCGTCGAGGGTTACTCGGCGGAACTCTTCCGCGAGTGCCTCGGCCTCGAGCCGGCCCAGGCCCGCGAAAAGCTGGCCGCCTATCTCCCCCGGGCGATCTCGCAACCGGCCCGCTTCGCCCCGCCGCGGCGCGCGCGGCTGCCCGCCTTCCCGCTCACCGAGGCGTCCGAGCTCGACGTCGCCCGCCTCAAGGGCGACTGGGAACGCCTAGAGGTCCCCTACGTCCGCGAGATCTCCCCGACGCTCGCCCCCCGCTACCTCGAGCAGGCGCGCCGCACCCTGCGCCGGGCCTACGACCGGGGCGTGCGCGACGCGCGGCTGCTCGAGGTGATGGCGCTCTGCGAGCTCGACGCCGGCGCGGAGGAGGCGGGCGCCGAACTGCTGGAATCGGCCGCGGCCCTCGGGCGCCTGCGACCCCGCGCCGCGGCGGAACTCGGTCGGGTGCGGCTCGCGGCGCGGCGGGCGGAGGCCGAGGGCGGCAAGCTGGACGCGGACCGCCTCGCCACCGTCCTCGAGCCGCTGTTCGCGGCGCGGTCCCTCGCGCCCCCGCTGGTCGAGGTCTACGAGCGCATCGGCGAAGCGTGGGCCGCCGCGGCGGTGCGCCCCACGCGCGGGCACCTTGCGGTGCTGCTGGAGGGCGTGCGGCTGTTCCCGCGCCAGACCGCGCTGGTCCTGCGCGCGGCGGAGCTGCACCTCGAGCACGGGTACGCGGAGGAGGGCGCGTCGCTGCTCGATACGGCCGAACGGGTGGTGGACGACCCGGCGGCGCGCGCCCGGATCGCCGCGTTGCGGGCCGGACTGCCGCCGGCGCGGTGAGCGCGGCCGCGCACCGCGGGGTTCAGGGCGTGTGGCGTTTCGCCTTCGAGCGGCCGCCCCGCCAGATGTCGTACTGCGGGTCCGCGTGCTGCAGGAAAAACGCGTCGAGCCGCGCGGCGAGTTCCGCCCGGCGCGATTCGGTGCCCGGCTGGCCGAACAGGTTGAAGCGCTCGCGCGGGTCCCGCCGCATATCGTACAGCTCGTGCGGCCCGTCCGGGTGGCGCGCGACATACTTCCAGTCGTCCGTGCGGATCGCGCGGGTGGTCTCCATTTCGTAGAAGACCACGGGTTCCCAAGCGGGCCGGCCGCCGGTGAGCGCCGCGGAGAAGTCGCGGCCGGGCGAGCGCGGCGCGGCGGGCATCCGGTCCCCGAGCCCGAGGTGGGCGAGGACCGTCGGCAGGAAGTCGTAGTTGCTCACCAGCAGGTCGCTGGTCTGGCCGGCGGGGATGCGGCCCGGGTGGCGGAAGATCAGCGGCACCTGCATCATCAGCTCGTGCGCGCCGATCGGGCGGAAGTGGTCGCCCATCCCCCACATCCCGTTCTGCCCGCCCATCCAGCCCTGGTCCGAGGTGTAAACCACGAGGGTGTCGTCGCCCAGCCCGAGCCGCTCGAGGCCGGCGAGCACCTCGCCCACGCCGTCGTCGACCCCGCTGACCTCGGCGGCGGTGCGCTCCATCGCGTTCTGGCGGTTGTGGAAGGCCTTGTTCGCGTGCTGCCACGGGTGCATCGCGTCGACCGGGAAGCTCTGGAAAGGGTGCCCGCGGTAGGCGGCGGCGTGGCGGTTGCGCGGCGGGTTGTTCATCAGCCCGCCGAGGACGTAGGGGCCGTTGTAGGCGAGGAAGAGGAAGAATGGCCGCGCGCGGTTCCGCTCGATGAAGCGCAGGGCGCGGTCGGTCCAGAGGTCCGTCGTGTAGCCCGCCTCGCGCCGCACCTTCCCGTCCTCGATCACGTCCTGGTCGTAGAATTCGCGCGTGTGGCCGTCGGGCTTGGTCACCCAGTAGTCGAAGCCTTCGGAGGGGGTGAGGTTGGCGCCGAGGTGCCACTTGCCGCTGAGGCCGCAGGCGTAGCCGGCGTCACGGAGGATCTCCCCGAGGGAGGTGAACTCGCGCAGCGTGTTGTAGGCCTCCGGGCCCATCATAAAGCGCGGGTCGAGGAACGAGTGCACGCCGTGCTGCGAGGGCAGGAGCCCGGTGAGCAGGGTCGCGCGCGTGGGCGAGCAGACGGGATTGCTGGCGAGCGCGCGGGTGAAGCGGATGCCCTCGCCGGCGAGGCGGTCGACGTGCGGGGTGCGGATGTCGGGGTTGCCGTAGCAGCCGAGGGTCCACGCCCCCTGGTTGTCGGTCAGGATGAGGACGAGGTTGGGCGGGCGGGCGGCGCGGGGCGCGGCGGCCGCGAGGGCGGGCGCGAGCAGCAGCGCGGCGAGGAGGGCGCGGGCGGGGCGGGGGAGGGGCACGGGTGGGGCATAGCGCGCGTCCGCGGCCCTTGCCAAGCCCGCGCGCTCAGGCCGGATCCCACGGCGGCAGAAAATCCCAGCGCTGCGCGGAGAACAGCCCGCGGTCGCTCAACTTGAGGTCGGGGATGACCAGCAGCGCCAGAAACGAGAGCGTCATAAAGGGCGCGTCGAGGCGCGAGCCGAGCGCCTTGGCGCGACGGTCGAGCTCCGCGTAACGCCGCGCGACCTCGGCGCCGGGGCGGTCCGACATCAGGCCCGCGATCGGCAGCGGCAGGTCCGCGGCGCGGCCGCCCCCGACCACCGCGAGGCCGCCCCGCCGCGCGATCACGCGGTTCACGGCCGCGGTCAGCGCCGCGTCGTCCGCGCCCACCGCCACGAGGTTGTGCGAGTCGTGCGCGACCGAGGAGGCAATGGCCCCGGCGCGCAGCCCAAAGCCCCGCACGAACGCCACCGCGACCGGCGCCCGCCGCGCGTAGCGGTTCACCACCACCAGCTTCAGCACGTCGCGCGCGGGATCCGCCACCACCCGTCCACCCTCGACCCGCGCGCGCGCCCGCGTGTGGCGGGTGACGAGCTGGCCGTTCAGGGCCGTGATCACGTGGAGCCGGGGCGCGTGGCCCGGGGGCGCGGCGACCGCGAAATCCTCCGGCCGCCGCGGCTCCGCCCGGAAGCGGTTGGGCGTCGCGCTGCGTTGCCGGGGCAGGCGCGTCCGGCCCCCGGCCGCGACAAGCTCGCCGCCGAGGTAGGTGCGCAGCACGCGGAAACGGCGCCAGCCATCGACCACGATGAAGTCGGCCCGGTCGCCCGGCCGGAGCAGCCCGACGTCGAGGCCGTAGTGCTCAACCGGGTTGACGCACGCGCAGCGGAGGACCTCGAGGCGATCGGCACCGGTGGCGAGCGCGCGCCGCACGTGGCGGTCGAGGTGACCCCCGACAAGGAGGTCCGGGTGGAGGTCGTCGCAGCAGAACATCACCCGGTCCGCGTGGCGGCGGAGCAGCGGCGCGAGGGCGGCGAAGTTGCGGGCCGCCGAGCCCTCCCGGATCAGGATCCGCAGGCCGGCCGCGAGCTTGTCCCGCGCCTCCGCGAGCGTGAAACATTCGTGGTCCGTGCCGGGCCCGGCGGCGGCGTAGGCGGCGGCCTGGGCGCCCCGCAGGCCGGGGGCGTGGCCGTCGACCGGCTTCCCGAGGCGGCGGGCGGCCGCGATCATCGCGCGCAGGGCGGGGTCGCCGGCGAGCAGCCCGGGGAAGTTCATCACCTCGCTC
>Ga0194133_10004665_pt1 | contig 18107 bp, 10 predicted proteins | sample TA2KigOf40mmetaG_FD_155448 | JGI IMG/M metagenome (GOLD analysis project Ga0194133, IMG submission 155448) | Freshwater microbial communities from Lake Tanganyika, Tanzania - TA2015055 Kigoma Offshore 40m | ecosystem: Environmental > Aquatic > Freshwater > Lake | place: Tanzania: Lake... | reverse complement strand
GTTGCTTTTGATTTTCAAACTTTGTTTCATCTGCAGCAGTAAATTGATGCTTTAGATACATGCGCTCAACGCCATCATAATGACGCTCACGATAGTATTGAAGAGCATCATCAATTGCATCTTCAATCTGATCGTCATCCACGTTGATTTCCAGAACTGGGAACCCCAATTGTCTTAAACAATAGTTCCTTAGCTCGGACCTACTGGCAGGTTGAGCCATACAATATACCTACAGTTTTTCTATTGGTATTTATTATCTTAAGTTGGCCTTGAATAAAATGTTTAAACACGATCTGTGGGTATGTTTATTAGCAGTGGTTCCAGAATGACGCCAATGTGATGGAAATATACAAGCAGTTCCAGCAACATGGGGGACTAAAATTTCTTCACAATCTTGATATGGTTTTGTACTATCTTTTGGTTTGTAGACAATAGTACCTTTTCCAGGATTGTCATTTAAATAGTAAATAATACTCCAATGATTTAATTCCTTTATGTCTGTATGTTCAACACCAATAGAACTATCATGATAATAATTCCAAAAATATCTAACTACTGATATAGAATCAAATGCTTGAGTTGAACAATGTCCTCTTGTAGTAATACATCTATCTAAAACGAGTCCATGAATCATATCTGCATAAAAATTTAAATCATCCATAGTTGGATCTTTAAAATCATCATCATATCTTACAAATTCACTTTCAACTCTTATTGAATTGCTTTCTATATTTCTGTACGAACAAATGATCATTCCTGCATCACAACCACCATGAGTCATTTGAAATACTTCAATTGGTAAATTATCTGTTACAACACACCATCTTGGATGACTCATTAATCTACTATGCAATTTTTGATTAATGTCAAGTGGAAGAATATTTTGGAAAATTGTGATGCTGTTTGGGTCAAAATAATTATTCATTTAATGTTTCTCCAATAAAATTTTCTCCATTTATTCCATTCTTAATTATGTTATAATCAAAATCGGTAAAAAATCTAAATGATGTAATGTCATCGGGACAAAACTGATTTGCTCTTTTTTGAATATCAATCCAATATGGAGTTTTGTATTTTGATCCTTTTTTATAATGAAAAGCAATGACTCTCAAGTAATCTAAAATTAAATTTGTGTACCTCGTATTTAAAGAATCTATCTTTTTTTGATCCCCTATATTACCTAGATATTCTGCGATCATATCTGAGAATACACAATAATAATGAGTTGAAAAAGCTTGTAATGGTTCAAAGAAAAATAAAGCATTTCCAATCAATGCTTGTCTCTTTGAAACAATCAATTTTTCCGAATATCTAGGGTTCCATTTTAAATATGATTCTACTCTTCCTTCAAATTTTTTAAGTATTGATTCCTCGTTGGAAAATTTTCTATTAAACAAATACCCACACCTGGATTTATTAGATTCTGGATATGGCAACTCAAATTGCCATCCATCTTCTGTGGCTCTATGTACCGTTGAAGTATATGCAGTATGTGGATATTCTGTAAAAGTAACTCCAGAATTTACAGTTTCAAATGGAGATGAAATATAAGTTGTTAAATTTTCAGACCACCCTGATGCATGAACTACAGCATCAAACTTACTTCCATTAATATAAACACCACCATCATCTTCAAAAACTTTATCAACTTTTTGGTCTATAAATTTACAATTAAAATTTTTTGAATAATGTTCAACCAAAAATTTGTTAAAATCTCTAGTATAAAAATGAAAAGCTAGATCATTGCTCCCAAATGGATGATCAAATTTTTCGGAATCTCCCCATCCAAAAAATCTTACACCAGTTTTATATGACGCAATATTTTTTTTAATTAATTGATATATGAAAAGATTAACAGATGTTAGTTGCTTTTGAACTGTCGGTACAGTGGATTCTCCGACCCCCAATTCCTTTGTCTCACTATCATGAAATATTGTTATGTTTGCTCCAGATCTAATTAATGATGGAATCATCAAAAGAGAAGCTGTTCCCTTTCCAATGATTGCAACATCACCAGTAAAATATGTTATCTTTGTTGTGAACTGTTCAAATAGTTCTCTAGTCTTTTCTTCATTTAACATGTTGAATAATAAAAAAAATTACAAAATAGGATAATTATCCTCCAACTCCATACCAAGCAATATGACCACAACTGTATGCTCCGCCAGACGCAGTTTTTGTTCCAGCTGCATTATGGTTAAATGTATACGTGCTATCGCCTCCAGAAGTACAATCACAACTATTTAGATATGCTCCATCACCGTCGTGGCGATATCCATCAACTCTAAATGCTACAGTAAAATTAGAAGTGATTGAACTGAAATCAAAGTTCCAGCATTGAGTTTGAGTATCAATTCTTCCTCCTCCATTATGACCCATTGTGGTATCTGTCTGTGAATATCCACTTTGGCCCATTCCTACCCAATTACCACTATTAATTCTATAATAAAGAGGGATGTGATGACCACCCCATGTCCCCGCATCATTTCTTTGTGGCAAATACATCCAAAAAACACCATTAGATTTTGCTGGACACTGCCAGTCTGGTGTTGTCATCAATGTTACTGCAGATGCACCAATACTAACACCAGCAGTATTAATATGCGAGTACATAAATGGTGCGGAACTTTGTGTTCCAGATGGATAAATGATTCCACTTCCTGTTAAGGTTACTGGCATTTTTTATTCTCCTTATCAGGATTTAGGATATGTATCTTTAACTTCTTTAATCAAATTAAAGAACGTTCCAGAAGAATCAAGAGTTCCAGATGAGATATCATGATATAAAGCATCTAGTTGTTCTGCTAATAATGGATATTCAGCCTGTCTCCTTAATTTGTAAACAGCAGTTTCTGAATATTCATCAAACATCAATTTCCATTGAGCGTAAATTTCTTCGTTTGATGGTGGAGTATATGGAATTGCATCGTATGGAGGGGTGTCCATCATAGCTGGTCTATATTCAAAAGACTCTGGACCATCATGTGCTGGTTCTTCGGGAAAATTATCTCTTCCAGCATCAGTTGCAAATGATCCAATAAAATTTGGATCTACAACTAAAGCAGCATCAATTAACGAAGGTGGAACAAAACCAACTCTTACATGTAAATTGATAATTTCATCGCTACTTCTAAGTCCCATTTTTTTAATCTCTTATAGAACAGTTTATTTTTATATTTATATAATTATGCTGTATGTTGACCGTATCCCATAACAATAATTTGTTTCCAAACTGAAACGTTTTGATTATTAGCATCATAAGTTGTATTGTTATCTCCACCACCGATTCCAGTGGATGTATTTACAGCTCCATCAGCATTGTAATAACGATGTAAAGTTCTTAAATTTAAGGTAAAATTATTATCAACACTTGAAAAATCCATCACACAAAAATCTGTATGACATGTGATTGGTTGGTTACCTGTCATCATTCTGGATACAAAACCACTTCTACCAACACTAGTCCAACCACCATCATTAAGAGAATACTGAAGATCTTCATAATGCCCACCCCACTCATTTGAATCTCCTCTTAATGGAGTATTAGTGTAAATAAAAACTTTTGCTCTTGGCGGCAAATTCATATTACCTGTAGTTTGACCAACCACCCAATTAGTTCCAAAGTTGACACCTGTTGATGATGAAAATCTATAGTGAAACCACCCGCTTGTTTGTAGTGGTTGATTGGAAGAAAGTCCACTACCATTACCAAATTCAATTCCATCTGCTCTTAAAATACTCATGGGTATTGCCATCCTTGTATAGTTAAATAGTGAACCCATGGGGCTGTTGCTCCATGGTATGCTGTGCTATCTGCGTTGGAATACCCATGAGAACTTCCAGTATTGGCAGAGCCATCATGGGTTCTATGATCATATCTTACTTTAAATGTAAAATCTGATGTCATTCCTTTAAAGTCAAAGGCATTTATCCAATCACAACCACTAATCATAGCTTTACCAGTTCCCATTGCTCCTCTGCAATAACCATAATCTCCGCAGAAAATCCAACCACTATTATTTACATCATAGTACATACGACTATAACCGCCACCCCAACTAGTACTATCATTTCTAATTGGATAGTGAAAGTGAACAAGAAGTTCTGATTTTTTTGGAACTGTAAAAGCGGCAGGACTAAATCCTTGAGTCCAACTAGTGCTAAGTTGATAATTTGTATTTGAAGAAGCCCTGAAGAAAAATGGTTTTGCCATTGATCTTCTATTTCCACCATCTGTAAATGTGATGCCATCGGCACCCATTGTTGTACTTAATGGCATCGTTTATTCTCCTCTTAGTTGATCAATTTCTTTCTTGAGATCTTTTACTGCTTCAATTAGAACAGCAACAAGATTTTGATATGCAACAGACTTGATACCATCTGTTTCATCAACAACACATGGAACAACAGACTCAACTTCTTCAGCGACAACACCGATTTGATGTTTTCCACTTGCCTTATAATCAAATTCAACACCACGTAGATTCATTACCTTAGATAATGCATCTGTGATTGTGGTAACGTTATCTTTGAGGACAATTGAAGATTGAGCAGTAACTGTTCCAACAACTACTAGGTTTTTTGAAGCATTGAATGTTGCACAAAGAGCGCCATTAGTTTGTACAGTTACATCACCATTTGCAGTACCAACCGAAACATTGGAAGTACCATTTGAAATTGAAGAGGTGTTTACAGAGATAGTTCCCCACTCTACACCACTTCCTGTTGATTTTAGAACTTGACCAGCACTTCCAGTACCACCACCAGCAGTTAAAGTACCCGAAAGTGTAGCTGCCGATAGTGTTTTATTACTTAAACTCTGAGTAGCAGTTGTTGTAACAATACTACCACCTGTGCCAATGGAAAGACCTAAAACAGATGTGGAAGAAAGAACCTCAAGACCATTAATATATAATGCCTTACCAGCTGCCAGATTTAAGTTTTCACTTAAATCAAATGTTCCTGAGTTTGGAGTTGACCAAGTTATTGACTTATCTCCTCCAGACCCACCAAGAAGTGTAATTCCACCACCAGCAGCGGTGACGTTTGATGGACCACCCGCACTAAAGTTTGCTCCAGTGGCACTTCCAGATCCCTGGAATGCTTGATCAAGAATTACTGTAGTTCCAGATACTGATTGGACAAAAGCATTTGCTGGTAATGTAACACTACCACCACCGCCAGTTAGAGTGATTTCAACACCTGGAGCAAGATTTTTAGTATCACTAACTCCAGTAATATTTGTTTGACCAGAGGTAATATTTCCAGTAAAAGTTCCAGTAGAAACTTTTCCTAAAGTAATATTGCGATCTTTTGCTTCAACGGTTACTGAAGCAATTGTTGTAGTTGCTCCTTTTACCGTTAGGTTTCCGCCAACCGCAAAGTCTCCTAAAGTTCCTGAAAGATTATCAACATAAGTCTTAACTGCTTTTTGTGTTGAAACTTTTTCATCACTATTTTGTGAAAGTGTTCCATCTGTTGAAAATTCATTGATGGATGCGCCCAACTGAGCACCAATAGAACCGAGTCTTAGAGATGATAGACCTGCGAGATCAAATGCAGATGCATCAAGAGTTGCCTTACCAGTTGCCTGTTCAACTTTAAAGAATTTACCAACGGCGAAGTTACCATCTTGGTCTGTAGAAACATAATAAACACGACCTGGGCGTGATTCAATAGTTTCATTTGCAGGAGTATTAGGACTGAGAGGGAGGAATGGCCAATTTGTATTTGCCTTACTACCAGTACCAACATCCAAGAAGTCGTGTGCAGTTAAACGAACTTGTGAATATCTATAACGAATTTTAAATCCTTGTCCATCACCAGCTGGAACAGTTTTCTCGTCAGCAAATTGAAGAATTGTAGTACCAGTTACATCTGGAGTTACTGCCGTTAGTTTGAAGAATTCATTATCAATCTTGATGTAATCCGTAGGATCAAAACCAATGTTAGCAGAACCAACACGAATTACATTGGTACTATTATTGAAGTCCTCAATAATTTCGTCTTGTCCAACAACTTTCTGAGCAAGAATTTCAATACTTGCTCCAGAACCATGTGCTTGAGTAGCTGTTCCTTCTACAGCACGAACAACTTGTACAGATGTTGATGATGGGAATGAAGAAACTTGGAACAACTCATTATTGATTGCGAGATAACCACCGATAACCATTCCAGTAACAGCATTAACTGCCATGGTATATGGAGAGGTTGCGGATTGAAGAATTGAACCCTGTAAAGTCGCTGTAATACCTTGGTTTGCAAATAAAGCAACGGATGCAGTACCATCGTGAGCCTCTGGTGTTGAACCTAGTTTTCCTCTAGTTACACCCAATGTACCTCTACCATCTGGTGGAGCATAACTTGCATTGGAGATAACAAATGATCCTGGGTCATCATTAACACCATTATTAATCATCTCCACAGATCCACCTTGATCTGGAGCAGCTGCTAACCCAGTTACTGTCAATAAGAATCCTTTTTGTCCAGTTACTGCGTCTGTATTGTTAGCAAGAGTGACATATGCAGCGGAAGTAATTCCAGTAACTGTTTCTCCTTGTACAAAGGTTCCTTTAATTGGGAAGTAATATAGGAATGTTGATGCTGATTGATCACTAATCAATTCACCAATTGCACCAGAAGTACCACCTTGGATTCTCTCGCCAGCAGCAAAGGTTCCATTTTTTGGAAGAAGAGGATCTAATTTAAGTCTCTTACCTTTTACATTACCATTAATTGTGTTTTCTGTAGAATCAAATCCTCTGGAAATACAACCATATTTACCGTAAGAAGAGTTTCCAGAAACAGCACGAATCTTACCACCTCTGGTTGAAGTATATGAGATATGAGCATAATATGTAAAGCAAGATACAATCTCCGAAGAAGCACCTCTAGTTACGTAGAACCCAACACCACCATCAAGAATTTGAGTATAAGCATCAAACACCATTGACTTATAAGATGGTGTCGCTGAATCATCAAAGTGTGCGTGTACAGCACCATCAATCATGATACCAACGGCAGCACCACCAATTGCGGTACAGTTTTGGATATATGGTGATTTTTGAATTGCAGATGATGGATCAAGTCTGAAATATACACCACGAATAGTGGCAGTATCCATATCCTGATCATTTAAAGTTGAAGGAACAAATCCACTCATTCCTTCAAAAATTAAGTCCTTAATTGTTGTATGAGAACCAACGTAGAACATAGTTGATTCTTGGTTTACACGAGTAACTGCAGAACTGATTTCAATATATGGCTCAACCTTGACAGTTGCACTCATATTTGTATTACTGATTGCAGAAGTTACAATACCAACAAGAGTTGTGATTGCCGATGCTACACTTGCACAGTATGGAGAAGATGTATCAACCGTGATACCAGTATCTTTAAATTGAACCTGTGTATTTCCAGAAGAAACAGTTACAGTTTCATTACGCATTACTTGCGTAGAAATTGATGCGATATAATTTAGGAGAGCAGTGTCTTGAGTCCCATTCCCAGTAATTGCACTTCCACCCAATAAAGCACTTGCATAATCCCAAACTTTATTGTTTTGTCCTGCTTTAACGTTAAATGCAAGAGCATCAATAAACTGACTTAAACGAGTCTTGACTGTTGCTTGAGCACCAGATACAGCACCAATATTTGCTATGTGACGATGATATGCTTCATGTGCAATGAAGGTATTGTTTCTGGTGATTAAATCAAACGCATCTGCAGCTTTGTGACTAACAATATTGATGTACTTGTCACTTGTATTCCACTTACCACCAGTAACATCAACTAGGTGAATATTTGTAGCATAGTCTGAATCAACAACTTTAGCAGTCTTTGTTCCAGCAGCATTAGATACAATATCACCAAATCTTAGATGCGATACACTGGATGCAAGAACAATTGCTTGCATGTCAGATTCAAGACCATACTTAGGAGTAATAATAGAAGTTCTAAGGTTATCACCAATTAACGAAACAAAAGGAGGAACTGTAATTGGTAGTGTTTCTTCGTAGACACCTGCCTTGATATAAATTGTAATAGGATTGGTGGCAGAAGGCGCTGAAGAACCAGTTAAAGAACCAATATAATCACAAGCATATCTTACAGATTCAAATGCTCTACTAATACTTCTACCACTATAGTTATTATTTCCTTCTAGGGTAACATAGTAAACAGGGGCAGTTACATTATTTTGTTCCCATCTTGGTAGTAGAGGAGTACCGCCAACAGATAGCACTTGACCATCAGCTTCTTTTAGTGCCGCTGCACTTTTATCTCCTAGGGGGAGTGCAATTCTGTTAATACCACCTGCCGCTTGATAAAGAAGATCACCAATCTCTTGAAGAACTTGAGCAGCGTCACCACCTTGGGACATGTAATTCCAGAAATTCCCATTAGTATCAAGTTCTGGAGCTGTTGAAGCACCTGTTGTATTTGATGTAATGCAAATATATGAGTTACCATTTCTGTTTACAACATCTCCTAGTTGATAAACAGTAGTTGAACTCCACTGACCAGTCCAGTTAAATCCTTCTACAACTAAATCCCAATATCTGGTATTTGTTGGAACTGGAATATATGAAATCTCTCCTCCAGTGCCAGCTCCAGTTATTACAGATGCATAAGTTACTTGAGTTGTTGAACAACTCACAATTTTATGTGTTCCATTATATCCAGAGACGGATACGTTACTAATTGTAATAAGATCTCCAATCCCAAATGGAATTACAGATTTTGCATTAGCAAAAGTAGCTGTAGCAATACTTCCATTTCCACTTACTGTAGCAAGTGGAACCGCTTCTGTATTTGTAGTTAATTTACATGAATAACTATTGCCACCATATCTTACAACATTTCCTGGTTCGTAAATTTCACTGGTTGTATAGACGCCTTGTGCAGAATATCCAGTACTAATAACTCCCCACGACAATGCATTTGTATTAGGTTGGATATTTATTGAGTTCGTTTGAGCAATATAACTGTAACCACCAAAAGTTACAATGTCTCCAGCTTCGTACTGTGTTGCTGAATCCCAAGTATTCTCAAATTTTAAACCTTCTGCATAGATACTCCAGTAGGTAAATTCAAAATCTTGTGAAGATGTATGAGCAGTCGTACAACGATATTGTGTATTACCATACTTAGCAATATCGTTTACTGCATACCAAGTATTGAGACTAACTCCTTGATTGTTAAGTCCACCCTGCCAGGTTCCTCTGTGTCTTAAACCTTCTGTATGGAGTTCCCAATTGCTTAGGTCGGAAGAATAGAAAGAAGTTTGGGATGCAGCTGATGTATGATTGACTACGCAAACGTATGAGTTTGCACCATACTTAACAATATCGTCAATGACATATGCAGTAGACGCAGCCCAAGCACCGCGCCACTTAAACTTCAGTCTACCGAGTCTAAAATCTGCCATTTTTAAAAATCCTTACTTAGGTCCTTGTGAATTGTGATCATATGATTTATTTAGTCTTGCGACTAAGTATCCATTATCATCAATGAAATATGTCAAGCGTCTGAAATCAAACCTGAACTGTTGATATTTATCGTCTGGATCGTTTGAATATTGCTTTGCCACGTTAGGAGTAGCATCTAAATATTCTTCACCTTGAAGAAAATCAGGATATTCTTCTCCATTAGTTCTGTGAAAATCAAAAACTGCGTCTTCTGTGGATCTTGCCACAGTATAGTAAAGCATACCGTCTTTATCTCTGCGTAAAGCATGTACGGTAAAATCATTTGACTGAGCAACTGTTTGATTAACAGCTGCTGAGCTTGAGCTAAGATATAAACTCATGCTAGGATCCTCCAGTAAATTCCATCCCAAATAAACTGAACATATAAACCAGATACATCAAGAATTAAAGTGGAATCAATGTTTCCAAATTTATCTAGAAATTGCTGTCCACCACTTGTCGTTAACGTAACATTATTTATAGCCCAGGTTGATTTAAAATCAACTAATTCCAACATATCTCCAACATGGGGAACAATCCCAGCAGATTCATATGGCATATTTAATGTCAATGGAATTGTAGATGTATCTAAAAGATACCTAAGTCCACATGAAAGATCTCCACTAGTGTTAACAACTTCCCATCTTGCTCTTAGAAGTTCAAATCCTCCAATATCACTACCGTCATGTATAACAGCAGTTTTTTTGTCAGTATCAACTGTAATTTCTGCAAGTGCTCCAGTAAATAGAGCATGTTCGGGGGTCGTGCCTTTTCTAAATTGTACCTGAGTGGTCATTATTTACGCACAGTTTTTGCTCAAATGTATTTATATAATTAGATAATCCAGATAAATGTTCTTGGTGGTTGGAAGACCTCAACCTGAATAATTCCATCACCGCTAATATCAATAGCACCGCTGCCTTCATACTGAGCTCGGGCAAAGACTTCTTTTGCATTACTGAATGAAAATAGTCTTCCAGATCCAATATATCTGCGTGAACGAATATTAACAGAATTACCACTAAGATTGATCTTGACAAATGGATTCTCTGCAAATGTGAGTAATGGATCGCCACTTGTTCCAGTAATTCTGACCTTACCAAGAGTTCCAACTTCTCTAAACGTGCTCTTCTCGGAAATACGTTCTCCATTAAAGGAGAACAGTAGATCTCTTTCATCTGGATTAAATGTGAGAGATTCCGCTGCTCCATGGAATACTGGGATTGTACCAGATCCGATGAAATCTCTTGCTCTTGTGGTATGGGCATCTCCATCAACTGAAACAGTTCCCTGACCATAGTGTACAAGAGAAGATCTTGATACAGAGTCTCCAGAAATCTGGAATGTTCCTCCCTTACTGATTTCTCTAGATGTTCTCTTCTCTGAATTTCTTGTTCCTGTAAATGTAAAGAGAATTTGTTGCTCATCTGGATTAAAGGCAACAGATTCTGCAGCACCAGATAGTTTTCTAAGAGATCCAGAACCAATATAATTTTCTGTATTCTTCTCTGTTGCAATACCAGAAATTTTGAATAGTGCTTTTTCTGTTGGAGGAACTCCAGTAACAGATTCTGCTCCACCAGAGAATGCAAATAGATTTCCAGAACCAACATGTAGAAGTGAGGCAGTAATGTATGCTTCACCAGTGATATCAACTTCAATCTGCTTAGTTTCTGCAATAGATGCTCGTACAACAGAAGATCCAGAAACAACAAGAGTTCCACCCTGACTAATTTCTCTAACAAGAGTTCTTTCTGCCAATTCTCCAGTGAAGGAGAATAGGATTTGTTCCTCTGTTGGATTGAAGGTAGTGGATTCTGATGCTCCACCAATGTTGAAGATATTACCAAATCCAATGTTATTAATAACAAAACGATTTGTAGATTCACCAAAGATCGTTGCTGATCCAGATCCAAAGTATGAGTGAGATCTGAGATCATATGAATCACCAGTAATATCAATTTCAATTTGCTTGGTTTCTGCAATACCAAGTGACTGACTTCCAAATCCAGAGAAGGAGAAGAGAATTTGTCTTTCATCGGGATTGAAGGAGACAGACTCTGATGCTCCACCAATGTTGAAGATATTACCAAATCCAACATTATTAATTATAAACTTAGAACTTGATTCTCCGAAGAATCTGATATCTGCAGATACTGGTGGAACAACAGTAGACGACTCAGTAGAACCATTGATTCCAAAGAGAGATCCCTCACCATAGTAAGACGAGGCAGTTCTTTCTGCCGATTCTCCAGCGAAGGAGAATAGGATTTGTTCCTCTGTTGGATTGAAGGTAGTGGATTCTGATGCTCCACCAATGTTGAAGATATTACCAAATCCAACATTATTCTTGAGGAATCTATCTGCAGATTCTCCAGTAATCGTGATAATACCAAATCCAGTCCATAGTGGTTGGTAATCATACGTCTGGAAGTCCGATAGAGCTCCTCTACGGATTTTAATTGGGGTATCCACACCAGCATACGTTTCGGTGTGTTTCTCACTTGTAAGTCCTCCCGTGAAGGAGAATAGGAGATCTTTTTCCTCGGGGTTGAATGTAGCAGATTCTGAAGATCCAGAGAACTTCTTGAGTGATCCAGAACCAACAAAGATTTTAGATCTATCTGTATCAGCATCTGCAAATATAGAGAATGTACCAAATGGTTGCTCTGCAAAGCTGCGAATTTCTGGTGATGTTGTTCCAGATAGAACAATTTCCGTACCATCTTCTGCTGGATTTGCTGTAAATCTTTCAATTGCAAATCCAATAATCTTGAGATCTGTTGTGATGTCTTCTGGATTGAATCCAACAGATTCTGCAGAACCAGCAAATGCAAATAGAGATCCAGTGCCAATATGATTTGGTGCATAGACATTTGTAGATTCACCAAATGTAAATACAGTTCCAAACGATCTTTCAGAGAAGGTAAGAATTTCTGGAGTTGTTGTTCCAGATACTTTAATCTTGGCATCATTTTCAGGTGGATTTGCTGAGAATATTTCTGACGTGATTCCACCGAAGAACTTAAGATCTGCCTTGAACTCAGGTAGATCAATTGTTCTAGATTCCGTAGATCCAATAAATGCAAATAGACTACCAGATCCTGTAAATTTATTAGTTCTCCTCTCTGTAAGTTGACCAGTGACGCGAATATCAATAGTTGGTCGCTCTGCAAATCCAAGAAGTTCGGAAGAACCACCAATAGAGAAGAGATCACCATCTCCAATATAAGTTCCAAAGGAGAACGATTCTTCTTTATTGCCAACAAATCTAAATAGAGGTTCTTCTTCTGGTGGATTTGCGGAGAATGCTACATCTGCTTCGCCAGTAATATTACTAATAGATCCATCAGCTGGTAGTACAAGTACTCTTGCTTTCTCGGCGCTATCGGTAACGATAATTGTACCAGACCCAAAATGAGCAAGACTAAAGATAGAAATTGCTGCTCCTTTGATAGAGAATAGAAGTTGCTCTTCGTCTGGTGACCAAGCAACTGTCTCTGCAGATCCACCAAAGTAAGATAGATTTCCAGATCCAACAAATGCATCTACTTCAACATAAGAGGCAGCACCAGTGACACTAAAGAGTTGTGTATTCTCTGGTGGGTTAGCGACAAATACTTCAGCAGCAGCAGCACCAAATAGATTGATTTGTCCAGATCCAGTAAATACTTTAGATTTGGAATCAACACCAGCACCAAATAGATTGATTTGACCAGATCCGACAAATACATCTGTTTCACTGTATAGACCATTGCCAATGATAATGGAGGATCCAGATCCGTTGTGCAATAGACTGAATACTGTAATTCCATCTCCACGAATAACACCAATATATCCTTCAGTAATATAAGGTGGGGTAAAGAATATTTCTGCACCAACATCAGATGCAAATTTGAGTGTTCCGCCTTCTGTAAATGCATCAGTATTTCTAACGTATGCCTGATCAGCAATACCGTTAAGAGTTGCGAGATTGCCAAATGGACATACAAGACCTGTCGTATCAAGGATCCAACCATAATCTCTTGTTGGACTATAGATTTCGTTGATAAAACCATAATCTTCAAAGAAGCTTGCCTGCGTAATTTGAAGTTGAATACTATAAGTAATCCCTGGTACAATTTCAAGAGTAGTTCCAGGAGGAACCTTAGTACAACCTGTTGTTGAAACAGTATTAGAACTTATTACTCCAGAAACATCTACACATGAAAGAGTATTGGCATTAATAATATAACCATAATCAATTTCTGGTTCATCATTGCAGAGATGAATATCATAAACTTCAGTGTGCTTCTCGTGTGACTCTTCCGAATTTAACCACTTAAGTTGTACACAACCAAGCTTTGTATGTCCATTATAGAAACTTGTATCCGAAAGATTAATATATGGAGAGCAAGTTGTGTAGTCTTCAAGAGTATAATTAGCAAGTTCTGAGAGTTCGTAAGTTTCTGGTTTTCTTGGAAGCAATGTAATTGTTCCAGTACCAGCATAATCAAACGAATTTCTCTCTTGACCACCAGAGAATGCAAATAGATTTCCAGATGCAATTTCTCTGTGTGTGAGTAATGGATCTCCAGAAGTTCCAGTAATCTTGAGATCTGTTGTGATATCTGGTGGATTAACAGATGCTGATTCTGCTGCACCAGAGAATCCAAACAGAGATCCATCATTAATTGTGATTGCAGTAATACCAATAATTGATGTACCAGTAATCTTGAATAGACCTGTTGATTCTTCTGCAATAGCAAATGTTTCTGCACCGCCCCCAAGATTTTTAATAGATCCTGTTCCATATACAGCAACATCAAGTGGAACACGTGCTTGTCCAGTAATTACAATGTTTCCAGAACCAATCCAAGAAGGAGTAAATTTATCAGTTGCAGATCCAGTAATATCAATTTGACCATAAATGCATCCAGGCATTCCATCTTGAATGGTGCCAAGAATCCAACCATAATCAACCACTGGGTCGTACAGTTCTGATACTAATCCATAATCTTCATAGTTTTGTGGAACAGTGAGTTGACTTGGAATTGTATATGTTACGCCAGGAACAATTTCAAGAGTAGTTCCAGGAGGAACCTTAGTACAACCTGTTGTTGAAACAGTATTAGAACTTATTACTCCAGAAACATCTACACACGAAAGTTGTTGATTACTTCCAGCAACTATTAATCCATAATCAAAATATCTGTATTCAACAATAGATTCGCAATCATAAACATATGTTCTTGCTTCTTCAAGTTTGTTGAGTGTAAATAGACTTCCAGAACCAACATAACTGTAAACAGAAGATTGCGTGGCACCTTGTAGTGTAAATAAATTACCAAATCCAATTTCTCTATAAGTAAGTAATGGATCACCAGAAGCTCCAGAAATTTTAATATCTGTTGTAATATCTGGTGGATTAAATCCAACGGAATCAGAACTACCAGAGAATCCAAATAGAGATCCATCACCAATTGTAATTGCTGTAATACCAATAATTGATGTACCAGTAATCTTGAATAGACCTGTTGATTCTTCTGCAATAGCAGATGTCTCTGCCGCACCGCCAAGATTTTTAATAGATCCTGTTCCATATACAGCAACATCAAGTGGAACACGTGATTGTCCAGCAATTGCAATATTTCCAGAACCAGTCCAGGAAGGAGTAAATTTATCAGTTGCAGATCCAGTAATATCAATTTGTCCATAGATACATCCAGGCATACCATCTCGGAACGTTCCAAGAATCCAACCATAATCAACCACTGGGTCATGTAATTCAGATACTAACCCATAATCATTATAATTCTGTGGAACGGTAAGTTGACTTGGAATTGTATATGTTACGCCAGGAACAATTTCAAGAGTAGTTCCAGGAGGAACCTTAGTACAACCTGTTGTTGAAACAGTATTAGAACTTATTACTCCAGAAACATCTACACACGAAAGTTGTTGATTATTTCCGCTAACTATTAATCCATAATCAAGATCTAAGAATGGTACAACAGATTCGCAATCATAAACGTATGTTCTTGCTTCTTCAAGATTATTGAATCCAAATAGACCACCAGAACCAACATAACTATAAACATTTTTCTCAATGACAGTTTCTAATGCGAATAGAATACCTTCACCAATATACGATTCTGAATGTTTCTCTGTTAATATTCCACCAGAGATTGCGAATAATTGAGTTTCTTCTGGAGGATTGACAGTAGTTGCCTCAGCAGCACCAGAGAACCCAAATAGATTTCCATCTTGTATAGTAATTGCTGTGATACCAATAGTAGCATCACCAGTAACACGGAATAGATCTTTCGTTTCTTCTGCAAATGCTGCAGTCTCTGCTGATCCACCAAGATTTTTAATAGATCCTGTTCCATATACAGCAACATCAAGTGGAATTCTTGATGCACCAGAGATAGAAATGATTCCTTCGCCGTTCCAATTTGGCGTGAATTTATTAGTGGATGCAATTTCTTTGTTAAATCTAATAGATCCACAAGGCATCACATTGCTTGTGGTTAGAATATAACCAAAGTCTAATAGAGCATCTGCTGGATTTGTTATATAACCATAATCAATAAATATCGTTGCAATGTCAGAATTCAGAGCAACTGAATATGATTGATTATTAACAATACGTGCAGTTGTTCCTTGTTGTACTACACACGTACATGAAGTGGAAGACCCAGAAATATCTCCTGTAATAGTTTCTGTTGTAATGCATCTTTCAACATAACCATAATCCGATTCAACAAAATAATCAATTGCATTTGAATCATGACAATCGTATCTGTATACTCTTGCTTCTTCAAGATTATTGAATCCAAATAGTCTTCCAGATCCCTGATAATCATACGATGCTTTCTCGTCTAAACCAGAGAAGTTAAATAGAGTTCCCTCTGCAAAATATGCAAATGTGGTGTCAACATCAGATACACCACCAAGAATAGACAGACTTCCTTCCGTTGCTGGATAGTCAAATGTCTTTTTCTCATCAAGACTAGAAAAACTGAATAGTGTAGAAGCATCAATAATAATACGAAGACTGATACCAATTGGGGATTCACCAAACAAGGAAAGTCCTCCCCTACTCGGGAGAGCAGGAGAGAACACATAACTTGATGATCCTTCAAGTCCTCGTAGTCTATTACTAGTGTTATAATTGTAGAAGGCAGGAGAACTTTCCTTACCAAATAATCCAATATTTCCAGATCCTTGCCAAGCTTGTGTTGCTTTCCATGAAGCTTCACTAACAAATTTAACGAATCCAAAGGATTCTATATTACTTACATAATAGATGCGACCATAATCCTCCGCAGTCGCTGTTGAGTCTGTAATGCTTCCCCAATTTTTATAAATATTTGGAGTACTAGCTTGGACTGGGACAGTATATATTGAACTTGGATTAATTGTTACTGTAGCACCAATATCAATGCGTACAGCACATGTTGGAGCAATCGTATTAGTAGAAACAACTACAGTACCAATAGGAGTAATTACACAAGAAGTTACATCAATTATGAATCCAAAATCTAATTCGTTGTAGAGGTCAATTAGAGATGGTTCATAAACATATGTTCTTCTTTCTTGACTACTAATGAAAGCAAATAATCCAGCTGCTGTATTTTTAGTAAACGATCCAATTGTTCTTGTAGCAAGGCTGCTCAAAAGTTCATTGGCGTATAGTCCAACGGCGTCAGATTCTAATCCTGATATGTAAGTATATACTGCCATAGACTAGATGAGCATAAAAATAAGGGATTGCCTAACGACAACCCCCATATAATGATAACTAAAATTTGGGTTTGTATTATATAGGATCAGTCTAGGCTTACGTTCAGAGTTACCTTGATCTGGTCACCATTATTTTGAATGGCGTATGGACCATTTGTGAATCTTTCTGCAAAGAAGATGCTGCTATAAAGTGTGGCATCACCAGTACCCTGAAGTGCAGGAGTTGTGGTAAATGTAGTTGATGTTGGAACTTCAAATACTGTATAGTGAGCAGCAGGGATGGTGCTTGTTGTTCCTTGAGCAACGTAGATAACATCACCAGGATTTAACTCATGTGCAGTAGCAACGTTACCTGGATCAGTTGTTACAACTGAGAAATCAAACTTAATCGCATCGTTTCCATTTGATACCTGAATGTTATCAATTAGTTGGTTGCTTAGATAGATGCGAGGACCAATTTCACCCGTTCTGGTTTTGTAGTCAATACCAACAATCTTGGTATTTGAAGCAATACCATTTGGAGTTGCTGTCTGAGAAACTGCCATACCAACAGTTAGATCTTGTGCAACGTTAACCTTAAAGGTTGCTGTTCCTGAAGCATTCCCTGTAAGTGCTTTGTCTAGATAAACAGTTGTACCACTCACACCAACTACACGAGTTTCGGCAGCAATACCTGTACCAGTTACTACTTGACCTTGAGCAATATTTGTTGCAGATGAAACTGCAATTTCAAAAGTTCCTGAAGTACCAGCAGTAATTGTTGGGGTTACATTAACATCAAGAAGATTGACGTAATCACTACCAATAACACCTTTACAACCCGTCTTAGTAATTTGAGCTCCAGCAGCAACAGTGCCAGCATCAGCAACACCATGGATTGCAACAGGCATGTTGTTTGCACGTGCTAGGTAG
>Ga0194133_10004662_pt1 | contig 18115 bp, 8 predicted proteins | sample TA2KigOf40mmetaG_FD_155448 | JGI IMG/M metagenome (GOLD analysis project Ga0194133, IMG submission 155448) | Freshwater microbial communities from Lake Tanganyika, Tanzania - TA2015055 Kigoma Offshore 40m | ecosystem: Environmental > Aquatic > Freshwater > Lake | place: Tanzania: Lake Tanganyika... | reverse complement strand
TGAACCCAACAAAGGTGCATACAAATTGACTAAGGTTAGTTTTCATACAAATGTTAATACTAAATAAATTGTCACCTGTGATTGTGTTGTTTCAGTAGAATGGCTGGCTGTAGAATTTCCACTACTTAGTGTGTGGTAATGATAATGGTGATGATGGTGGTGATGATGAATATGGTGATACTGACACTTTTGATTTATTTGAACAAATAATCTTAATGCCTTTTTTACTTTGAGGAAAAAAACTTGATTAAAATGTGTTCACCACCAACCTTCTCTTCACCAGCAATGTTCATTTGTGATTGAGTTTGAACAATCTTTTGGTCTGGAAGCTTTTCTCTTTGGGACAATGTAGAGAGGGGGGTAGAAGAAGAAAATGCAGACAAAGAAGGACCAGATGCACAAACATCATCCGTCTTTCATTAGATCATAAAAAGTGAAAAAAATCTAAGGTTAAAGCAGAAAAAAAGTTGCAGATATGGTTCTTTTATTGTTTAATTACTTTTTGGTGAGGAAAAGTTTTTTTTATGGAACAATTATTTCATAGTCACTCAACCTCTCACTAAACTCTTTAATAGGGTTTGCTGAGTGGCACAAGGTTGAGACATTTCTTTTTTTTCTTTTTGAGACTTGATTTTTTATCTTGTAGCCTGGGATCTTTGACTAAATTTGCTGGTGTTTAAACACTTGATGGAATACCTTTCAGTCGGTTGTTGTTATCATTTGACCACAATGACTCCAATTTACTTTAATATTTTACTCACATCAGTAGTACGAGGCTTCCACCAAGCAATATCTTCATGTCTGTTTGGAATTTCACACTTTAATTTTGGCTGATTTATCTGACCTTCGTCGGAACAACTTATTCCATTATTCGGTAGAGATGGTAGAAAATTTGTTTTAATTTCATTTTGAGAACTGAAAAATTTAGACACAACAACCAAATGATTATTCTGAAAATTCTCAAGAATCTAATAATAATGATACCTGATTTCATGTTCAGATTGGGAAAGACGTGTCGGGGTTTCAGTAAGAACTTGACCTCGAGTGTTCAGCATACTCCTTGCAGGAGAATTCCTTCATATTGAAATCATATTTTCAAACTCAATTGCTTTATTTTTTAACTCATGTTATGAAAAGATCATCAATATAGCCTAGAGATGGGCCCTGACCCGACCCGAGCTTACTTTTGACCCGCAGTAAATAAGAGGCCGCCTCGCCTTCGACCTGGGTACTTTTTGACCCGACCGGAAGAGATTTTTTTTGACCCGACCCAACCCGAGCTACCAAAAATTGACCTGACCTGACCTGACCCAGGTAAACAATTTTGACCCGGACCCATCACTACTCAGAGCTAGTACAACACATAAATGCAAATACAAAAAAATTACAGATTTGTGATAGTTAGTTCTGCAGATTTTCTAAATCAGTAAATTCCATTTAAATTGAAGTTCATAACTTGATGCAGCACTTTCAACAAGATTGCCCCTAATTTTCTTATTACTTTGAAAAGTTTTAAAAAGAAAGGCCAATTTAATAGCACGCAATTTTCCTTGATAAAATGGTGTTCAGAAGACTAACCGAATCACAATTAGTCCAATTTATCTTTGACCAAAAATATGATTCGTCAAATTTATGATTAGTTAAATGACTTTTTTTACCGAAAATATGATTCATCAAATGACTTTTCTACCAAAAATCAACTGTTGAATGATTTTTTTATCCAAAAAATATGGTGAACTAGTATCACGAATGAGTAAAAGGAATAAAAATAGTACAAAAATTCTACAAAGGGTAAGCTGTATTGCAATATTTTCAATGACAAAAATTGACTTTTTCTTATTTTAAAATGTTAAAATCAGCTTGTGGCAAATCAAAACAAAGTCAAAGTTCAATTTGAAAATTGAAATCAAAGCTCAAAATGACAAAGAAAAAGTGAATCAAAAGGAGAAACTTGAGGAAGAGTAGAAGGTAATCAGACTCTTTTTAACCCATTTATTCTTCTTTAAAAATGCAAAACTGAGGAAAAATGGAAAGCTCAAAATCAAAACTTAAGGCTGAAAATTTCGAAAAAACAAAATAAAAAAGTTTTTTATGATATTGATTATATTTATAAAGTGACTTGACGAATCTTGAATTTGATAAAAAATGTCATTCTACAATTCTACAAATTGTGATTTCGGTAAAAAATGTCAATTGATGAATCATATTTTCAGTAAAAAGTTCATCATGTTTGAGTTGTACAAGCAAAAGGAAAGGAAATTCTATTACCTTTGAATTTTTGAGTGTTCATTTATCTTCATTGGATTTTTGTTGTTTTCGAATTCATCCTCAACTTGATTTTCAATCTTTGTCTGAAGATCAAAAAGCATATCATCTGGAAATAAAGGACTGATTTTTAGCCTGAATCTTTTCAAATTTATTGCTTCTTTTGACAACAGCTAAAGAGAAACTAAAAAATCAACAAAATATAGAAGAGCTGAAGGGAAGTTTGGAACTTGCTTCGTGACTTTCACCAAGAAATTTGATTGAATAACTAGCTCCCCAACAAAACAAATGGGCCAATTATTTATAGATCATCTCATGTAATGTTCTGCTCTTTATTGCAACTGAAAAGCATAAAATCACAGGAAATAGTGGACCATAGGGTATCAAGTAGAGATGGGCCCTGACCCAATCCGAGCATACTTTTGACCAGCAGTAAATAAGAGGCCGACCTGGCTCTGACCCGGGTACTTTTTGACCCGACCCGCTGAGATTTTTTTCGATCCAAAGGTGAAAAAATTGAAAAATTTGGGATTTTTAGGGGAAATTTTCAAACTCAGACCCAAACCCAAGATGGCTGACCAAACCCTAGCAACAAAAAATTGACCCTACACGACCCACGTCAAATTTTTTTGACCCGGACCCATCATTAGTATCAAGGCTTTCAATGGTCGGTCATCATTGTGACACAAGAGAACCCCGCTTAGTCTTACCAAATGTAGCCTTCAAAGAGTTTTCATTTTAAAAATTTTAAGCTGTGAATTCTTGTGAAGTGTAAAATTGCAAAAATAATCTAAAATACACTTGAAAAACTAATATTGCGATGCAACTTTTGAAAAGTGAAAATATATCTTTGTGCATTTGCAAAATGCTAAACTGACGGCTAGTTACTAAGGAAGGGCAGTGGCTAACTAAAGGTGTTGGGATGCAGGTTCAGTGTGACAAGGTGGTTTTGATTGTGGATATAGTGATTGATCTGGTTTCCAAGAAGTTAGGGTAAAGGAATTCTTTGTTCACATTTAACAATATTTAGAATGCAGTATAAATTGATTGATTAATTAACAGATTATTTTAACACCTTGAGGTGTTGACTTTACAACTTTACAACAATTATTGTTACTGAAAGTTGTGTCTCACAATCACTTGTTTGTATTTGATAATTATGAGTCAAAGATTAAGAGACAATTAATTATCAATCAAGCTTTCTGCACAACAATCAATCCTGATTGTGATAATCATCTACTGGGAATGATTAATAAAGGCAAATCCAGTGGTCAAAGATTTTGCCCAGACCAGGGATTGAACTCCGGTCTCTCAGCTCTCAGTCAGATGCTCTAACCATTAAGCCCCAGCGACCCCATGTTTACCTTAAGAGTCATTTCAAGGAAATAAGCATTTCATATGAAGTTATCTTCCATGCCCACACTTATTTTTGACAAAATGATAGCTTGCCATAAACATCAACTCTGTCTTTCCAGAGTGCAACCAAAGGTGCTTCTCTCTTCTATTCCTCCACTTCATCGGTCCCCATTTGTTACAAAAGGGACTCTTATTCCATCAATAAAAAGTTACATATTGATTATTTTATTGATTATGTAGGGTTTTTGCAGGTTTTCCTTGTTTGCTCAACTTCATCTTAGAGATTCGACTACCTGCTCTTTTCAGAGCAATTCAATCATTTTAAAGTTTTTATTGATTGATTTACAATAGTTCCAATGGTATGGCAAGCATCAATTCCATGGCCACTATGTGAGATTTCTCAGAAAAATATCTGACATCTGTTTTTTTGTATTTTGATTAGGACTCATACATTTTTACAAAAAAACCAAATTGTTATGAAAACTTTTTAAGAGTCATTCTGCACGGGTCGCAAGATCTGATGAGTACAATAGCCTCAGGGGTCTTCAGACAACTAAGGTGTTTACTTTAAGAAGGAAAAATGGGCTTATTTAGGAATTGAAAACAAGACTCACAAAAAATCTTAATGAAAATTACAAGATGCCAAGAAAAAGAAAGTTTATTTGAAAAGTGAATCTAAGAATTGGAAGTAACAAACTGACTCAGCATTTTGATGACTACACAATTTTATTTGGAATGGAGAAAACTGCAAAGATTTTCTCAAAATCAATCAATATAGTTTTTTTAAACTGTGAGCTTAACTTTTACTAATGCTGGCAACATTATATAATTAAGTTCACAATGATTGTCATATATTGATATTTGTTATTTTAGGCAAAATGTAACACTGGAACTGTGCATTGTTCAATTCTTAGATCATGACTGTTTTTTGTATTGTAAGGTGAGGTCATTTCAAACAACAAAAATAGCTTGGGTAGTATTGACTCAAGCTTTTTTTACTTCAGGAAAATTTTCCACAAAAATGCTTAATTCCTCAATTTTTATGACTTTGGGTCAAAATTGTCTCCTTTATCTTGGGTAAAAAGCGAGTTAGTGGACAGTAAGAATTTTTACTGTGGTTGATTTTTACCACACCTGCCATGATCAAAAACTCTCAACAGCTGTGAATCTATGCCGACCCGAGCTTACTTCTGACCCGCAGTAAATAAGAGGCCAATCTGCCTTTAGCCCGGGTACTTTTTGACCTGACCCTAAGAGATTTTTTTTGATCCGAAGGGAAAAAAATTGAAAAATTTGACATTTTTAGGGGAAATTTTCCAAACCCAAACCCAAACCCAAAGCATAGATGGGACCAAACCCACAAAAAATTGACTGACCCAGGTCAAAAAATTTGACCCGAAGGCATCACTAAAGGCAACCCTATACCTTTGTAAAAAAATTGTTTTCTTTTTTAATTACCAAAATTTCCAACTTTTGGTTTTAAGAAATTGGAAGAGTCAACAAAACCTCAGTACTTCAAAAATCCATTTCCTTGGTTCTTTTGTGACCATTGTTTGATTTTGTTATACAGTGCAAACAAAGTGAAGGTAAAGATTTCACTCAAATAAGTGTAGATTACTTTTTTCAATTTACCCAAAGACTAATATTTTGACAAGCTCCAAGTAAAAGATGCTTTAACCATGTACTATGGCTGTACTTTTAGCATCATGAATGGGTGCTTCAAGTATGACATTTTCGATTTTAGTGGAGTTCTTTCAACAGTGCAAGTAACCAGTCAGTATCATATAGGCTTTAAGACAGTTTTTAAACCTTTTTTTCAACTTTTTTGTAAGACTTATAAAAGCTATGAATTAGATGTGAGCTTTTCCTTTTTGGCATTGCAAAAATTCAAGTCTATGACACTTCAGTTCAAAATCATTTGCCAATTAAGGCACTAAGCTATGGTAAAAGATTATCACATAGGTAAAATATCTAATAGATAATAGTTAATGAGCCCTGTTAAAATATTCATATTAAAATGACTTTAATATCTTTAACTATGTTAGTAATCAAAGTTTTATTTTTCCTTAAAATATTTTACAATCAGCTCAATGGTTTACTTAATGATCTTTTAATCACCACACTGCTTTGTTGATTGACAACTTTAATCGCTGGTAATATCCATTAAAAACACTCCTTTTTCCTATTCACTTCTGATTAGAGATGGGCCCTGACCCGAGCATACTTTTGACCCACAGCTGACCCGGCTACTTTTTGACCCGTCCCGATGAGATTTTTTTACCCTAAGGGCAAAAAATTGAAAAATTTGGAATTCTTAGGGGAAATTTTAAAACTCAAACCCAAACCAAAGATGGCTGACCCAACCCAGCCTAACCAGAGCAACAAAAATTTGACCCAAGCCGACACGGGTCAAATATTTTTGACCCAGACCTATCACTACTTCTGATACTTGCCACAATCCTTGCCTTTCCAGTACCAAGTTGACTATACCAGAGGTGGCTGTCAAACTTACAAACTTTTTTGGCCTATAGGTTTTGTTTAATACAATTTAAATGATTACTGAAAGCTTCACTTATGACTCAAAAGAAAGTTATAAGAACTTAATCTCACTTACTTGATGACAGTTTCATCATATGCCTGATTTTAAATATTATTTTTGTACATAACAATTGGTGACTTTTCATTTCCTTTCATCCTTCCAAACTGAGAAAAGGGCCTGAAAAAATAAATACGAGGGAAAGTTCTGAGGGTAGAAACAAAAAAAAAGTTAGAGAGTGACGAGAAGAATATCAAATTTGAATGAACCAGATAATTTGAAAAAAAGATCTGTAAGTGGAAAAGATCAGGCATTAAACTTTTAGCTAAATGGATTCAGTGTAATCTTATTTCTTTTAATGCTACAACTGTTTGTTCTCTCTTTTTTGTTGCATAATATCTCATCAAGATTTATAAACACAATTAATTTAATTTGATGAATTTTTTTGTAATACCAGATATGTCAGTTAATATAAGGGAGGATAACATAACTTGTATAGATTTTGCAGATTTTTTGTATTAATATACACTGAATTGCAAGATAAAGCTAGAGAAACAAATACAAGTTAACCTCATCATTTTTTTTAAGCAAGTAACGTTTATCTTATCTTGCACCCATTGGACATTTTGATACAAATATACTTTAAATTGATGCTAGAATATTTTTCCAGTAAGCAAAACCATAATCGTAAAACACAATCAAACTTTCAAGTTATGGTTTTGCTGGTAAGCTGTGGTATTGAAGCTTTCATCTGAATTTGAAGCTACATGAGAACAAGTCAAGCGATGTGTTGTGGCATGATAGCTTTAATCTTTAGTTTGAAGCTCAACGAAGACAGGTCTGGCCAGTCAAAAGGAATCAGTTCTGAGATTTTTGGATCAATTCACAAAAGTGACGGGCCTTGACCCGACCTGAGCCAAGCTTACTTTTCACCCACAGTAAATAAGAAGCCAACTCGCCTTTGACCCGGGTACTTTTTGACCTAACCCAAAGAGATTTTTTTTGACCCGATGGGGAAAAAATTGAAAAATTTGCTGTTTGTAGAGGAAATTTTTCAAACCCAAACCATAGATGGCTGACCCAACCCGACCCTAGCTACAAAAAATTGACCCGACCCAGTTCAAAATTTTTTGACCTTGACCAATCTCTAATTCACGAACAAGGTAGCTCCAGACTTACGTTTACTGTTAGGGAAACCTTGAAGAAGAAGCAGACTGTTCGATTGGTCAAAGGGTCAGAAATCTTATAAGGGTACAAAGAGGTTCCTACTAGATTAATTACCTGGAAGAATATTTGCTTAACCATCTTTGGTGGCCTTCAAATGTGTTTGCATTGAAAAGTCATTTCAACTTTGTATTTGTGTGATTAGAAATGTATGTTTGATCAGATAGCTCTTATTTCTGTGAGCTAGCACAGCGAGCGTGAAGAGTTTAGTTTAGTATTTTTATAAATGGTTTATACCCCATTATGAGTGTCTGTCTGTATGTCTGTCACTTACATCTTCTCCCTGAGTTTTGATGCTAGAAAGAAAATAATTAGTGCATTATATAGAGTCCTTGACAAGAAATTTGTTGGGCATATTTTTATTTTTTGTTTATGAGCTGAGAAATTTAAGTTCAAAGTTACCCAGGTCAGCTTAAGCATTTAAGTTGACTAAACTACGTCATTATGACAACCGATGGAGCTTGCAGAACTTGGGTATTTTTCTCCCAACAAAAAATACCTGTCTACTTAATTACTTGTTAATTTATAATATTTACACAATCTTGATTTGGTAAAACATGCAAATTCAAATTCAAATTCGATTTATGTATTGATTCTCTCTGGCCAAATACACTGAAATACATGAAGGGACATTTTTTAAAACCAGACCGCCTTGTGAAACAGCCATTTTAAATCAGAATGAGAAATTAGCATTTAAATTAAAAGATACAAATGGAATGAGGAAACTTTGAAATTTTTACTAAAAAGATATCTGTAGTATTGAAAACAAAAAGATTGAAGTTTCGTAGATAAAAACTTATGACAATTAAAATTAGAAAAAAATACTCTTTTATACTGAAGAAATTAATACTTGTGAAAATCAAACTATTTAATTGGGCTTTGTTTGCCATTCTTTAAATGTAATCGCTCTAAGAAATTATATCTATTTGGTTCTTTGATTGATAGTCTTGGAGTGTCATGTGTCAATAAATGTTCTGAGCAGTGGTCTTTTAGGGCATTGTGTATGGGCTTTTTGCAGTATGATTCCAATATGCAAAATGCATCATACGTTTAGATAGCCCAGAGGGATCTCGGTACTTTTTTTTACTTTTTAGAATTTTTTTATACATAATTATTTTGATCACGCAACCTTTTCATACATGTTTGATTCCTGGGCACACTTGACCACTGTGCTCCTGCTTCCAGTGTTGATAAATAGGCTTGCACCCCTAAAGATATCAACTAATTATTTTTCACTATTCTTCGACGTAAGATTGTGCAAGATAATTAGGCTAAAGTTGTAAATTTAGAATGTATGTTGTACCCTTATTTTCAATCAAGTATTTTGAGCATTTACTCAGACTTTTATTCCATTAGATAGTTTATTGTAAACACATGGTATGTGTGATTTTACTGGGTCAGCGCAATTCTGTTTACAAGATCCCATAAGGCTCGCACATATTGGGTCTCAGGAACCCGACCAAAAATAAGCTCAACCTTTTTGGAAAAAGAGTGAAAACGAGTATTTTATTGTCGCGTCACCATTGAAAAAAGGGTGGAAACGAGTGTGAATTTAGGCTGCTATCTAAAAATGGTGAAAAAAGTCATCTTTGCGGCAATAATGTACTCATTTTAACCCTTTTTTCTCTGTAATGAAAAATAGCGATGAAACACCGTCTTATTTTTGGTCGGGAATAGTCTACATACATCAACTTAGCTCATAATACAGTTTGTCTGATGACCTTTGAATCAGCATATTTGCAAAAAGTATACAAAAGACATTACTAATCTTTTTTCAATAAATAGCCCATTCTCTAAATATCTTAGACCAGCAATCCCTGCCAAAATAAGATGAAGTATTTCTATTCTAATTTGAATTTGTTTCATAAGTTTATGCAGTTTTAAGAAAAGTTGATTTTCAATAAAAGAATTTTTTTTATGAAAGGTGACAAAAAAGATTTTCTGATATTGATGATATTCATTTGGATCTTCTCCCACACTCATTTTGGTAACACTTTCAGTTAATCTGATTAATCTTGAACAGATTTGTACTCTAAAGTCTGAAGAGGTTCAATCTTTTGACTTGAAATGGACGTTTGACTCAAGGGCAAGTTGTCTGTTTCTTTTTCACATTCTTTTGAAGTCCTTTTTTAAGGGTCAGTCTTTTCAATAAGATAACTAAAAGAACAATTTGGTGACAACAGAGCAAAGGCCATCATCATTCATTCACTTTTAAAGATGAGAAAATGGACATGATTTGAATACCATAAGAAACTTTCACTAAAAATGAAGAATTGAGGATGAAATCCTTGATCCATTCAACATTTTTCCATATTCCTGAGAAAAGAAATTGTGGTCTGCATTTGGAAGCTGGAAAGAGAAATTGTGGCTTTTCGTATTCACTCTCATTGTCAACAAATCCCCCAAACTCCTCTAAAATCCTCAGTGTCCAGTTTTTACAGTAAAGAACTGGACAACAGTGATCATTTTTGTTTCTACAAAAAATTTACTTTTCTGCTTCACTGTGTTTTGCAGAAAAGTATCAACTTTTTGAACAAAGTTAAGTGTTCTGATTTTAAGATGGTCATCACTATTCTGTTTTGCAAAATTGTTGTTAAGATTTGATTATTTGTGCTTGGAAAACTGGCTAAATTTTTCCACAGAACTTTTCTCATTTTCTAAAATAAGTCCATTTTACATCAAACTTTATTACTTATTATTGCATTTTAGCTCTCTGAAATCTTAAAAATCAATAAATATTGTGATTGACAGAACATGACAAAGTGAAAGGTTGAGCACAAAATGCAGAGAAGGCACAGCATTGTGCCAAAAAAGGTATCTTACTGAAATAAAGATAGTTATTCATGATTTGGAGTTGTAAAACAACTTGAATTTAGTAGTTGAAGTACCAACTATACTTATGATAAGCAAGAAAAATGCTTATTTGATTAATAGGTATACTACTCACTTTTTTAGTAAACCTATCAATCTATATGGTTTAACTAGACAATTAATGAATATAAGAAAAATATCAAATTGACTTAATTGTTAGGAGTTTAACCAACAAGTCATGGTATCTTCAGATCAGCAACACTTGCCAAAAAGCATGTATTCAAAGAGAAATTGTTTGGTTAGGTGTCAAGGTGTCACAAGTCAGAAAAAACATTTTTTGACACATTTGAAGATAGAAGGTGAAGATTCTGTTGGAATTACTCTTTTGGGCTTAAGGCACAAAATTGATGTGTCAGACTCAAAATAACAAAATTGATGATTAAGAGCAGTGAGATCTGGTGCAACAAAATACATTATGTCCATAAACCAATTGACCCTTTGTAGGCGTTGATTTCCCTTCAAAAAGTAGGTATAACTCTTCTTCTTAATTTTAGCCTTATCTAAGTAAGAACAACAGCACTAAGAAACACTTCTCTCCCTGCCAGTTGTTATAATTCACTTGGGCTCTGGAAACGGGGTCTCATGAATAAAAGACTAGTCTGGAGGTTATGATTCTTTTATTTAATCAATATTTTAAGAATTCCCAAATATTGTTAAGCATATAAAATATCATTCTTGCACAATCAATGTTATTATTCTGTTTACAGAAATACGAGCTCTTACAATCACACTAGGCTTGGACAATCAAGGATCAAAAGACCAAGAGGTCTGAAGTGAGGAGTCTTTTATTTGATACTCTTCTGAACTCGTTCTTTGTTACTGCAGTGATTTGGTCACTTCAAGGGCATCTTGAGATCCCTTCTGAGGCTCATTTCTCCCTACTCAATGTCTCCGGATCTGTGACTCATAATGGTTCTTTTAACCCATATTTTCCAAAAGGGTATTAAAATATTTCATAAGTTAGATGAGCCAAATTTGACTGCGTAGATGGCTTTTGTGGCGCATCGAGTATACAGGGAACTGTGTAAGTGCTTCAATAGTACCATCGCAGAAGTAAGGTATTTTTCCCATGACAAAAATATAAAATATCTGACAAATTAATTTAGTTTTTAATAAGTATGATGATGTAACACATCACTGTGCAATGAAGCTAAAAGAGAAAAAATTAGATAAACAAATAGTTTCAAAATTTACCCCTTTTTCTACTTTTTGAACAGTAAAAAATAATTCTGTGATTCTTATAATATTGTGTATTTGGATTGCTTTTGGCTCTCTGTAGGAATTGCTCATTTATATGTGACCTTCTCAACCTATTATTTACTCCCATAAGAAATACTTTCTTTTAATTTTTCATGGTTTTTTGGGTGGGATATAAAATAATTGACTCTGTGAAAACTAAGTAGTTGTGGTTGATGGGGTAAATATAGCTCCTTTACATTTTCTACATTTGAGCAGTAATTTCTGAGAAAAGGGAAATATTTACTATATTGAAAGTAAAATACAACTTAACTACCCTTAGTTATTGATGCTTCAGGCCAAAATGAGCTTTGTAATAAAATAGGAAGGGTTTTTTATGAAACTAAAACTGTTTTATTGAGTTCTTTATTGGATTCTTCAGCAATTTCAATTCAAATTCATAGGGCAAACAACTTGAGTTTGATACTGGTTCAGAACAAGCAGATTAATTGCAAAGAAGTTTATTTGTAGAAAATTGGATTCAAGTCAGTATCAACAAGATACCTCCCATGGGAGACTTGTTTGATCTTCGTTTACAATCACAGCTCAGGTTTTGCCAATAAGATAAGAATTGTTTTTGTTATCATCATAAAAAACAGTACCTAATAAAATCTCACAAAAGTCTTGATACTATTTTCTTTCTTTTTTCATTTGGAAAAAAGTGGCTCAGAAGATTGCTTTTGTCCAGAATAGAGTTTCACTTTGGTCAAGAATAATAGGGTACTTGAATGGAATTATAACATATTTCAGAGGATATTATTTTCCAATCTTTTTCAAAAAGGATAGGTTCTTACCTTTGACCTTTAATTTGTGTCAATTATTATTTCTATTTACATTACCCTTTAGAAACATCAATATATGGCAGAATCTCGAGCAACTATATAGACAGTGTTGTGACCGGTGCCTTGGAAACACGTGTTTTTAAAAGCTCTCTGAAAAAATTGAAAATCTCGGTCTCTACTCACCCTAAATTGTGGTGGTTGGTGTCTACTGAAGGATGAATACCTGCTCTACAACGTGGTGACGGTCTGCACGTGAGTACGTCTCTGGTTAGATCTGAAATTGGACTTTTCTTGGAAGTGACGAGAAGAATTCTTTCTGGAATCAAAACAAACAGACCCACCGAGCTCAACGCGCGATAAGTTGCACTGTTTTTTACCTAGTAAACTAACACTCCTGCTGCTTACAAAACGAAACCTTCTACCCTAACTTTGTTTATCTGTGAAAAAAAATGTTACGTCTCGAGTCTGAATCTCAAAGTGGAAATGTCCAGAATTTCAAAAAAGCGAACAATGGACGAAATGGATACGACAGAATCCCCCGTTGAGAAGGGTTTATCCCCATCTACTAAACTCAAGGTTTTTAAAGTCGAAGCTACTCAGTGTAACGGTAAACCGATACACAAAAACACCGAACTCAGTGACGAAGATATTGAGAAGATCTGGACCATCTCCCTTGGTCGTGACTGGATTGAAATAGAAGGTTTTAAGCAAAAAAAGACGACCTTCTTAAAACAAAAAAGGAGGTGACCAATATCAAGATAATCTATGAACTCGCCCTTGATGAACCGCTGAGAGACATTGTGGACTACCCTGAAATATTGTACAACCGTCAAACATTGTTTGGGCCCGAAACCTTTACGCTTAAAGTTCAAGGTCTTGGTGACCTTAGAGAAGCAAAGTTGGGAGAAATTGTCAAGGTCAACATCAGAGGCACTGATTTTGAAGTTAAGGCTTTCGAGATTCTGGAGTGGATGGAGCGATTTGGGGTCATTATTGGAGATCATAGGTATAGCCAGTCGGCTCTTTTCTCTAATTAAAATACCTCATTTTCTGCTGTATCTTGAGTTCTTTCTCTCGTGCTCTCTTATAGCTTGTCAGCTTGTGAGCACCGTTGATAAAAGACTTGAGCCATCCTTTTTTCCAGTCGTTTTCGTCCTTGTTTTACTCAAAACCTCACAGGCAGTCGCCTTTTTGAGTATAACAGGGTGGTTCTAAGAAATCAATTATTACAGGCTGTCGCCTTTTTGATTTCGGTGGGGCCTGAGCAACGGGAAAGCTTTTTTATCTGACCCGACCATAGGCAGTCGCCTCAGGGGTTGTTAAAATTTTAATATCCAGTCTCAAACAGAAATCCTTTAACTTGCAAACATCCAAATTGACAATTGGACCTGACCTAATTCTCTTCTTTTGTGATCTTTACAGCGTTCTGAAGAATTCAGCTGGAAAAAACAGCGACGGAATCTGCGTGACGTTGAAATTGACAGAATTTTTACCTGAATGGCTCCCGATCAAAGGGAAGAAGTTGAGGATCTACCACCATGGTATCAAGACACAGTGCAATGGCTGCTTCGGTCTTGGACATGGGAAATGGAACTGCAGCGAAGAGCCAATCAACTGGAGGGGCTATGTGGAAAGACTGCACCAGTCAGGGAAGTTCACCAAAGAAATGTTCGGCACGTGGTTGGAAGCTGCACCCAAGCAAACCAAAGAAGAAGAGGACCTCAGGGAAATGTTGAAAAATCCTGCAAAACTAAAACAGATGATCTCAATCTTCAACGCAATGAACGACATGGGCGACAAAGGAAAGAAAGGCCAACCTCCAGCAAATAGAAACCTCCGCCAAAGCAAAGAGGAAGACCAAATGCAAGGCAGGGACAAAGCCAGAGCCAGAAACCGTACCAAAAACCAGAAGATTCAAAGAAAAATCCACCTGCAAAGAAAAAGAGAGATCAGTAAAAATTATATGGTGGAACGTGGCCGGTGGCCTCAATGCAAAGTTTGATTTTGTTAAAGAAATTATTAATGACAAAAAACCCACTGCCTTTTTCATTCTAGAATCAAATTTAAGAGATAATAAATGCAATAAACATCTTTCTATAAAAGGCTATGATTTGATCGTCACAAGTAGTCATTTTTCTAGAACGGCATGCTATTTGCTAAAGAACAGTAACTTTAAAGTTACAAGTGTGGGTAATGGAAATGAAGTCATTGGAATTGAAAATGAAAAAATTAAAATCTTGGGAGTATATCGACCATTTAAACTCTTGGAAAACGAAACGCTCGCATCTAATTTTGACAGGCTTATGACTCACCTAGAAAAAGAAGCAACAACTGACAAGGAAATCATTGTATCAGGGGATTTTAATGTAGACTTGGCTGGAAAAAACTGTCACATGAAAAATAGTCTTGAGACGTGGGTTTCTGATAACGGATTATCCCAGCTTGTAGATCGCTACACAAGGCAGAGAGTTGTAAATCGGGACTCAACCCAAACAATAGAGCGATCGGTCCTGGATCACTTCTACACCAACGCTCATTATACTTGTAGATTAGAAGAACACTTTGCAAGCGACCATATGATCCTATCATGTGAAATCCCAAGTGAAATCCCACGAACCGTCAAAGTCAAGAGAAGAGATTGGCGCCTCTACAAACCCCACACATTAGCAAGACAAATGGAAACTATGACTGGAAGAATTGAAGAGATCAAATCCAAAACTTTACCCGAAACCATGATCAAAGGAGTAAATGCAATCCTCCAAAAAGTACTCAACAAGCTTGCACCAGAGAGGACATCTGTAACTAGAAGGAACCAAGATATAATAGACAGTTCAGTTACGGCCCTAATAAAGAGGAGGAATAGAATCATGGCTAAATTTAAGAAAACTCAAAACATCGAGTATAAAATCCAAGCCAAAGCACTTACCAAGGATCTGAAGAAACTGGTGAAGAAGAAGACGAAAGAAAAATTTGAGAAGAAAGCCTGTACAAAAAATCAAAGGGATTTCTGGTCAGTAATCAATGAGATAACGGGAAAGCAACGACACCATGACACCCTACAACTAAAAAATGGAAACATCATCATCCAAGATCCAGAGCAAACCTGCGAGATTGTAGCTGATTATTTTGAAAACAAAATTAAAGGATTATGCCAAAAAACAGGATTATTCATACCTGTACCTGTGCCAGAGACCCCACATGAAGATCATCAAATCAAAATGCCTGAAATAATTAAAGCATTGAAAAAAATGAAAAGGAAAAAATCATGCGGCACTGACGGAATCCCAATGTGTCTCATTGTAGATACTTTTCATTACTTTGATGAGGTTTATCTAAAGATTTTTAACCTATGTCTACATGGTATTCCCGCCATTTGGAAGAAGGCCATGGTTAAACCTCTTCATAAATCTGGAGACAAAACAGATGTTGCAAATTATAGGCCCATATCAAATCTCCGCTCGCTTGAAAAGCTCTTTGAAAGGGTCATACTTCAAAGTCTAGAGGAGCTGGATGATGGTCCTCACCAACATGGATTCAAAACTGGATGTAGCACAACTACCGCTATGTTAGTAATCCAATCAAAGATCAGTGGATTGTTAGACGAAAATAAGAAAGTTGTCGTGTATAGCCTTGACCTATCTGCAGCCTTTGACATGTTACGGGTCGATGAATTTTTCACCCTCTTTAAACACGATATGCCAAAATGGCTAATGAAGGTCATTGTGGATTTCCTAACAAAGAGAAAATGCGTTGTTGAGGTTGATGGCTGTTTGTCAAAAGAAAAAGACGTTCCAATAGGATGTGTCCAGGGATCAGTTCTCGGACCCCGGCTTTTCAACTTATACACCAGTAAAATCCCAAAATGTTTCGCAAAAGATGTCACAGTAGTCTCCTATGCAGATGACACCTATGTCATAATCAGTGGAGACACTGAAGAAGAAGTGTGTGAAAAAACTGAGGCAAACATAAACAAACATGTGGAAACATTACTTAGGCTTGGCATGATAGTGAATAGCAAGAAAACAGAAGCTGTTTACTTCAGTAAGACCGGCACACGCCTTAAGTTCAAATGCCAAAATGAAGAAATCATGACAGGACCTGGAATGAAGGTCCTTGGCGTCTATTTTGATGAAAAACTATCATGGACACCACAAATAAAGACTACTATCAATAAAATATCTAGACTTACATCTGGACTAAAGTTCCTAAGAAAAAGGCTGTCCAAGAGATCCTTTCTAAAAGCAACAATTAGCCAATTTTATGGCTTGCTTTATTACGGATCTCAAGTCTGGCTTGGTAGTCATACAAAAGTGGCTGATATTAGACGACTAAACTCAGTCCACTATAAATTACTAAGAATCGTTGAAAATGATTGGAAAAAGAGTAAACGAAGAGCAGACTTGGACAAAATTGGCAGAGCAAAGCCCAGTCTATGGGCTAAGTACTCCACTGCAAATCTTGTCCTGAAAGTCATGAAAACTCGATTACCGCAAACCTTACACGCATCCTTAGTAAACAATTCCTATGCCACTCGTAGAAACCCAAGTTACTTTTCTATGATGCATCTAGGACTAAACTCGGGCATCAAGCCCTTGGCAATAGATTAGCACATATTATTAACAATCTTGATTTTAATTTTCATGTGAACATGACTGATGACCAAATAAGAATAAATCTTAAAAAGCCATTAAATATGTGCTTTTTTCAGAATGCGCCGAGATACCAAGAAGGCAATGTAGACGGACATTATGACGAACTTCTTCCAAACGAAAGAAGAGATTGAAATTTTTTACAATTTTTTGTGGCTCGGCTTGGGTTCAGGTCGGGTCAGCCATTTATGGTTTGGGTTTCTATTCAGAAAATTTCCCTTAAAAATGAATGTCAAATTTTTCAATTTTTTTCCCTTCATGCAAAAAAATCTCTTCAGGTCGGGTCAAAAAGGCGGGTCGGGTCAGGCCCCATCTCCAGTTTGGTAACAAGAACAAGTCTTTCAACTGAACGTTTCTCCACAAGTAGTTAGCTTTTATTCAAGCTAGTTACAGATCAAATCGGAATTTTTTCAAAAGCATTCTAACAAGTGATATGAGAAGATTTTTACTTAAGAATTCAATTAGGATTTGTGAAATGGAATGATCCACTCAATGCTACCTTGATTTGAATAAAAAATGATGCCACTCTGCTTTCATTCTCTTTTTTTGATAATTTATTCAAGTATCAAAAAGAAGTGCATGGTTTGTCAGTAAAATTATAATTTACAAATTTTCACTAGAAATTTGAACAGAAAGTATTTTGAACTTCTCTCAATTTTAAATGAAAAAAATATAAGTTGACAGCCTTGTGAAGGAAAGGAGGAAATTGAGTCTGAATTTTACTTCCTTAAAGGTTCAAATCTTGCCCCTGGAAACATCTGCAACAATATGCAGGGCATGTGAACACATGTCTTTTATGTTCATTGCTTTGATATTGATATTACATATATGAGAAAGACATTTGACCTCATTTTCAGAACTCAATTATTCCAGACTGTTATCAAAAGACTAGTGAAGGTTTAGACTCGGATCTGATAAATATATTTCTTTCTGAAAGGACATATGAGACTTGACTTTTAAGAATACTTTTTCATGGTTGGGTTAAATTGCATTTCTTGTCGGATTTTTCAAAAACTATGGTTTAACAGTTTGCTGTGATCGTATGAAAACTTTAAGTCAGTGTAATAATTAAGCAAACAGGCATTTTTTGAACAGGGAAAAATTCCAAACATCCCAGGCGACCCATCCCACGCAGCCCCCAAACCCAATCTTCTATATATACTAGCTAGCCTGCGGCCAGACTGCCATATGCGTGT
>Ga0194133_10004661_pt1 | contig 18115 bp, 8 predicted proteins | sample TA2KigOf40mmetaG_FD_155448 | JGI IMG/M metagenome (GOLD analysis project Ga0194133, IMG submission 155448) | Freshwater microbial communities from Lake Tanganyika, Tanzania - TA2015055 Kigoma Offshore 40m | ecosystem: Environmental > Aquatic > Freshwater > Lake | place: Tanzania: Lake Tanganyika... | reverse complement strand
TGATAAGGGAAAAGGAAGCTAAACACGGCAGCCTGTTTGAAACGACTTTGAGCTTGTAAAGTGAAAAATATCGTAGCGCGAAAAGAGGGTAAAAGAGCGTGTACTACGATACAAGGGTTTTACCACAAAAACTTAGACCTCAAATTTTCATTCAGACTCCTTGACTAGAGTCATAAATATTTTCATTGCTTTAATTTGTTAAAAGGATTTGTCACTTCTTTTCACAAAAATAATTCCTTGAAATTTAGAGACCCAAAGTTGAATCTTCTTAATAGTAGTGAAAAGGCAACGTTAGGGTCTACTCAAGGTTAGGTGTAGGAAACAAAAAAGATCCAGAAAAATTTCTTGCCATTGTCAATGTTGAAGTTATAAGACAAAAAAGCCTAAACTTTTTGTAACCCACCTTTTTTGCTCTCTTTTAGTCATTTTACTTTCTCATCTTGGATGCAAGCTAAAAAATCAAAGCTTAATATTTAACTCAAAGGAAAATAATTTTTTCTCTGTACATTTTAAAATCATTTTAGCAGAGAGAATATGAAGTCAAATTGTTGTAATAAAGTAATAAAAGATGATGAATTTTGTGAGAAGTGATTGACATTTCCTACACTGATCACGAACCTCATTATGAAAAGCTTTTGAGACACTCTTATCCTTTATTGCCTGTTGTAAAATGAAATGCTGTACACTTAAACTCATCATTTTTCTAAATGGCTGCATGGCTAGATAAAGTACTATATTTAAACTCTTTCAAAAGAAACAAATATTTAAAACAGCCCAAACAAATTAGACTTTGATGGAAAGGAAAAGGTGCTTGGTTGATTAGGTATTTTTTTTTAATCTTTTATAGTACGCCTTGCAAATTTTCTTTTCATTAAAGGCACACTTTTTTGGCTGGGAATAACTTAGGTTTTTTTGGCAACCCGGGGTCAGTCAAAGGTTGCCTGGAGCTACCGGGGTTCGATCCCCGGACCCTCAGATTCCCAGCCTGATGCCATAACCATACGGTCACGGCGACCCCGTGGTATACTCAAATAATGTTTGATATAGCCATAGAATAATAACATTTGGAGATAAGTTGCAAAAAGATGAGTTATTGGGAACTTTATATCTCTATAGTATATAAACAGTAATGTCAAGTCAAGAAAGAAAATCTCAATACATTTACAATCATTTAATATATATAAAACCATACCGTTTGTCCGTAACACAAGGGCGCGGGCCTCGGAATGAGGGGCACCTCGAGGTGAGCGGGGAATGGGTGCAGGCAGCTTCTAAACTATTAGTAATCTTAATAATAATCTAGTGAAGTATTCATCAAATGTAAATCCACGACCAACTGCTTGACTAGAGTCACATCTTATTTAACCATTTAATTACATTTATGGCCACCGCAGAAAGCAATTACCCTTACTTAGGGTGCCTTGGTGATTTTTTTTGCTATCGTGGTTTAAAAAAAATGATGGCATGGCTGGGAATTTAACCCACAAGCTTATATCTTGGATCACTGTCAAGTGCCTATGACCTCTTGGCCAAGGTAGCCCCAGACGTACTTCTAAGCTTTCAGGATGACAAGTACAGGGTGACAACTCACTTGTTAGGAAAATTTATGTAGACAAGATTTTCTTATGTTTTCCTTTAAAATATTTTTACAATCAACTCAGTGACTATTTGAATCACCACACTCTTTTGTTGATCGACAACTTTGGTCAGATATTATTAACCTTTGATAATAATGTTACTATTTCCTTCAGTTTCTAGCCACAGTGCCACATAGTGTTGCATCCCTCTAAAAAGCATCATTCATTCATACATAGCACTTTTATTTCCCTCATTCTTTTTACAATATTACGAAAAACATTTTTAAGAGAGAAGTTTAACATTGATACAAGAAAAGTCAAAAATTAAAACATTAAAAGCATTAAAATTTATAGAAGTCAATCTTGTTTTCATTCCAATCAAGTCCAAGTCGGTCAATCTTCAGGGAGCTCATGTGTGTTAGTATGTTTTTGATCAATTGTTTTCCAATCTTTCCTTTAGAGTTATTGTAGAAATGACCAATCAATGGTGTTCTTCTACATGTATATAACGTTTCTTGTAGCCTCTGATGTAAGTACTTGGGCTGCTCATCTCTTGTGATTTTCATTGCTATGTTTGCAAAGGTTGTACAACCCCCTTCTTTTGGCGTACATCTTTTTTTGTCCTCTGTTGATACTTTTCTCTAATAGCTGCAAATCTGATCTTGGGCTTTTGTATAAAATGACTGACATTCCAACAATTCATGTTTTATTTTAATCATGCAACTTGAAGTCATTTTGATCCGTAATTCAATCCCCAATACACCTAAAAATCCAACAACAGGGGTCCTCATGGCTGGTGAACTGAGGGTCGGGGGGTCGAACCCAGCAACCTTTGACCCCGGGTTGCCACAAAATGCACAAAAAATGATTTTCAGCCAGGATATAAAATAGTGACTGACATGATAAATTTCGCTAGATGCTCAAATAAAAAAAAGGGCATAATTATAAAAATAACTCTGTGATGTTATTGTTTTTGTAGATGTACAAACAAATATCTACCATTTACAAACAATGGATTGTGGGAATAATTTAAAGGTCACTCAAAAACTCAGCACAACTTTCATCACGAATTTTTTTCCCTCTTTACAAGACAGGCCAAGCATTACAACCTCTTTCTTTTGAACTTGGGATCAAGAACAAATTGGATATGGTTGCACCAGGGATGGTAACAAAAGTCAAAACATAAAGGTTAGATGTTAACAAGGTTTGGTGGTTAGACCTCAAAACTAATTTCACATGAAGTTTTAGATAATTAAGATATAAAGTAAAATAACTTATATAGTGTGAAAAGAAAAACTTTTTCTTCGTGTAGTTATTCAACTTTTTATGTTGAATTTTTGAAAAAAATGTGAATGAGAAGCGTGCCGAAGGCAACTGGAAATTTATTGACTCAATATTCGTCCTTCGGCTGAATGCGTTTTGGTTTCAGTCACGTGCCTGTCAAAAAAACAACAACAGGTTTTGGGATAGATTTTTTTTCTGTGCATGAAATGCATAATGAGGTAAAAAGACCAGTTGAATTTGTTCTTTGTTCTAAAGGTTAATGAGATCGAAAACAAGGGTCATGGCTTTTTTGTCAATAAAGCTCTTTTCGGATTACTATTTTTTTACAAACAGTATGATATTTAAAAGTCAATTTTGATGTCATTGTTGAAATTATCAATCAAGCTTGTCTGGCTGCATGTTGATGATAAAAGTATAATTATCCAAAAATTAAAATCAGGGCTAGCCATTTATGATTTGGGTTTGGAAAATTTCCCCTAAAAATGTCAAATTTTTCAATTTTTTCACATCAGGTCAAAAAAATCTCTTCGGGTCGGGTCAAAGGCGGGTTGGCCTCTTATTTACTGTTGGTCAAAAGTAAGCTCGGGTTAGGTCAGGGTCCATCTCTAGAAAATTGCAATTTTAGATGGGTTCAAATATCCCTATAGGGTTGGATCAGAAAAATCCACGTTGGACCTTTTAATAAAATAATCTTTTCAGGTCAAGTCAAGGCCAATAGAGGTGAATAATTAGAAATGAGATTTCAAATTGTTCTTTCAAGAACTTGTACCTAAGGTTGTTGGGTTTTATTCCCAGTTTAATTAAAACCAAAAAGGCATTTTCAGTCAGGGCTATGATAATCTGCAGGACTCTTACTGAGGTATTAATTAAGTACTAAAATTGTTATTATTCCTCTTGAAAGACTTGTTAGAAATTATGAGACCATTGATCTGGTTTATGTTGATAAAATGTTTACAATTCAAGCTGAACATTGAGATCAGGCATGATTTTCAAAAACAAAGAGATGAAAAATATAGGGAGTGCGTTACCCTCTGAATTATGCTTTGCAAGTGATAGGTACTGTTAAACTCCTGGTGGCATCTGCCATTCTTATTCTTGCAGCAGGTGGGGACACCTCTGGAGGTCACAAATACACCAATGACCTCTATGGATTACTTTTTTGGTTTTAACAATGAGGTAACCGTGGCAGGCTGTTATATTTGAAATAATAATAGTAATAATCTTGTGCAGTATAGACTCAAGTGATGTTGATGCGTGACCAACATCTTTATAAGAGTCCCGCCATAGATGTTTATGGCCACTGCAGATTACTATTACCCTGACTGAGAGTGCCTTGTTGATTTTTTTTGCAATCCAGGGTTGAAAAATTGATGGCATGGGTGGCCGGGGATTGAACCCACAACCACAACCTTAGATCTTAGTTCTCAGTCAGGTGCCTATGACCTCTCAGCCACTCAGAGGTCCGTTCACTATATTTTTCATCTCTCTCTGTGCTCAATAAGGATAAGGACTGTTTAGAAAATACAAATCTTAGGAATAATTTCTTAAGTAAAAAGCAATGAGGATGCTAGGATAGTTTGCTTCCCTGATTAGTTCCCCTACCTACTTATTCGTCGTCCTACCAATTAACTTACTCATGACATAAGATTACTAGTTCACCTACCTGTATATAAAGGCCCAGGTGAGGCCCAGGCCTCCCCTGCACCTTACTTGCGTGCCTATTTTATTGCTAACCTTACCTAACCAAACCTAATTCAACCTTCGGAGCCTAACCCAGCAGGGCTTATAATCTGGGCCTAACCCTGTGGGACTTAACACCCGGGCGTAACCTTGCAGGGCTCAGCGTTTGGGACGGCTAAGCTTGTAAGGCTAGCTAGTAATCTTATGTGTTGGGTAGGCAAATCAGTAAGTGGGCAAATTATTTAGTAGATGAACTGTTACTAGTACCAACCAACAAAAAGCAATCAAATCTCAAAGTTAATACAAAAGTGATTTACAGCCAGTTTTCATTGAAAGAGATCACTTACAGCTGACCCAAGCAAAATAAATTTCAAAATTTGCCTGTTTTCACCTGGAAAGTGCCAAGAGGTAATGAAAACTGGTGTTTTTAAACCAAAACAGACAAAATTTGAATATTTTTTTGACCTGTCGAGTCAATATTGATCTAAATTATTCTTTGAATCTGTAAAGTACTAGATACTTTTATTGAATTAGATCCACTTTGCAAGCTAGTCAAGAAGCACTTTTGCTATTTCTAAAATTTGTTCCACAATGACGCTCAAAAATGCTATTTTATTTCATTTTGTAATTCTATTTGTAAATAAATTGCCAAATGAACTTTTTTCAGCACTCAAAAATAGTTGGAGTCTATCTTCCTGCAACATTAATGTATTTTACAAACTTTGTGGCCATTTTTGTTGCCATTCTCAGATGACCGTTGTTGTATGTATTTGATTAGCATATATTCATGGAAGTGAGATGGGAATGAGGAAGGGCTCTTCCGCACATCTTCAAAGCACAACAACTTCTGACCTCATGTCAAACATGGTGTCACACTACATACACATACACATCACAATCACAAAATTTTTTAACTAGATTAAACTGCATTCGTTGAACATAAATTTCGAAATTTTTTCTTCTCCACTCAATCTACACGACCTTCATTTAATAATTGTCACTTTCATTCTTTCAAAGGGAGATGGACGGATGTATGGATGAGAAAAAATCAATTTGAAATGCTGAAGGATTAAAAAAATGTCTGAAAGGACATTTGAAGCAGGATTTCTTCGCATCTATTCATCTCATTTAAAGGACCAAAGATGGGAAGAGAGGATTACAAAGACCAACCACTTATTTTATTGAACAATGCATTGAAAGGGGTGGCAATAAAAAGGGCTTAAATCATGCTTCAGGTGATCATCACAATAAATGATGGGGAGTTACAAACACTGAAATGAAACCTTACTAATGATTCATCTTTTCAAATGTTAAATTTAAGACTTTTTATTTTAAAAAAAGTTTTTTTTTTCATTTAAAGTATGCCTTGTAAATACTTTTTCATTCAAGGCACACTATGGCTGGAATTTTTTTGATGTTCCGGAGTCAAAGGTTGCCTGGGGGTGCCCCAGTGCCGGGGATCAAACCACTGACCCTAGGACACCCAGCCTGATGCCATGACGGTCAAACTGTGTTCATTACAGGCAGACTTTTTCTTTGAGTAGCCCCAGGCAGGAGCGGAACCCAAGTTGTTGGGATGAAATTCCAGTGTGTAATCTATTAAACCATCCTGTCATTGAAAATAAATCTTTAAGATTTAACTTAAATGGGATATTTTTTGACAGTTGTTGTAGTATTTGATTTTTGTGGTTGCAATATGGTTTAGTGCATGTTTATCACACTGGAATGGCAAGACCCCCGCTACCATCACCTCAGAATAATACCCAAAGTAAGAAATAAAGTATGGTAAATCCTCGTGACGGGGCAGTTGCTTCAAGAAACAAGACCAATGAGATACTAACTGTATATTTACTGAACATGCTGGGTTTTATACCCTAGAGACGGATCTGGATAAATTGACAGTTGGATCAGAAATAATTTGCGGTCGGATCAGGTCAAGGACCTGTATTGGGAATTATTGGAGGGAAATTCTCAAACAGTAAATATTTGATATTTCCCAAGAAAAGAGACAACCTGTTGAGCAGGTGTCAAAACATTCCTGACAGAAAAGGGGGACAAGCAAAGAGGGGTGTCTTTGATGCTCGATTACTTTCAATAATACATGGTCATTAAGGAAACTGTAAAACCCTTAATGAATGATTAATAACATTAATATCAAAAGATATTAATAAATTAATAAATAAATATTCATTAGGCGACTGAGTATTTTAAAGGAAATACATAGATTACTTTATAAGATAAAATTGATGAAATTTTGCATACACATCCCCACCTGTCTAAAGAAGGTTTTGGTCTAGGTTTGACCCCCGCCCCCTAAACCCCTGGGCCTTGGGGGCCTGAAACCCTAAAAGCTGAAGAACGCATTTTTAAGATGCTCAGCAGGTTGCAAATTAACCCGAGCAGCACCAGGTCCCTCAGCTAGTATAAAATACAAATACAAAATGGAATGTATGGATGAGCATAACAAAAGCAATGCAATAGGGTTGATTGTCTGGTGGAGGATTTGTCCTTTACGCTACAAGTTTTTTCAAACATGTTTTTCCTGAATGCACTCTTCCCAAAGAACACATTTTTCCTTAAACAATAAGGGGTCAGGTTATATATAAGATTAGCCAACACTTTCTCTAAGTTCCTGATTAACTTACTTTAAAATATTTACAATAACCTATTAACCTAACACCTCCCCACCCCAATTTTCAGGAAAAATGGATTCAGGAAATTTTTTTGTGAAAACCTCGTTTTACCAGTTTCTGGAAAGCTCAAACTCATGGCTCCAATTTCCTTCTTTCATTCAATTGGATATTCTTATTTGCATCAATTCATTGAATGGTTTTTGACATTTTTCTCTTTTTAATCCTGGACATATTTCGGCATGGTCTATGAAGATTTCATTTTAAAATGGCCTCGTCTAAATTTTGAAGAGTAGCAAGTGATGCTGAGACCCACTGATTCAGTCATTTAACTAGAAGCATTGCTTCAAAGATCAGTTTTGAACTAGTCAGAAAATAACAGATTTTCTGAACCATTTGAAAGATGATCATTCGTTATTAATATAGAAAACTGACCAACAGCTTAGTATTGTAACATAGTAATTGTTACACTTGAATGTCAAACAAATATCATTAGTTGGACTCAATGTGATTCCATTTGATTTATTTGAAGTATCTCAAGTTTTGGAGTCCGTTTTACGGATTAAAAGGTTTTTATTTTTAAGCTATTTCAGTTTGAAATAGAGATAGGCCCGAACATACTTTTGACCCGCAGTAAATAAAAGGCTGACCTGGCTCTGACCCTGGTACTTTTCTACCCGACCTGATGACTTTTTTTTGACCCGAAGGGCCAAAAATTGAAAACTTTGACATTTTTAGGGGAAATTTTCCAAATCCATACCCAAACCAAAGATGGCTGACCTGGCCCGGGTAAAAATTTTTTGACCCAGACCCATCACTAGTTTGAAATGAATCTTTATCATCCTAAAATTTTGCCATGAATCAAATGAAAAATAAGGTCAGGTGACAAAAGCAGAATATTATCTTTTTGTAACATTTCAGCATTGGGATTATTAGCTAAAATCTCAAGAGAGATCTTTTCTTAAAAATTTGACAATCATCAATTCCTTGGAATTTCTTTCACTTTTAGCTTAATTCTCAATAAAACTACTAAGGAATTATAAAATATATTTCGTTTGGATCGACCCACAGAAGTACGTGACTTTCATGCTAAATGAGTATAATGCTAAATTATCCCTTTCATTTTAGAATCAAAAGATTCTAGATGAATAATGATGTGCCTAAATTTACAGACTAGTAATTTGAATAAATCAAAAGTGGCAAGAGGATCTGAATTCAAAATTGGACTTCCATTTAATTTTTGGATAGAAAGCTGTCACACATATTTTGCATTATTAGCCGTTTGAAAGATGTGAGAATCCCGGTACCGAAGAACGAGCTCGATGAATGCTTACTGATTTCCCTGGTAAACGGATTGTCTTCAGTTTTTTTTCTACTACAAAAAAATGTCAAATTTTATTTTATTTGGTGAATATTTTGTAGTTGGAAAAAATCAAGAGAAATTAAGTGGTTACTTCATGGCTAAAGTAATGGAAAAAATGTAGTGTTTTTTATATCATAAAATAAATAATATCAACCATCCTATTCAAAAAATTGTTGAGATTTGGTACAATTGTGAATTTTTTGTAGCAAGATAAATTTCAGAAAAATTAATTGGTTATATTTGATGGATGAATTCTTCACGAGTCAATGGATGATTGTTTTTGATTGATTTGTGCCCTAACTTAAATTGAGTTGTACCTTGTTGCTGAGTCAGTGGAGGTCCAATTTTCAAACTGCTAAACCAATTCATACAATTTGATGAAAAGTAAAGGGTAGTGTGATAAATTTTTTTTTCACTCGTCAACCCAATTGAATGGGGTTGGTTAACCTTAATTTAAGAGGTTTTTGCTCCGACGAGATGGAGGATATGGGGCTGAAAAGCCACTGGTGTAGGTGCTGATCAACGGTTGTCATTCACAGCTCGCAGTAGTCAATTGCTGGAGTTACTGACCACAGCTCAGAGTCTATGCTTGAGTTTTACTACTCACAGCTCAGCTCACAAAAGTTGATTTCATCTACAATGTGATGGAGTATTTTCTAAAGAGTCTGGTTTTTTGGAAAGGTGAGTCCTCAGCAATTGCAATCCTGTTGAAAGTGGAGGGGGAACCTCTTCCAAGAAAAATAACCTACAATTTTTTCTCTCAGAGGACCCCAGCACGTGCTGTCCAGTCGAAAGCGGAAGAGGAACACTGGTAGTGTGATAAATCAAAGAAGTTAAAATTAGTAAAGCACTTGAAATTTTGGCCTGTGCACATATAGTGCAATGGTAAGGCGTATGACTTTGGTACCAGAGTATCCCAGTTCTACCTAATCTCCCTCAGGTCATGACTTGGATTTGGGCTTTTTTAAATTGAACTAAATCATTTTCCTTACAATGAAAAATCCTGCAGGATTTTTTGTAACTTATTTTTCAGTAATACCTGCTGCAGTAGTGATGGGTCCGGATCGCGGGTTGGATTGGGTCGGGTCGCAGCAACCAACGTGTTTGGATAATTTTCCATAAAAATACCAAATTTTTCAATTTTTACCCTTTCGGTTCAAAAAAATCTCATTGGGATGAGTAAAAAAATATCAGGGTCAAAGATGGGTCGGCCTCTTATTTGCTGCGGATTGACAGTCCTATTATTATCAAGGTTGAACTGTTTATTGATGGAATGTGAGACCTTTTTATAGGTCTGTGATCAGCAAAAATAGAGTTGTATCAAACGGATGGCATCTTTCAAAACCTTGCTGAAGGTGAAATATTGCTAGTTGAGTGTAGTTAGTGAGATGCTTTGGACAAAGAGAGAACCTAGAAATCTACGGGAGAAGCAAAATGAGTGACCCAGAGATGACCATCCCAATTATGAATAGAATCTATTCTGAATTGTTCATTGATGGAATGTTTGCCCTTTTTCAACAGATCAATAGGTTGGGGATTTGGAAACATCTTATTGGTTATGTTGTCCAGAAAGGTGTTAGTAGAAGAACTGTTAACAAGAAGCTATTGTAATATGAAAATTAGTGTCAGTATAAAAACTGTTTATTGACATACTGGCAAAACTACCTGGAGTCAAACTTATTGTTATAGTGCAACACTTCCTAATTTTCCTTTTAGATTTTGCTCAAAATGAGGCTCCATTTTTCTTTAAAAATAAGGCATTTGATTTTAGGAAAACTCAAGCCCATAATTCTTTTTATGGTGCAAAACACTCCTTTGATGTTTTATATATTTGCTTTGAGGTTTCTCTTAGAGTTTGTGCGCTTTCTTTCCTCTCTGCTTCACCCCACCCAGTCAATATTTTCTCCTCTATACGACTTCAACACGTGAATTCCGATTGTCAGATTGTCTCAAACACGTGAAAGGGCAACAAGTTTTGGGAAGAAAAATCTTTTGAACTTTTTCCCCAACGTGTTAGAGAAGAGAGTTCAAACAATTAAAAAAGGACCTCTCAATAATCCCAGGACGACCTCACGTTGGGCCTCATCAAAATTGAATTTCATTCAAATTAATATAGGTAACAGTTTTATTTTGTGATTGGTAGAAGCGAATGCAATGAAAAGGATTTAAAATTAAATAGACGGGCATTTTTTGTGCAGGGAAAAATGCAAAACTCTCCCGAGTGACCAATTCCCCCCTCCCCCCCAACCTCGATTAACATTACACTACCAAAAAAGGTACCCTAACCTAAACAGACCCAACCAATCCCCCAAAGATTGTTTCCGCCTAAAGCATGTTTCACTCCCATCTGTCTCAACCAAACCCCCCTCTTCATAACCAAAAGGGTATTTATTGCTAATCTAACCAAACCTGACCCAACCCCAACCCCCAAAGCACGTGATGGGTCCAGGTCAAATTTTTTTGACCAGGGTCAGGTCAATTTCTGTTGCTCGGGTCGGATCAGCCATTTTTTTCACCTTGGGATCTTGCACAACTTCCATGCTGGCTTTGTGATTCATTTTAAAGTAAAGTGTATTAAATGTAATATTCAAGTATTGGATGAAGCTGTCTTTATGCAAAATTGCAGCTCTCTAGCATTGAAATTGTGGGAGCTTTAAAGAAGGAAGACAAAAGTAAAAAAACCGGCATTTTTTCGTCCACGTTTTTTTTAAGTTTGAGGTCTAAGAAAAACTCCTTGCAGGCTTTGTGCTTAATTTTGGAGTTAAGTGTATTATAAGTAATATTTAGATATTGATTTAAGCTATCTTCATGTGACATTTCAACTTTTTAGCTTTAAAATTGTGGGAGCTATTAAGGAATGAGGCCGAGTCTAGGAAATCCATCATATTTCAGATCCTAGACAAAATTTCAAAAGTCTGATTGGTAAGTTATATCTTCGGGCAAAAAAATGAGCCCTTTAGCTGAGGGAGCCTTATAAGTGACAGACAGACGAACAGATGTATTAAAAAAATTCGACCTATCAACTTTAAAAACTCATAGCTCCTTCAATTTTGAAGCTAAAGAGCTGCAAAAATGTTATTTATCAACTTTTCTCTAGTTCCCTTTTTAAGAATAAAACTTGACCCCTAGCTCTCTATGTTTACTCAAACTCGCTGAAAGGTTGTTAAAGTTGTGGCCAAAGACGAATTAAGGCTTTAGTCATTTTTATAGGTTCAAAAAACCATCAGTTTTTACCTTAAGCTTAAAAAATTGAAACATGTAAAGGCAAGTATAGCACAAGTTCCAGGTTCTGAAAACAAATAGCACAAAAACACTTCGAATTTAGTGAAAAAGTTGGTAATAAAACAAATTTAATATTGGTAAAATTAGATTTTTCAATTTAAAACTTATTTTAGCAAAGCCTCTTAATGGAAAAATTGGAAAAATTTAGTTGCAGCTAAAGAATCTTAATACTTCTTGGTGAAGTTTGGCCTTAGGCAATTACTCACACCACCTTTATCAAGATACTATTCAGCGAGTCACTTTTCCCTGAATGTTCTTTTTGAAATCCAGGGAAAAAATTTAATGTTATTAATGGAGGTAGAACCCTTAGAGGCTTAACCTCTGAATCACATTTCTCGGTGTTCCTATCAGTATCACCATTAGACCTAGAGATGAGTGTACTTCAGATCCACAGTAAAAAAGGGGCTGACGCGGCTTTGAGCCAACTTGATGTATTTCTTTTGATCTGAACGTAAAAAAACCTGAAAAATTTGACCCATAGGGCGTCAGGGTGGTCAAGCTGGTTACTAGCCAGATTTTTCATCCCATTCAGGCAGCCAATATTTGACTCCTGCCCGGGGTAACCAATAAAAATCCAACCAGTCTGCCTTTCTTTAGTGACTACAAGTCACAAGGAATACTTTTTAAAATGTTGAAATATATAAGAGTGAAAAGTCAGTCTGTCGTCTATTCTATAAAATTATAAAATTTTGTACAGTGCCTGTTAAAAGCCCAGAGAAGCTGCAGGCCAGCCAGGAACAGCATAAGATAGCTCTTTATCCTGTGCCATATTGTAGAAAATGAGTGATTAAAAGAGCGCATTAGATATTTTGTTACAATTGCTTTTATCATGCAGGCAATACAAGAAAAGGGAAATAGGTATTCCACATTTTGTTACAGCAATCAGGCCAAGCATTCAAATGTAATAGATGTCAGTTAATTTGCTCTGAGATACACAATAATACTAGAGTTTACTGTTGCTCATAAGCTGTTACTGCATAGTGCAACAATTTTTGACTGCATTTTGGCAAAAAAGAGGTATTGAGATTTGAGACAGAATATTTTAATTGGTTTTAACTGTACCTCTTGAAAGCCCTCGATAGGGTATCAAAGAACTCACCTATCTTAACATAAGTCTGAGAATTTTGAAACAGAAATATGATATTAATTCACCAAACAAAAGAAGTCGATAATTAAAGTAGGCATGCATTTTTTTTAAGTTGAGAACCTTCCTCGATCAATTCATTCATTTCGGGTCAAAAAGTACCTGGATCAAGGCGGGTCGGCCTTTAATTTACTGCGGGTCAAAAGTATGCTCGGGTCGGGTCGGGTCAGGCCCCATCTCTACTCAAAAGTATCAAAATGAGAGCTTAGAAAAAAACTACATCTCAGCCCCAGACATAATTCCAAAAATTCCTTTTGCAATTCTTTTGGAATTAATATAAGAAGTCCTCATGCAAAATTTCAGCTTTCTAGCTTCAAAACTGAGGGAGTAATTTGAGGTCTAATCCGGCGCTGGTTTGGCTTCTTAGAAGCTTGAAATCTAAAACCATTTGAATTTGTAAGCACAGAGTGGTAAAGAAAGGGTGTCACATTAGATGGCACTAGAGATGGGCCCTGACCCGACCCGAGCTTACTTTTGACCTGCAGTAAATAAGAGGCCGACCCGGGTTTGACCCGGGTACTATCTGACCCGACCCTAAGAGATTTTTTTTGACCCAAAGGACAAAAAATTGAAAAATTTGACATTTTTAGGGGAAATTTTTCAAATTCAAACCCAAACCATAAATGGCTGACCCAACCCGACCCGGGTCAAAAATTTTTGACCAGGACCCATCACTAGATGGCACTATTTTTCATTATCATTATTTACAGTAAAATATTTAGGTATTAGACTGAGTAATACTCTCACAAAGTTTCAGAATGTTTGATCAACTATTAGCTATATAAGATATGAATTTTTTAAGTAGATGGGTCGAAAAAATTTCTTGATCGTGGATAGGATCTATCTTCATAATAAAATTGAAAGTGAAAAGTGCAACATACAAATGAGCAATGGGATTTTTTTGCATAACAACCTCCTTGCTGTTATTAAGTTGATAATATCATTTGACATCCACCATCAGGGTACTAGAATCATTTCAATCTCCCTCTTCATATAGCCTGGAAAAACCTCTATATCTCAGCCCTCAGACAAAATTTCAAAAATCTGGTTGGTAACATTTTTTGCAAGGGTATTATAAGCTGTCTGTATTTAAATTTTCAGCTCTCTGGTTTTAAAACTCAGGGAGGAGTTTGAGGTGACAGCCGGATTCCCTAAATGTGAGGGTGCTTGGCAAAAATCTGCCAAAGTAAAATTTCTAAACTTCTAATCCTTACCATATACATACTTTGTTACTTTCAAGCCAAAAACACTTGAACTTAGCTGGCTTTTTTCTCTGTTCTATGAAAAAAATAATCACATTCAGTCTTATTTTTCTATAGAGTCAATCATTAAACGGTTTCAAATTGGATTGATACTATTTTCAATTTTGCCATCCTTTTCTTTAAAGGCAGCAATGAAGATATGTCGAGATGAATATGAATGAATGAAATATTTTTAAATTCATTTCAAATTCTTTAGTTAATTGCTATTTGAACAAAAATTGGTTAGTGACTGCACTACTTTCCCTTCATTTTGTTCAACTGAGGCACACTTTTTTCTTTGCAGAGACAGCCAATCTTTTTTACAACTTTTTTGTGTTAAAAATACGTTTCCTTAACGTTGTGAGGGTATTCATTCTATCACGTGGCAAACACGTTCACGTGTAAACGTACTCTATGAAAAGGCTTTTTAGCTTTCCCCTGGAGGTCCAAAAAATTTGATTTTCTAAATTAGTAGGAAATACAGCATTTTGGTTAAACAAAGAGTTGAAAATTAAATCACGTTCAATCAATCATAAGTTGCTTTTAATCCTCAGATATGTTGGTTTGGGGCCATGGGTGACATTGGCAGGGTAATTCTGGTGGCTTTTGGAGATTATTGGAGTTTAAAATGGGCGAAGACCCAAACCCAGAGGTGGCTGATCCGACTGATTTGACAATTTGAATTTGAACGTTTATTCCTCATTTTTACATTCATACAATGAAATATTTCAGTACTTTTTAAGAGAAAGTTGTCATCACATTATTACGTCAATGTTTGTCAAAATAATCTTCTTCTTCATCATCATGCGTGTTGACCTACTTTTTTACTATTTAAGGAGAATCCAGAAACTTTAAGGCTTCAGCTGAGACCAATAAAGATTTTCCTGATTCGTCATTTGAATCAGGCTACAATGAAAGAATGGAACAAGCTCTTAATTTTATGGTTCAGTTGGAAAGAGACAGGGATTGGGTTAGGGATTTCAGTCAAACAAGGATGCTCCTGTTTGAGCATTTGAAGGCTCATCTGGACAACATCTCTATGACAAAAAGTAATTTTTACATTTGACACTATGACTGGCGTTAAGCAAAAAATGAAAAACTGAGCACTTAAATAAAAATTCATAAACTGTGGATGAATTGGTGGTCAAGTTGGTTACTAGCCAGATTTTCCATTCCATCCTGGCAGCCTGGGTTTGACTCTCGCCCAGGGTAACCAACAACAGCACCAATAAAGATTAAATAAAAAAACATCTAGTGTGTCTTTAATGACTACAATACAAGTCGCAAGGGGTACTTTAAAAATGCTAAAAAGATCAAATGTAAATTTTCATTTAAAGGGATCAATTTTATTATACAGGCTGCTTTAACACATGAAGAGAAGGAAAGTTAAAATTTCCATAAATCTTTACTTAAATAGCAAAAGAGATGAAATCATTTTATCTTCAACATATTTGGATGCAAGGAGAGTGTTTGGCTACCAACTTGTTTGTCTGCCGCTACATAAAAATTACTGCTTTGCCTACCTACATGCCTGCCTACCTAGTTCAGAGGGTTAGGTTAAGGAGTAACCCTACGGGGCATTATTATTTGTGTCTATAACCCTTTGGAGCTTATCATCTAGGCCTAACCCTTGTCAGGGTATTCTCCAGGGCTATTTTACTGTTAACCTAAACTAACCTTCCTGGACTAACTTTGTAGGACTTTTATGTAATATTAGGCAAACCAATACTTTTTATGAAGTGGTAGTTGGACCAGTTGGTAGATGCACTAGTCAAATAAGTGAAGTGAACTTGTTGTATGGGCAAACTAGCACCATATTAAAGATCAGCAATTTTATCAACAATCTTTAAATGACCTTACTGATAAAATTTCCATCACTGAAACTTTTTCTAATTAATAAAATTTACTAGCAAAAAGCTCAAGGATATCTACTTCATCTTATGGTCCAGTCGCCTCAACTTTACCTTCGCCTTACATCAGTGAATCAGCTTCTGATTGGACCACTAATGATCTTTCACCAAGTTCCTCCAAAATTGTCCGTTATTCATGTTAGTGTTATTTTTCATTCATCTTTTGCAATCTTTTAAAAGCACAAAAAATATTTTCCGTTCAGATGATTTTTCTTCTCCACATCATGGAGGACAAGTTCAATGTGCCCAAAGTTTGAACAAAACTTTACACAGACCACAGCCAAGACCAGCTGGCGATCCTCGAGGTTAGTTGGTGTACTCTACATTTGAATTTCAATTACCAAAAATTGTATTGAATGTTTCACTCTATTAAGGCTCTTTTCTTTATTTTGCATTTCAAAATATTTTGTTTTCAATGTTTTTCATTCTCATTAAATTCATTTCAAAATAGTTTCACACCTGATCCTCCATTCCCACACCCTTTTTATGTCAATATATCTTTCAAGATATACCACTTGATCCTTCAAGTAGCTAAAGTGCCAATACGCAAATCACCCTCATTGGTCACAGCTCTGATCCGAGTCTCTCTAACATAAAGGACGGCCACTTTATCAATAAACAATTCAGTTTTGATTCTTTTCTTGATTGGGAAAGTCATCACTGGGTTTTCACACGGGAATACGACGTTTTGACAAATGCCAGTTCGCCAAATGCCGATTTGCCACAGTCAATTTGCAATTGTCAGTTTACCATATGAGCCAGTTCGCCATAGTCGATTCGCCATGCGCCGCGCGCACGCACAGCGACTAGCGCACGCATGGCAACAACACACGCAGCACCACAGGGTTAGATCTTGTTAGCCCCGCGGGGTTAGGTTAGCATGCGCGTGCGCTCATTAGGTTAGGTTAGGTTAGGCTAGGTTAGCAATGTTACAAATAGCGTGCGCGCTTTACGACGAGCATGTGCGCATGGCAAACAGACTATGGCAAACTGGCTCATATGGCGAACCGACTATGGCGAATCAGCATATGGCGAACTGGCGTATGGCAAAAGGACGTAGTATATTTTCACACTATTCAGCTCACTCTCTCCAGACCAAAGCTCTCCACTTGCTTAATGAGTTCGACATCATTAATTAAGTGAGCAGTAGGAAAACTTTTAACCATTAGGTTGTACCAACCCTGTCAAAACTTAGACAAATTACTTGATAGTACTCTTCAAGACCCTGCTTTTAACCTTACTTAATTTAGAGATTTGATCTTAAAGGTTGTGTTAATTAGCTGTCAATAAAAGGCCTTTCTGAACATTTGAATATTCAACAATCACAAGCTTTAATATTAATTCAACTTTTTTTAGGTCAATGTAAGCTCAAGGCTAACACGAGGACAAGAGTTTGCTTTAATGAGCAAACGAACTCTCAATCAAGTAATAATGCCTGCTGTCCACAAAGAGCAGAAGAATTATGTAACATTAATATCAAAAGACATCCACTGGGCAATTCAAGCACTCAAAATAGATGTTTTGGATCAAGACAATCAGGAACTGCTGCAACCGTTGGAGGTCTTCATCACACAGTTCGAACAAATTGCATGATTTTTTAACAATTTTTTAGCTTAACACATTCTTTTTTTTCAAAACATACCCATATTTGCACTAAATCCAAATAATAATTTTTATATACCATTAGTAGTCAAATGTGGTGCTTTGGTTCCTTTTTTAAGTGACCCTGAGCAATTAAGCATTTCTGGAAATCAAAACCTACATCCTGTATGTTAAACTTTTTGAAAATACATTTATTATTAATTTGCTTCAACTTTTATTCTTTTATATAGATCACAATATCTGTCAATTTTTGCCTGAGCAGCCAATGATCTGGATTTGTCAACAAACCCAGCCAATTTTCAAAACTTCTTTTGAAAAACAATGAGATTCTAGGAGAATTTTTATTTGTAATATCATCAAGAAATTCAATTAGAGTGTCTGATGCTTAGGCGTTGGAGCGAA
>Ga0194133_10004657_pt1 | contig 18136 bp, 18 predicted proteins | sample TA2KigOf40mmetaG_FD_155448 | JGI IMG/M metagenome (GOLD analysis project Ga0194133, IMG submission 155448) | Freshwater microbial communities from Lake Tanganyika, Tanzania - TA2015055 Kigoma Offshore 40m | ecosystem: Environmental > Aquatic > Freshwater > Lake | place: Tanzania: Lake... | reverse complement strand
ATCTTCACTTAAATCATCTAGAAATTTTTGAAAATTATAATCATTTCTGTCTTGTCTGAGTTTTTGTAGGTTATCACCATTATATTTTGGAAATATACAGCCATCATTTTTTGGCGATGGAAAGAAAGTCATCACCGATAATTCATCTGAAATTCTTAAAATTTGGTTTAAAAACATTGAGTGCCAAGAGGTGCTAAGGGCAAAAAATGCCACCAAACCGAATTTTAGTAAAAATAACAAAATAGTTTTTTTATTAAGAAAAACTTCTGGCGAAGCTATCAAGATTTGATAACCAAGCATCGTAACTGCCAAAATCATTGCTAATTTAATAAAGAACCGAAATTTTTGCTGAATTTTAACAAATATGGTGTCGTTATACTTGCCGTTGCTTTGAAGTTTTTGACCTTTTTTAATAGAAATTTCTTTTAAAGATCCATCAATTAAAGATTTGCATTTTCCATTAAATACGACATCAGATTTGTTTGCGCAAATATCGCGTCCTGCAATTTGAAAAAAATTATTCTCAAGAGATTCTTTAAGGCATTGAACAATTGGCGCTGAAAAGTTTCTGGATTTCAATGGAATGGGCGATTTTATGTTTTCGAGTTTATGTATAAATTGTGAATCACCCTTTCTATTGACGCAGGCTTCAGCAAAGAAGCTGTCTGATATTGAGGTTTTTGGAATATCTGAGGTTGGGGGTTTTTTTATGCAGTGACGACGAATTTGACAAAAATTTGAAGTGGTTGATGTCAAATAATGTTTGTCAACTTCTTCGGTTCCACCACCAACTAGGTGATTATATGGGCAAACACTATAAGTTTTGGCACATAGATATCTGGGGTCGGTGAATGATTCATATATTTGATATGTTACTAATGTATCAATTTCGGTGGCTTCAAAAGAACATCTTGGACCGCTTGCAGAACAAAACTTATAATGATCTCTTTTGGGTTGTTCAAGACAAATAGTATCGCGAGCTCTTTTTTTGCAACATTTATAAGCTTCAAAACCTTCTTTGTCACTAGTTCCTTTCTCAAGAAATCTCGAGCACGCAAATTGTGGCTCTTCAGGGGCGCCCCGAAAATAATATTTTTGTTTACCTCCTGTATATCCTAAAATTTTACTCCAATCTTCTCCAGTTGGATTATCGCAGGCTCCATCACCGTTATCTGTATATTCAATTCCATGAAATAAATATTCTCGATAAGATTGATCAACGATTTTTTTTTCAGTTTCGCTTTCTTGCTTGTTACATTGTGTTTCAGCTGAGAAATGTTTATTTTTTAAACTTAATAATCTTTCAGAAGGTCGATTGATAGATCTTATATCACTGAAATTGAAATCGGGTTTTTTGTCTGTGCCACCATAATAATATCGCAAACATTTGAAATAGTTGTTGTCATCTTTTGACCATATTGGTTTTGAAGAATCACCTATATTGCTCCATATTTTTGTTCCATCGCCACATATTCTGGTTTCACTAAAAGCCCTTTTGGAAACCTCAAATATTCCTCCCAATATTGCGATTGCTGAGGCATAGGCAATTCCGCATACTGCCGCAGCTGTGCAACAAGTTGCTGAATCGGCAACACTAAGGATATTTGCGCATCTAGCTGTGTATAGTCCAATTTTGCTAATCATGATAGGGTCAATTACAGTTGTTATCATTGCCGCAGATGCTGATGCAGAGCTTACGGCAACGGTTCCAGTAGTTTGTGCAATATCTTTGGCTGTGTTCATGATTTGCGACATTCTTGAAGATTCAACTGCCGGCTTGAGTGCGCTATCAATTAAACTTTTGAAATTTTGAGCTGGAGTTGGGGCGGAAAAGCACATAGAATCACATGCCAAAAAACTAATTCCCAGAGCAACTCCTGTGGTAACAGCGTAGCTTATACAATGAGCGTTACTCGATTCCCAATTAACATCTCTTCCAAAGGGATTGAAATACATATCTCCAACTTCGCAAGATTGCTTAGTAGTATCATAATTTGATGAATAACATTTTTCTTTTTCGACCGAAGATTGATCTTTATTGCAAATACCGTCTACAAAACAATCTTCTTCTTCTTTTGGTTCTGAACATTTTTTACCACTGTTGCCAGTAACTCTAATTCCTTCATAGGCTGAAGCTAATGAGATTGGTTGGCAAAAAATAATTAAAACAGAAATTAGTGAGCAAGTTATGATTTTTTTAATAAAAATGTTTTTTAGATTTAACCTTTTAAACATTGAATTTATTAATGATTTGGTGAAGTTGGGGATTTTTGGTTTTTAACGAGGTGCGATTTACGATTAGATGTGAACTTACATCAAGAATTTTGAGGTTTTCAATCATTTGATTTTCCGCTAGGGTTTTGCCGGAGCTAACTAAATCAACAATATAATCACATAATTTTAATTTTGTGGCTATTTCAATTGCTCCATTAAGTTTAATGAGTTCGACTTGGATTCCTAAATTATTAAAATATTTCTGGGTTATATTGGGATATTTGGTGGCAACCCTAATTTGTTTATTAGAATTTATATTAAAATTTATGTTTTTGAGGTGAGCAAGAGATAGTCGGCATTTTCCAATTCCAAGATCAAGAATAGAATAAAACTCGGGAGATAAAAATTCTTCAATAACATCTTTACCACAAACTCCGATATCGGCACCTTGAAATTTAACAATATTGGCTACATCAACACTTCTAACCTTTACAACCTCAAGGTTTTGAAAGTTGGTTGAAAATATTAATTTTCGAGAATTTTCATCAAAAAAATCTTCTTCAACATCAATATTTATTTTTTTTAGAAATGGCCTAAGTTCGGTAAGAATTCTTCCTTTTGGGAGGGCTAATATAATTTTTTGCATTGAAAAAGAAGTTCTAATTAAAAATTTTTATAGTAACGAATCAGAATTGATAAAGCTTTATTATTAGTGTTTTGATCAGCATTTTTTTCAGTTCTATGATGGTATCCTAATTGAGTTGTTAACTTATCAAAATATTTATTTTTAGTAAACTCATAACCAATATTAATTTCTGAAATATTTCTTCGAGAACTATTTAGAGAAATATTTTTGTTTTTGTTTCTTGAGTTGCCAATCATTAAAGAATATTTGTTGGAATATTTTAAAATAAAATTAGTAGTTAGATAATTGTTTAAAACTCTAGTGTCGCCATCGGGATTTTTAATGTCGGCATGTTCTAAAATTGCTTCGCCAGAAAAATCATGGCTTATTGGAAATTCATAATTCATCCCAAAAACAATTCCTTGTTGTTTTTTGATAATATTTGATGGCAAAGAAGATGCTCTTTTGTTGACGGCTAGTTTTGAATAACCGATGTGATATCTTAGTTTTTCTTTTTCGCTAAAATCAAAGCTTATATCAGTTGCTAAGGCATAAGAAGCTAGGCTTCTGGTGTCACCAGCTAAGGCTTGAGATTTTGAAGCTGATTGCCTTCTATGAAATAAACTATTGTCAAAATTTTTTCTATCATTGGTAAAAAAACTTAGAGAAAAATTATAAAGACCGGATTTTTTAATATTGCCATATTTGGTTATGGCGGTAATTCCAAGTTTTTCGGTTAAAGCATAATTTTGGGGAATATTATGAACTGCTATTGCCTTATTCCAGCGCCATGCAGTTCCAAAGTTTGCAGTGAATTTACCAACGATTAAGGAGCTATTATTTTTGGAATATTTAAGGCTTAATTCTGAAATGCCTATGCCCATATTTTCAAAAATTCTCGAGCCACCTCCATTTGAACTTTGTTGGCGTTTGGCAATATCAAAATCATTATCGAATCTTGAAAGTCTAAAAAGACCATAAAATTCAAAATCTTTTTTTAATTGAATACTTGTAAAATAACGTACAACGCCATTTGTATCGAAAAATTTATTTCGTGAATTACCATAATTATCGGTAAGAGATAAATCGCTAACGATACGATTGGAAATTTTAAAATTTTTTTCTTCAGGAGTTGGTTGTTGAACGCCAGATTTTCTGAGTATAGTTTTATTTTTTTCATCAAAAATATCTTTATTTAAAAAAATCTCATCTTCTTCGGAATCATATTTTTTGATAACTTTTTTCTCTTCAACTGTATCTTTAATAATACCAAAATCACTGAATTCGTTGCTGATAGGATTATTTTTAGAAGAATTTTCAGATTCATTAATGATGTTTTCGATATTATTTTGATTGTTTTTGTAGAGACTTTCATAGTCAAAATTATCAGAGTCTTCATCATCGTCATTTAGATCATCATCTGGAGTTTTGACTAGATTCGCTGGTAAAGATTTGGGAACTGTTTTTTGTGCGATCTTTCTGGATTTTAGATTAGTTTTATTTTTAACAACTTTAGATTTGAAATTTTTTTTTAACTCAGATTTTTTTTGTAAATCTATAGAAAAATCTTGTTTAGCAAAGGATTGTGAATTAGGAGTAAAAATTAGAAAAATGAGAAATAAAAATTTGTTAATACTGATTAGATTTCTCATTAATTTGTATTGGGGTGGATGAGTTTTATAGATCAAAAAAAGTCGAAGGATTTATACTTTTTGCAATTTTGAAATGTTTTTTTTAAAAGTAAACTTCAATTACATTTAATTATTTTATCATGTTTTTTTCAATATCTACAGCTCTTTGTTTTTCAATTGGATTCTTTTTTGAAAGTATTTTTGGTTTTGGCGGTGGTTTGATTGCATATTCAATTCTTGGATTTTTAGTTGATGTTAAAAATATGGTCTTGGCGGGCTTATATATTGGAACTATGTCTTCATTATACATAGCAATTTCTAGTCACGATCATTTCGATAAAAAAATTTTCATAAAATTACTTCCAATTTCATTGATGGGTTCAATAGCTGGGGTTTATATTTTTCAATGTTTTTCAGCGCAAATTTTATCAGTTTTTTTTGGTTTCATTTTGTTGATACTTTCAATTCGGCTAATTTTTTTTGATAAATATAAAATTCCAAAAATTATCAAAAATAAATTTCTATTTTTTGGAGCTATTTCGCAGGGCGCTTTCGGAATTGGAGGTCCATTTATTGTGAGCGTTATTAATGATGATTTTAAATCCAAATCTGCGTTGCGAGCTACAATGGCTGTCTATTTCGTGTTTTGTAATATCCTTAGGATTATTCAAATGTCTTTTTCAAAAATATTAAAAATTGATTTTTTTATGGGTATTTTATGGACTATTATTCCAGTTTTTATTGCTATATTTTTTGGTCACAAGATTCATTTAAAAATAAGCAATAAAGCTTTTAAAAACGGTCTTGCAATTATTACCCTTATGGCTTCAATTAATTTTATTTTTAAAGCTTTTTATCAATAAATTTGAATATTTATTATTTGTTGACTAAGTTTAAGTGCGATTTTATCATAAGTCTTCATGAAAAAATTCAGAAACATCTTCACATTATTTATTTTTATCCATTTTTTAGCGCTTTTTTCATTCTTCAGCATATCAAGTGCCAATAAAGCCTATCAAATTTTGGGTGTAGAAATTGAATCCGAGCTAGAATCTGAAGTTGAGTGCGAGGCTGAAATAAAATCTAAATCCAAAAATCATCAACTAAAAGAGTCAAATCTTAGCTATTTTTTTAATAAAATTAAATTTTTTAAATTTAATTTGGTTTTAAATTCTGAGTTGCACTCAAACTACATTCTTGAAGTCCCAACCACCCCTCCCAATAATTGCTAGTTTTTTTATTTTTATTTTAGCAATTATTAATTCAAATTTATGAAAAACTTTTTAATTAACTTTAGACATGATTTACCAGCCAGCATCGTAGTATTTTTTGTGGCTTTACCACTGTGTTTGGGCATAGCTCTGGCTTCTGGCGCACCTTTGTTTTCCGGAATTATTGCTGGTGTTGTTGGTGGAGTTATGGTGGGAATTTTAAGTGGTTCACCGCTTGGAGTCAGCGGACCAGCCGCAGGATTGGCAGTTATTGTATATGGATATATAACCACCTTGGGTTCTTATGAGAGCTTTCTTGTGGTCGTTTGTATTGCCGGAATTTTCCAAATAATTGCGGGTTATTGTCGATTTGGTTCGGTAGCTTACTATTTTCCTTCTTCGGTTATAAAGGGAATGCTATTTGGAATTGGGTTGATGATTATCATCAAACAAATTCCTCATGCGGTTGGTTATGATAGTTCAATCTCAACAGATTTTGAAGAATTTATCGATCAAAGTGCCTTGATAATTTTGCAAAATACTTTCAGCAATATTACTCCAATTGCTATAATCATTTCGGCAATTTCTTTAACATTATTGATAATTTGGGATAATTATTTGAACAAAAAATCAAAAATCTTCAATTTTATTCAAGGTCCTTTGGTGGTTGTCATACTTGGGGTTGTTGCCAGTAATTTCGTTGATTTGGCGGATCATCAAATTGTTCAAATTCCGGTTGCTAATAATGTTTCTGAATTTATTGGGAATTTTATGTTTCCTAACTTTGAAGAACTTAGAAACCCTCAAATATATTTAATGGCATTGATTTTGGCTATTGTGGCAAGCATTGAAACTTTGCTTTGCGTTGAGGCTACTGACAAACTCGATAATCTCAAAAGAATTACTCCTGCTAATCGCGAATTGAAAGCGCAGGGTTTTGGTAATTTAATATCGGGCTTGATTGGCGGACTTCCACTTACACAAGTCATTGTTAGAAGTAGTGCCAATATTTCGTTCGGTGCAAAAAGCAAAAACTCGGCCATTTTTCATGGAATTTTATTATTAATTTGCGCGGTTTTAATCCCCAATATTTTAAATATGATTCCTTATGCAAGCTTGGCCTGCATCTGTCTCGTTGTTGGTTTCAAACTCTCTCATCCCAAGTTATTAATTAAAATTTTTAAACAAGGTCATGAGCAATTTATTCCATTTTTAGCAACAATTATAGGCATGTTGGCCTTTGATTTGCTCAAGGGGGTTATCATTGGAATGGTGGTGGCGATTGTATTTATTTTGATCAATAATTTTCGAAATGCTTTTGAAAATGTGGTCGATAAGCATCAAAAAAACTCTCACACTATTACTCTTGCTCAAGAGGTTTCATTTTTAAATAAGGGTAAAATTTTGCAATTACTGAAATCTATTCCTGATGACTCTGAGGTCTTAATCGATGGTACTCAATCTAAAGTAATTGATTTTGATGTTTATGAAATTCTCAGAGATTTTCAGGTTAACGCCAAGTCAAAAAACATCAAACTTACACTCAAAGGTATAACAATTAATAAAATATAATTTATGGTCACTTTAACAAAAGAAATGCGCGACTGTCTTAGTCCAAATCAAGCTCTCGATCTTCTTAAAGAAGGAAATCGCCGCTTTGTAACTAACTTAAAGGTTAATCGCAACCTCTTACAACAAGTCAATGATACGTCAGATGGACAATATCCTTTTGCTTTTATCTTGAGTTGCATTGATTCAAGAACATCGGCAGAATTAATTTTTGATCAAGGTTTAGGAGATATTTTTTCATGTCGTATCGCCGGTAATATTTTGAATAATGATATTCTAGGAAGTATGGAGTTTGCTTGTAAAGTCTCTGGTGCCAAGGTTGTATTGGTTTTGGGTCATAGTGAGTGTGGAGCTATCAAGGGTGCTTGTTCACACGTAAAAATGGGTCACTTGACGAATCTTTTAAAAAAAATCCGAGTAGTTGTTAAAAGGTTGCAAAAAAAATATGATTATGATCCAGAATCAAATAATTTTTTAGATTTAGTTACTCAAGAAAATGTTAAGAATGTGTTAAAACAAATTCCTAAAGAAAGTGAAATTATTAGAGATTTGATTAAAAATAAAAAAATTATTTTAGTGGGCGCGATATATGATGTATCAAGCGGTAAGGTTGATTTTTATCAAACTAAAAAAAATAAACACTAGAAGTTTTTAAATTATCAAATTGATGTTTTTTGGTTTGGTTTTATCTTAATAACAGCCTGAATTATTTAGTTGTTTTTGAATTTTTTGTTAATAAATTTTGTTAAAATTTATTAATCATTTAATCAAAATTTACATTTATTTTGATTACACAGGTTGCAAATTTTTATCTCAAGCACCAATTACCTTACTTTCACAGATAATTCTAAGCATGAAATTGCATCATTATTTTTTAATAACTTTGCTGGTTTTTTCTTCTTGTTCTGGCTTGAGTTATCAACAAATTTTATCTTCAAGAGAGCAAATATTAAAAACCAAGGGTGGCTTTGATTCATATCTTGCCCTTGAGTATCTAGGTTTTTCAAAAAGATTACAAACCGTCAATGATTTAAAAACTTCAGAATATTTTGCAAAAAAAGGTATTGAAATTGCCAATGGAAAGCCATTTGTTCCCGAAAATCCACTCAACTGGAAAGCTGATAATTCTCGAATTGAAGAATTGGTTTTTATGCAAAAAAAACTCGAAATTCTCTTGGGTAATAAAAGCCTGATATTTCAAATGCCTATCCAAATGGCTCACCTGTCATATCTTTATGATTGTTGGGCTTCTAAGGAATCAAAAGCAATTTTTATGGCCGATGAATTATCTCATTGTAGAGTTAGCTTTACAAAACTAATTGATGAGATTGATTTTTATCTTGAAGAAATCACAAAAGATAAATCACCATCAGTCAAAATCACTGTCCCCGAATTTACCAGATTTGAAATTCTATTTGATACTGATAGCTATATTTTAAGCGATAAAGCGACCAAAAGTATGGTCGAAGTGATTGATTTTTTGCAAGAGCAAAGAGGGCAATTTAGAATTCTTATAACTGCCAATCCAGATAATAATCTCAATATTTCTCGTAACCAAACCTTAATTAAAAATAGATTAGCGGTAGTCAAAAATTATTTAATTAAAAACGATATTATTCAAAATATAATTGATGAGAGGATTGAAACCGAAGATTTTCCCGATATTATAATTAATGACGAAATAACCAATCACCTTAATCGTGCAGTTGGAATTTATGTAATCAAGGGTGATGCTGATTTTAAGCCATATCCACTTCCATTGTTACAAAATATTTTATATAAAGATCAAGTTGAAAAAGCTCGTCAAGAGCGCGGATTGAAAAATTAAATTATGGAAATTAATTCACTAAAATATCGCAAAATTGTTATCAAAATAGGCTCCTCGTTGATTGTTGAAGGTGAAAAAGTGCGCTTATCTTGGATTGAAAATATTGTCTCAAATATTCATCAAATTATCAAAAAAAATGATTGTCAAATTGTCTTGGTGTCGTCTGGTGCTGTTGCTCTTGGTAGAATAGCTCTTGGCTATAATGGTCAAAAATTATCAATTCAAGAAAAGCAAGTTTGTGCGGGTGTTGGGCAGATTGAACTCATGACAATCTACAAAGATTTTTTTAGAACATTTAATATAAAAGTTGCACAAATTTTATTGACAGCAACAGACTGTAACTCGCGCAAAAGTTATCTTAATTCAAAAAATACCATTGAAAAACTTCTCGATAATCAAATTATCCCAATCATTAACGAAAATGATTCTGTGGCTGTTGATGAAATTAAAATTGGTGATAACGATAGATTGTCGGCCCGAGTTGCCCAAATGATTGGGGCTGATTTAATGATTTTATTTTCAGATATTGATGGCCTTTATGATAAAAATCCTAAAGAATTTAAAAACGCAAATTTGATTCAACAAGTCGATAAAATTACTAAAGAAATTGAGCAAATGGCGCGAGGTTCTAATTCTTTGGTTGGAACGGGTGGCATGATTACCAAAATTATGGCATCGAAAATGGCAATGTCAGCCCGTTGCTCAACAATAATTACCAGCGGTATTGAAAAAGATGCGCTTAAAAAGCTTATCGGTGGCAACAAAAAATATACAATTTTTAAAAGTTCAGATTTAACCAAAAAATCTAAACACAAAACTAAGGCTAAACTTGATTGGCTATCTGGTTTTGTTAATGCAAAAGGCTCAATTATAATTAATGAAAATGCTGTCAAAGCCTTAAAAACAAAGAAAGCCAGCTTGTTAGCAATTGGGGCAATTGCGATTGAAGGAGTTTTTTTTAGAGGAGAGGCGGTATTTATTAAAGATGAAAACAACAATCATATTGCAAGCGGTATAGTTAACTATAATAGCAACGATGCTAAAAAAATTTTACAAAAAAAATCTAAAGAAATTGTTAAAATTATGGGTCCCAAAGCTAAGCCAGAGCTAATCCATATTGATAATATTGTAATTATAAATTCTTAATTTTAGTGAGTAGGGTGGTATTTTTTATTCGTAACTGGGCGGGCGCAATTCCACAAAAATTTTTAACTTCAAAATCATTTTTTAGATAAAAATCAAAAATTTTTTTATAATTCTGGCGTTCTGAATCATCTAGGATTACCTTTCCATTTTCAGATAAAGCGCTGATAGAGTTGATTGCGCAATCATATCTTTTAATTGAATCAATTATTAAATAATCAAAAAAAACTTGGTTTTTTTGACTATAATCATAAGCAAATTTTGGATAATTAGCGTCTATTATGCCGTCCTTCATTAGATAAATTTCTGAATTTTTGAAACGCATAAAGATGGATTTTGTTCGGTTTGCAATAAATAATTGTAAATTATTTTAAACCAAATTTCGTTAGTTTCGATGCTTACAACTTTTTTTACTCTAGAGTGATAAAAAATTGTTGATGAGCCACTTCCAAATTCAAAAATTACGTCATTTTTAGTTAGATTTTTTGATAAGAAATTGATTGCTTGATAGCAATACCAAGGTATCGGATTATTGGCTTCATCCACTGAAATTCCTTCACGCAAAGAGTTGATCCAACTCAATTTATTTTCATAAAATTGTTGCTTGATATTTGATTGATTGTTCATTAAAGAGTTGTGATTTTTATGGTGAGAAGGGTTTTAATTTTGTAAATCTATTTTCCAAAAACGATCGTACATCTTTTGCTATAAAAAAAATAATTTTTACTATATTTGTCTATAGCGTAAATACGGGTGATATTAGCAATCTTAATAGCTGATATTACTGATTGGTCGCCGAAAAGTTTAATTGCTGTTTCACCAACATATGGGATTGAGAACCCTCCAAATAAATTATGACTACATGCTTCGCCTCTTTTGATTTCGGCTAGAGAAGTGACGTTGATTTTTTCAATAGAATTGAGGTCTGTGTCATATTTTAAACAAGAGGTTGTCAACAAGATAATTGTCAAAATAAAATTTTTTCGTGACAACAATTTCATGGCTATTTGTTTTTTATGTTGAATTTGTTTGATTCATCAATATAGCATTTATCAGTGGATTTATAAAACTTATTTAAATTTACTATCGAGTTCTTGTTGTTGATATGCATCATAAAAACAGTTGTTATTTTACTTCCATTAACCTGACTATTTTCAATGCTATAAACTGGCATTATCCATTTCCTATTTAGATTAAATTGCATATTGCTGGCTTCTCTCATATCGAGTCTTGAGGGCTCTTTTATATTGTCAGCAATAAGTGAAAATTTAATATTTTTTGCAAACTTTAGATTGCCGAAAATCGATTTCGAATTGCTTGCATTAATTATTATTTCGCTATCTATGAGGTCTGGTCTGTATATTTTATGGGTCTTAAAAAATTTTAAAATTTCTGGTGGCATGACTGTGATTGAGTCTTCATTGATGTTTATTATGCTAAAAAATCCTTGCGAATATTTTGATGTATATAAGTAGGGCGTAAGAGTAAAATCCGATTCGTTGGAAAATATGATGTTAGTAAGATCGACCTCCTTATAATTTCTGAGATCGATCACAATAAATTTTGAGTTTTTGGGAGAGTTTTTGATGGCTTCAACAATTTTTGAAACTGAGCTTTCTTCATCTAGTCTGGTGACGGAGGGAAGGTTTATTTTTTCGCGTCTTTTAATTTCTTTGCTATCTAAAATATTGAATAAGTTTTTACGAATCGTGATTTCTTGAACTGATAAGTGGCAATCAATATTACTTGTAACGTCATTAATCTCTATATTTTTAATAGAGCATGATTGAATTGATAATATAATGATGGGTAAAATTAGAATTTTAGTTATTTTCATCGAGTTTTTTTTTTGGAGTAAATTCAAAAAAAATCAAAAATTATTCAATCAAATTGATTGCAATAAATTACGGCAATAAAAAGGAGTGATTTTAAACAAAAATTGTTCAAAATCACTCCTTTGAGCTATTCAGCTAGTTCAATAAAATCAACAGATTCTTTACCTTTTCTAACTGTTAGAGTGTAATTTACTTTTTGACCTTCAATAAGTGTTTTTATGCCAGCGTTTTCGATTGCACTAATGTGAACAAAAACATCTTTATCTGAGCCATCCGGCTTGATAAAGCCATAGCCTTTTGTAGTGTTAAACCATTTTACTTTTCCAGAAAACTTTTCCATGATATTTATTAATTATTAAAAATTTAATAGAGTAACGAATAATTTGTTACTCTTTCGATAGAACAACGTAAAGCTATAATTTCAAAAAGAAATATATATTATTCAAAATTTTTCAAATTTTCTAAAAAAATGCTAAAATGAAAAATAATTAAAAAAAATTTTAGACTAATTTTAAAGTTTTCTAAAACTAATCATGACCAAAATCGATTATAAAAATTTAATTAATCATTACGCTCAAGAAGTAAAAAAACTTAAAAATAATGATTTGCTTCGAGTTATTGAAAATATTGATTCTTCAAATAATTTTTTAGTTAATAAAAAATCTAAAAATATTTCTCAGCAAAAATTAATTTCTTTTGCCTGCAATGATTATCTTTCTTTATCTAATCATCCAACATTAAAAAAATCGGCCATAAAAGCCGTTGAAAAATATGGAGTTGGTGCGCGCGGTTCACGTTTTATTACTGGAAATAGTTCTTTATATCCTGAACTCGAAAGTCAAATTGCTAAATTTTATAATTGCGATGATTCGCTAGTTTTTTCTTCTGGATATGCTTGTGCAATTGGAGTTATTAGTTCCATAGTTAGTGGTGATGATTTAATTGTGGCAGATAAATTGATTCACTCTTGCTTAATTGATGGGGCAAAGCTTAGTGGTGCAAAACTAATACGTTTTAAGCATAACGATATCGATCACTGTCAAAAAATTTTAGCTGAGAATCGACATAATTTTCAAAAGTGCCTGATCATTACCGAGACTGTATTTTCAATGGATGGTGATGTCGGCAAGATTAAGAAATTGTTATCTTTGGCAACAAATTTCAATGCAATTTTGTTGTCCGATGACGCTCACGGTTTGGGAGAAAATATTATTTCGCATCCAATTCATCTCCAAATGGGTACGTTATCTAAGGCTTTGGGTGGTTTGGGTGGATTTGTGGCGGGTAATAAAATATTGTTAGAATATATTCGACAATTTGCGAGGTCTTTAAAATATTCCACCGCACTTCCGCCAGCAATTTTAGCTTCTTCAATTGAAGCGTTAAAATTGATGAAAAAAACAAATTTAGCACAAAAATCGTTAAAAAATGCTCAATATTTTTGCAAAATGATGGACATGCCAATTTGTCAATCGTCAATTGTTGTTATAATAATTGGCAATAATAAAAGGGTGCTTGAAATTGCCGAAATAGCTCGCAAAAAAGGTTTTTTAATAGCTCCAATTCGTTATCCAACCGTTCCAAAAAATCAATCACGATTAAGATTAACATTCAGCTCAGCCCATAAAAAAGCCTATATAAAAAAACTGGCGGGAATTTTAAAAGAAATTATCTAATTTTTTTGTAAGCGTAAATAATCGAGGCGACAAAAATTGAGAAAATCAAAATAACGAGCGAAATTTCTTTAATATTTTTAATAATTAAATCTTGGTTTTCACCAATAAAATAGCCGGTAAAAGACAAAATAGAAGTCCAAATTGTAGCACCAAGGGATGTATAAAAAAGAAATAATTTGAAATCCATTTTAGCCAATCCAGCAGGCAACGAAATAAAATGTCTGAATCCCGGTAAAAGTCTTCCAATAAAGACCGAAGCACTTCCGTATTTTTTGAAAAAAACTTCAATTTTGACGATGGTATGAGCTTTAATAAAAAAATATTTGCCGATTTTTAAAATAATTTTGCGACCCAAGGTGAGGGCTAAATAATAACTAAAAACCGCTCCCAAAATATTACCTAAAGTTCCAACAATTGTGGCGATATAAATATTCATAATGCCTTTGGCGCTTGCTATTCCAGCTGGAATCATCACCAGTTCACTTGGGATTGGAACGATGGTGCTTTCTAAAAACATACCAATAAAGATTCCCAGATAACCGATTTCGTTAATCATATTTACAAAAATATTAACAAAATCGTGAAGTATTTGATGCATAATTTATAAAAACTGGTTAATGAAATTAGATATGTCGAGTGAATTTTGTCTTTCAACCCTTTTGGTTTCAATTATTGAGCGAATTTTAAGATAAGAATTATTGAGATCATCATTTATGATTAAATAGTCATATTCGCTAAAATGACTAATTTCATTGCGGGCTTTCCGCATGCGCTCCATGACTATTTCTTCAGGGTCTTGGGCTCGCGCTCTGAGTCTTCGTTCTAGTTCTTGAATGGAAGGGGGTAGAATAAAAATTGAGACAATTTGTTCAGAAGAATATTTTTCCTTTATTTGTCTGGCGCCTTGCCAATCAATATCAAATAAGACGCAATGACCATTCTTAAGTGAATCATCAACCATTTTTTTGGGAGTTCCGTAAAGATTTTCAAAAACTTCAGCACTTTCGAGAAATTCTTGTTTTTCTTGCATTTGGATGAATTTTTCGCGACTAACGAAAAAATAGTGTTGACCAGGGATTTCTTGTGGGCGTTTTTTACGAGTTGTGGCAGAAATCGATAATCGAATCAATGGATCGTTGTTCACAATCATCTTGCATAGAGTAGATTTTCCAGCTCCGGATGGCGAAGAAATTATAATCAAGAATGGTTGATGATTGATAAACATGAAAAATATTACTCACCTTCTTTGACAATTGAAATATCTGGTGCGTCTGGTGCTTTCATGCCAACAACGTGATAACCTGCGTCAACATGAAGGGTTTCGCCGGTAACGCCATTACCAAGTTCAGAAAGTAAAAAAACTCCAGCTCCACCAACGTCTTGTAGTGATACGTTGCGACGCAAAGGAGCGTTATATTCATTCCATTTAAAAATAAGTCTAAAATCACCAATACCGCTTGCGGCAAGGGTTTTGACTGGTCCGGCAGAAATAGCGTTTACTCGAATATTATCTTTACCCATATCCATCGCCAAATATCTAACGCTAGCTTCAAGAGCTGCTTTGGCAACTCCCATCACATTATAGTGAGGCATAACTTTTTCGGCACCATAATAACTAAGGGTAATTATACTTCCGCCACCAGCGTTGATCATTAGTTTTTCAGCTTCTTTGGCAACTGCCACCAAGGAAAAAGCCGAAATATTCATGGTATTGACAAAATTTTGTGGCGAAGTGTGAAGATATTTACCACGAAGCTCATCTTTATCAGAATAAGCAATCGCATGAACTAAAAAATCAAGTTTGCCCCATTTTTGCTCTAATACTTCGAAGACTTTTTTAACCGATTCAGAATCAGAAACATCGCAAGGTAAAACAATATCTGATCCAATAGATTTAGCTAAGGGTTCAACCCTTTTTTGTAGAGCTTCGCCTTGAAAAGTAAAGGCAAGCTCAGCTCCATATTTATTTGCTTCTTCTGCAATGCCCCATGCAATTGAACGATTATTGGCAACGCCCATAATTAAGCCCTTTTTTCCAGCAAGAATAGTCATGTTTTATAGAGTTTAGTTAATAATAATTAATGATTAATTGTGGTAAAGCCACGGAGTAACTTGGAGGTTTATCTTTTCAAAATCAGCAATTTTTTGCTCTTTTTGTAAAGTTAAACCAATGTCATCAAGGCCCTCAATTAAGCAATGTTTTTTGAAAGAGTCAATTTCAAATTTATAAACTTTTTGGCCTGCACGCACTAGTTGACTATGTAAATCAACGGTTGCTTGGTTGGCGGGAGATTTTGAAAATTCAAGTAATTCGTCGACTTCTGGGTTTTTTAAAACAATCGGTAATATGCCATTTTTAAAGCAATTATTGAAAAAAATATCGGCAAAAGATGGAGCGATTACAACTCGAATTCCGAAATCAAGCAAAGCCCATGGAGCATGTTCACGGCTTGAACCACATCCAAAGTTGTCTCGCGCGACTAAAATTTGGGCATTTTGGAATTCTGGTTTATTAAGGATAAAATCTTGAATAATATTTTCGTTGATATCGAAACGCATTTCATGAAATAAATTTTTACCTAAACCAGTTCTTTTGATGGTTTTAAGAAATTGTTTGGGAATGATCATGTCGGTATCGATGTTTATAAGGGGAATGCCAGCAACAACCGAGTTTATGAGATTAAATTTTTGCATTAGATTGGAGGTTTTTAAAAAAGTAATTCAGAATATTTTTTAATATTTTCTGTCAAAATCTAAAAAAAACAAGATTATTTTTGAAGGCTATTTTGCTTGAAATTTTAGAGCTATCGACGCGGATAAATTCAAATCAAGTTTAATTTGATTTTGTAATTCTTCGAGGGATGAAAATTTTTTCTCGTCACGCAAAAAATCAAGAAATTCAACGGTAATTTTGTGGTTATAAATATTTTGTGAAAAATTTAAAATATGAGTTTCGTAAATTGGTGCTAAAATTGGTTTGAAATTAAGATTTTTGGTTGTTGGACGCATGCCAAAATTTGTAATAGAGTCAAAATATTGGTTGAATTTGTGAATAAAAGTTCGGGTTTTATAAACCCCAAATTTAGGGCGAATTAAGTTACAGCGAGTGTGAAAATTAGCGGTATTAAAACCCAGTTTTTGTGCCAATTTATTGCCCTCTATAACCAAACCATCAACTTGAAAATTGCGACCAAGAATTTTTGGTAAAATTTTAACTTCGCCCAAATGAATATATTTTCGGGCAAGAGAAGATGAGATTGTAATATCTGCGTTAAGATTATTTGATTTTATGGGATTAATTTCGTGAAGTTCAAAATTATATTGCTCAAGAGTTTTAAAATTACCTTCGCGATTTTGGCCAAAAGTGAAGTCGTAACCCACTACCAGAGAATCAACATTGAGTTTATTTATCAATAGCTCTTCAACAAAAAAATTAGCATTAAGCGAAGATAAGTAATTGTTGAACGGAATAATTATTATATAATCAAAATTATGGCCTTTGAGAAATTTAAGTTTTTGCGCTAGATTGGTGATTCGAAAATTATGATTAAAATTTTGATTTTTTTGGTTCAGAAATGAGATTGGGTGAGGTTCAAAACTTAAAATTGCTGATTTAATATTTTTCGATTTAGCAATTTGTTGTGTGTAATTTATAATTTTTTGATGAGCTAAATGAACGCCATCAAAATTACCAATTGTAAGAGCGATTTTCGGTAATTGTTGATTGATTTGATTTAAGTTCCGAATTAAAATCATGATTAAATTTTGTCTTCAAAAGTTTTTTTAAAAAAATTTTAGAATCCCTCAAAACAATTGATAATGCTTAATCAAAAGTCTGTTGCTAATTTCATAAAACCTAAAAATCTTTTTAGCTATTTGATGTTTTGGAAAATTTTTATTTGGTGCAACATTTTTTTGGTGAATTTTGCACAAGCCACAGAGCTTTTGCAACATAAATCTATCAATGGCTATAGCCATGGAATTTCACTTTTTGGCGACTTAAAATATCCACAAAACTTTCAAGCCCTTGATTATGTCAATCAAAATGCTTCAAAGGGTGGTGAAATTCGCTATGGAGTTGAAGGAGGTTTCAATTCGCTTAATAATTTTATTCTAAAAGGTATCCCTGCTCAAGGTTTGTCGTTAATTTACGATAATTTAGCCGAAAGTGTCGATGATGAAATGGGCTCACGATATGGAGTTGTTGCCAACGGAATTAAAATCTCGAATGATCGACTTAAAATGGATTTTATTTTGCGTCGCAATGTGTATTTTCATGATGGAGTTAATGCCACCGCGGACGATGTAATATTTACTTTCAATAAATTGATTTCCGATGGTCATCCTTCTTACAAAATGTCTCTTCGTGATGTCAAAAATGTCGAAAAAATCAACAAATATTCG
>Ga0194133_10004656_pt1 | contig 18140 bp, 17 predicted proteins | sample TA2KigOf40mmetaG_FD_155448 | JGI IMG/M metagenome (GOLD analysis project Ga0194133, IMG submission 155448) | Freshwater microbial communities from Lake Tanganyika, Tanzania - TA2015055 Kigoma Offshore 40m | ecosystem: Environmental > Aquatic > Freshwater > Lake | place: Tanzania: Lake... | reverse complement strand
GGAATGTGGTGCCCTGGATGGTGAACTTCGTTCCAACACACTCACTTTGGAGCGAGATCATGGCTGGAGGGGAGTCCTAATTGAGGCTGATCCTGAAAATCTCATCCAAGCTGTGTCAGTCTAATTCAAAGTGTACTTACAAAGTGCATTGTGGATTACCAGATTTGTATGATTTCAGGGAAAAAAGAAGGAGAGCCTGGATTGTCCCAGCTTGCTTGGCCACAGAGCCCAATACTATGGAGGTCCAATTTCGAGCTTGGGGTAACGTAGGGAGTATCATGGACCACAAGGCATTGCCAAGTGATAACAAAGATAAGCAGGTAAAAAAAGCAATCATTACCATGAAGTGGTCCTTCACCATAGATAAGGGGATACCATGGCTGAGAGGTCATAAGCACCTGACTGAGAGTTTTGTGTCTCGATAAGTGTATGAAACAAAGCATATAAATGATGTAAAAAAAGATTTATTCCTCTAGAACATGACAAAAATATTAGATGTTGTTTGTCTGCCATTTTATGCAATTCTGAAGGTACAAAAAAGATCAAAAATGATTGCAAACAGCTATTTAACATGAAAATTACATCCTATTCAAGGCTCTTGATCAATGGAGAGTTGATTATCTAAGCCTAGATGTTGAAGGCAATGAATTGGATATCTTGAAAACAATTCCTTTTGACAAGATAAATGTGAAAGTAAATATATAAAGTTATTCTTTTTGTCCTTTTTCATTGATATAATATATATAAAAAAAATTCCAGGTTATCTCTGCAGAATTTTTTCACTCATCTGAAAATGGCAATTCTAAAGAGGATCTAAAAAACTACATGGAATCCAAGGGTTTTGTTGTCCACAGTGAAGTTGTTCATCCAGACAATCTTGCAAATGATTTTATTTTTGTACAAAAAAATTTCAACAGTGAAGAGGAAAAACAATAGCATATTGAGTTTCATAAAATAAGATGATTGAAAAAAGTTTATTTCATAACTTATTATCTTTCCTTAAAAGTTTGCATTTTAAATTTAACAAGTCTATTATCCTTCCCTGCCCCCAGTGCTTGAATGTGATTCATCCCCAAGTGTATTGTCAAAAAAATCTGATTTACATTATTGAAAAGATTTTTTATATATAATAGTGAATTATTTTTTCATGCTCAATCAAAAAGATAAAAGTTAACTTTTTTATTATAAAATCTTGGAAATCGAATCATCAATTTGATTCTGTCTAGAAATCAATCCAGAATCCCCCTTAAAACTAAAAGAAATGATCCTAAACAGGGCAATCTACATCAGTTTACCCAGAGTCCAGGGTTACTAGAGATGCAAGGCTTTAACTTATATGATTATTGCTGACCAGATCCCATTGACAAACTTTTTCCTCAATCACAAATTGAATGTTTTATGTCTAAAACTTTCCTCAAACAATGGAATGAATAAATTTATTTGATTAAGTGGTGACCTTGGATAAGTTTAGTTCTATTTACTTTGATTATTTATTGTGGAGGCCATCATAATTTAATAAATGTACTGTTATGTTTGACAACAAACATCATATAAGAAAATTTATGGTAGAAGCTTTAGCAAGACTCTTTTGTTTGAGAACAAACTTCACTTAACAAAATCCATTAATATAAAATATGATGTTTTTCCCATATCGTCTTGCAAGAACTGCTGGACCAGACTTCACCCTTTCCACATACTTTAGATTGTTTTGAGCCCCTATTAAAGCCCCCACCAAGTTGGAGGTAGGCTGATTTTATGATAATCCTTTCAAATTTAAGGGCCAAACTTAAGATTTGGACTACCCTATAATTTGCTTAAAATTTACTCAATGGTTGCAATTTTGGTGATTTTGACAACATTCAATTTTCTTCATTGATTATCTGTCATTTTTTGCTTGTAAGCTTACATTTTTTTTGAAGACATGATGATTGCCATTAGTAAATTGGTTTACTTAGTGCAGTGTGTAAACTTTTTTGTAAAACATGAATATTTAAAGAGGGAGGATCCCAATAGTTTACTCAGTTTAAGCAAGAAATGGACTCTGGAAATCTGAAGGGTTTGTTACATATAGGAATCCATTTTTTTCAAAGGATATTTTTGTACAAATTAAATCTTACAGGCTCAAAGATGTCCAGCATTTGCAATTTAATGAATCTGTTGAAATGCTTTAAAATCTTGAGCATTTTGATTTTAATTTCTCTATTTATTAGAGAAATGGCCATTAGGTTAGTGGAAAAAAAATTTCATTCCAATCTAGATTTTTAGATTTTGACTTTTTTTTAGTTACTTCAAGTTCAGTCGTAACCTTATAAGCACTTCAATTTATTCCCAATCAGAGCCTACTTTTTCATTCCCATCATTCGCTGTTTGTATAACTATGGACAAAAGCTTCTCTGGGGGTTATAAAAGCACCCATTGGATGAATCCGGAAAAGTATAACATCACCTTTCCATTCGAAGAGCTTGGATTCATCACTGATACTGGAGCCTTTTCAAACATGTATTTTTATATCTTTCTTATATTTATAAGCTACCCAACCGGTGCCCAGCGCAACCCTAATTTAGTCTACCCCTTGCAACTCCAAACCTACAAATAGACTTGCTCACAATGAGATACTCAACAAATTTTGTCCAAAGATGAGCCATTTTATTTTTGACCCTTAGACCCAGGGATTGAGGAGCATGGGTCCAAAAATGGTGAAAAACTTTTTGGGATGCTTTTCCTGAGCAATTTTGAATAAGTCAACTATTTTCAAAAATTGACCCTCAAGCTTATGACCACAGGGCCTGGGAAGAGACCCTGAAAAAGTTCTAACCCTCCTTGCTTGTATTTGTTCTTTGATTTTCAAAGGCCCAGAACTGAAATTTCAACATAATTGGACTATCCACTTTGAATTTAGGGTGTCATTTCATAGCCCAACATCCCTGGACCTGTGGAGTAAAGATTATGCACCTCATTTTATTGATAAAAACAAAAAGGCATCTGGGCATTTTTTTGAAATAAAAAGTTTTTGAGCTTGGGTGACCCTGGGGTAGGAGGTTGGGTTGGTGGGATCATACTTTTGTTAAGAACCTAACTTGAGTTGATGCAGTGGTCTGTACTAAACTTGGCGGAGATTGGTCCAGCAGTTCATGCGTGATTAAAGGACATAGGTAGATAGGATTCAGACAGCCTCAACCCTTACAAAAAGGATGTACTATTTGGATATTTCATATTTGGTTTGGGGCTGAGAAATGAGGGTTTGACGAAGCTAAAAAAAACATGGCAAATCAGAGCGGTTCTATTATTTTTTGACCTCAAATAGCTCCCTCAGGTTTGAAGCTAGAGACTTAAAAGTTTGGATCCAGACAGCCTCATCCCTTATAAAAATGCAGGAATTGGATTTGTCATATTTGGTCTGGGAGCTGAGAAATGTTGGTTTTACTAAGCTTACAATTGACCTCAAATATCTTAGGCCCCAGGTAAAATATCAAAATACTGGTCGGTAGATTTTGTGCCATTAGTGTAAGAATTATTCCTGCCAATTTTAAGCTTTCTAGCTTTAAATCTGTGGGAGGAGATAGAGGTGACAGACAGATGGACAGGCATTTTTTACCAACTCAAGCCCAATTGAAAAATCTAAACTGCAACCTCACTCGGCTGGGGAGGGATAATTTGTTCATTTTAATTTCATGTTTAAGCAACCTGACTGGTAAGTTGAACATGAATGATCCGGACACATTGAAAAAACTCAACCTTACTTGGTCAGACGTGTGGGAAGTCAAAATCTTAGGTGAATTTTCTGAACCCATTCGCTGTTATTTATATCATCCAGTTGGAACAAGAAAAACTGGATTCACACAATCTGTAAGTTAACAAATTCATTACTATCTTTTTTGATATATTTAAAACTTTAAATATAAAAAGTTTGGCTTTCGTCTACGTGTCAGTCAAGATCCTTCTATTGCCTATTACTTTGCTGTTTTCAACAAGAATGCCTTCATCCCAAATGTTTCCAGAATGTTTGGCCTGGATTTTCATCTGACTTATGCTTCAACAGACAAAGTAAGCTGGAAATTATAAAATATCCTAACAATATATAAATTATTCTGTAGTTAATGGATAATTTATATCCAAATTTTGTTGCTCAAAAATCAGTAATAGAATTTTTGTCTGTTCGTCCCTATTGGGATTGTGAGAAATTTTGCATTTTTACAGTACATCATTCTCTATCTCCTCCCTCAGTTTTAAAGCTAGAGGGCTAAAATTTTGAATACAGACTTCTCATATTAATGCCAAAAATAGTTAGTAACCAGATTTTTGAATTTTTGTATAGGAGCTGAGACATGGTCAGAATTTTATTAATGATAGCCGAATGTCGTTCTTTTTCTTTAATAGCTCCCACAATATCAAAGCTAGAGAGCTGATATTTTGCATGAAGAGAGCTTGAACCAATACCTAAATATTACTTCCAATACAGTTTACTCTAAAATTAAGCACAAAGCTAGAATTGGGATTTTTGCTTGAGAGGGTTTGGCATTTTTCCCAGTAACAAAAAATGCCCATCTACTTAATTCGATTGAGTTAATTTTTATTTATTTATTAAATCAAATTTATTAAATGAATTTTTATAGAAAAAAAGCTTAGTACCCAAGTGGGACTTTTTGTTGTGTATTATTAGTCCTCAATAAAAGCATTGAATGAATAAATGAACTCCAGACGCAACTGCGCTGTGTCTATTAGGCCACAGAGTCAATCATATTGAATAAGGGCACCTTGGACTATGCAATCCCCTCTTCCAAGCACTTGCACCAAAGGGGTGAGAATATCTGGCCGATCGATGGCCAACCAAAAACAGCATAAAGTAGCACTCACATCGAAGGGTTGATAATGTCTGCCCGGCTACAGGCCAACCGGAAACATCGCAAGAGGGCCTAACCGCAGGCCAGCTAGTGTCAATATATAGTTTAACAGAGATGATTTTTCCAGACAATGAGATATTATGGAGTTGAAGTGAACCGACAAAACTTTACTGACTTGTCAACAACTACAAAGCCATGTTCAGAATGGTCAGAACTGGAAAAAGGACCAGGTTACCTTTAAAAACATTACAAAAGTTCATGAATTTTAATAATAATTCAACCTTAAAGGTTTCACTGAATATCATCAGGTGGAATCCAGAAGGGTTGTAAAAACTGTAGATGATTGCTACACAGACTTTTTTCATTCGAAATTGGGATGCAGATTACCCTGGGGTAAAATATAATCTCAATAACATAACTGGTCAGTGAAGATGTTACCTCTTTCAGTGAAAGGTGGCACCCTGGAACCTTGCAATACGTCCCAGCAGTATGATTTGTACAGGAAACTGATTGGGGTTTGGGATGATTCTGGAGAGGATGAATTTTACCTTAATACAGGATGTATACACAAATGCTCCTACAGGTTAGAATATCTTGATCAAAAATGATGAACTTAACTGGGAGGGTGCTGAAAAATTTAGAAAATTTGCTATTCGTCCATTGTTTGACTCCAACTTCGACAGCCTGGCCTACACAGATCAAATAGTGGACAATGCAACCTTACAAGTTGGCAATAGTCTTTTAGAAACATCATATTTGAATGAAAAAAAGTAATATTTAAATTTTAGGTGAAGTTTTTCTTCACAGCTCCAGTGATTGATATAGTGGACAAAATCATTGTTTACGACCTGAGCGACTTTTTTTCTGATTTTGGTGGATTCATTGGACTCTTCCTGGGGGCATCGTGTCTAACCCTGATTGATTTGATTGCTGTTTATGTTGAGAGAAGTATTGGCAAATAAAAAGTATTAGCCATGCTTCAATTTTGAATCATTAAGCCTACCTATGAAAAAAGTCTTGATTAATTTAACAAAAATAAGAATCGTCTGGAAGCTGAGATTTATTTTTTTGAAAAACACATCTTTTCCTTCTAGATCTTAACTACAATGTGATGGTTGGAGAGCTCGTAGAATAGCAAATCTAACTAGCCGATCTTATCTAATTGGTGGCAAATTTTTCTTTCATTCTGTTAAGCGCTGACCCGGCCACAAACCATTCAATCTGTTGCTCATTGAATGTGTGGTTGAGAACTATATCTTCACTTGAACCATCGCTGTGTCTTAAGGTTGCAGTAAGTGGCTGTGAAAAAGATGAAGTTCGTTAAAGCTTTGAATGGACAGTCATGAGTTTTTGGACTCACCCTGCCAGGAGCTAGGTTGGCCAAGTCGTTGAGGGTGACTAAGTCGTCGGGTCTAACTTTATCGTAATCAGCCTTATCAGCGAAAGTTAAGGGAAGCATCCCCTGCTTCTTTAAGTTTGTTTCATGGATGCGAGCAAATGACTTTGTGATAATTGCAGATCCACCCAAGAATCTGTAACATGAAATGTTTAGACTGTTTAAAGCTAAAGCTAAACAGAGCATTACCTTGGTTCAAGCGCAGCGTGCTCTCTGGATGATCCTTCACCATAGTTTTCATCTCCAACTACTACCCATTTGACACCACTGTCGCGGTACTGCTTTGCAATCTGACGAAGAATATTTAAGTAAAATAATATTTTTAAGTGTCATTTTAAAAAATGCACTCCTTTTTACCTCTGGAACTGTTCCATAGTTTCCTGTTGTGTAATTCTTAACTTTATTTATCTCGTCGTTTTCTGAGTTCACAGCTCCAATCAATAAATTGTTGGAGATATTTTCAAGGTGACCGCGATATTTTAGCCATGGACCAGCAGCTGAAATATGATCTGTCGTACACTTTCCTTTGACCTGAAAAAATACAAGTACAATTAAAATGAAATGTGCCACTACAAAACCGTCCAACCTTTATTAGGACGCGGAGGTCCTTCAAATCACCGCCGTTCCATCTCTGAAATGGAGATAGAAGCTGAAGACGAGAGGATGACGGATCCACATCAACTCTAACCCCACTACCGTCAGATGGAGGTGCTTGGTAAGTGTCCTCGCCGGCATCGAAGCCTCTCTGAGGTAGCTCGTCTCCATAGGGTGAGTCCTGGAATAGTTTTCAAAATATCTTAATGACACTACCCTGAATGATTGTCTAAAAACTTCGAACTGAGTATTACAAGGACAAAATCTTTTCCATCAGAGCCTTTTAGAGGTTGCTTTCTCGGGTCAAAATCAAGTGTTCCAGCTAAAGTCAGTGCCACAGTGAGTTCTGGTGAGGTGACAAATGCGTGTGTAGCTGGATTGGCATCATTTCTTCCGGTGAAATTGCGGTTGTAAGATGTAACAATCGTGTTCTTTTCGCCTTTTTTAACGTTCTTAAATTAAAGAATGTGTTGAAGTTAATAATCGATATGATTGAAAATATTCCAATCACCTGTCTATCCCATTGACCGATGCAGGGTCCGCAAGCATTGGCTAGTACAACTCCACCAAATTGACGCATAGTGCCAGCCAGCCCGTCTCGCTCAATGGTGGCTCTGATTTGTTCGGATCCAGGTGTGATATAGAAGTTTCCAGACGCCTAAAATATTGTCCAACGTTTTTATTCTGTTGGCAAAACTGTTCTGGAGACAAAAAAGAAGAGTGATCTTTACCTTGAGTCCCCGATCAAGAGCCTGTTTAATAATGGAGGCAACTCTTGCCATATCCTCGTACGAAGAGTTTGTACAACTTCCAATCAATCCATCTTTCACCTCCAAAGGCCATCCGTTCTTTTTTGCAGTTTCTCCAAGCTGACCAATAGGCGTTGCAAGATCGGGAGTAAATGGTCCATTGACGTGGGGCTCAAGGGTGGACTAGATTAGGTATATAAAATTACTCTAAAAGCCATAAAAGAAATGTCAATAATACTTGAAATAAATCCCACCAAGTCAATCTCAATAAGTTGATCGTAGTTTGCTCCTGCATCTGGTGAAAGAAGGCTCTAAATGTTCACAAAATTTTAGATTCAAATTTTTCGAAGCCTTTTGATCGAAGCGCAAACCTCCTTATATTTTTCTGCCTCTTTGGCAATGTCTTCTCTTCCTGTTGCTTTCAAGTAATCAGCCATCCTAACAAAGTATAGTTGAAATTTTATATGACAAGAGATTTCTTTATATTGACTAACCTTGAGTTGAAAGGAAACACAGATGTTGTAGCTCCAATCTCGGCCCCCATGTTGCAAATAGTACCCATTCCTGTACAAGATATTGAGTCAACTCCTTCGCCGTGATATTCAACGATGGCGCCAGTTCCTCCCTAATATTTATGGAATCGATTTTACCAAAAATGACTTCTTTTGTTAATTGTTCCCACGCTAGACATACCTTAACCGTGAGTATTCCAGCAACCTTCAGAATAACATCTTTTGGTGAGGTCCAACCAGAGAGCTTTCCAGTCAGCTTGACACCAATAACTTTTGGACATTTCAGCTCCCAAGGGATGTCAGCCATGACGTCCACAGCGTCAGCTCCTCCTACTCCAATACACAAGCCGCCAAGTCCTCCGCCATTTGGCGTATGCGAGTCAGTTCCAACCATAAGTAAACCTTTTTAAAAAAATATGAGAAAGCAAGTCACAACGGCAAAGTGGTATCAGCTCGACCATCTCAAGGAGGCCCGGGTTAACTCCCATTCGGGTAAAAACATCAATAAAAAAGATGACCATTAATTATTCATTCTGTCAACCATCAACATGGCATTCACTCAGCCCTCTTAAAAAGTATTGAATTGTAAGAATTTACAAAGAAAGAGATAAAAAATTTGCAGGCAGATATGAAAATATAATTACAAAACAAAGTGTAAGAATCAAGAAAGAACTTTTACCAGGGAAAGCATAATTTTCAAGGATAATCTGGTGAATGATTCCAGAGCCTGGCTTCCAAAAACCAACACCATACTTGGCACCAGCAGTAGCAAGAAAGTTGTAGACTTCTTTATTTATATCCTTAGCTCTAGAAGAAAATACAAATAAGTTTAACTTTCAAAATATTACAGTAAAATTACTCTTAGGTAGTTTTCTATATTAAAATTAAAGTTTTGTCTTCCTTATCAATCAGCTCATTGACCTGTTAGATTATGTTTTATCACTCCCCTTCTCATCAACAAATTCCTCAACTTAATGGTAAACCTTTCCTTTTATTGATTTATAAACCCTTTTACAAAGAGATGATCATTAGTAGTTACCTGGTCAAATCTTTCCCACCCTCAATTTGGGCTTGAATCAAGTGGTCACAGTGAATAGTGGATGGAACAGCAACTTTTGGCAAGCCAGATGAAATGAATTGTAACATTGCCATTTGAGCTGTGGCATCCTGCATGGCCACTCGATCTGAAATATGATAATTTCCTCAAGAAACCTCCTAAATTGAAACTGATCTATACCTGGGCGCAGCCTTAAGTAACTGACACCCCTTTGGATGTCTTGAGTCTTAGGATCATCAATATGGGAATACAATATTTTTTCAGACAAGGTCAGAGGTCTGTTCAGACGTTCACGAACAGTTTTCAAATTCAAAACAAGCTTCTCGTAAGGCATAGTCGAAGTCTAAAATTAGAGGATTGGTTTCCATAAAAAATATTTTTTTTGTCAAGAATTATTCCAGAGATAAATCAAACCAAAAGAAAATTCAAAAAAAGCCTTTGAAAGTGTCATGCATTAATTGATTTTGTGAAAGTACCTTGTCGAATTTGCTCATTGCAACACATGCCACGACAGAAGAGTGAAATTCCTTAAGACAAAAAATGTGTCAATCAGCTAAAGTTTTTACTAATAAATGCAAAACATTTCAATAATATATAGTCACCTGACATCTCGAAATGCGGGATGGATTAGAAGACCTCAAAACAAATAGGGCAGTCTAGGAAAAAATATTAAATTCTTTATCAAAATGTGAAAAAAATAGCGGGTTTCAAAACTAGTTCTGTTTTGTTTTCATCTTTAAATGGTTAATTTAAAGAACAGAAAATAAAATCTTTAAAGATCGAGCATGTGGTCGACTGAAGAGTATCTTAGCTGTTAGAAAAATTCATTTTTTCAAAAAGACATCGAATAGAGGCAGAAAAACAAGTTTTTAGAATACCTGAGACGACGAAACAAGTCTTGACAGGGTCGCCATTGTTGTTAAATTCAAGACTAAAAATACCCAAGACTTTAGCTATAAGAAATGGCTGACAAATACATATTCTGAAAATTTCAATAACAAGGTCTGACTCTATAGTTGAAAGTACCACAAGTCTGAGCAAAAAGTGGAGGTTGTGAGGGCTAAAATTATTTTAATTTTATTTTCAAAATAAGCTAGCTTTTTGGTGCTGTAAAGTATTCACTTTTCGCATATCCAGTGTGCTTAATCCATAGATTTCCATTAATATCAAAAGTAATAGTTACTTTGTCCGCTATTTGAAGTATCAGCGCTTCAAAAGCCCCTTTTTGAATTGAAAAGTCGAATGGTAGTGACAAATACAAGAAAGAAGTGGAAAACGTTGTAAATTTGTACTCAATGTTTGACTAATCTAAAGATTATAGTGTGGACTGTGGAATTGTAAGCATAATTAAATTTGATTTTTTCCAATATATCAAAATAAAAAATTTATCGCTCTTTACGTAAAAAATCAAGTCCTCAATTTGTGTTACGCCTTATCATGGCTATTAACTGTGTCATTTTGCCATAAAAAAGTTGACTATGGTCCTAAAGGTATTGAAAAAATCAAGTCCAGGGTTCTACCCTGAATCCTAAACTCAGTCTTTGTCTTTCATACAAAAGTGAAAATGAATGAAGGAAAAAATAAAGAAAAGCTCCCTAAACTAGGTAAGCCCTTTATTTATTGAAAAATGACTTGTTATTTCAACAACTTTACCTTTAGGGCCTTCCATGGAGAAGACATCTAAACCTGAAAAAGGTCTCTTGGCCCCTGTGGCAGTTGGGTCTTCAACAGGTTTTGAACTATATTTTACAACTGTGTTTAGTTTTCAAATTAGTTTTTGAGGTTGAAAAGAGGAAAAACTAATTAACCTTGTGTGTCTCTTGTACTTTTCCTTATAAAATTTGAAAAAAATTAATACGGCCACTCATTTTACCGCATGGGATGTATTTCAAAGAACATTTTTCAACACAAAGACTGTCCATGCAACCACATAAGGCAATTTTAAAAAAATCAATTTCTGTGTTTATCACGAGACATCAATAATGCAAAAGTCAATAAAGATGAGGGCAGAAAGCCATTTAACTTAAACAGTAGAAAAGAACATTTGAATGAAGGAGGTAAAGACTTCAGCTTTCGAGGAAAAGCTGCTCTGATAACTCTTACAAAATGTAATAATGATTGTCTCTTAATTAACTTTTCTTCTTTTCAAAGGAAATCCTCGTAACAAAGTAGCTTTACAGCCTGGATTTTCACTAATGGACTGGATACGTTTGACACAATCTGGTGTTGATTTGGCAGGTACCGGAGGTCAGTTCCTTCAGGTCACACTGGACGAGCTTAAAAAGCACAGAGCACGGTCAGATGCTTGGCTAGTCATCAATGGTAAGTCATAAATCTACAATTTAATTTGAAGCCTAGATTATATATAGACTGGTCATATAAATTTAATGAATTCAAAAGAGCATCAAAAAGTTCAGTGAATTCCTAATTCCTAATAAATTCCAATTAAGTATTCATACAAAAATGCTCAGATTTACCTCCATGAATATTCAAAAATTGTTTTCAGGTATTGTTTTTAATGTGACGAGTTACATGGACTACCATCCAGGTTTATCATTATATCTGATAATTCCAAATCTATCAACTTCCGTATATTTTTAATGAATGTCAAGGTGGCTTTGATGAACTGTTGAAGGGTGCAGGAAAAGATGCAACGAGCATGTTTAATAAAGTCCATAAATGGGTGAACTATGACTCCATGCTCAAGGCAAGTGATAAAAATAAAATATAAGCTTCAACAATTAACTTTTGATATTCTTAAGGCTTGCATAGTTGGAAAGCTTATTGTTCCAGCCTTGCCTCCTGTCTCACACAATAGATTACTTCATGGATCCATTGACAGCGAATCTCCCCCCAAAGGTATTTTAAATCAATTTTAAAAGTTGTAGAAATGCTACAGAGCTTTTTTCTGTTAAGACTAAAATTCCAGAAAACATCTCGATTTCATTTCATTTGTATAAAGTTAACAGTATCAATTTAATCCAAATATTTAGCTAAATCCAGCTATTCACTTCTTTTTCGTCATTTGCTTTGCTCGTGTCCATGCGACCAAATTGACGGCAAGTTTTGAGTCAAAATTTCTACCCATTCTAAATGTTTCTTGCAATTTTTGTGTTTCACTGAAATCTTGCATTAGCATTTAAACAACTCATGATTTGTCAGAAAATAAACAACCTTAAATCTTTGGATCTTTGAAGCAACTTTTCAAGTAGTTTTTTCAAATTTTGGATCACTTTGTTTCAGTCAATATGCATGGGGCAATAGAATTTATTGCCTGATTGATGTAAGATTGGTGTGATTTTTCATTTCAAAGATGAATTTAAGGTTTTTTCCATGGCTCTGTAAGTGAACAATCCCTATTCCAAGTAAATACAAAGTAACTACTTCTTTATTTTTTTGAGTAACTCTTTGCAAAAACTGTTCAATTTATTTTTTTTGAAAAAGATTGAAAGAAAAGTTCATATTTATTAAAGAAATTTATCTTGACATGGGAAAATTTGTGTGAAAATTGGCAATTACTTTCAACTTCACGTTTTCATTTTCCAATATATATGTTTACCATAGCTTTGGTTTTTAAACTTAAAACAATTTTTTATATTTTTCTAGCAGTTATTCCTCCGATAACATCGAGGTCTCCAACAACTGGATGGTTTCAAACTGACTCTACTCTTACAATTGCAGTGTACACAAGACGCCCTGAGATCTCAGCTGATGATGTGATAACAAAGGTTAAGTGTTACAGTGATGAGAAACAATACTAAGTTAATTATTATGTTGTTCAGATAGTGAATGAAAGGGATCTTCAAATTCTTGTCATGATTCATGACGAAGGAAAAGAAGTTATGATTTACCAGGTTGCTTACACTCTTGCATCAAGGCTAGAGACAAGAGAACCTCCTAAAGTTTCTGTTGGGTCAACATCTGGAAAGGTCGAAATCGTTTATAAGAAAGCTGATGAATTTTCTACTAGGTTTTCATGCATTTAAAGCCCTTATATCTGATAAAATAGATAAAATATTTTTATTTTTTACTTATTAGATGGGCTGCAGTGGGAACTGCTCTACCAGGAAATAATCTTTACATTCCTTCATCAGAATTCAGGAATGAGCACTTCAACGAGTTTGTTAATTGGACCCTTAGTTCAATTGAAAATATCACTCATGATGTGATTCATTTTACTTTCGAGCCACCAGAAAACATGGTGAGCTGATTAAACTAAGATGTACTGAAATTCAATTAAAATGGGCCTTAATTTTCATATAAAGGCATTTCATTTCTGTGTACCATGTGGACACCATGTTTATTTGAATTGTGACATCAATGGGATGGATCTCGTTCGTGCTTACACACCAACTTTGGAAAACATGGACCTTGATGGGTATTCCAAACTAGAATTAGAGAAAAAATCGACTCAGCAAGTTCTCCATTTGATAATCAAAATTTATGGTGATGGAGCGATGACCTCGCATCTTAAAAACCTACCCATTGGTAAAGGTTTTTATTTTAACTAAATTATTTATTTTTTTCAAAATTTAAGAATGAAGTCAAATCCTATGTTTATTATGATTTTTTTTTCATTCTTTGTTTAATTTGTTTTTTAATATAATATTATTATTTTATCTCTTTCAGGCTCTGAGATTTTGATTGGAAACCACTCAGGCACTTTTTTGCCTCAAAAGTTGAAGAAAGTCAATCATCTAATACTTCTTGCAGCAGGCTCAGGTCTGAATCTTATCTCTTGATAGCAACGTTACCCGTTGAAATATGGTCTTTCCAATTAATTTAAACCTCTTTGTGACAGGTTTTACACCCATGACAAAAATTCTACAAAAGTTTTATCAGTTTCACGAGAAACAGGGTGCCTCAAGTAAAAAGAAGTGTACCTTTCTGTTTTTCAACAAAACAGAGCAAGACATCATTTGGAAAAATGAATTGAATCAAGTGGAGAAAGATACACTCATTAGGTAGTGAATGATGTTATTTTAATGTTTGAAGATTTGAAGAGTAGCTTTTTGCAATATTTTAGGGATGACTTCAGACTTGAAGTGCACCACGTCTTATCTCAAGATCCTGGATGGTCAGGTTTAAAAGGGCGAATATCAGCAAACCTTTTACAGGATTTATTGTCAGAGAACCTTGAAGACTTGGGTAGGATGGTCTGCATTTGTGGGCCTCTCCCTTTCACAGAAACAGCTCACAGGTGAAAGTCAAAGCTTGACTTTACAACTAGGCATGTTACTGTTGATTCTATTGATTTCTTCTTCAATTTTCAGCCTTCTCTTGAAAGATCTCAACTTTGATGAATCCGAAATTGTTCTTTTCAAAGGATAACTTCATTTAAAACCGGTGTCCAATACTCTTAAGAGTGTCTAATGAGTTTTGCTTCATGAAAGTTTGAAACCCTGAGTGATAACTAGTATCTGATTCTTTTTATGCATTGGTGGATGTGGTCGTTCATTTCAACAAAATGTTTGAAATACATTAAAAGTTCTTCAGCTTCTTAATGTTTATTCTTTCTGTGGGCAAATCAAATCAAGCTTAAGAAATTGACAGCTTCGTTTCGCAGTAATGTTTTCACTTGACATTAACATAAATTCAAATGTTTTGCATGACCAACAAAAAGGAGGAAGTAGATTAAAAATTACCTAAATTTGATAATATTCAACCTGTAACGTATGTTTAAATAGCTGCATCGAAAATACTTTCTGAGGCTTTTCACAATTTTCCAAATGCAAACCGTTGGGTCCAAGGTAAGGCGTTTATAGTAGCAAATGTCTATCGTGCGCGGCGCATCTTCCGGTCCAACTTCTTTTGCTTTTTTTCGTCTAATTGCTGTGAACATAAAGAAAAATGAACCTGAGCTGATGACTACAAATTTGAGGATCGAAAATTTGTGTAACCTCTTCTACGGGTGCAGGCTGAAATATCCAAGGCTGGATAATACTTTTCCACAACATCCAGAAAATTCTTAACGGAGCGAGCAAAAATAAGTACCAAAAGTAATTTGAGATGACAGAAAGACCCTGAAAAATTTCAAATCTTCATTGATCAATAACAACTTCACACCCTGAATTTTTTACCTGAACAATTGCTGTTAAAATTATTGCATCCTTAATATGTTCTGCCATTCCATCTTTCATGTTGAGATCTAGCCCTGGATTTATCAGTGTACCCTTTCCTTCGGGCTCTGAAGTTACGGGATTTCCAAAACGGTACATAAACTAGATTGATACACTAAAGCTACGATTTTCTTTTTAATTTTGTAATTAAAGGATAATTTGGTACTTGAAAACATCCAATATAAACAATGAAGGCCATTGCGTTACAGGCGATTTCGGTCGTGTGAAAACTTGCCCCCAAAATGGTCATGGCTAAAAAATATCCTCCGTTCGCACCTAAACATAAATACATTACCAATTAAAAGTAATGTCATATAGATTCCACGTAAGATCTTACCAAGAATCATGTTTCTGTAAAACTGAATTGTAGATGCATTTTCCCTTGCGATTTGCTTGTCACCTCGAGTTCCCTCTTTACCCTTTTTCTTCGCAAACTCTTCCATTTTTTTCACACCTTAATCAAATTTATAACTGCCACGACAGTCTTTCTTTATCTTATCCCAACCGGACAAAATAATAAATATTTTGATTACTGAAGCTAAACTGCTAAATTACAATTATACTATACGCGTCATTTGTTTACCTTTTTAAAACTTGATCGTGATTCGTTGATTGTTTTTGTAGAACATTTTCTATTGGCTGCTCCTTCTTTAAGACAAGCATCCACCGATAAAAATAAGTTAGTATGCGATACCTCCGCGGCCTGCGCAGCCGTTGAAATTGTACCATCTCTCGGGGATGGACCCTGAGGGGTGAGACCCGGCCTGAGTTTACTTCTCACCAAACTTTTAGCTGTGTGTTTTTCCTTATTCTTTAGACCCAACCAAAAGGAAAAATTTTTCTATATAAAGAGATAAAAATTGAAAAATTTGGCATTTTTAGGTAGAATCTTTTTTGACCCGGATTGATCTAGAGGTTGGCTGATCGGACCCTGATTGGCAAATTTTCAGCCTCCAGTTAAAATTCGATTTTTCATCATCTTTCAATCAATCAATGAACAGGATAAAAGTAAAATCAAATAATTTAAATCCATATTTTCCTTACACATCAACCCCCTTTATAATCAGAGGTACTATTGGTATTGGAAGGCTCTTTAGCATAAAAATGTCTTTCTCCTCAAATATTTTGCCATGCAATAAACCTTTTATATGCATAAAAAGACAGAGGTTACAGTGTGGCCAGGTACGCTAACCCTTTGACTTTTAAAAGTCTTGAAAAAAGACCTCAAGAAACATTTGCATTTTAATTAGCAATTTTAAGCCATTCATTTTTTCTTGGTCACACCAATAGGAGTATTTCTAAGTGCATCAGGCCACACTGTCGATTCATGGCCAAATGCATATTGTAGGTCTAACCATGCAAGACACAACAGCAAAGTAAACATTAATTTCTTTCATCCAATACTGAACGAATATTTGTTCACCCGTCAGACAACGGCATAAATAATTATCGCACAATGAGCATTAAGACTTCTACAATTTTCATTTTTGAAAAAGCACTCGGATTGGTTTTTAGTGTTAGCATTCACACTTTAATTTGTTTAATTTTCAAATATTTGTTTGGTGTTAAAAAGTACATCCATTTGAGCTAACCTCATTATTATATTACTTGATAGTCGAAGAAATGAATGAATCCGGACTAGCAGGGAAAAGAATAATGCTTCGCTTTTTAAAGATGACACCCTAACCCTTTGACTTTCAAAACTTTTCACACTTAATCCCTTGAATTGCAAGATGAGATTTCTGACCATTCACTGTAAACAATATTACTAGTCTTGAACATGTTTATTCAGCAACTTTTCTCTTTCCTTTCTCTTTTCCCACTCTTCTCCTTCAATATAGGATAAATGAGCTTTGTGACCAACTTCTGCTGACATCCTTGAATACATCCATTCTTCAGGAACATCGGACAATTTAAAATCTAAAATTTTCAGAAAGATAACAATAACAGAGCGACACAGTGGAAAATCAATAAGTTTACAAAATTACCTTTAAATGTATTAAATTCTTTACTAATGAAGTTTGATAATACATTTGGCTCCACAGTATCAGAAAACCGAACATCTTCTTCATAAATTTTTTCTGTCGAAAGTAGAAAATCTGATTCCTTGAGAGTATCTGTTTTTGATGCCCTGTTTCTTGCCAATACAAGTTTCATTAGAGGTGGCATCTCCATGAACTTGGGCTTTAATGGTGCATGTAATTCCTTAACCTAAGATACAGAAATAAACAAAGTATTCAGGAGAAAGTCTTTCTTCATTCTCTAGATAAAATACTCACATAATCTTGAACCTGGTCCCATCGACAAAACTTTTCTTCTTCATCTTTAGGCACTAGCCTGAAGTCTGGATCACCTAATTGAAAACCTTGACTAAGAAAAAAATATATGAGGTACAAGCCAGCTCATGAGGTTACCAAACCTAAATTGGTAGATAAATTGACTGGCTCAGTTTTTCTAAGACCACGAAAAACTTTTTCCACAACCACTCTTCCCTCCTCAAACTTGTCATCCATCTCTGGCTGAGCTAACAAGATCTTAAAAACAAGTTTTAAATTTTGAAGTCATATTAAAATAGGAGTTGGTCTTACTCTATAAAAACTTGGCTCAGGAAACTTCTGTTCATCACAACGGTAGACTATCCTGCCTTGCCCAAAATTTTTCAGACTCAATAATATCTTGAAAAGTTTTCGTCCATGGTGAATGGGCTCGTACCCAACATAAACGTAGGGCATTTTGAAATTTGATTATAAAAAGCAATCATCTAATTAACAAAATTACGAGAATGTGAAGACTGAAAAATTTGTTTTTGTTTTTGCAGCATTTGTTTACAAATCAAGCGGCGCTAAATCAGAAAAGAACTAACCAAACCTCG
>Ga0194133_10004655_pt1 | contig 18145 bp, 10 predicted proteins | sample TA2KigOf40mmetaG_FD_155448 | JGI IMG/M metagenome (GOLD analysis project Ga0194133, IMG submission 155448) | Freshwater microbial communities from Lake Tanganyika, Tanzania - TA2015055 Kigoma Offshore 40m | ecosystem: Environmental > Aquatic > Freshwater > Lake | place: Tanzania: Lake... | reverse complement strand
ATATAATGTCGTTAAAAGAACCGATTAATATGTTTGTTCTCTTTATTATTTTCATTAAAATTGTCTTTATACTAACATCTATTGGACATGTTATACTAACACATATGACAAGAAAGGGTTCTGATACTGATACTAATTCAGATGATAAGAAAAAACAAGGAGATGAGAAACAAAAAGATGCTAAGTTAATGTATTGGAAAGAGCGTACTGAGTTTATATTTATTGCGTCTATGGCTGTTTTGCTTATTTACTATTTCAATCCTAGAAATATGAAACCACTTACTAAGGAAACATCATTGCTATTTTATTTGTTTGGCTGGGTGCTTCTTATTACTGCTAAGTGGGGCATTTTTATTAAGGATGCTAAATGGTATTCACTAGTGTCTTCTGTTTCTTCGTCTTAAACTCTGTTTTCTTTCTTTGTTATATTTGTTAGTTCTGTATTGATTTTTGTTAGTTCTTCTTCCAAAATAGACTTCATTTTTAAACATTGTAAGTGTTTGGGACAATATATTTGCTTTTGTATTACAGGTATTTGCTTTTGATTTTTATTTTGCCTTAGATTTGGTATCTCATATTGTATTGTTTTACATCCACATTTATATATTTTCAGACTATTTTGACATAATATGTAGCCTTGTGCTTTTTGGCTTTTTGTTAGATTGAAACTTTTACAATGAGAATGAGAATGAGAATGAGAATGAGTTTGTGATTGATTATTATATTGTGAATTATTATATTGTGAATTATTATATTGTGAATTATTATATTGTGAATTATTATATTGTAATTGTTTTTTTCGTCTTAGGCGACATATTTGAAGCGTAATTGTGTCTCTGATATCTATAAGTTCATCTATTATATTATAGATATCTAGTAAGTCTAAATTTGTTTCTAGAAATCTGTCGTAGTTATTTTCTAGATCTAACAAATATTTTAAGTCTGTTACAATATGAATTTTTGATGGTTCTATTATTGGTGGCACATTTTTAAAACGGGTCAAAAGTTTATATGATGATGAACGCAGTTGAAACATTTTTTATTTTATTTTAATTTAATTTAATTTATTTTATTTTAATTTATAAGTTTTTTATTTTATAAATATTGATTTGTAAGCTTTATTTTTCAATTTTATATCTTTAATACGTTTATTATACTTATTTTATACTTTGTTGTAAAAAAAAAATTGAAAAAGGATTAAATGATAAATAATGTATTTATAAAATAACAAAATGTCTATTACTGTTGCTACAATTGATGCGTTTAATCATATATACAATACATTTGTATTTATGAATCATATAATTAATAATAAAGGAAAATATAATAATTTGGAGCTGGATACTAATATAAATAATACTAATGATACTAATGAAAATGTAGATGATACAAATCTAGATGATAATGATACTAATGAAAATGTAGATGATAATGATACTAATGAAAATGTAGATGATAATAATACAAATCTATATGATAATGATACAAATCTAGATGATAATGATAATGACAATTCAATGCTTATGCTAATGTCGGAATTAGCACTTCTTTCTGACTTAAGTATTGGAATTATTAGTGTTGGTCATATTATGATGTTATGCGCATTTTGTCTTACATCTAGTTTTGTATTTAGTTCTGTAATTTATTATATAAGAATAGCTGGTTATTATGTATTTAATTTGGTTTGGAATTCATTTGATAAGGGTCAAGAATTGCCTCAGCTTATCACAATTATTACAGGATTTATTATTTATACATACATTATGTGTTCTGCCAATATTTATGATGAAAGTATAGATATTCAGATTAGCAAGTTGAAATCTGAGATTGCGGAAAAAAATTATATTATTGCTGAGCTTCAGACAAAGGTGGAACAGTTATTATCAGAGATTTCAGATTATGACGATACTGTGTGGGAGACTGTCTCTGAGTCAAGCAGTGATGATGAAGATTTACAATAAAAAATATGTTATATATTTGTTAATTAATTTGTTAAATAATAAATAATAAATAGTTAATAGTTAATTTTTTTTTTTTATATTTTAATTTGTTACAATATGTGCGTCTCTGAAATAATTTCTGACTTCTTCGTCATCTGCTACATTTAATACCGCGCTTAAAGATTGTGTTCCATTTGTTTCTATTGCTCCTCTTGATACATTTATTGCTGCTCTGCTTACTGCGTCTGATTCCGCTCTGCTTCTTACTGCGTCTGGATTTATAAATATTTGATTATATATTTCATTATATATTTCATTGTTGTAATCATCATTATAATCATCATTGTAATCATCATTGTAATCATCATTGTAATCATTATCATCATCAGAACCTTCATCTAAGTATTCTGGATGATGAAATCTGCCTCCTCCATAAAATACGTATCCGTCATTTCTAGTAGTTAATCTGTTAAAATTATCATCATCTTCATCTTCGGTGTTATTATCATCTTCATCTTCATCTTCATCCTCAGTATCATCATCGTTCTCGGCGTCATCATTATCTGTATCAGAGTTTGCGACTAAGTTTATATTATTGTTTTCATTTATAATATAATTTTGATATACATATTCATCTCCAATATCTTCGTATTCGTGTTCTATACCATTAATCCGATTATTAAACATACGAAATCCTCTTAGTATATCGTCCTCATATATTTCTCTATCTTCATATTCACTTAAATCATCATCAGTCCAAGGCCCTGAATTATTATCTTCTGTTTCTTCATCACTTGGTTCTTCAGCCATTTTTGCTCTACAATTTGGACAATTGAAACTGTTATTAAATCTGTTAATAGATATATTTGCCATTATACAACTACAATGAAATGTGTGTCCACATTCAGTTATTACTATATTTATATTGCCTTCAATTGCTTCAAGGCATATAGAGCATTCATTTTTAATTGAAGACATTGTATTTTATTTAATATAATCTTGGTTTATTTAATCTTAGTTTAATATAAATTTTATTTTTTAAGTACTTTCTTTTTTACAGTGAAAATTAATTCAATTTTTCTTCAAGGTGGCGGTTCAATAGGAATACTTACCGCAAATGTTGGTTTATATATTTTATTCAAATATTTATTGTCTATCATTTTTTGCGCTGATTGTGTAGCACTTTGTAATTCTTTATTTGCGTTATTAAGTGCTCCTTGTAACATTTTTTCTATTGGGTGAGCAAAAGCGGTTCCTTTAATATTTTTAACACCATCAAGAAACTCGTTTTCAAACTCAGACAATGTATTTTCTATTATTTCAGCCCCTTTAAATAAATCATCTAATATTTTGTAAGGATTAACATTCAAATCTATTTCTATTCTTAGAAAAAATGGACTTGGCGGCACACTTGACATACCAGCTGGACAAAAAATAAATGAAATTATGATTGTAAATGATATACCTAAATATTGTTGTATCCACTTTGTAACTTTGTCATCACCATTTTGGAGCTGCGCCAATACAGTTTCTAATCCATTTATATAAGCAGCATCATAACTTGGTGTTCCAATAGCACCTTTTGCTATATTTAATGTATTTTGAAGAGATGTAAGCATTAGCGCAAAAAAATCAGCATTTGGTATTGATAATAGTTGAATAGAGGCTGATAAGCCATCATCAGGATTTCCAGAAACAGTAACTGGATGCTCTTCACCCGTAACTGGGTCTTTTAATATATCATTAAAATCTAATACAATTTGGAATTTTGGAATTGTTATATTTAGGTCACCAAATTCAAGATAGAATGAATTTAATGTCCAATTAAGCTTTCCAGATGCTTTTAAAACTGTAAAACTTGCTGTTAGTCCATCTCTTAAAAGATATGTTAATAATGTTGTTGCTGAACCATATAGAAGAAAACTAGGATTTCCTAACATATTTATGATACGATTAGTTCGCTCTGCTGGGTCTTGTATTTGTAGTATTTGTTTTCCATCATTATAAAAATTATCAATTAATTGAGCTGACGTGCCTTGTAAAAGACAGGAGCCTGGTTTTTCACAAGACAGCGTAAAACTACAACTTGTATTTCCTTGCCAGTTTAATGACGAGTCTATTTCAAATTTGAATGCTGGAATTGTAAAGAATTTTAGTTGAGCACTTTTTTTTAATGTATATATTTCATAATATGTCTGAGTTGGGGTTGGAATGGGAATTTTTATTTCATATTTCTTTCCAAGAATTTTTATTTTCTTTGTGACATTTTTAGTTTTCCATGTTACTGTTTTTGGCCAATGTTTTGATTTTGGATCGTTAATTCCATTGTTATCAGTATTCATTTTTAAAATATCATAATTAAAAGGCTTAGTGCTTAATACTATTGGTTTAGTACTATATTTTATATTTACTGTATCAGTACCACTCATATTTATTGGAAAATTAAATGAGAATAAATTGGCTACTGGGACTGTTGATATTTTATCTGGACACCGTGGCATCTATTTATTTATAATAACGTCAGATATTATATTATATTAAATATAATATGTTTATATAGATTATAAATGGGCAAAGGTTTAAAAAATTTTGTAAATAACCGGGGACAAGGAACTAGAATTGCTCAGTATAAACGTGCTAATAATATTTTTGATAATTCTAATCTTGGTTCTAATCTTGGTTCTAATAATGAAGATATACTGATTCACAACAGGTCTGTGTTTTTAATTGACCAATTTTTTGAACCTAGATGTTCAGAATTAATTAAATATTTAATAAATATTGGATATATATTAGACACAATTGATATAGAAATTATTCAAAGCAGTAATATAGAAGCTATTTTAGATAAATATTATAACAAGGGATACCGCTTATTTTTTGGAACACAGAAGTCCTCTGTATTTTTAGGCTTGTGTTCATGGTTTGAAAAGAAAACTGATGCTGTGTATTTTAACTCGGGGTCTACAATACATATAAAAGGAATAGACAACTACATTCCAGAAAATATGATACGTACATCTTGTGATGTTCTAGATAATGTTAATTTTATTATTAAAAAAATTATATTTAATTTTCATCAGTTTTTTGATTTGAACCCTGACTCTGTTTTTAATAAATTTTTTGATTATGTTGATGACTCATTGCCTAGTGGGCAAGTATTTAATCAGATTGTCTATATTTGCGACTCAAAATCATTTACAGGACAAAACTATATTGATACATTTACTAGTGTTATTAATAATTATTGTCCAGGTAAAGTTTTATTTAAACCTTTTGTATTGAATATTTTACAGGACGGAAGTATTTTTAATAAAGAACTAGATATTCTGCTAACTGAAAATCCTATAGATGGCAAGAATTTTGCTAAGTCACTTGCTAAAAGTGTGTTTGTTGTTAAATGTACAAATGACTCAAACTTTCAACAAATACTAAATTATTTTTCTAAAGAAGAATATTACCATAACGTAATTATTTTTAATGAAAAATTTTTAAATATGAATACAAACACTGGCAAACCTTTTAATTCTAAATATAATTTTCTGTATTCATTTATTTTAGCTGGAGGGTTTTCTGAATTAGGATATAAATTGAGTAAGAAGATATTTGGTGATTATAATATTGGTGGAGAAGCTTTATCATTTATTGATATATTTACTTATTTACCTACAATATATAATCGGGTTATCAATTCTGGGACACAGGTTCAGAAAATGCTTGATTATTTGAATACAATAGGTTCAATTGATGGACAAAATAGTTGGCACGTAAAATCTTCTTATCTATATGGTCTTAAGAATGTATATAATATTAATACTGGGTTATTTGACTTTTATTCTACTGTAATGATTTACAAGAAAAAATTTAACCTTGATAGCAGTGGAAGTGTTCCTGATGAGTCCTGGATTGATAGCGCAATTAGTAGCTATCCTGGGGCATCTGGAGCAGTATCATATAGCTCAAACTCATCAGCTTATACTAATTCTAATTTAAATTTTTTGAATACAAATTTAAACGGTATATCTATGCTATTTTCAAGTGTCCAAGAAATTTCTGATTATACGAGTAAATTAGATGCGTTTTTCAAAGCAAGTCCTGTGCCGAATTCTACAGCTACTATATTTGGTGTGTGGAAAGTTTTGACAAATAGTATATTAGTTATGAATACATCATTAAGTTCTACTTCTAATTCTAATATTGTGATTAATGTAACTGCTCCATCTGAATCATTAATTGATGGCACTAGTAGTAATAAGAATTATTGGCATCATATTTATTATGGGCCAATAAGCTATACTTATTATTCTTATGATATTCATGGAATACAAACTGGAACTTTTACTGATACTGTTATTATTGATTTAGATATGACATATTCAACTGATAATTATGTAGTATTTTTCAACAAAGGTAATATATATTATAACAGCAGTGGACAAGGAATAAGAGGACCCTTGTGTGTTTATTTTAGTCTATATGCGAATAAGGTTAATAACAAACAATACCGAATTGGTGATATTATAAGTATTTCATCTTCAAATCCAAGTCTTGGTTCAAATTTTACGGCTTCTATTGATACTATTAGTAGTGATGGTTTTACATTTGGAGTTACACGATTTGAAGATGAGAATACAAATGGTATTACTAGTTCTGTATTGAAGCAAAATACAGGAACCATAATGTCTTTGGCAAATATAAATAGTATTGCGTATTTAAGTATTAATCCAGATATAACAAATATATCTAATAATTTACTAAATTTATGGTCTACTAATGGGTGTTATTATTTGGCATTACTTCCTAGTGGTATACTTGTAGCAAATGATTATAGAACTGGTTCTACATTTTGGTCCTCTGGTAGTGTAATTAGCAATCCTAGTGCTGCTTCTTTACGTTTTAGAGTTTTAGAATCAACAGTAACTAATCCATTTCCACAACCATCTACAATAACCTATTACATTGAACTACATTTATTAGATACGACAGGAGCAGAACGTGTTAAAATTTTAAAACAATCTGTTAATTTTAGTTCTTTAATTTATCCTTTACAAATGGTTATTACAAATGACCGAAATATTACAATTATGAATGCTGTTGGTTCTATTTTGTGGTCTGAAGTATCAAATATATATTTATTTTTGACAAATGGTTCTATGATTTTGGGTAGCGGTGGAAACAATGGTAATTATGGCAGTTTATATTCATTAAATGGATTGTATAATTTATCACTGGCTTCTAATGGCGTATTAAGTTTTACATCTAGCAACAGTATTAGTAACACAAGTAATAGTAGTAATAAATTAGTTTATAGTGTTACTGCTTCAGGAGCAGTAAGTTTAAAATTTTCTTATACTATAGGCACAAATAATGTTGCTACTTTTGTGCTTGGATTGTATAATAGTTCAGGTACTCAGGTTTATGATATTTTAAAAGATGGTAGTTTATTGACTTTGTCAAATGTATTTGATATTAATAATAATATACTAACTGTAGTACCATTTGTGGCACCTTATACATTTAAACTATCAAATAATGGGGACTTAGTTATTATTGATACTAACAATAATAAATGCTGGTCTCTTGGAAAGGCTGATAAAACTACTGTTAGTCAAGATAATTATGCGGTAGTTAATGGAGTTTCTACATTAGTTACTAATAATGGAAATAGTCTTGTTGGTCTATCTTCAGTTGTTCCTAGACAAGGTGATTATGTCACAATTCATAATCCTGTGAATTTACTATATAGTGGTGCGACTGCTACTATTGCTCTTGTTAATAGTGATAAAAGTATCAAAGCAGTATTTTATGATGAAGCTGACACTACAGTGCGTTCAAAGATTATTTTTGAAAAGCCTGAATTGCGCTCTCAATTAATTACTGACCCTGATGCTACTACTGGTGCTTTAAAAAATTTTATGCCTGTATCGGGGTTTGAATTGTTTAATTTAACATCTAGTAATGGATATTTTTCTGCTAGTATTGGTGAAAATGGTATTGTTTATGTTAAGGATAATAGAACTGGAAGACAAATGTGGACGTCATCTGGATTAGCTCTTAGTTCTGGACAGACAATTCAGAAATGTAATGGTCTAAAAATAGATAATGACACTGGTTCTTTATATATTGATGTTTCTATACAAAATGTAGTAAATGGAATTGTTAGTATAAGTCAAGAAATATTTTATTTATTTCAGAATTTTAATAGTAGTAGTGATAATAGTAGCGATAATTCAAATATATCTTCATATGCGCTTAATATGCAAGATGATGGTAATTTATGTCTTTATCAGAATAACAATGATGGTTCTGTAATATTTTTATGGGGGTCTGGCTCTTGGCAAACAGAAAACTGGGTATCTAATAGTGGTGTATTTCAGGCTTTTGAATATTATAATCAATATGTACCTCCAAGACTTATTTCTACTAATGGATATTACTACTTGTCTATGGATGTTGGAACTTTGGGTATTATGAGTTATATTAATGGCAATTATAAATGGATTGACAATACATCTTTTAAAAATATATGTCAGCCATTATTTTATAGCGGACAATCAGGACTAACTGCTACAACATCAGGAGGAACTTCTAAATCTGTTTATAATTCTGGTTCATTATTTAGCAATGGTTATAAAAATAATTCTGCTGCTGGCGGATATTGGTCAAATATTTATAATAATGTTATAAATACATTCTCTGATGGGTCTAATATAGCAAATAATGTTCAGGTTGTGTGGGTTAGCGCAAATTCTACTACAGGCAGCGGCGGCACTTCTGGAACATTTAATTTTTATTATACTTATAATAATACTACTGGAAAACCATTTTGGGCGCAGTTGTGGATTAGTGTTGTTAATTCGTGTGAATTGTTTATTAATGGAAACTATTGTGTTTCTATTGGAGGCAATAGTTCATCTTCTTGGAACAATTTATTAAAATATGATTTTGTTTTACAACCTGGTAATACTACTTTTAGATTTCAAGCATATAATAGCAGTGGACGTTGTGGCTTATCATTTATTTGTATTCCAAAATATATTAGTAGTTGTGATTTATTTATTTCTGCTAGCACCGGAAATCTAATGACTCAAAATGTTACTGTATTGGCTCAAGATAATACAACAGTAACTGTTCCTGGTATATCTGATATTACTGCTTATTCAGTTACTAATATTTTGAATTCTGGTCCTGGTCCGTATACATTGTCATTTAATGATGATGGTTCAGGGGGAAGTGATGGTACATTGAGCATAATTAATAATCTTGGCACACCCATTTTTACTAGTAAGGGTTCTAGTAGTGTAGATGCGTTATTAATTGTTCCTGATGATAGAAATGGTATATTAAAGTCTAATATTTGTTTGTATGCGCAACAAGATGAAAGCGAACTTGAATCATTCTTATGGTCACCTTCTGGCTATTCATTCTTTGGTATTATTGTAGATACTGTAGCTAAGACACAGTCTATTTGTGTTTTTGATGCGCGATTTACAAAACCAGTGTATACATTTTATACATCTAGTTATACTACATTAACTTCATATGACGCAATATCATATTTAATGTTAACAACTAGTGGAGCTATTGTTGCTTACAATATTATGGGAACTATTTTACATAATGTAACTAACAATATATCTGGATATACAAACTATACTGGATTTAGATTAGTATTAAGTGATACAAATATGCTATCTATTATTGGAAACAATAGTTCTGGTTCTGCTATGACTTTGGCATCATATTTACCATCATATTTAACAACTGGTGGCACATTTGAAAATACTTTGTTGCCTAGTGGCTCAGCTTATTATGGTGGGCGTATTTTAACGTCTTCTAGTGGCGACTATACTCTTAGTCTTGATAATGGTTCATTAAATATAAATAGCATTATTGATACAACTTATACTAGTATAACTGTTAGTAAAGATATTAATACTGCTATATTATATTATTGTTTGTATAAATATACTGGTTCATTTGTTAGTTCTGTTTATGTAACATTTGATACTGATGGTGTATTAAGAGTGCGTGATAGCAGTGGTATTAAGTTTAATTTTGGAACTAGTAATGCTGGTGTTCCTGGCTATAAATTAGTATTAGGAAATACTGGAGAACTGGCTATTTATGATTCTAGTGCCGGGTCTAGTGCTAATAGTTTTGGTATTCAGACATGGACTTCTGGAACATCGTATTCAGAGATTATAGCTTATCCTGGATATACAATTGATACATCAGATATTCCAGAAAATCAATTAGTATCAAATGAATATAACTTTAAAATACCATCTAGTAATGATGATACAGAAGAATATACTAAGATATATTCTCAAAATCGTCTGTATTATTTGAGATTAGAAATAGATGGTTCATTGGCTATATATTTATCTGATTCTGGAACACGAATATGGTCTAATGGTAAAATTTATAGTGGTCCTAATAATGCGGCTAGAATTGGATTTGTGTATGGCTCTGATGGTAATGGTGTCTTTGGTTTATGGGATAGTAAAGGCATAAGTTATGGCAATACATTATCTGTATTGAAAGATGTTGTGTATGTTTTTTATCTTGGCAATGACCGTATATTGCGTTTAGTTGGTTCAAATGGCAGTTCTATAATTTTTAATCCTTAGATATATTATTTACGAAAAAAAGTATTTAAAGAAAACTTAATATATATAATTGCGGGCGATTAGCTCAATTGGTAGAGCGTAACGTTAGCATCGTTGAGGTTATAAGCCCTAATTGTCCAAATTTTGTTTATAATAAAATACAAAATACTTTATTATAGTTTATATAGGCGTCTAATCTGTGTCTAATGCGGTAGCTAATCTGTGTCTAATGTGGCAGTTAATCTGTGTCTAATGCGGTAGTTGATCTGTGTCTAATGCGGTAGTTGATCTGTAACCAATGATTTACAACTGTTGCCCAATTTGTCGCCGTGTTGAAATGAATTGACAGCACTGTATCACTGTGCTATCGCCGTCTATACCGGACGTCTAATCCGGTTCCTATATTTGGCGTCCAATTAGCGTCACAATGGCATCATTTAGGTGTCCAGTATACACACCATATAGCGTCTAAGAAATGAGTGACAAAACAGTAGAAATGATTAGCAAAAATAATAGTATATATAGTGCTATTTGTATGTAAATGTGCTAAATATGGTATTTAAGAAATGAGTGACAAAACACTAGAAATGAGTAGCAAAAAAAAACACATTATATTAATTAATTAAACACACAATTTATACAAAATACAGGTTATATTATTTATACATTTACATACTGTAGTTATCCTCCTCTAACTCCTCTTCATCATCATCAGGGAGAGGCTTGATACTATTAGTCGCCTCATCATACATACCGACTTCCTCCTTAGTCTCAGGATTATACAAAATATTGGACTGCGATTTCAAATACTCTTGGTCACCAATCTTAATTCTCTTAACAGTCACTTTCACAGGAGTTTCCTCACTAGCCTTAGCCTCAACTTTGGTCTCAACCTTTGGCTCTGGTTTAGAAGCCTTAGCTTTAGGCGCCTTCTTCTTAGCCTCAGCAGCTGCCTTCTTAGCCTCCTCTTTAGCCAACTTCTCTTGTTCCTTAGCTAACTTCTTAGCCTCAGCAGCAGCCAACTTCTCTTGCTCCTTAGCAGCCTTAGCAGCCAACTTCTCTTCCTCCTTCTTTTTAGCTAACTCTTCCTTAGTAGGCTTAATCTTAGCTAGTGCTTTGGCCTCTTCTTTAGCCTTCTTCTCTAACTCCTTTTGCTGCGCTAAAGCCTCAGCAGCCGCTTTCTTAGCTTCCTCTTTAGCCAACTTCTCCTGTTCCTTAGCCAACTTCTTAGCCTCAGCTGCAGCCAACTTCTCTTCCTCCTTCTTTTTAGCCAACTCCTCCTTAGTAGGCTTAATCTTAGCCAACTCCTTAGCCTTTAATTTCTCCATTTCCTTAACCATCTTCTCCTTCTTAGCTTCCTCTGCTTTCAACTCTTTTAATGCCTTAGCAGCTTGTTTCTCTAACTCCTTAGCCATCTTTTCTTGTTCTTTAGCAGCCAACTTCTCAGCTTTCTTAGCCTCAGCAGCAGCCAACTTCTCTTGCTTCTTAGCCTCAGCAGCAGCTTCCTTTTCTTCAGCAGTTAGAACAGGCTTCTTTGTCTTCTTCTTATCAGTAGACTCAGTAGACTCAGACTTAGACACAAACTCACCATTTATTTTTTTACAAATATTATCTAATACGATTTCATTTCTCTTCTGTAATTCATTATCCTCTTCAATACTTCTTATTGGGTTTTTATCTAATGCTTCCTTTACAGCAACATCAAAAGCATCCTCAGTATCATTTACTAACTGCGCAAACAAATCCTCAACTTCTCTTTTAGGCTCAACTACCTTAGCCTTTGATCTAGACTTTTTATTATTCATTGTCAAAATATTAACAGCATCCTCAACTGAGAAGTTATATTTAGAAGATAATATCTCAATAGCGTTCATAACAGACTTGTTCATTCTTAAAACTACGTTTGACTTGGGTTTTGGTTTGATTTCGGTTTAAAATTTAATTTTAGGGTTATTGGCATAACTAATAACATAATTTTCTGTGAAAAAATATTTTTCAATTTTTTTGATTACTTATGAAAAATGGAAAAAAATGACGCCATTACCTTTTAATCTAAACTACAAGATTTTAAAAAATTATTTGTTTTAAATGATTGTATACTTTTGGTTTTTGAAATTATTTTACCATTTTTACCCAAAATAAGTTCTTGTTTTATTAACTTACCTGTTGTTTGAAATGCAATTCCTTCCCATACATCTTTTCTTGAACCATATAAACTTTTATATATTTTACCACCAACAGTACAAGTTCCATCTTTATTTTTTATGTAAGATTTTAAGTTATGTATTGTTTCTTGATAATTATTTATGTTATCAGAACTATCTATAATATCATTTATAGTGTTAGTATTTCCTGAGTATTCTTCGTCATTATTATCACACAAGCCTTTTTGAGTTTTAAATTTATTATATTTTTTCATTATTTTTATATTTTCTTCTTTTAATCTATTGTTTTCCAATGTTAATAATATAACATTGTTAGTTTGATTTGTTTCATTAATTTGTTCTATTTGTTTTTTTAAATTTTTATTCTCTTCTAATATTTTTATATAGTTTTCGGGTGAAAATTCTATGTTTTTAATAATTTCCTTTATTATTTTGTCTAAGTCATTAAATGTCATATTTTCAGTTGTAAGTAATTCATTAAATTTTTTATTTTTTAATGTAATTTCACGTCGTTTTTCATTTAATAATTTATGTTCTTTTATAGCATTTTCTATTTGTAATTTATTATCAACCTTAAACGCATTAATTAAACAAAAGTTTGAATATGTATATTTATGAGCATATACACGATTTTTTAGATTATTTGAGTTTCCAAATTTGATTAATTTTTCACCATTATTACTCAGGTTATCTATAGTTCCATAATAAATACACTGTGTGTTATTTGGAAAATGTTCTAATATTGTTTTTTCCTTTAAAGCAATTTGGTCTATTTTATTTTTATTTTCTTGATTTATAATTTGAAGTTCTTTTGATTCCAACTGTTGTTTCAATTCATTACTTTCCTCTTCAATTACTTCTTGTAATGTTTCTTCTAGCTTTAAATAATATTCATGTATCTGTCCTGCTTTTGTTGTCCCTGCTTTTAAACATAATAATTTAAAGGTCTTAATATTTAACATTATTTTTTCTTTATTGTGACCACCACGCCCTGTATTTGTTTGGTTTCGGTCTAGAGAAAGCAAACATTTATAATCAATATCTAGTTTAAAATTTTTTTCTAACAATTCCTTTGCTCGTATTTTTTGACTAAATCCTAACCACTTCCATATATTATCTAGGTCAATTATGAAATCACATTTATTATAGTTTAAATAACAGTAGAATGATGAAATAAATAATTGCTGTTCTGTATCATTAAAATTGCTTTTTATTTTTGTTAACAACTTATTCTGGTAGGTATTTGTTAACCGTGTTATTGGGTTGTTCTCTATTAAGTCTACTATATTCAACTCAGACATTATTATAATTATACTATAACTATGTCTTTATATTATTATTGTTTGCTTTTGTTTATCAATAACAAAAATAAGAAATGAGTAACAAAAACATAGAAATGATTGATAAAATAATGACATCTATTTTGTCAATCAACCTAATAAATATATTTTCATTTTAATTAGTTTTTGAAAAAAATTGAAAAAATATTTTTTGAAAAAAAATGAATTTATTAGATACTAACCATATCCTTTAACAAATTAAATTTAATAAGAAACGAGAAGAAAAGAAAATGTCCAGAATTATTGCCAATAACAACAAGAATTTCAATAATAATAACAATAATAAGAAGCCATTCTGTAAAGTTTGTGCTGATGCCGGAAAGACTGATACTGCTCACTTTGTAAGATTAAATGCCAGTCCTGATGCTCCTGTTACCTGCCCTACTTTGTTGGCGCTTCAGTGCCGATATTGCGACAAATCTGGTCACACAGTGAAATACTGTCCTACATTGAAGAAGAACAATAAAGATTTAACAAAGCGCACTGTTGTAGCGCCTCCAGTTATAGCGAAGATTGATAAAAAAGAAACAAATAAATTTGCTGCGTTGATGGAAGATAGTGATGATGAAGATATGCCAATTCAGGCACAAGTTGAGACACAAGTTGAGACAGTGTCTAAAAGTAATTGTGCTGCTGTCAGTTGGGCGTCTAGAGCTGCTGCTGTTGCTCACATAGCTCAGCCCGTATACAAACAAATGTGTTCTAGTATTAACCTAGATGATTATGATTTGGAGCCTCCTCAGTATGATGATTTAGTTGATGCTGATAATTATGAAGAAAATCCTTATGAACACGAATCTGTACCTGCTCCAGTTGATTATACGTCGCAAAATTTAGCTAAGAGAGCTCTTTGGATTGATGAGGAATGGTAAAAAGAATATTTTGTATATTTGTATATTTGTATATTTGTATAATTTTAATTAAATGAGTGTTTTTTTTTCTGGCGGCGCGTCTAATCCGGACTTATAATCCGGACTTTCTATTTTTCCATTTTGTTAGTTTTTGTAAAAAATTGAAATATATTTTCACAAATTTTTGAAAGTAGGATAATTATAGACTGCTTCACTTTTTAAAAAAAAATAGATTACTTGACTATGGATAATAATATAATAAATGAAAGAATGGAACGATTTGATAAATATTTGGAATATAGTGGAATGGATAGGAAGCAATATCAATATGACGGCGTCAAATGGTGTCTACAAAATGAATTAAATCCGCCAAATATATATGAATTACAACAGTTAGCGCAAATAGAAGCAAGAGAAAAGGACCCAGAAAAGAAAAGAAAAAAAATAACTGTCAAATATGAACAAGATGCGTATATTAGAGGCGGCTTTTTAGTAGATGAAATGGGACTTGGAAAGACTATTACGATGATTGGTCTTATGTTGTGTAATTATGTTAAACGAACGCTTATTGTTTTGCCACCAATATTAATTGACCAGTGGATTAATCAGATTTCCAGGACTACCGGACATATTCCACTATTATATCACGGCACAAATAAAAAAAAAATTACAGTTGAACAGCTCAATAATTCACTAATTGTAATTACTACTTATGGCGCAATAACTATATCAAAAAAGAAACTAGATATGATTAAAATTGCTCCAGATTTGACTGAGAAAGTTATAACAGACCTACATAAAGTTCATTGGTCGCGCATTATATTTGATGAAGCGCATCATTTGAGAAACGGAAATTCTCGTTCTAGAAGTGTTAAAATGTTAAATGCTAATATACGCTGGCTAGTTTCTGGAACTCCTATACAAAATAGCAGTCGGGATTTTCATAATTTGTGTTCAGTATTAAAAATGCCACCTGTATTCTATAGAAATTTAGATAATCGCGCTATATTAACCCAAAAATATGTTTTAAAACGCACCAAAACACAAGTCGGAATTAAAATACCAGATGTATTTAGTGAGAAACAAATAGTTCCTTGGAAGAATACTTTTGAAAAGGAATTATCAGAGGAATTACATTCTTGGCTTAGATTTGAAGGACATCCAGAGAAAAGAAAAGACAAATACTTATGTAGAATGTTATATGATGATAAAGGACCTTTGCCAATATATATACGTTCCCGTCAGATGTGTATTTTACCTAGTATGATGACAAAAGTTATTAAAGAATTAGATGAGTGGTGTGATTGGATGAAATATGATAAAAAATATATATGTTTTGATATTTATAATGAAGCATTAAAACATAATAGTAAAATGGATGCGTTTATTGAGAAGATGATAGAACGAAAAGATAATGGAAACGGAAAAATCGTGTTTTGTCATTTTAAAGCCGAAATAGATATAATTGAGAAGCGATTATGTGCTATTGGGATTACAAAGATTGCTATATTTGATGGACGGGTTAGTAATGGCGAGCGGAATGATATTTTGACTATGAAAAATGAGGTTCTTATATTACAGATACAAACTGGCTGTGAAGGCTTAAATCTACAGGAGAATTATAATGAGATATATTTTGTGAGTGCCCATTGGAATCCAGCGGTTGAAGAGCAGGCAATTGCCCGTTGTCATCGCATTGGTCAGAAGAAGGAAGTGTTTGTATTTAGATTTGAAATGGGAGGATTTATTGAGGATACAAGGAGTCTTGAGAAATATGTTGATACTGTTCAAGTTAATAAGAAGGCTATTTCTAGTGAAATTATACCATAATTGTATTGTTTATTTTATAATTTAATTAATTTAAGTGGAATTTTTTTTTATTTTTCTTATATTAGCCCCACAATATATATTTTTTCATGATTGGATCCGCTGCTAATTTTTCCATGTATGACCACATTTTTTTACGAGTATATACTTGAACAGCGTTTTCTGGTTGCCCTTCAAAAAATTCTAGTGTTGTTATGATATCACATTTTCTACATTTTGCTGATTTTATATTCTTATCTAGACCATAATATTCGCATATTCTTAACAACTCTTTTACTGTGTACATCTCATATATTTTTTCATCTACACTGGATTCTACTTCGTCTAAAAATAGATCTAAATTAAAGTTTGGTTCGGATTTGTTAGTATCTTCTTTTTCTTCTAACAGAAAACAAATATTTTCATTATTTGGGTTGCTCATTATATTTATAATATTAAATAGTTTCTATATATTTATTGTAGTCTATGTTTTGACTTATATTTTGAGTCTTAATTTGAGTCTAAAAAAAGCGATGAACTAACAAATGTGCTAATCCGGACTCATAATCCGGACACACTGTGCTATACAGTATACTCTATAATATTCACTATGTGTATACTTGGCTTCTATTTTGATTCTAATTTGGTCCTTTTTTAAAGATGAACTAACAAATTGTTGGATATATTTGTTAGTATAGCTTATAAGAAACCAGTGGCAAAACATTAGAAATGAGTTATAAAATAATACACTATATAATATAGTATATTATATACTTTGGCTTCTATTTTGATTCTAAATTGGCTCTTTTTTAAAGATGAACTAACAAATTGTTTGCTTTTGTTTACAATTAACAAAAATAAGAAACCAGTGGCAAAACATTAGAAATGAGTTATAAGCTTTGCTAAAAAAATAATACACTACATAATATACTATATTGTATACATTGGCTTCTATTTTGATTCTTAATTTGAGTATAAAAAAGGCGATGAACTAACAAATGCGCTAATCCGGACGCACAATCCGGACGCACAATTGTATTTCAGTTTTTTCCATTTTTTCATTCTTCGCAAAAAATTGAAATTTATTTTTTCGTTAAAAATTATTTCATTAAGGCTTAACACACCTACATTTTAAATTAATTTAACGAACAACACGAACGACAAAACTATCACGGAACTACTACAATATGGCGCACTTTTTAAATAACAGAAGTTGTAATGACGACTATTATATTCCTAATCCAGATACAAACAAACTTAGCATTATACCACCTGCTATGCTTAAAATTAATAAACATTTGGAACATATTGACGCTCAATTGGAAGCACTTTCTAAGGAACCTAAAATTAATGAACAAGATGAAGCACCTAGGCCGCCGTTTGATGAACACGAAGATTATATTATTCAGTATGCTGACAGAAACCATTTAT
>Ga0194133_10004649_pt1 | contig 18157 bp, 20 predicted proteins | sample TA2KigOf40mmetaG_FD_155448 | JGI IMG/M metagenome (GOLD analysis project Ga0194133, IMG submission 155448) | Freshwater microbial communities from Lake Tanganyika, Tanzania - TA2015055 Kigoma Offshore 40m | ecosystem: Environmental > Aquatic > Freshwater > Lake | place: Tanzania: Lake... | reverse complement strand
ACTTCGAGACGATCAAAACCGTCATCTTCCTGATCGCCGGCAAACTCGACTTCGCCGCCGTCAACCCTCATGCCCGCTAACCCACACAAAATTTAATAGAGCCCATCCGATTGCCGCACCGCTTGCCGAGGTGGCGGTGACACTCGCCTGCGGCATTGTCGCGTTGCTGCTGTTGTTGCCCAACCGTAACGGCCGGATCGTGCGCGGCCGCGGCATGATGTTGCTGCTTCTCTATGCCGGGTTTGTCTGGGCGACACTCAATTCCTGAATCGAATCCTATGCAAACCGATCCCTCCATTGCCTGGCACGCCCTCCCGACAAAGGATGTTTCCCTTGATGGTGGATTCGGGGTACCAGTCAGGTACCACCGGCAAAGCCGGTGGCTTGAGATTGTGAGCGCCTCAAACGCGCCCATGTAACCGTGAGCCGCCCATGGCGGCTTGCAGCCCGAGTTTCGCCTCAGGCCCAACGGCAGCAGTGGTCGACCTGCCGAACTTGGCCCAAGGGCAGGTTTCAGAGCGCTCCCGCCATCAGGTATGCCATTGTCAGCAGGCAGCAGTCAGTCTTTTCCTGCCGTCCCGTCAGCGCCGACTTTCTAGCCGATGCGCTTCAAGGCTTCGGCTTGCTCTCGCAGCATCCGCGCCAGTTCCCGCAGCATTTCTCGCGACCCACCTTTGAAGCCGCGCAGGGCGGATCGCTCTTTTCCCTCAGGGGACTTCGGCCCGGTCGATTTCTCCCAAGGTTTCCAGCGATGAATAGCTTGGGATTGCTTCGCTCGTCGTTCCGGTGTCCAGCCGTTCGCCATGATCTGCCCTCAATAGTTGGGATTGCTCGTTATTGATTTCCCGCGCGGGTGAAGGTGTCGCTATGCCGTTGTTGATCTGTTGCGGCCCGCTGGTCACGTTGGCTTGCTTGGCATAAACAATCGGCGGGTTTTTGATGGTCGCCAGCGTTTCCAGCGTTGCCCGGCATTGCGATTGCGCCCGTAGCGCCAGCCGCATGAGTCCCTCAAGGTTCGGCATATGGGTTTGCTCCATTGCCCGCTCGGTAAGACGCACAAACAAGGCTTGCAGCGAAGATGGCTGATTTATCAGCATCGCCTCGGCATGGGCCAGGTCGCCGGTTTGAACCGCCGCCGCTTGGTCGCGCAAGGTTTCCAGCAATGTAGGGGTGTCAATGTCATCGGCCAGATTCTTCGGTTGCACCATGCCTATGACGCGATAAGCTGCCAGTTCCGGCGAAGTGATTAGCTTCGCGTAGTTGCGCCCTTGCTCATCAATACTCGGCCCGGACTGGCAGGTAACGGTTTTTCGCGGGTATTTCTCGGCTTCCGGTGCCGCCGGTTTTTTCGGCTTGCTCGCCATCATTCGCCCCCTTTCTGGATCAGTCCCGGCCAGCGTTCCCGGCCATGTCGTCGATCTGGGTCTTCCGCCCCCGGTGCATAGCCTTCACAGCGCCGGGGCAGGTCGCGGATCGGCTCATAGTTCCGGCTCGCCACAATCTCGCCACGCTTCGCCGCTTGGCAGCGCCGGGCGATCAGGTTCGCGCATTGGTCGCAGGTGCGCCGGTCATCATCAAAAGCGGCATCGGCCCGATTTTTTTGCAAGTTTTCCGCCGCCGCCCGCCCGGTGAAGTAGTCCCGCGCATCCGCATCCTGCTGGCACTGGCCAATCACTTCGGCAATAGTCGCCGGGTCGGTTTCTTCGATCAGTGCCAGCCATGCCTGGATCGCCGTTTCCTCGCTGGCGGTCAGGGGTGCCGATGGTTGCCGAATGGTCGGGGTAAAGGGTTCCGCCGCTACCGCGTCCGGGTGCCGTTCCAGAGTGTCGGCATGGGTCGCCTCGGGACAGCAGGCCACTTCCACAGGATCGCGGTCGGGGTAGTGAATCAGCCACCAGCGGGAAGCGGTCGCCGTGTCGCCAGCGCCGACTTTTGCCGGGGGTGCGGTTTTTTCTTCCTTGGGGTTTGCTACTGCTACAGTTGCTATTCTTGCTACTGTTGCCGCTTCCCCCTTGCGTTGAGTAGCAGAAATAGCAGGAATAGCAGTAGCAAGGTTCCCGGTGTCGCGTTTCCGAATCAGCGCGGATAGGGTCATGCTGCCACCCCCACCAGCGCCGGGTTAAGGTGAATCGTCAGCCGCTTCCCGTCCTTTTCCAGCCGCAGGCGGTCAAGCTCGGCAAGCTCGCGGATCGCGGTATCAAGCCGCCCCCCGTCCCGCAATGGCCCATGCTGGCGAACGTGATTTTTCCCTACCATGTGCGTCCGCTCTTGCCTGCAATGTTCGATCAGCCAGCTATCCAGCCGCGCCGCGTCCGCCAGTTCGGCAGGTAGCGCAAGCTCGCCAAAGAATCGCCGCGCTTCTGATAAATGCCATGCCGTGATTCGGCTAGCCCGCTCGAAACTATCCAGCCCGACAGCGCCGCCCATGCCATGCTCGAATTGCTGGAACAGTGCCGCCAGCCGTGCCGCATTGTCGGCGGATTTGCTCGCCACGTCCCGCACGTCATAAAGCTCGCCGCCGCTCACCAGTTCGCTTTCAATGGCATCGTGATAGCCCACCCATGCCGCTTTCGCGTCCGGCGCCAGTGACAGCATGGCGGGGGTCAGTGCGCCATCGTCATCAATGGGGGCGGGTTGATTCAGGATCGCGGCAATGCGCCGATGGAATGCGGCCAGATGCGGCCAGTTCGCGGGGGCTTCGGTGAATAGCCGTTGCCCTTGGGTTGATTCAGGCCACGCCACCAGAAACCGGGCAAGGAAGCCCGTCCCCCGCGCCAGCCCGCCCGACTTGCTGAAATACTCCCGCAGGGTTGTTTCCTGAATCATCAGGCCCATCGTCAGCCGCGCCCCGCGCACGGTGAAGGATTCCGAAGTGCGCCGCCCAATCGAATGCGCCCCGCCATCCCATAGGACATTCAGCAAGGCCAGATTCCGCATGGCGCTATCCTTGCCCATGCCATGCGAACCGAATACCACCCCCGCCTCGCTCGATAGCACTCCCGCCGAAGGCCATTGCTTCGCAAGGCTCCATGCAAGGTTTTCCGGGGTTTCGTCGCCAAGGATCAGCCTCGGCACTCGCGGGGGTTCCGGCTTTTCCTGTTGCAGTTGCGCCAGATCGCCGCGTAGCTTGTCGGTCGGCTTGCCTTTCTTCCCGGCATCCTTCACCGCCGACAGAATCCCGTCGCGTTCCGCTTCCCATGCAGCAAGCGTCGCCTGATACTCCTTGATCGCCGGTTTCATCGCTTCGGCTTGCTCTTCCTGAAACTGGCGGATAGCCGAAGTAAAGAAGCCGTCGCAGGTTGATTTCCTCTCGCCTGAATCGGCAATGGTTAGCAGGAACAGCCCGACAGGCCCATGCAGCTTTTCCGCCCGCTTCGCGTCAATGTGCGCCTGACAGGCCAGCGACAGCGCCGCCAGTGCCGACGATGCCACCAGCGCCGCCGGTGCCTTGACGAAGCCCGCTACCTCTTCCACCGCCGCCCGGATGGTGTCGGGCAGTGCATCCAGCGGATAGGCTTCCGGTTCGATCTTCGCGGCCAACGGGTGCGGATCAGGCCAGCCGTTGCCCTCAGAATCGCCCGCTGGCGCGTCATCGTCGCCGGGTTGATGCTCACCCCTTGCCGGTGCACTTGCGTTCGCTATGGCGCGTTTTACGGCTTCCGGCCCGCAGATTGCCGCCATGTCGTTGAAGTCGGTCATGTCGGGATCGCGGTCGCTTCCGAAGTCAGGGATTGCCGTCCTACCAGCGCCGACTTTTGCGGCCTCGATTGCATGGGGATCGGGTGCGCCGGTCGCCTTCACCAGATCAGCCAGAATCACCTGCGCCGCCGCCGGGTAGCGTTCGCGCATCACCTTCGCCACAGCTGGCAGGTTGCCCGACGAAAGCGCCGCAATGGCAGGGTGTCCGGTTGCTTCCGATGCGGATAGCACGGTCGCCACGCCTTCGCCTATCAGCAGGGTCAGGCCCGCGCCGTCGCCATCGGGTAGCCTTTGGGTTGCCCAATACCCGCCCACCTTGCTACCGCGCCCGGCCAGTGCCGCCTTGCGCTTGTCGCCGTCAATCAGTTCCAGCGTTGAAATGCCGTCGCCTTGCTTGACTGGAACCACCAGCAAGCGCCCGGTCAGCAGGTCGCCGCCCGACTTTGGGGGATAGCCCAATATCGCCGCCGCCGCGCCCGCGTCAATCTCTCGTAGGGTTGCCACAGGGGAAACCCGCTTGCGGGAAAGGTAGGGAAGATCGGCTTTCGCCTCGGTCGCCGCTTTCAGGATCGCCGCCGCTTTCTTCGCCGTGTCGGCACGTTCGCGGGCTATCTCGGCTTCCTCTTTTACTGCCCGTTCCGCCGCGATGCGCCGCCGCTCGGCAAGCTCTTCCTGTGTCGGCTTCTGGTGCGCCCCATCATCGCGCCAGCCGTTCGCCTTGGCTTCATAGAACAGGGTGCCGATAGTCACCTTGCCGCCCGCCCGGATGCTCTTCCATACGTCCCGCGCATCCTTGGTGTTGAATGATTCGGCTTGCAGGCTCCACGCTTCCCACAGGTCAAAGCCGGTGTCGGCAAGTTCGGACTTGATCGCCATGCCCATGCGTAGCCATGTCTCGCGGTCGCTGGCATCAATGAATTGCAGGGCTTCGCGGATGCGGTCAAGATCATTACGCATCTTTCAGCCCTCCGCGTTGAATCAGCCAAGTTGCGAAGCTCGCAGGGAGCAAACCCCACACGGCCAGGCGAACAATCATTTCCTTAAATTGGGCTTTCATCGCCGCGCCCCTCTCTGCCATCCCCGCTTTTGCTGGCGGGTAATGCGGCTCGATTTGGCGAGACTGAACCTTCCCGCAAGCGGGTCGATTCCGGTAGGATTGCGCTTATCAGTAGTCTTTGGGGTCGGACGGTCGCCACCGCTCAGGCCCTTCGTTTTTGTAGTCATGCCCGCCCCCTTATGCCGATGCAATCAGGGCGCGAATATCCTCGACTCGCCACGCGGTAACACGCGGCCCAAGTTTTACCGGCTTGGGGAAGCGCCCGGTTTTGACGCCATCCCACCAGCAGGATTTTTTTACCGGGATGATCGGGGGAATTGGCGGTTCCGCTTTGGGGTCGCCAATGATTTGCGGCAAGCGAAGAAAGCCGGTTTCAGGAAGTTGGTAGTTCATTTGCATCCGTCCTTATCCAAGTTAAGACGGTGCCATTCGACCTTTTCCGCTAATGCAAATCGAAGATACTCCGCAGGTTTTCAGGGGTTGAGTTTTCCGCCATTCTGGAAAAGTCGCCCGCTATTTTTCGCCCGAGTTTTCCAGCCGCTCGCCGCCTAGCAGGCTGCTGAAAAATCGGGGAAAAGGCGTTGATATGCTCGACGCGGTGACGATTGTTGTTTCATGTAGAGCTAATCATCGCTCCATCGAGCGCGTTGATGGCGGATTTGGCACTTTATCGGGGTGTTTTTCCTCGTTTCTGCCTCATTGCGCTGCTTCAGGACGGATTTGTCCCAGGGTTCGCATGCGGGTGAGGTTGTAGGCTGCCAATCAAGTGCGCAGGCGCGCCGCAAAAGGCCATGTACCTGTCCGCTGACCACTCGAAGCGCCAGGGCGTGCTCAAGAACATCGACATCCAGTTCTGCAACGCGGGCGCCGTTCTCTTCGGGGTGGCGGACTATGTGCCAGCGCTGATGGAGTATGTGAAGGCCTACGGCATTCATCTGAACTTCGGGCGTACCCTGGCGGCAGTAGACGGACCCGGCAAAAAAGCCACCTTTGCCCAAGCTGGCACTGACGGTAGCAAGGAACTCGTCACCCAGGATTTCGACATGATCCATGTGGTGCCCCCGCAGAAGGCGCCTGACTTCATCCGGGTGAGCCCACTAGCCGATGCCGCGGGCTGGATTGACGTCGACCCGTCAAGCCTGCGCCACAAGAAGTACACCAACGTCTTTGCGCTCGGGGATGCAGCCAACACCACCAACGCAAAAACGGCCGCCGCCGCCCGCAAGCAGGCGCCAGTAGTGGCCCAAAACCTGCTGGCCCTGCGAGGTCAGGCCAAGGGTGAGGCCCGGTACGACGGCTACGGCTCCTGCCCGCTAACAGTGGAGCGCGGCAAGATCGTGCTGGCGGAATTCACCTACGGTGGCAAGCTCGCCCCCAGCTTCCCCAAATGGTTGATTGACGGCACTCGTCCCTCGGCGCTGGCTTGGTACCTCAAGGAGCGGATATTGCCGCCTCTCTACTGGGATGCCATGCTCAAGGGTCGCGAGTGGATGGCAAAGCCTGAGATGGTGGGTTGATGGGGCCTGTTAAACGCCCATCCAACCTTCCTCGCCTGTTGCCCTCACTACCCATCCTAGGATGGGGGCGGCAGTATGACAGTGACACTCTGGTCAGTGACTTGGTGGCCGCGCTCATTGTCACCATCATGCTGATCCCGCAAAGCCTGGCTTATGCCTTGTTGGCGGGGTTGCCGCCAGAGGTCGGCCTGTACGCCAGCGTGGCACCACTGCTGCTCTATGCCGTGTTTGGTACCAGCCGGGTGCTGGCCGTGGGCCCGGTGGCGGTGGTCTCGCTCATGACGGCGGCAGCCATCGGAGAGCATGCGGTGGCGGGTTCTCTGCAGTATTGGGCAGTGGCCATCACGCTGGCCTTTCTGTCGGGCGCGATGCTGCTGATCATGGGTGTGCTTCGCCTGGGTTTCCTCGCAAACTTCCTGAGTCATCCCGTGATCTCGGGCTTTATCTCCGCCTCGGGGCTCCTGATTGCGGCCAGTCAGCTGAAGACCCTCATGGGCGTGAAGGCTGAGGGGCACAACTTTATAGATCTTGTGCAAGCGCTGATCTCGCAGATACCTAACGTCCATTCCCTCACCCTGATCGTGGGCGTGCTGGCCACGGCTTTCCTGTTCTGGGTGCGCAAGGGACTCAAGCCACTGCTGATTCGCATGGGGATGAACGCACGCCTAGCTGACGTGCTGGCCAAGGCAGGACCGGTGGCGGCGATCGCCGCGACAGCCCTACTGGCCTGGGCCCTGGACTGGAAGGGTCAGGGTCTCAAGGTGGTGGGCAGCGTACCCCAGGGCCTGCCGCCGCTGACCATGCCAGTGTGGGACTTGGCGCTCTGGCAATCTTTGGCGATACCGGCGCTACTCATCATTGTGGTTGGCTTCGTGGAGTCGGTTTCGGTGGGCCAGACATTGGCGGCCAAGCGTCGCCAGCGTATCGAGCCCGATCAGGAATTGGTGGCGCTGGGCGCGAGCAACTTGTCGGCCGCCTTTACCGGCGGATTTCCGGTCACTGGAGGCTTTGCGCGCTCCGTAGTGAACTTCGATGCAGGTGCGCAAACCCCGGCCGCTGGTGTCTACACCGCCATCGGCATCACGCTGGCCTCGTTGTTTCTGACCCCTGCACTTTATTTCCTGCCTCAGACTACGCTTGCAGCCACGATCATTGTGGCTGTGCTATCTCTGGTGGATCTGAGTATCCTCAAACGCACTTGGGCCTATTCGCGCACCGACTTCATTGCGGTGCTGACCACCTTGCTTGCAACCTTGGCGCATGGAGTAGAGGTCGGGTTGGTGGTGGGAGTAGCAGGTTCTCTACTCCTGTTCCTTTACCGCACCAGTCGACCGCACATCGCAGAAGTCGGGCTGGTGCCAGGCACCGAGCATTTCCGAAATGTTTTGCGTCATGAGGTCGCGGTCAGCTCTCAAGTCGTGAGCTTGCGCGTGGATGAAAGCCTTTACTTTGCAAACGCTCGAGTCTTGGAAGATCGCATCAATGACCTGGTCGCCGAACGGCCGCAGCTCAGACATATAGTGCTGCAGTGTTCGGCCATCAACGACATCGATGCCAGCGCGCTAGAAAGCCTGGAAGCTATCGACCATCGACTGCGAGACGCAGGCTTGCTCCTGCACCTCAGCGAGGTCAAGGGCCCGGTTATGGACCGACTGCAGGCCACCGATTTTCTCGAGCATCTCAGCGGCAAGGTATATCTCAGCCACTATCAGGCCATATCCCAACTAACCCCTGAAATCTCGAACCCTCACGAGGCTCAATGACTGTATCCGTCCGGCCAACCCATCTTGAGTCCACCAGATGAAGCTGGCATCGTGTGCACGATTGGAGGATCGTGGAGACGATGGAACAGTTTTCAAACTATGGCCGGCCTCGCCGGCGTGAGTACAGCAAGCAATTCAAGGCGCAGGTTGTCGCCCAGTGCGGGCAACCTGGCGCCAGCGTCGGCGGTGTGGCTTTGGGCCATGGCCTGCATTCGAACATGGTGCATCGCTGGCTTCGGGAGGCGCGGCAGGATCAGGCTTTCGCGGTCAGCGCGAGCCGCGGCGAGCCAGCAGCGTTTGTTGCTTTGCCGCTGCCGGCGCCTGTGAGCGCTGCGGGCGAGTCGGCTGGTGCCGCGCCACCGTTGCTGCAATTGCGACTTCAGCGAGCGGACTGGGTGGTCAACTTGCAGTGGCCGGCGCCCGAGTGCGCGGCCCTGCTGCGCGAGCTGCTGCGGTGATCCGCATTGACGCGATCTGGATGTCCACCGAGCCGCTGGACATGCGCGCCGGCTTTGACAAAGCCCTGGCGCGGGTGGTGCAGGTCTTTGGCGCGGCTCACCCCCATCACGCCTACCTGTTTGCCAATGCCCGCAGCAACTGCATGAAGGTGCTGGTGCACGATGGCTTTGATCTGTGGCTTGCGGCCCGGCGGCTCAACCGAGGGCGCTTTGCCTGGGGTGATCAAACGCACGGCGCGAGGACAACACTGAACGCCGAGCAACTGCAGGCTCTGCTCATCGGCCTGCCCTGGCAAGGGCTAGGGCCAGGCGCAGTGATCACGATGTTGTGAATCTTGAAGGCGCACGCCCTGGTGTGCAATGCGTGAATGTGCCAATAGGCAAAGCCTGTGCGATGAGCGACGATCATGTCCATGACGCAATCGCTCGATCTGCAAACCCTGGATGCCACAACGCGTCAGGCGGTGCAGGAGCTGCTCGAGCAGATTGCACAGCAGGCCATCGTGCTGGAGCGCCAGGCCGGCGAGCTCAAACACAAGACGGCCCTGCTGGACAAGCTGACCTACGAGATGGCCGTGCTCAAGCGGCTCAAGTTCGCCGCCAAGACCGAGGCGCTCAACGCCGGGCAGGCCAGCTTGCTGCAAGAGTCGCTGGAAGAAGACCTGCAAGCGGTGGGCCAAGAGATCGAGCAACTGCAAACACCGGCCGAGCGCGCCGAGGACACCGAGCGCGCCGAGCCACGCCAGCCCAAACGCCTGCCGCTGCCAGAGCATCTGCCGCGCCAGGAGTTTGTGCACGAGCCCCAGAGCACCGAGTGCTGCGGCCAGCCCATGACCCGCATGGGCGAGGAGGCCAGCGAGAAGCTCGACTATCAGCCTGGCGTCTTCACGGTACACCGCCATGTGCGCGGCAAGTGGGTCTGCGCCTGCTGCAAAACGCTCAAGCAGCAGCCGGTCGATGCGCACATCATCGACAAAGGCCTGGCCACCACCGGCTTGCTGGCCCAAGTGCTGGTAGCCAAGTACGCCGATCACCTGCCCCTGTACCGGCAAGAGGGCATCTATGCCCGCGCCGGGGTGCCCCTGAGCCGCTCGACGCTGGCGCAGTGGGTGGGCAGCTGCGGCGTGCAGTTGCAGCCGCTGGTCGATGCGCTGCGCCAGGCGGTGCTTGGCCACCGGGTTATCCATGCTGACGAGACGCCGGTACAAGTGCTCAAGCCGACCAGCCAGCGCGACGGCAAGACTCACCGGGCTTATCTGTGGGCCTACACCCCCAGCCGGCACGAGGAGCTCAAGGCGGTGATCTACAACTTCTGCGAAAGCCGCGCGGGCAGCCATGCCAAGGCCTTCCTGGAGGGTTGGCGAGGCACAGTGGTGGTCGACGACTACTCGGGCTACAAGCAGCTGATGGGCGAGCGCATCACCGAGGCGGGCTGCTGGGCCCATGCGCGGCGCAAGTTCTTCGAACTGCATGCGGCCAACAAGAGTCAGATTGCCGAGCAGGCGCTACTGATCATCCAAATCGGCGCGAACACCAGAACGCCGACACCGTCTGGCCGCTCAGCACGCGCCCGGAGGCGTCCGTGACGGTGCCGCTCAGGATGACCGGTAGCCGCTCGCCACTGGCCTCGAAGAACTCGTCGATCGCAAAGGCCGCGGCCTTGGCGTTCAGGGTGTCGAAGATAGTTTCGACCAGCAGGATGTCGGCCCCGCCTTCGACCAGTCCTTCGACCTGCTCGCGGTAGGCCGCGCGCAACTCGTCAAAGCTGACGTTGCGCGCACTCGGGTCGTTCACATCGGGGCTGATGCTGGCGGTACGTGGCGTCGGACCGATGGCGCCGGCGACGAAACGCGGGCGATCGGGCGTACTAAAGCGGTCGCAGGCTGCGCGGGCCAGCTTGGCGGGGCCTGCACATTCATCTCACGTGCCAAGTGCTCCAGCCCGTAGTCGGCCTGGGCGATGGCCGTGGCACCGAAGGTGTTGGTCTCGACGATGTCCGAGCCGGCGGCCAGGTAGGCCTCGTGGATCTCGCGCACGATCTCGGGCTGGGTCAGGTTCAGCAGTTCGTTGTTGCCCTTGAGCGTGCCGGGGTGGTCCACCAAGCGATCACCCCTGAACTGCGCTTCGCTGAGACGGCGTTGCTGGATCATGGTGCCCATCGCACCGTCGAGCAGCACGATGCGCTGGTGGAGCAAGGCCGGCAAGGCCTGGGCGCGGGTGTAGACGTGTCGTTGGGGAACAGAGGCCGCTCGGATGGTGGGTTCCAGCAGGGGCTCAGCGGCCAGGGCTTCGTGGTTCATGGTGGCGGACTCGGCACAGGTTCAGCAGGGGGGCGGTTCAGCGGGCGGGTCAACGCGGGGTGGTGGGCGCCGGCAGCCGGGCCAGGATGCCTTCGCGCAGCCGTTCGGGACGGGCATCGCGGGCCATGAACCCGTCGGTGCTGGCCTGGTGGAGCGCTGCGCAGGCCAGCACCTGTTCGGCACTTTCTTCGTCAGCCGGCAGGTCGCCGAACATGTAGGTGGTCTTGCTTGGCGCCTGCAAGGCCACCGTGCAATGCCGGCGGCAGCCACTCATGCACTCGACCGGGCGGATCGGGAAAGGCTGATCGTCGCGAAGCGCGATGTTCTCGACGGCTTCGAAGAGCGCACGGCCTGGGCGGGGCTGGTCGCGCGGCAGCTCAGGCGGGCGGCAGAGCACGCAAACGAGGATCTCGGTGGTCATCAGCGACGTTCCTTGGTTGCAGGCCTCGCGGCATCCAGTACCAGCACCAGGCGGGCCACGCCTGTGCCGGCGATGCGGGGCGAGCGGTGCACGATGCCGCCCTCGTGCGGCTGCCCGGACCAGCCGCAGCCCTTGAACAAGGCCACGTCCGCCGCCTGGAAGGCCATGGCCTGCGGTGCCTCGTCGTCAGGCCGCGTCAGGACTTCTGCGCCATCGGCGGGTGGCACCCATTGCGTGCCCGGCCCCGAATAGGTGCAGACCAGCCGCAGCGGCACGCAGTCGCGGTGCCAGCGGCGGCAGGCGTCGCCAGTGACCATGTCCAGGCGCAGGCGCACCCTCGGCGCCTGCGCCAGCCCGGCGAACAACGCCACGAGCCGTGCCACGTCGGCGGCAAAGGCGTCGCGGGCTACGCCCTTGGGGGTGCCACAAGCGTCAAAGCTGGCGTCAAGTGCAGCCGGGGCATCCTGTGGGGCCAGGTCCAGGCGGCACGCGGGCCAGGCGTCGAGCGGCAGGGACTCGAACCAAGCGGCCCATGCGGGGTCTGGCTCGCGCTGCCACGCGGCGAGCTCGACGCCGGGCTGGTGGACAGCCTCCAGCACGTCGACGCTGCGGCCGATGCAGACCAGGGCCAGAGCTTGCGTCGTGGGTGCTGGGTCCATCACAGCACCGTCGGGTTGGGTGCGTCGCGATAGACCACACGCGGATCGAAGGTCTTCCCGTCTTCGACGAAGCGCAAAGAGCCCGTATCGGGATCGATGGCCCGGTCGAAGCAGCTGTGGTACCCCACGTGGCAACGGGCCGGTGGGCTGTCGGCGCCGGGCTGCACCTGCACACGTAACCAGATCGCGTCCTGGTCGTCGTCGATGCGCAGTTCCACCACGCGCTGCACGAGGCCGCTGGTGCCACCCTTGTGCCACAGCACCTGGCGGCTGCGGCTCCAGTAATGCGCCTCGCGCGTGGCCAGCGCGCGCTGCAGCGCTTCGGGGTTCATCCAGCCCAGCATCAACACCTCGCCGCTGGTCGCGTCGGTGGTGATGCAGGGAAGAAGACCATCCGGGCCGAACTTAGGCGCAAGCTCAAGGCCCTCCTCAACCTGTTCGATCGAGTGCCGCGCAGCGAAGCGGCTCGTTGCATTCATGGGGGCGTCTCCAGCAGCGGTACGGTGAAGAACGATTGCGCGGGGATCGGAATGCGCATCAAGGGCTCTTCGTAGGCGCGGGCCAGCGTGGTGTCGTCCAGCACTGCGTCAGGCGGCCCGTGACGAAGCAGGCGGCCCTGCGCCATGACGGCCACCTGGTCGCAGTAGCGCGCGGCCAGATGCAGGTCGTGCAGCACGATCACCACCGCCGAGCGCGTCGCACAGGCCTGCAACAGCCGCAGCAAGGCGTGCTGGTGGGGCAGGTCGAGGTGTGCCGCAGGTTCGTCGGCCAGCAACAGGGCCGGCTGGTGGGCCATGGTGCGGGCGATGGCGGCGCGGGCCTGTTCGCCCCCCGACAGCGTGTTGAAACGGCGTGCCAGCAGATGCTCGAGTTCGAAGTCATGCAGCAATTCGGCCGAGGGTGGTGCCAGCGCCAACTGCAACAGCTCGCGCACGGTGAGGTCCCAATGGCTGTGGATGTGCTGAGGCACGTAGCCGACCTGCCGGGCCTGTTCGCGGGGTCGCCAGTCTTGCAGCCGACGACCGCACAGCCGGACCTCGCCCCGCGACAGGGCTTGCAGGCCAAGTGCGGCGCGCACGAACGTCGACTTGCCGGCGCCGTTGGGCCCCACCAGTCCGAACAGCCCGCAGCGCGGCACTGTGAGGGTCAGGTCTGACAGCAGCGCCTTCGTGCCGATGCGCACCTCCACACCGCCGAAGGCCAGCAGCGGCTCGCTGCAGAATCTGTCGGCACTGTTCATGAGCGATCCTGTCGCCACAGCAGCAAGGCGAGAAAGAACGGGCCGCCGATCACGGCCGTCAACAGGCCAGCCGGGATCTCGCTGGGCGCCATCGAACTGCGGGCCACCGTGTCAACCAGCACCATCAGCACACCGCCGGCCACCATGCAGGCCGGCACCAGCGGGCCATGCAGCGGCCCCAGCCACCAGCGCAGCACATGCGGAACGATCAGACCCACGAAGCCGATCAGCCCACCCCAGCTGACGGCTAGCGCCGTGGCCAGCGCCGCCAGCAGCACGGCGCCCGCCACCAGCCGCGGGACACGGTGCCCCAGGCTCTGGGCCGCGGCGTCGCCCAGGCCCAGTGCGTCGAGGCCCGGTGCCAGCCGCCAGGCGGCCCAGCCGAGGAGCAGCAGCCAGGGGCCGAAGCCCAGGACCTCCGCCACGGCAGGCGTCTGTACACCGCCCAGTTGCCAGGAAACGATGGCGCGCAGATTGGTGGACTCATCACCGAAGACCATCAGCAGCAGCCCGCGCAGCGCCGACAGGATGGCCGCCAGCGCCACGCCGGCCAGCAGTAACCGCGCCGACTGCCAGGCCCCGCCGATGCGACCCACCGCCAGCACCAGCCAGCTCGCACCCCAGGCGCCCAGGAAGGCCATCACCGGCAGCGACCAAGCCGGGGGCAGCAACTGAGGTAACAACAACGCGATGGCCGCGCCCAGCCCGGCGCCGGCGGCACTGCCCAGCAGGTAAGGCTCGGCCAGCGGGTTGCGGAACACGCCTTGGAACAGCAGGCCGGCCAAGGACAGGCAGGCGCCGACGAAGAAAGCCGCGGCCACGCGCGGTGCGCGCCACACCCACACGAGCTCGCGCTCCAGCCCGGGCTCACCCAGCCAGCGCGCGGGCGAGACCCAGGCGGCGCCCAGGCTCAGCGACAGGCCGAATGCCAGCACTCCCGTCACCGCCAGCACGGCCAGCGCAGGGCCCAGCGACCAGCGAGCCGGCGTCACGCGAATCGCTCCGGGTGGAGTGCACGGGCGTAGTCGAGCACCGCCTCGAACTGGCGCGGCCCGGGGATCAGCTTGTGCCCGCGTTCCAGCACCACGACGCGGCCTTCTCGCACGGCGCGCAGGCGCTGCCAACCCGGCCTTGCCGCGATCGATGCGGCGGGTTTGGGCACGGCCTGCAGCGAGATGATGACCTCGGGGTCGCGCACCGCGATGGCCTCGGCGCTGACCTGCTGCGAGCCATCGAGATCGCTGAACACGTTGCGCCCACCGGCCCAGGCCAGTGCGTCATCGGCGTAGTGGCCGCGGCCGATGGTCTGGAAAGCACCGCGTTCGGCCGCCGCAGTCTCCAGGTACACGCTGCGCGGTGGCACGCCCTGCCAGCGGGCACGCACGGCCTCCAGCTGCTGCAGCATCTGGCCGCCCAGGCGCTTGGCCTGGGCTTCGGCGCCCGTCGCCTGGCCGACGAGGCTGATGTTGCGCAGCACGGACGGCAGGTCGGGGTGCGCCAGCATCAGCACTGGCACGCCCGCGCGGGTGAAGGGCTCCACCAGGCCGAGCGCGGTCTGGTGTGAGGGGGTCAGCACCAGCAGGTCGGGCCGGTAGGCCGCCACGGCCTCGGGTGAGTAACCGAGGGCCCCGCCGACCGAGGGCTTGCCTAAGGCCTCGGGCGGGTGGCGAACCCGTCCGCCGATGGCCACCACCCGATCGGCCAGGCCCAACGCGAAGAGGATCTCGACGTTGCTCGGGAAGACGGTGACGATGCGTTGCGGCGCCGCCGCAATGCGCACGCTGCGCTGCAAGGCATCGACAAGCGTGCGCGGCCACGTGCCTGCGGGCCCGGCGACGGGCTCCGCCGGGGCCATTCCTGTGCCGGCCGCCAGCAGCAGGCCCAGTCCTTCACGCCGCGTCATGGACTGCGACACCGTGAGCTAGAACTGCTGCCGCACACGCAGAAAGCCGCTGCGCGGTGCGCCTGCGTTGCCGGCCTCCTGGGCCGACAAGTCGTCGTTGATATAGAAGGTGTCGGACAGGTTGTCGATGCCGCCCTGCACCGTCAGCGTCGGCGTCGCACGCCAGGTGGCGACGAGGTTGGTCACCGTGTACGCGGGTAGCAGCTGCGGGTTGACGACGTTGTCGCGCAGGAAACGCGCGCCGACATGGTTGGCGCTGGCACCCAGGCTCCAGGGCCCCTGAGACCAGGTCACCCCGAGCCCTGCGATGTGCTGGGCCGACATGCGCACGCGATAGCCGCCAAAGTTGGTCGAAGGCACACCCGCCGCCGTGAAGGTCTGGAAATCGCGCAGGCGCGCGTCCTGCCAGGTGTAGTGCGCGTAGCCGCTCCAGGCCGGTGCCAGGCGCCACTGCAGCTGCGATTCCAGGCCCTTCACGCGCGAGGTCGCGTTGCTGAAGATGAAGGTGTCGGGCCCGGTGCGGAACGAACGCTGGCCGTCAACCTTGTCGGCCTGAAAGAGGCTCAGCTGATAGCTCCAGCGATCATCGTCGGCACGGCCCTTGACGCCGGCTTCCACGCTGCGCGTGCGCTCGGGCCGCAGCAGGGCCGGCACCACCACGCCGCTGCGCGTGTTCAAGGCCACGGCCTGCGGGCGGAAGCCTTCGGTCCAATTGGCGAAGGTCGCGTGCTCGCCGCCAGCCGCTGTGCCGAGTTGCCAGTCCAGGCCCACGCGGGGGCTGGTTCTCGCTGCTTCCTGGCGCGCGACGACGCCGGTGTCGCTGCGCTGCAGGCTCTGCTCGAAGCGGTCGTGGCGAATGCCGGTTGTCAGGCCGAAGGCGCCGCGCTCCAGATGGTTTTGCAGGTAGACGCTCTGAACGCGCTGGTCGAAGCGCGAAGCAGTGCTGGCCCCGCGGATGCCCCGCGGGTCGTTGCCGACGTTGGAGACCGGCGTGTTGTAGTCGGGCCCCCGATAGGTGGGTGCGTTGCTGAAGGTGGGTGAGGCCTGGTCCTGCCAGCCCGACTCCAGGTTCAGCCCCAGCAGCGTGGTGCTGGACCAGCCTTCGGCGCCCACCAGGCGATGCCGGAGCGCCAGGTCATGGAAGAAGCCGCGGTCGGCGGTATCGGTCTCGGAGTAGCCCTTGCTCACCGCTGCCGGCGGCGGCACGATGGTGATGCCACCCTGGAACAGCCGGTTGTAGCGGGCGAAGCTGCTGATGTGCTGCAGGCTCAGGCCGGGTGTGAACCGCAGCTCGTTCTTCCACGCCAGAGAGACGAACTCGCCTTCGATGTAGACACCCGGAATGGCAAAGTTGTCGCGCTGCGTGATGCCGAACATCGGCTCGCCGTTGGCCAGCGGAATGATGGAGCCGCGGTTGGCGTTGACCTTGCTCGCGTAGACCTGGGCGCCGCTGGTCCAGCGCGAGCCCGGCTTAACGTCCCCGCTGATCACGGCGGCCGACTGCTGGCGCAGCGTGCCTCGCTGGAAGCCGTCGACATGGCTGTACGAGGCGCCGGCGAAAACATGCGCATCGGAGCCCAGGTCCCAACGCTGACGGACACTGCCGTCCTTGCGGCCGAAGCTGCCCGCCGTCAGGCTGGCACGGTCACCGGCGGCCTCGGGCTTCAGGAAGAACTGCACCACGCCGCCGATGGCGTTTTTGCCGTACACCGCCGACGCAGGGCCCTTGATGAATTCCACCCGCTCCACCAAATCGGGCGCCAGCAGCGTCACGTCGGCGTTGCCTTGCAGCAGGCGCAAGGGCACGCCGTCGACCAGCACCAGCACGTCCTGGGTGTCGCGCAGGCCACGGGTCTCGAAGCGGGTGAAGTAGTTGCCCTGGGTGCCGTGCTGCAGGCCCGGCACCGTGCGCAGCGCGTCCTCCAGCGTTTTGGCGCCGGCGGCGTCCATCTGGGCCCGGTCGACGATGGTGGCCGAGAACGGCACGCGCAGCAAGTCTTCGTCCAGCCGCGAAGCGGTGCTGATGACGCGCTGGCCGGTGATCTCCACGCGGGCCGGTTCGGGCGTCTGGGCCCAGGTCCCGGCGCTGGCCGAGCCCAGAGCGAAGACGGCTGCGACCGACGCAGACCATGGCGTGCGGCGGGAGGGGTCAAAAGTGGCTTGCATCTTTGTGGGGACGGACGAAAAGGGCTATGCCGTGCGCAGGTCAGCGCGCACGCCAGGTCATGACGGCGCTGCGCTTGGTGCAGCTGATGTCGACACCGGCGGTTGTCAGCGAGGCATGCCGCGCCACAAAGCGACAGACTTCAACCGCACGGGCTGTGTCACGAGCGAACGCTAGACGGTCTAGGAAGTGCATTTGGGCTGCATGCAGGTCGGCGAACGCGAAGCGACACTGCCAATCGGTGAACCGGATGTCGTCGGGCGCACGTGTGGGCCCGAGCTGCTCCAAGGTGCGCTCGAAGGCCGGGCGGGTGTCGGCCCCGTGCAGTTCAGGCGGCAGGAAGCCCGCCAGACAGAAGGTCGAGGGGCCGGCCTGGGCCGCCACCACCCAATGCATGGCGTCTTGCCAGCGCCCGGTCATGGCGTCGAAAAACTCGCCGGCCTCGTGGTGGGTGGCGCCCAGGTTGGCCGCCAGCAGCTGCCCGGCGCTCACCGGCGCGGGCAGTTCCTGCCAGGTGCAGGGATGCAGGGCGAGTGTGACGCCACGGGCGGCCAAAAAAGGCCGCTGCTGCTCCAGCAAGGCCTGCATCGCAGGCTGGGGCTCAACCGCCTGCCAGCGGCTGCCCGCGTTCGCGAGCCGGCCGCCCAGGGCGCCGCTGCCAGCGCCTACGTCCAGGAAGTCGTCCCACCGGGGCCCGAGCAAAGGGGCGAGCCGTTCGACATAGTCTGACGATTCGATCGTCTCGGCATAGAAGCGGGCCTGACCGTCGTCCCATCGCGATGGCCGAACACCAGCGCTCGCCGAATGGGTGGCCACCGTCACGGGCGCGGCCCGCTGGGCGCTTTGGCGCCGGCCACGCACTGCGCCAGTCCATCCAGTAGCACGTCCTTGGGCATGTCGCGCCCGATGAACACCATCTTGGACTCGCGCTTCTCGCCAGGCTTCCAGGCCGCGCCCGCATCCGAGCCCATCAGCA